>Ga0209347_1000189_pt1 | contig 172688 bp, 196 predicted proteins | sample AutmiccommuBRH23_FD_187382 | JGI IMG/M metagenome (GOLD analysis project Ga0209347, IMG submission 187382) | Deep subsurface microbial communities from Mt. Terri, Switzerland - Autotrophic microbial communities BRH/23 (SPAdes) (version 2) | ecosystem: Environmental > Aquatic > Deep subsurface... | reverse complement strand
ACATTCCGCACGGACTTAAATCACTCCCCCTCACTGCATGTCGCTGTGGGGTCTCTTGAGGGTCGCTTTTAAGGCAGCCTGTCACTATTCTGGCTTCTGAATTCCGCCGTCTGCAAGACGGCACCGCCGACAAGGCGGTTATTTTATGCCGTTTCTTCTTTTTTCTTCTTTCTGTCCACCGAAACCATTAGAGGTTTTTCTTTCTTTAAAATGTTGTCCCTGGTTATTATGCATTTGGCTATATCCTGTCGTGAAGGTATTTCATACATCACGTCCAGCATAACTTCCTCCAGTATAGCTCTCAAACCCCTGGCCCCGGTTTTCCTCTTTAATGCTTCCTGAGCCACGGTTTTCAGGCCATCCTGCTGGAATTCAAGGCTCACGCCATCAATATCGAACAATTTCTCATACTGTTTTACCAGGGCATTCCTGGGCTCGGTGAGAATTCTCACCAGGGCCTCCTCATCCAGAGCCTCCAGTGTCACTATGACTGGCAGCCTGCCTACAAATTCGGGTATCAGACCGTATTTCAGAAGGTCCTCGGGCAAAATGTGTTTTAGAATTTCCCCTATTTTCTTTTCCTTGTGAGTCTGTATTTCGGCCCCGAACCCCATGGTTTTCTTACCGATTCTGTTCTGGATTAACTTGTCGATACCGTCAAAGGCGCCTCCGCAGATAAAAAGAATATTTGTGGTGTCCAGCTGAATAAATTCCTGGTGGGGGTGCTTGCGTCCACCCTGGGGAGGCACACTGGCCACAGTACCTTCCAGAATCTTCAGCAGCGCCTGCTGAACCCCCTCACCGGAAACATCCCTGGTTATTGAGGGATTTTCAGATTTACGGGCTATTTTATCAATCTCGTCAATATATACTATTCCTTTTTCTGCCTTCTCCACATCATAATCCGCAGCCTGAATCAATTTCAGCAGAATATTCTCGACATCCTCACCAACATAACCGGCCTCTGTAAGAGATGTGGCATCGGCTATGGCAAAGGGCACGTTTAAAAGACGAGCCAGCGTCTGGGCCAGCAAAGTTTTACCGCTTCCGGTAGGTCCAAGCATGACAATATTGCTCTTTTGCAGCTCGACATCATCAATTTTTCCGCCCAGGTTAATTCTCTTGTAGTGGTTATAGACGGCAACTGCCAGAGATTTTTTGGCCTCTTCCTGCCCTATAACGTACTGGTCGAGAATCCCCTTAATCTCTTTCGGCTTCGGGATATCGCTTAAATCAAGACCTAAATCCTCGTTCAATTCCTCTTCGATAATCTCATTGCAGAGCTCAATGCACTCATCGCAGATATAGACCCCGGGGCCGGCTACCAGTTTTTTCACCTGGTCCTGCAACTTACCGCAAAAGGAGCATTTTAGCTGACCCTTCTCGTTAAACATTTTTTCACCTCTTATCTTTGCTTCCCGAGTTGAAACACCTTGTCTATCAGGCCGTAATCCTTTGCCTCGTCCGCCGACATGAAAAAGTCACGCTCGGTATCTCTTTCCACCCTTTCCAGGGGCTGCCCGGTATGCTCTGAAAGCAATTTATTCAAGATATCCTTCATTCGCAAAATTTCCTTGGCCTGGATGTCTATATCGGTTGCCTGCCCCTGTACTCCTCCCAGGGGTTGATGAATCATTATTCTGGCATACGGCAGCGCAAAACGCTTCCCCTTGGTTCCGGCGCTTAACAAAAACGCCCCCATGCTTGCCGCCTGGCCGACACAAATGGTGGAAACAGGAGACTTGACATACTGCATTGTGTCGTATATAGCCATGCCGGCAGTGATTACTCCACCGGGAGAATTAATATAAATCTGAATATCCTTCTCCGGATCCTCGGCTTCGAGAAACAATATCTGGGCCACAACCAGGTTGGCAATGTGATCGTCTATGGCCCCCCCGATAAGTATGATCCTGTCTTTTAAAAGCCTTGAATAGATATCATATGCCCTCTCACCGCGGTTGGTTTGCTCCACTACTATAGGTACCAGTCCAGACAACTATTAATTCCCCCCTTACTATATTTTAGATATTAAAGACTATTCCTTTTCAGGCTGGTTTGTGCCTTCTACCAGAACAGCCCGGTAAACCAGATATTGAACAGCTTTATCCCTCAGTAAGCTTTCCTTGATAAATTCCAACTGGTTTTGCCCCTCCAGTATTTTTCTGACAACTTCGGGATCTTGCTTCATTTCGACACCCATGCGGTTAATCTCTTCACTAATTTCCTCATCACCCACAGTCAGGTTCTCAGCCTTGGCCACGGCATCAATAACCAGAGACTGCAGCACACTCTGCTCGGCGTCAGGCCGTACCCTTTCTTTGAGATCATCCATATTGGAGTTGGTATAGGTTAAATACTTTTCCAGTGAAATACCCTGCCCGGACAGGCGCTGATTCATATTCCTGATCATTTCTTCCATCCGGCTGTCTATCATTTCCCGGGGTACTTCCACCTGGGCGTTTTCCACCACCCTGGAAACCACATCCCTGTGTATCTGAGCCTTAGCCTTCTCCTCGGCGGCTTGTTTTAATTTATTCGCCAGATCAGCCCGTAATTCCTCCAGAGTGTCAAACTCACTGACATCCTTGGCAAACTCATCATCCAGGGAAGCCAGTTCCTTGCGCCTGATGGATTTAACCGTGACGGTGAAAACAGCTTCCTTACCGGCCAGATCCTCCTTGCCGTAATCCTGGGGAAAAGTTACATTAATGTCCCTGGTTTCGTTTATATTCATACCCACAATCTGATCTTCAAAACCTGGAATAAATGAACCGGAACCAATTTCCAGGGAATAATCGCCGGCTGTGCCGCCCTCAAAGGGAATTCCGTCTGTTTTTCCCTCAAAATCTATGGCCGCCAGATCGCCAACCTCAACTGTTCCTTCTTCCAGGTTAATCAGCTTGGCATGGCGGTTTCTCAGGCGCTCCACTTCTTGCTGAATCTCTTCATCAGCCACTTCGCTTCCGGGATTGACTATTTCCAGATCGGTATACTGTCCCAGATTAACCTCCGGCTTGACAACAACCTTGGCCTTGAAAACCACCGGCTTGCCTTCTTCCAATTGAATTACTTCCAGCTCGGGCTGTGCAACCGGTTCGATGCCTGTGTCTTCAACAGCGCTGATATAAGCGTCCGGAATTATTATCTCAACGGCCTCGTCATAAAGGGCCTGTTTTCCCAAGTACCGCTCCAGTATTATCCGGGGTGCCTTGCCTTTTCTAAAACCTGGTATGCTAACCTTTTTCACAATTTTCCTGTAAGCCTGGTTCATGGCTTCCGAGAATTTTTCCGGTTCAACCTCAACCTCCAGAACCACCGTGTTTTTTTCAACTTTTTCCGCCGTAGCCTTCATTAAACGTGATCCCCCTCGATTCTTGCGTTTATAAAATACATTTATTTAAATAATCGACCCCATTTTACCATACACAGGGCAGATTACCATACAAAATTATTGTATCCATTTTTCCATTTGGTATAATCCACCAATTTTATCCTGCCGCAATATTGGTATCTTAACATTATAATTCTCCAGAGCGTGTAAAACAATATTTTTAACCAAAAAGATACTCTCCCAAACAAATTTTATGGAATAAGTAACCCAGGAATGCAAATATTAGTTTTTAAATTTCGTTAGATAATGTATTATTGAAGGGGGAGAAATGCGCTAAAAAAAGCTTCAGGTGAAGCTAAAAAGATCATATCAGTTTATGGTGCCCTGGACATAATAAATGGTGCGAGGAATTTTCCGGGTATTTTACTAGCGATTAAAAAAGGAGGATTACATTAATGAGCAAAACCGTTAACGCCCCTATGGTGGGCAAACTGGTATCAATCGATGTAAAAGTTGGAGATAAGGTAAAACAGAATGACGCTGTGGCAACCATCGAAGCCATGAAAATGTTTGTAAAGATCTACTCCCCCGCAGATGGAGAAGTTAAGGAAATAAAGGCAACCCCCGGCGAAGTAATAAATCCCGATACAGCCATCATGATTCTGGAATAGTAATTCACCGGAAGGGTTTTTTCGGGAATAATCGCACACATGACTAACAGGACGGGCATCAAGGCATTGTACCTGCTTAAATGGGACAAGCCTTTATGTAAGAACATAAGAAAAAATATTTTATAAAAGCCGCTTTTTAATGAAGAGCGGCTTTTATAATTTGTATTTATATAAATTTGACTGAAGACGACTTAATATCTACTCCAATACACCGGGCCCCTCTTCCAGCAGTTTGGAAACCGTTACCAGGTCATAGCCCCGGGCCTTTAGCCCTTCTATTACCCTGGGGAGGGCATCCGGCGTCTGCAGACAGGTATCGCTGGCATGCATCAGTATAATAGCCCCCGGATGAGCCCGATCCAATACCCTGCTTACTATCACATCAACTCCGGGATTTTTCCAGTCCAGAGAGTCGGCGCTCCACTGGATGACCTTGTACCCCGCCTGGTCGGCCACGTCAAGCACCATATCATTCCAGGCTCCGTTAGGGGTCCTGATAAGGCTGGGCATGGCACCGGTCACCTCTTTTATGGACTGGTGGGCCGTCATAATTTCCTCCCTGACGGTGGAAGCGGACTCCCTGTCCAGGTCAATGTGCCGGTTTCCGTGGGAAGCTATCTCGTGTCCCTCCTTCACCAGCCGCTGGGGAAACTCGGGGTATTTTTTCACCCAGGGGCCCGACAGAAAAAAGGTAGACTTTACGTTGTTTTTTTTCAGTATATCCATTACCGGACCCGGCACCTGGGTCCCCCAGCTAATATCAAAGGTAAGCGCCGCCACCTTACGTTCTGTTTTGACCTTGTATATGGCGTGAGGTTTGGGTTTCGTCACCACCAATGCCGAGAGGTCGGTCATCATAACCCCGGTTAAAAGCAGGGCAACCACAGCCGCCGCTGAAACAAAGGCCAGGAAGCTCCTGAATTTACGAAAATCAAAAAAGTAGATTTTCATAATCATCCTCCTTATGGTATTTATTGCATTATTTACCTATAAACATATTTATCTGACCACTCTATTATGCGGGTGAGACGCTAACCCGATGAAAAAGTTTCCGCTAATATTAACAATGATCGCAAGGCAAAATAACTAGCGACGCTTATATTGATATCTTCCCGGGGTGAATTAAATGAGCCATACTAAAAAAATATTAATTATGGCATGTATGATAGTAGTTGCGATGGCTTCCGCCATACCGGCGGCTTATGCCGTATCGCCCCGTATAACTGCGGTTTCAGCCCTGCTGATGGATGCGGGCAGCGGCCAGATACTATACCAGAAAAATGGTTTTGTCCGGAAGGAGCCGGCAAGCCTGACCAAAGTAATAACCGCCATAATCGCACTGGAATACAGTCATCCTGAAGAGGTGGCGACCATCAGTAAAAAGACCGCCAACATTTCGGTAGGCCAGGAACTGGGTTTGAAAACCGGTGACCGTATAACGGTGGAAAATCTAATCAAAGCGGCCCTTATGTATTCCGCCAACGACAGCACTGTGGCCATAGCCGAACATCTGGCCGGAACCGAGGAAAGGTTCGTTGAACTGATGAACGCCAAGGCCGTTGTGCTGGGAGCCCTGAACACCAGATTCGCCAATACAAACGGCTACCACAGCCCCAATCATTACAGCACAGCCTATGACCTGGCGCAGTTGACCCGATATGCCCTCACAAACCCGGACTTCGCACGAATTATAAGCACTCCAAAGGATACTATACACTGGGCTGACGGTGATAAGAAGAGGGAAGTGAACAATACCAACAGGCTGGTGAGAGAAGATAGCTACCAGGGGATACTGGGGGTAAAAACTGGATCAACCATACGGGCGGGCAACTGTTTAATTGCGGCCGCCAAAAGAGGTGACCGGACGCTTATCGCAGTGGTTCTGCACAGCCGCAACAGATACAGGGACGCAGTAAACATACTGGATTATGGATTTGATAAAATGGTTCCGGTAAAACTATGTCAAAAAGGCGACAGCTTCGGAAACCTATCGGTGGCGGGAGGGGTAAAGGACTGTGTTGAGACCGTCAGCCAGGAAGAGATAAACATTTACCTTGCCGAAGAAGACCGGGACAAGGTGACGGTAAGAGTGCTGCCACAAAAACCCCTTCAGGCCCCGGTGTCTCCCCGGCAAAAGGTGGGAACGGCGGTGTTCACCCTCGGCAAAACAGAACTGGCCAGGGTTAACCTGATAGCCTCCGAAGGGGTGGAGAAACCGGGATTTTTACATAAAATAAAAATGAAAATGGCTGGTCATGCATACATTTACCCTCCCTCTGAACAACTTTTCCGGGCAATTTTACCGGGCAAATTATCTTGACTTAAAACCGCCGATAAGGCATAATATAATATGCATCCACGGGCTGGTAATCCAGTGGAATTACGGCTCAAACCACCCTGATGATGCAACAAAGAATATGGGTGCATAGCTCAGTGGGAGAGCACTACCTTGACACGGTAGGGGTCGCTGGTTCAATCCCAGCTGTACCCACCAATAAAATGAAGGGACTGCGGAAACGCAGTCCCTTCATTTTATTGAAAGTAATGCAACGGTAATGCAGTAGGTTTTATTTTTTCGCCACCACCCTCAACCCCGCCCGAATAATCCTCCGCAACTCCCTGGACTTTTTCCCCTTATCCATCCCGGAAAGATGGGCGATTAATTCGGCATCGTATTCGGGGTGGATGCGGAAGGAGAGTTTACTGCTGGTGCTGGTGGTCAGTTTATTAGTAGTTAACTTAGTAGTTAATTCTTTAGTCATTTAGTCAATCAACCTCCTTATGATTTTTTCAAAAAATTTTGGTCCTGCCCCCGCACCCCCATTCCCGCTTCGCTTATCTGGGCGAGTTATCCCTGAAAAACAAAGAAAAAAGGGGCGGCGTATGAACGCCGGGGCGTACCAAGGGGCGTATGAGCGTGCGTACCATGTAGCGTACCAACTGGCGTATGGACTTTAATTGTTAATTTAGTTTAACCCAGGAGACTAAAGAATTTATTCAGGGCCTCCCAGATAGTCCCGATCACCAGGATAAAGGCGATCAACTGTGTCAGCATCTTGGCCTGATTACCCAACTGCGGGTTTTTCATAGCAGTGGCAAGGTGATTAATGCCCCACCCAACCAGGGCCAGAAGTAAGACCTGCATTAGCACAAAGCCCACGCCCCCAACGCCAAAGGTAGCACCAGTAACGGCAGACAAGGAAAATTTCTGTGGGACTGCGGCGGCCGCAAACATGGGAATGTTTTTATTGAGATTGACGATGGCCGAAGTCCAAAACTTCCTATCCAGGGGCGTAACCTTGTTTTTATTTTTTATGTCGCTTTTCTTGACCTGCCATATTATTATCACCGGCTTCCTCATTTCAAACACGCCTCCTTTAAGCTTTCCAGTAAATAAATTTCAAACTCTAAGCCTTCCCGGTTATCCTTCTCAATCTGGCCCCGGATAATTTTCTCCCGTGATGGAGTGGTGGTAACCGTTAGTATGCCGGGGAACCTCTCTGTCAACTCCGCCCACCACCAACCGGCATACCCCTCCGAATTATAGAGGTCGCAATATTTTTTTGCCTTATCAAAATGGTTTCGACTCTCAGCCTGGTCAAGCTCAATAAACCAAAAGCGCAACTTCCCGGTAACAGTATTTCTGACAACACAAAAGGCATCACATTGTAGGACACCATAGTCCTGCTCGTAATCCCACCGGTAAATCTCTTCCCAGCTTTTAACCGATTTTACCATCCACACATATACCCAATTTAAGGCGATTAAGTGTTCCAGTCGGCCATGCTTTTTTCCGGAAAAATAAATATATGGACTTTCCGGCGCCGGCCTCCAACGATTGAGTCTCCCCCGGTCGTGAAGTGCCTTGAGCCTTTCCTGTGCCTTCCTGCGGCCATATCGTTGGTTACTGAACAATAATACCCTCACCTGCTCCGTATCAAGTGCCTGAAGGCGTTCTGTGAGGAGGCATATTTCCTTATCGCGGTGCAATCCTTTTTCTTGATTGGGTGACATCCCAAACCACCCCCTCCTGCTTTTCGATTAACTTTTTTGCCTGCTTGACAGGGAGATACATTGTCTGAACCTCTTTGATTGTCACCCCGAACTTATAAACTCCCCGCCCCTTTATCTCCGGGAGTTGGGCGGCCATGCTACAGGTTTCCCCTAATACCAACCGGGAACTGATTTCATCTGGCATCAGGTAGCACAGTCGGGCGGAGAACATATCCCTGGTATCATCCCGGAACACTGGAACCTTTTTGCTGGGGCGTTGAGTGGCAGCCACCACGCTGATCCCGGTGGCCCTGGCAAGGCGAACGATCCGGTCAATAAGGCGAATAATTTCCGGGTCGCTGATTTCTGCCACTTCATCAATAACCAGAACTATGTAGTCCATAGCCATGGCCGCCTTTCCCGTTCCATGGTACTCCTGAATTTTCTCCACCCCGGCGGCCTCCAGGATGTCGATGCGCCGCTCCATTTCCCGGTTAAGCGCCCTCATTAGTGCCAGGGCATCTTTTTCGTTTTTGGCCAGGGCGCAATGATTTTTAAGGTAGCTGAACTGTAATCGCTTAAGGTCGATAATGGCAATCTTGGCATGTGACATCAGGGAGTGAATTAGCACCAAAAGGAAATTGCTTTTTCCGAATCCGGTCACCCCAGCCACTAATAGGTGGGGCGCTTCGGCCAGGTCCAGAACTTCCGGGGCGGGACTGTAGCCGATGGGGACCGGGAGTGCCATTTTCTTGTATCCTTTATGTTCGTCCGGGGGCCATAGATAGGGATAGTGATTTTCCAAGTGGCCGGTCCTGACTGTCATGTGGACATATCCAGCTACCTTCTTTATTTCCACATATCCCCGGCAGGCATCAGCAAAATACTCCTGACGGTTAACCACATCCCTATAACTTAATCCGGGGGGAAGGGTAAAAATCATGTGCCAGTTCCCCGGATTTTTCTTTTTGTGTGTAAGGAGGGGTCGAGGTTTGGGCTCCGGCCACAGCACGTCAACGGTGTCCAGAATGGCCGCCGGTATTTCTTGGCCTGCGCGGTGCCGCCATGTGTGTTTTATTAAGTCGATGGTCTCCTTGAATGAATCGTCTTTTTTATTGTTATTCAAGGGCTCTCACCTCCTTGTCGGAATTTTGTAGTGTAGATATATGACTTTGGGATTGTCCATTATGACTATGGTATCGTGGTAATTTAAGGCAACAAAAATCCCCGACTATTTATCGGGGATCCATAAATCTTCTGCTTTTCGGTTTACGGCCTGGGCTATTGCCATGGCCAGATATACGCCAACCGAAGAACCCTTTTTTATTTTTCTAAAATTCGTCTCATTCATTCCGCATTCCTCGGCCACCTGCCGCTGAGTTTTCCCAACCTCGGCCAGGGCGATCCGAAATTCTCTCTCATTAAACATACCATCACCACTGGAAATATTCCCCATCCAAAGAAAAAACCCTTCTTTTTATCTATGAAGGGCATATAATAAATTGAGAGTTTTTATTAAGTTATTTATTTTGGTCCCTGGCCTATGCCGGGGGTTTTTATTTTATTTCCTCCCACTTCCCAAAAACGCACTTACACCCCCCACACCCATAAGTCGCCAGATCCCCATCATCCCCCTGAAGAATGCTCAAAAAAACCACCTTCCCCCCATTTTCCGGCCTCTTATAAATAACTTCCCCGCACCCCGGACACTCCCGGCCATGCGCCATCTTTCTGGGGATGATTCTCACCCCGCCCTGTTTTCCTCTTTCAATAATATAGTCTACGAATTTAATTTGGTCTATTTTGTATTTATCCAGAATGAATTTTAAAACCCCCTGCATGACGTTCCGGGTTGGACCGTTCCTGGTATCCAGGAAAATCGATATCGCCGTTTTCATTGCGTCCATGTCATCTTTCTGGGGAAAGTCGTATACTTCACACATTTTTATTACCCCCTGTTCATTTATTTTCTACACCATATTCAAAACAGTCCGACAGTGTTCATAAATTGCCGACAGGTGAATATAAATTTTTAGGGGGGTGAATTCTGTGCTAGGAAAACGAGTGAAAGAACTGCTGGAGGAAAGAGGTTGGACGCAATCCGATCTGGCCAGGGCTGCCGAAATGCACCGGTCTGAAATATCTGAGATATGTACCGGTCGACGCACAAAGGTAAATACGGGAACACTGGAAAGACTTGCCCGGGGGCTTGGAATACCTGTAGAGGAATTGTTGAAGGAGGGAGGGGAAGAACCGAAGGTCTGTAGGTTGATGATGCGAGAGATCGGGGAGGCTGCAATGTGGGAGCTACTGGAGGTTATAAGGAAAATAAAAAAGGCCCCGATTAGGGGGCCTTAAAATTAACTATTCTTCTTCGCCATTGCAGCCGCCCCACCAATCCCAAGTGCCAGGCCGAACCACTGCATAACCTCTTTTATGCCTTCCCTTATCTCCGGGGTAATGCCGGGATAAAAACAAGCGGCCACGTAAGCCGCCAAGGAAAAGCCGATGAAACCCAACAGGGCCATGTCTACATAATTTTCTTTCATGGTATCATTTTCCTTTCTTTTACCGATATACAGCTTCGGGGGCGCATTTCACATCATCCTTTCATCTTGTTGTAGTTCCACAGGACGGTAATAAAGCGGTAAAAATCCTCACTGCCTGCCGGATCTTTTATTAATCCTTTTGCCGCCGCCCACTTTACCGGTGCCATTGCCCACTCCGGAATACCCTGGAAGGGGTCATTGGGGATCACGGGTAACTTATCATACTGCTTCAAATCCCAGTCGTGCATCAATTGAATAAGCTTTTGGGTATACTCGCTGTCCGTGGCGTACCCGCAAATATACAGCATCCCGGCTGCTGCCTCGGGCGTTGAAGCCTCCCGCACTCGGTCATACCGGGGCTGCATTAGTACTTCGTAGCGGTCCTGGAGGCATTCGCCGAAACTATTGTAGGCCCTGAACTTCGCCAGCGTGCGGATTCTACTACCGTCCGGATTTTCTTCTTCCGTCCAGCAAACGACGCTACCAGCGGGACCCTGTCCCTTTATGCCGAAAAGGTTGTTACTGCTGTGTCCGGTATCCCGGTCAGCGGGGATGTATTCACCCCATCCAGTTTCGAGAATCGCCTGGGCAATGGTAAGGCTGGAGAATAGGCCGGTGTTGCGTTGGAGGGTTTGGGCGGCGGGGAAGAGGGTTTCAATAAATTCCTGGGGTTTCACTTGACCGCCCCCTGCCTAATTGTGACCTTTTGTTCCTTCTCGTCCCACTCCACCGTAGCCCCTAAGCCTTCAGCAACATACCGGGCAGGCGTAAAAGTGCGCCCCTCCCGAATAAACGGGGCCACATCCATTTCCATTTGCAATCCGTCAACCATATACTCAGTCAGTCCAATCCACATTTTGATTTCCCGCCGAATGGCATCCGCATTTTCAAGCCGCCCAAAAGAAAACACCCCACACCCATACCGCTCATCCCGGCCAGGAGCCCCGAGATCCTCGGCATACAGGTCCAGGGCGACACGCATTTCCTCCGGAGTCAGCTTTCGGCCTAACCGCCTTTTAGCCTTCGCCTGCAGAATGGCTGCGGCACCGGCTATGTGAGGACAAGCCATGGAGGTGCCGGAGAGCTGTACGTACCCACCGCCCAGCCAGGTAGACCAAACGTCCACGCCAGCGGCAGCCAAATCCAGCTCCATCCCGTAAGCTGAAAAGTCTGCGGGCAACTCCTCCAGGTTGACGGCGGCTACCGCTATGACCTCTGGATATTTGGCCGGGTACATAACCCCGTAGTCCCTCCCAAAATTTCCGGCCGCAGCTACCATGACGATACCGGCAACATGACACCGCTTGACCGCCTGGCGTATATCCTGGTCATCAGATGGGCCGCAGATGGACATGCTTATAATGTCAATACCTGCACTTACACACCAGTCCAACGCACGGGAAATCGCCCCGGGTACCGCTCCGCCGGAGTCAGGGAAAACCTTCAGGATATACAGTTCTACACCAGGGGCCACGCCCATAATTTTTCCGTTTGCCGCAATAATCCCGCAACAGTGTGTGGAGTGCCCCCGGCGGTCGGCTATCCCGCTGCCGGAAAAATCCACAACACCGGCAACCGATATGTCGGGATGGTCTGGACGACCAGTGTCAATAACAGCCACCTTGATACCTTCCCCCCGGGTTTCTGGCCACTCCATTTCGGCACCGATCATGCGGATGCCGTAAGGGATCTGCGTGGGCGGGGCGGTCGCATCCTGGACAACTACATAATCGGGGACCCTAAAACCATCACTCATGACCAAATCACCCTTTCAGCCCGGCCAGCACCGCAACGATACCGGCCAAATTTAAAGCCACCCCCAAGGTGGCCCCCATGATCCAATATTTAAGCTTACTTACATCCTGCCTTGTTTCCTTGATGCTCCCATTTTGTGCCTTCTGCCAACCGGCAAGATTACCAACGGCCTGTTCCAATGCCGCCACCTTCTTTCCAATTTCTATGACTTCCTTTTCCTGGTTCAATACCCCACCCCCTGGTAACTAAAATAAAAACCGCCTACTTCGACGGCTTTTCAGTCAGCAGTTCAATGATAATATCCAGCTTTTCATTCAGGTCCTCGATGGTCAGCTTGCCCTGTTTTTTCTTGTTGTCCAGGGCAGTTAACTTGGCCTGCCTTTGCTTTTCCTTCTCCTGCTTTTCGTCTGCAAATACCACCCTTGCGCCTTCTACATTTACCGCCTTCATTGTGCCGTAATCACCACCTCGTTAAGTTTGATTCTCGTTGGCTCTCCTACTCTAATATGAATCGTCCCGGGTGTTGTAGCAGCAACCTGCAATGCTGCCGTGTGTGTTGCAGGGTCAACCGGCACGGTGGTCATGGGTTTACCGGTATCGGCGTGGTAGAAGGTTATCTCCGAGAGGACATCCGGAACATGGGCAGTAATGCTGGCCGTATCCACCCCATTGGCGGTGATAGTCGCTTTGTCCACTGAGACTGTGATTGGTTTGAATTGCCCTGCGCTATAATAGTGATCCAATGTTATGTCTTCACCACACTCAATAGCCAACTGCCCTTTAGGCAACCGGGCGTTTATGTCTTCGATAGCATCTATCTCCCCGACTGCTTCATTAATTTGTATTGCAGCCCCAGTACTGTCTATTATAGCGAATCTCATGCAATCATCTCCTTTAATTTAACTTCTTCCTCAATAAAACTCTATTATTATTACACTATGTGTTCCGTAACCAGACGAATATGGCGCATAACTTTGAGCAAAACTTATAGATGTGGCTAAAAAGGCAGATATATACCTGAGCACCGACCACGGTCTAGCACTACTATCAGCTCCAAAATCATATCCGTTAAGTAAAACAATACATTTTTCCGGGACAACGCTCGAAATCGCTACTGCAAACGCAGCATTTGTATTCGGCGTAAATGTCACTCTCTGCCATGACTTTATTGGGCTGTTAAGCCAACCCATTACCGTATTGGTCGCCCTTCCGTCTGCTGAGGTACCAATAGATGCAGATGTGGCCCTGCTCGACACCGCCGCATCCAAATACCCGGCCCTGGCCGCCGTAAGCCTGTTAGTCAACAATTCAGCCAGCCGGGCAAGCACAGTTCCCGCAGCGTTGGCCGCATCGCCCGTGGTACCTAAATTTGTTTCCAGGGTGTCGACGTATTCGGCTATCTGTGTCAGTCTCTGAAAAGCAGTCAACGTACCTGCTGTCTCGGTGTTATACCCCAACTTATCTAATATATCTATCAACAAAACCAGTTGTTCATCAGTCATAATTAGCTCACCGCCTTTGTAATTCCCGTTACCTGCCCGCTGGTCCGGACTACCGTTGTCGTAATAACCCTGGCCCCAACAGTCTTGGCAATGGAGGAAATTTGTCCACTCGTCCTGGTTACGGCAATACTTGCCACTGTTGAAGCGTCGGAGGGATCTTTAATGGTAAGGCTGGTTATTTGGCCCGACGTGCGGGTCACTTCTACGCTCCGGGTATCGGTCCCCACTAACAAGTTTTTTGTTTCCCGGGTGCTTTTGTTATTGGTCCCAGCTATCCCGGCGTCAATTTTGTCCATGTTGTCATTTAATTGGGTTCTCAGAAGGGGCTCAGTTGAATCCCATGTTTTAAGGGAAAGTCCTGGCGTTATGGGCAATTTTCTTCACCACCTTATTTCAGATAATCATTAAAATAAAAGTAAAGTAAAGGACTTTTAGAGCTTTTTTAAAGCTTATGGTCAATAAACGACATGTTATCGACCTTTGAATTGGGGTTCCAAATAAACACCAAATTATTCAATGCCAAAGATAGCCCCCGTGGATTTCTTATTGTGGTTGCAGTTAGGGAATTGTTAATGTAAACGGAAATAGATGCCCCACTGCCAGCCACCGCCACTTTACCGGTGCACCAGTTGGCCGGCCTAAAACCTTCCATCTTCTTTTCTATCCGCCGGTCAACGGCGGCAATCAGTTTTTTTGCAAACTCCGAACTATTAATATCCACATACCCTTTGTCCATTTGCCCTATGTCACCCCTTTCCTATGCTACCTACGTCACCACCCTCCAACACTCCACTGAATACTGCCCCAGCCCCAGGGGTTCAGTTATGGCCTGAATCTCATATTTGGCATCCGCTATCCCGGCATCCGCATCCTCCAGTTGAATGCACTCACCCTCACGGAGAAATGGAACAAAGTCAAAGCTGGCGCTTGTCCGATGCCAGCTTTTAAGGTTCTTCTTTAATTCGTAATCCGCCCTGGATGCACACAAGGCGTTAGATGTAAGGTTGGTATCTGTTATTACCTCCGCCTTAACCCCTATGCCCGTAGGAGGCGTGGCGGTGTTTGTGGGGCTATTTGGATTGTTGTCCTGGGCAGTCCCGGTATAAGTTGTGCCAGTGCCTGAATCAGAGTAGCCAATAACCTTTAATAGGTTTTTTATTTTTGACCATTCGGGTTTATAGCTCCCGGCGACATAGAGCTTTCGGAATAAAGAGAAAGATGTGTTTTCCAAGATACCATCTGCAGTAAATTTATATGTCGTATCCGCATCCACCGCCAGCGCAACTCCGCTGCTATACGCCGCCAAAATCTCCGCGTCCGTCCTGGCGCGGCTGGAGATTCGGAGGTCGTCGATGAGGCCGTTTAGCTGCTCAATTCCATCCCTGTTGGCACCAATGTAAGCCACCGATGCAAAGCCATTTATAGCATCTATTGTCGCAGTCGCTTGCAGGATACCATCCAGGAACAACTTCGCTGTCGTTCCACTCCATGTAAGAGCAATATGATACCATGTGTTGGTACTAAGTGTCGGTCCAGTTAAGACAACATTTGTTGGATAATAAAATTGGAATCTCAATGCTGTACCGTAGGATTGTAGCCCAATCCACCCAGTACCAGATTTACACACACCAAAGATTTGGCGGTATCCACTGAGTGTATTAAATCTTACCCAGCACTCCACCATCCCCTCACTTGCATTCAACACCCCCGCCGTGGGGATGGTCAAGGTTTCGGGGGAACGGGAAACTGGTGCTGAAGTTGTTGCCATATAGGTTGTAGCATAGGCTTTTTGCTCCAATTGTGCGCCCCAAATCACTATAGACCCTGTAGCCGTATCCTCATATGTCCCGAATGTGCTAGTAATTGCTGGACAAATACGTATTATAGCGGTGGTTTGGTCAACATTTGTCACCATAATGGCTATTCGCCAATAACCACCCATATCTTGAACTGTAGCGCTAACTGTACCAGTACTAGTGCGAAAAATGGTGGCCCCGGTATTCGTATTCAGCTGGACGTAAGCCTCGTATGCGGTTACTCCGCCTGACCATAACCGTAGAGCAAATTCAGGAAACCGAGTAGTGATTGTGTCTTTTTTAACATATACGGAAAATTCCCAGGGTACGGCAGTCCCCGGAATAACTACAGACTGTTCAACCTCGCCGTAGGTAGTAGTGCTTGAATCCGTAAGTGTATCGGCTGTGGTTGCTCCGTCAGGCGAAACAGTAGCATTGGCTATTACCGAAGCATTATTTTTATTCCATGCGGCATTATCGAACTGCTCAGAGTACAATAAAACATTCGTCGTCCCCTCCTCGACCATCACCGCCTGGTCGAATTTGCCGGACTCGAAGCGGGGAACACCGGAGGCTACTTGGTTGCCATCCTGCTTGTAGGCAACAGAATTACGAGAGAAGGTTGGATCTTTGGTATGATCGTGTTTGGAAAAATTATAAGCCACCGGCTTATTAACCGGATCTATTATTGGCCTGAAAACCATATACCCTTCGGTGTCATAAAAAAGCTCATAACTCGGAATAAGCGCCAACTCTTTTATTAAATCGGCATAGGTTTCTCCTGGTTCTTTTGTAATGGTGTAGGGAGTGGTCGTGGAACATGCGTCGAACCTGAATTTTGTTTCCCCGGCTGCCGTTAAAACCGCCCTTATGGCCGTTGCTACATTGGTCCCGGAGGGTATTTGATATGTTTCTGTCATGGTGCCACCCAGGGTGCCATCCAGTAAAGACCACTTATCCAGTCCCTGTAGAGATACTGTTTTATCTGCCCCCCGGTGAAGGGCCTCCGGGTCTGTCAGTACAAATATCCCTTTCTGCCACCACTCCTGCCCAGAAGCCGTCACTATTCCCCTGGAGAGGCGTAATTTTACTCCCATGTTTGTCAAGCTGCCGTTGGGGATAAATAGGCCAGAGGCGTTTAAGAATGTGGCGTTGAAGCTCCTCCGGCAGTCTTTTGATACATCACTGGAAATATTTCCGGATGTGGCGTACCCGGCATATTCGCCGGTGGCCACCGTTTCCGCCCAGTTTAGCCATTCGATCCTGACGAGAAAAGTTTTTTCCGGCGAAAGAAGTGCCTTCATTGTCTCGTCTGCTGGAAGATTGTTGAACTGATAAAAATAGCGAATATCGGCAAAGTCTGATACCGTTTTTTTTGTAATGGTGGTCAAGAAAATACCCCCTTTCTGGGGTCTGGAGAAGTGTTTCTGTTAAAAGTATCGCACCCTGTTAGTTTTACAACTGGATTTCCTTCGGAGGTGCTTTTCTGTCAATTTCGTATTGCGCTAAAAGTTCGGACTCTCGTTTGCAGTTTTGGAGGTACTGTTCCAAAGTTTGGCCTTCGGGTGGAGTTTTTCCCCACATGTACTCAAATGTATCTTCTTGTGTATCATCTGTAATAATAAATAGATAGTTAGTTGGGTTTTCATAAGCTTTTGTAATTAGCATTTAAATATCCCTCCTCTATTATAATATTAAAAAGTAACCTACGCTGTAGGTATAAGAAGTAGCGTCCGAATGGTTTATCCTAACACCCCATTCCCGGGGCAGGGCTGCTTTTGCAACCCCATTTATGTTTCCAGATGCTACAATATCACCAGGATATAGCATGTAAAAATATGCGCCTACCGCTGACACTACAGGAAATGCAACGTGCAACCACCAGGGATAACTACCGTTTTGCGGTATCGATGTAGACACAGTTAAAGATAAGCCGCCAGTACCGCTGGATGCCGTAATATCCAAGCATACCAACACACCTTTATGATTATAATTTTGTTGCAGTGGAGAGTCTTGGCTTCCAATTCTCGCTGCACTTGCCAGTAATGTGCCTTTGATGTTGTTGCGCCAGCGGTCATAAGTAGAACCGTTGTATACAAGTAAACCGCTAGCATTACTATTTGCGCCAGCACTAGCGTCTATAATTCCACTTAATCCCGCTTCCCGATACCATGATGGCCCCGTCGCAAAAAGCGAACTAATGCCCAATATTTGTTCGGCATCTGCAGGGTTACTACCCGCTGCAATTAAAGTCAGCCCTTGCAAATTTCCATCAGATTTTTTTCCACCAACATAAATTGTCTTATTCGGTACGGCACTTCCTGGGGTTTGCTCAAAGTTACTCCCGGTTAGTTCAGTACGCAAACTACCGGTAGCCGAAGTCTGCAATGTGACTGCATCACCATCCTGCCGTGTGGCTGGAGTAGCATTATATTTGCCAGCAATCAATAGAGGGTTACCAGCAGCAGCTGCATCGTCGGCAGCTGCCCCGACCGCCACAGCATTACCGTTCGCATCCCCTTTCTGGAACACCCATAACCCTCCTGGAGTCAGAACGCAATTCCCAGTATGCATTAACCACTGCGCTATGTTAGAATCATATACTGCCGATGTCCTGTTGCCTTCGCCCGTTGTATTTAGCTCCTGAGAAAATGTGGACACCAATCTCACCTTCCTTTGATTAATATTTATCCAAATCTATCCAATATCGCCAACCTCAACAAAATCAAACGAAACGCGCCGAACAAGGCCCAGGCGACCCAGAACCAATTCAAAGCTGAAATTATAAGTGTCCACCAAAAACTGTTCTCCAAATGGTGTCATAAAAATTAATGGCTTTTTTGTTGGAGCATCAAGTAAATTTCGAATCTTATTTAAGGCTGTTGGCATATCTACATCAACCATGATGTAACCTGAAAAACTTGAACGATAAGCCCTCTTTTTTCCATACCCCGCGGTCGGATAGTATTCACCGAAGGTCTTTTCGTCTGACCGATCTCGCTCAGAATCAAGGCCACCCCAGTCAGGACTGGCCTCTAACTCCACTCCCCTTCCTGTGTCCGGGTCAATAACCCAGAATGACGCAGGGGATGTGGGTGGCAAGTCATATTCCCCTATTGCATAGCTCACGCCACTTGAAGCTGTTTCAACCATGTCAAAGCTTACGGCCCTGTATCTGTCTCCAGGTAACTTGGGTTTGATTTTAAAATTTGACATGTCCACCTTAAATACATCACCAAATGGAGACTTAAGCCACATACTTTTCTTGGCGGCTCCGTCAATAAACGTCCTTAAATTCTCTGCCTGCACCCGGGGTGATGCTCCACTTCCAGCACTGCTATCTTCAATGAACCCAGCCTGGAAGCTGCCTTGATAATATCTCGCCTGGTCGTATGTTATGGATGGAAATGCCTCATCCACCCCCCATATTTCTTCCCGTTCCCTCTCTGATTGCATACGCCCCCACGCAGGATCGGCGTATAACCTGAATCCTGTATTGGTGTCCGGGTCCACAAGCCAATAATCACTAAGCGATGCCGTTATCGTGACGGGGGTGGATTTACCTGATTCATCACCAACGGCAGATACTGCACTTACTGAATATGTTACCTGCAATCCAGAGGCAAATATCTTGGCCGAATAACTGCCACCTACCACCCCCGAAGCCTCCAGCGTCCATGTCCCATCCGACTCCTGGCGATATACTTTATTTGAGGCTGCCGCTGGCTGCCCCGTTTGGGGAGTAGGGTTTGTAATGGTTAAAACAACCGATGCATTGCTGCTGTCTACTCCTGCGGTTGCTGTTGGTGTCGGTGGGAGGTTCATGTTTACCTTAAAATACCTGTTGTCGGCATCACTATTAGTGTAAATGTCCCACGCCTGAACCTGTATCTTGTATGTTTTATTTCCGTCCAGATATCCTGTCGGCTGTTGTATGGATGTTCCGGTGCCCATGATAATTCCCGAATCCCATAATAATGCATCAGAGAAAGATTCCAACTGATCCCATGTCATGGCCTCAATCTGTGCCCATGTCAGCGCTTCGATATCGGGCCAAATGGTAGGGTCGGTTAACTTGTATTGAAATTTTGTCTGGGTATTTGACAGGGCATGTTGATATGTAGGAAGGGCGCTTATTTCGTCGAAATCGGCTGCCGGATAGGTTATGGTTGCTACCGGTAAATTGGCAGCCTTGAACACTGCCCATTCTGAAAAAGGAGATTCCTGGTTTATTGAATCTTTTGCCTTAATCCTCCACTTATACTCTTTGCCGGCGGTAAAAGTCCCGGACACAAAGGTGTGTTCGGCGTTTGGGGTTGCCACCCACCCGGTATTGCTTATGACGGCGCCTTCTATAGTTTCGCCATATTCAATATATAGGGCCGACTGGGTATCTCCCGGGTCATTAAAGGTGTACGTAAAAGTGTTTGAGACTGAAGCAAGTATGGCCCCTCCGTTGGGGGGGGTTAGGTTTGAAGGAATTAATGGTGCAGAGTTTGGCATCTTGTTGAGCCACCCCTTTCAATTCAGGGAAGGGAGATAAGAGGATAAGGGTAAAAAAAGAAAAAAGTAAAGAAAGAAAGAGGAAGATTAAGGCGGGTTCTGTTTTGTATTATTTAACCCGCCGCCGCATACTGCTCAAGGTTTCGGATAAGCCCGGATGCATCATAGACATGGGGGAGCTTTATGTCGCCCCATATCTGTACCCTGCGGTCATTAGTGATGCTGGACGGGGACTGCGCAGGGTTTATTTGGGGCATTCTCCATTGAGACTGAGACATATTTATGGTGGCTACCAATCTTTCCACCCCGGCAAAGCCGCCCAGTGCCCGGACCGTCTGTGCATTCAGCATATACTCGCCCCTGTGTATTCTGGCCATCTGATTGTACAATACGGGGCCGCCGACATCCAGTGACCGTGGGGCCACAGTATGTCCGCTGCTCAATAAACTGTCTCGGACGGCCCTAGTATAATCAGTCAGGCCATCTGAGCCGATGCGGGTACTGTTAAGGCCGGATTGTGTCGGGGTCGGTATGCTGCCGCCACTCCCGCCAATAGGAATTGCCGGTTGCTGTGCCTGCTGTAGTGATTTAACCTGATCATAGTAGTTCCGCCACTTAGTCAGGGCACCATCCAGTCCCAGCCTCAAAATTTCGTTCATGGCATCCTGGTTAATGCGCTCCGCATCCAGCATTCCTGCCCAGTGGCTTTCTAAGGTGGCTTTTTCGTTAGCCTGAGCCTCCCGGAAATCATCAAGTCGCTTATCCCACGCCTGCTGTTGTTGATTTTTCTCTTTCTGCTGGGCATCCCTCTCGGCATCCAGCTTGTCATCCCATGCCTTCCGGGCGGCCTCTATCTGCTTATCATAAGAATCGAGTTGCGTTTTTTGGATGTCCTGCTCCTGCTTGATTTGGGCATCCAGTTCCCGGCGGCGGGCATTTTTTCTGATATCAGCCTGTGTATCGGCCAGTGCCTTTTCTGCGCTTTCGAGATCCTTGCGGGCCTCCCGCAGGGCGGTTTCGTCGGCGATATATGTCCATTGACCGTCTGCGCCCACGACACGGATTTTCTTGTCAGCCTCAATGTTGGCTATTTTTGTACGGGCTTCTTCAACGGCCTTTTGGCGGGAGAGCAGTTCTTCCTGCTCGTTCAGGAGATCGTTTTCTAATTCCAGGGCGTCAATTTCGGCCTGGATGGCCTTTATTTTGGCGTTAGATGTCTCTTCGTATGCGTCCTTGGTTGCCTTCAGGGAATTAATTTCCGTGTCTCGGGAGGACTCCAGGGAGCGTATACGGGCTTTTTGGGCTTCCTCCAGATCGTCAAGGGCTTTTTTCTTTTGCTGCTCCATGGTGTCGAGTGCGGATTTCTGGGACTTGGCCAGGGCATCCAGGGCGTTTTCTTTTTGGAGTTCGCGGGTGGAACGAATAAAGGTGCGGACCATGTCGGCCTGGGCGTCTTTAGCCTGGACTGTATTATAATCCAACTCCAGATATGCATTGCCAAGTCGTCTTATGTTGCGTTCAATCTCATTAACAGGGCCACGAAGTGCAGTCATGGCGGCGTTGTATTCTTTCGTTGTGGCAAGGCCCGCCCTGTGTTTTGCCTCCCAATCCGCCATTTGGATTTTTAGGCCAACATAATTTTCCATTTGCTGTTTTTCTTCTTCGGACAAAACCGCTGATGCCGCCGCCCAATCTTCGGCGGTCACAATGCCCTTTTCCATGGCTCCGGTCAGGCCATATAATTGGACACGGCTCATAGTAGCCTCATTGTGAAGCATTTTTTGTTTTTCTGTATTAGCTGCCATGGCATCGTTGAGTAAGATATACTTCTGCCGGGCCTGTTCTAGTGTGGGTATTTTTTGGTTTTTGATGTAGAGGTCGAGGGTTTTTTCTTGGGTTGAAAAATCTCTTAATTTATCATCAGCCAATGATACGGCATCGCTATAGTAAGTGAGAATACTGCGGGCCTCATTAACGGATTCTTTTAGGGGGTCGGTGAGGTCTGAGATTTTTGGTTTTTTGTCATCGTCCCCACCACCAGGAACGTGCTCAATATTATTGACCCCCGCAAAAAGAGCGGAGCCGCGAAGTTCCAGAAGGTCTTTATGTGCCTTGGCTATAATCTTTTCTTGTTTTGTGACCTGCCTTTCGGTCTCACGGGCAACCTCGTTATTAAAAGACTGCATTCGTTCATTGGCTAGCTGGCGAGATTTTTCAGCCCAAAGCCTCTGCTTGTCAGCTAAGTTATTTAAACCGACACTATCGAGAAAGGAAGCCATTTTTTCCTTTGATGTAGCATCAAAATTCCATATATCAGTCCCAATGTCGGCGGCCTTTTTCTCCATAGCTAAGAAGCCTTTTATGGCGACCCCTTCCTTTTGGAGCGTTTCAATTCGCTTAACTGCGCCATCGATAACGGCCTGTGTTTGACTTTCCTGTGTCTTTATAGTATTTCGCAAGGCTGTGAATTCGGCATCACTTTTTGACTTAAGGGCATCTTTTTCGTCTTTTATGGCCTTATCTGTATATTGGGCAGCTTTTAGCCGTGCACTAGCCTCATTGCCCAGAGCTATTTCCAGTGCCTCTTCTACGGCGATCATGTCTTTCTTGACGGCCTGCGCCTCGGCCTCAGAAAGGTTTCCGGAGTCAGTCTTTTGTTTTAGGATTTCACGGTATTGGGCCATTTTGCCAAGAAAATCGGCTTCCTGTTGATATTGTTGGGCCTTTTGTTGGCTTATTACCACGGAATCACGATTGGCCTGACTTAATTCAAGTTGTTTCTTTTCAGCTTCCCCGGCTTGATAGACTGCAAGGGCAATGGCACCAAGAAGGATCGTAAGCCCTCCGGTGGCTAAGGCGGTGGTTACCTTTAACCTGCTCATGGCCGCACTTGAAATGTTTGTCGCTGTGGCCAAGGACATTTGCCCGGAGGCAGCCATAGCAGATGCCCCCGCCATCGTGGCCGTTGCTCCTGTTACTCCGCCCAATATCGGAAGGACACGGGAATATGTTCCAAATATCATCTTTCCGGCCAACAGAAAGGCTCCCAAACCAAGGCTTGCGTTTATTGCTGTAGCACTTACCTTATTAAGGCCCATGAACAATTGATTCAGAGTGTCTATCATCCCTTTAATAGCTGACCGTAGACCGGCATCCCCGGCCCCGGAAAAGGTATCTATAAGGGTAGCTTTCAGCATTTTGGCCTTCCTCTCGATAGTGTCGAGTTGCTGGGCGGCCATTTGCATGGTAATGCCTTGGGAATTAACGCTTCTGGCGGTGTTTTTTACAATCTCATCAAACTGACCCATGAGAGCAGCCAATTTAGAATATTGGAATTTCCCAGAAGAAGCCTTTAGCATGGCATTGTTTAGGTCTTCCTGGCTTATTTTTGCGTCCTTCGTCGCCAATGATAGATCAAGAATGATATCGTATGCGCTCCGCAACTCTCCGTTGGTATTGCGCATTTTTACGCCGATTTTTTCAATGGTTTCTTCAACCGCCTTAGTGGGGGCAGACAGTTGAACAAAGACGGTCCGTAACATCCGCCCGAGATTGCCGCCCTGGTTCTGGAGGCCTGTGGCTCTTACGGCTGATGCTCCCAAGCCCAGGAGTTGATCCATTTCAACTTTTGCGCCTTTGGCTGCACCACCAGCCTGCTGCAGGATTTGGATAAGATCGCTGGCCTGGGCCATCGATTCGTGAGAAAGTCGTGTTAAGCTGTCCATGAGTTTTCCGGAAAAAGCCAGTACTTCATTTGTACTTTTAAGTTCTTTGCCGTAAATACTTAAAGCGGCTTCATTGCCCCTGACCGCATCCTCTAATCGAACATTGTCAATTACATTCAAAAGAATAGAATTATTGGTTAATCCCATAACGGTATTTACGTCTTTATACATACGGCCAAGCGATCTAGCGGAAGATAGTACTTCATCCACCGAGGCCCCATATTTTTGCATTAAATCAATGGCGTCTCGGCTTGTTTTGTTGTACAGTTCATGATCGTGATGTAGTTCGGGCAATACGGTTATAAGTCCCTTCATGCCTTTTTCTACTTGAACTAATGCCTCACTTGCCACGTGCAATGCACCGAACACTGCTCCAGTAGTTAAATAAAAGTTTAAATGGTGGGCAAAGTAGTTATTAGAGAATACCTTATCCATGAAGGTTTTGTGCTGTTTGGCCCGGTTCTCAATATTGTCAAACATCCTTTTTGTGGCCTGTTCGGTTGTTAGTAAGTTCTGCCCGGAGTATGCGCCCATTGACATTTTTTTGAATTGGTTTTCAAGTTTTTGTCCAGATGCGCCCATTTGATTAACGAGTTGTTCCAGTTTCGTGGCATTGGCCTGAACTGGATTCATATCGAAACTAAGAATGCCTAGAAGTTTATTCATGTCTTCGGACACGCAAACCACCCCGTTTCAATAAAAAAGCAACCGTGAAAGCGGTTGCCAATAATTATGTAAATCTATTGGTTGTGATTATTACTAGAACGATAAGTAGGCTAGTAAGAAAAGTAAAATCGGAAGCGAGAAAAATAGCCATACCAATGGAGACAACTTGGTGCTCGGGGGATTGTTCTTATACCACCCGAACCCCTCTTTGCCCTGCTCAGCTTCCACGTTCTTCTGTAATGAGACATTGTATTGCTCGGCATCATAGTATGCCTTATATGCTCCTATGCTACAATTTAAAGCAACCAGAATAAGATAAAATGTCGATGAATTGCTTTCTCTGTGCACAATATTATTCATGTGGATGCTGTAAATGTTGACCGATGCAAAGACACCCACTCCGATATGTATAATCGCCATCAGCCAATTGCCCATGTATATTGATCCAACACCTGGTAACAAAAAATTTAATACCGCTGCAATGCCGGGATTTTTTTTCAATATGAACACCCCCATCTTTTTTAACTATTATAAATCAGGGGGTAATAATATTCTACTTTTTGTGAAATATTTGTCTGACAATCATTATCATATAAAAACCTATGATAGCCAAGCCGGGATGTATTATTGCATCCCGGCCTAATTCAGCAATCCCAAAAGCTCATTAAGATCGGCTTCGGTTGCAATTTGCTTCCCATCTGGCGTTCTTGCCACTTTATTGTCAATGTCATCCAGTTTAATTCCGTGCACCCCGGCCTCAAACTGCCTCATCCGATATTCCGCCTGCCTTATTGCAATGGCCTGAAAAAGCGTCATGCCTTGAGCCACTTCTCCGGGAAACTTTTTTAGAATCACAGACAGATCGGCGATAAGCTCTTTCCATTTCATGGGCTCAGTTTTTACCTGGCCCTTATTTTCTTCTTTGTTGGTTTTTAATGTCAAGCCACTAGCTGATAAGAAAAAAGTCCAGTATTTCTTTCACCTGATCTCGCCGCAGAGATTTGAATTTTTCCTGCGACACCTTTCCGGCAAAAGCCATTCCCAATAGTTTATAAAGGTGTTCTCTGTTTTCTTTGTTAGCCTTCAAAAAATTGGCCAGCACTACGGGATGAATCTTCTCGTTCCACAGGTCCGCCACTTCCTCCAACTGCCCCAGGGTGGCCGGCAGAACCTCAAATTTTTCACCGTCAATCACAAAAATCTTCCCCGCTCCGGAAATCTGCTGCATTTCACTCAATGCGTCATTATCCTGCAACTCTTTAAACATCTACAAAAACCTCCATTTCGATATTAACAATTTGGGGCCCCCACCTATGCGGAGACCCCAAACTTCAAATTGAACTTAGATTGTTTTACTGTTCTGCTGTTATGCCGCTACACTACCCTCACAATCTTCAGTGCACCCTTATCCGCCCTCCCCGGATCAAACAACTGAAATTCCAGTTTGGGCGCCACGGCCTCACCGCGCTTCCAGTCGAACTGAATTGCCCCCCTGAACCGGCATTTGTAAATGGTGGTCTGTACCACGCCCAAGGAACCGTCAGTTTTGATGTAGTTACCCCTGTGGACAAACATCCCGTACTGGGGCACAGCAATAGTTGTTACCGTGATGCCCTCGGTATTGGTCGCAGTGTACTGATAGTCAGCCCGGACAGTTTTTCCTGCCGCAGTGGAGTGGAAGGTGATTAAGCCTGCCGCAGAAATCTGATATTCAGTAATGGCTGCCGGGGCAACCCCTACTCGTGTCATAGGAAGGTATGTGTCGGTGGCGGTATCAAGATACCGCAGGCGGTCAGATGTAGCCACCAGGACGGCACCCATCTCCAGGGTGTAGGTGTAGGGGGTGGTGGCCGGGACCAGTATTTGCTCTGCAATCTTCCATAGTGTGTCTGCACCCTTGGCATACGCGTTAGCTCCAGCAAATGCCTTCGCAGATTCAAAATCCATTTGCGCTGCGGTCAGTGCCACGTTGCCCTTTGCCTCGTCATAAAAGCTGTCAATGGGAAATAGGCCATCACCGCCCATAACTTCCTTTAAGGTTTTTTCAAACTGAATGGTCAGGTCTTGGTTTTTAATAAAATCACAGATCCTCGAAGTCCCATCCAGCGACATGAACTGACTAACGCCAATCCCTTGAAGAGTCAATTCCGGCAAAACAATCACTCCTTTCAAATATTGAGTTATTTAACTACAATGTCATTAATCATGTACCGCTGACTGTACTTTTTGATCCCAACGATCTCGCTCGCCCCGGCAAAGTCATCCAAAAATTCGCACTCAAAAACAAAACCACCCGGTATTGTAGGGGTGGTATTGTTGAGCAGGTTTTGAGCTATTTTCCCGGAGGACATGGCCGCGAACAGTGTCGCCGCATAAAAGTCGATCTGGAATTCAGCCTCGTAGATTGTGTAGTTCCATCTTTTCTTCAAGCCCGGCACTGGGTAAATGCAACCCAAGGGGATATTTTGCGTCGCCAGACCTTCAGGTTCTTTTTCCTTTTGCAGCTTCTTTGACTTTTGTTCTGTTGTCGCAGTTCCCGGATTAAGCCCCAGAGAAGTCAGGAATGCCGAATTGGTCATAAGTACGGTCCAAATTCCATTAATAATGTCAACTGCCGGCACTCAATGGATCACCTCCTCGGGAATATAGGATAGGGCTAAGAGTTGGGACTAGAAATAATGTACTTATGCATCGGAAACATCTTTAATGTCTCAATGCAATGGCGCTTAAACCGGACTTGATTTAATTTGAAAATGGCCCGAAACCATGCGGTACCCTTTATTGGCTTGTATCTGTTCTTGTTTTCAAGGTTTCGGCCAGCCGCCGTTCCCCGGGTGTATTTGTCCCGACCAAAAAGGTCTTTGTATCTCCCTCGGGGGCGACCAACTATCGGGGCACCGGGGGTTCGGGGTCGGGCGGGGTTCCATAATTCAGAAGCAATATACCGGGATAGGGCTGGATTATTGAGACTATTGGTTTCCATGAGACTGCCGGTCCCAAATTCAGAGGCCACCGCCCACCCGCCAACTGCCATTACTTGGCCGACGATATGCCAGCCTATGACCTCGGCATCCCTTTTTAAGATTATAATGGACGGGATCCCTGGGGACGGCGGAGCAGGTTTGGCCGCTTCTGCTTCCATGGCAAGCTTGGCTGTAAAGTCTTGGACCGCCTTTTGGAAGGCAATTATTATGTCACGTTTAAAGCCCTCCCGGTCAAATCGGAGCATATAAAATCGCCCCCCTTTATGTCCGGGTATCCGACGACACTTCAATAATCTTGTTTCCCGGACTGGAGATCGAATCAATAGTATCAACCTGATAATTCGCCCCCGAAAACACCGCCCTATCTAATGACCGTACGTCATTTGTTGCCTGGAGAGTAATTTGAAATGACTGACGAGGAACCATGCCGGGATCCTCCTGAAACATCCGCTGGAAAGTTGGTTCGGCATAAGCCGGTATGTCTGTAACAATATTAACCCAATTTTGACCGGTTACGTTCCCGTGTACATCGTATGTGCCTTGAAGACGCTTAATGGCAAGAACTGCGTTTGTTTTGACACATTGGAATGAGGTTATTCCCTGACTTGCAGGGGGTGTCGTTGTCACCAGATATTTTGATCCAGAGTATTCTAATGTGTCACCGCTGACCAATCCGCTCGTGGCGGCTATTAACCCATCCCGAATTGATTCGACGTACTTTCTGTCTGTGTGGCCGCCAACCGCCATCAGGATGACGTAAGCCTGGTCAGTGCCATTAATGAGCGCCGATTCGCCGTACCATTTAATCATATAAAGCATAATGACGCCCCCTTACCGGTAGGACCTGACCACATATTTGCTCAATAACTTCTCCACTTCAGATGTAATGAAGGAGTCGCTATTATAGGACACTGACATTCCGGCACTGATTTTTTCACTCATGGCGCTAGGGTTTACCCGCATCGACATCATGGTCAGGATGATCCCGCAGGCCACCTTAATGTCTTCCGGTATCGTTGAATATCCAGCCGTGTAAGTGATTTTTGCCTCGTCATAGTAGGCGTTATAAATTGATACCGGTAGGTAAAAAAACCGCCCCGGGGCATTTAACTCCACGTCAGATATAGCAATGGTCTGCCACTCCGGAGTCCCCAGAACACCATACATGGGATCGTTGCTCCTGCTCCACCGGGCCTTGACCTCGGTTAGTGCCACTATGGGAAAAAACGAAAGGTGACTGCCGTTGGAGGTCAGTGTCATTTGTTCGGTATAGGTAACAACCCCCAGGCCGTCGGGTCGGTGACAGTGGTTATCAATCATCAGGCTGGCCCTTTTAATGAGGTTTGATTCTTTACCAGAAATGAGTTGGGCGTCCGGGGCGTAGATGGCGAGATCGCCAACGCTTAAATAGTCCATATAGTATCACCGATCCTTTGGTTGCCAGGGAAGGGAAAAGTTAAGTTAAGTTAAGCGGCAAATTCCCCTTCCCTGGCCATGGAAATTAACTCTTGCCTATGAATTTGGCGCCGTAGGTAAAAGACGGAGTAGTGCCGCCTACGGTATGCTTTAGGCGAATTTTTTCCCCGAAATTGGTTATCGGCACAAGAAAACTGGAAACTCCAGTTTTCTGAGCAATGGTCAAACCCAGATTGAACCACTGTGCCCCGTCATAAGTTTCAACGGCAAAATCTATTGTAGGGGTAGTTCCAGAAACGGCGGTTATGTCGATGGCCAAGAGCCCCTCAATGTAATCTGCCACATCAATTCCGGTCGTAGAGGCATATCCAGTTGCAGTCACCGCGCCGGAAGCCTTGACGACCTGATTTTTTGTGTTGCGGACAACGCCAAAGGTGGATGCGAAGATATTTTTAAGTCTATCCAATGTGATTCACTCCTTTCGAAATAAAAGGTGGTTAATGACTAAATGTTAAGGCGGGAGAAATGCCCCCGCCCTTTCCATTACCTTCTATCGGGTCACAGTGCCGATGCTGTGGGCAATGCCAGCGCCACGAACCACGGGAGACCCGAATTTGATGACCACATATACGCCAGCCAGGTTCTCGACCAGTCCCAGTTTGAACATCCTGGGTTTGGGAGTAGTTACATAGTGATATTCGATCAGGTTCTCAGTGACGATAGCGCACTTGTAAAGCGTATCAGCACCGCTGACCGAAGCCTCCAGGTACGATTCCGGGATCAAGGGCAGGATACCGGCAGCAGTGGACAGGCCTCTTACAACCAGTCCGGGGACAACCTCAACCTCCCGGGCCGCTACGTCTTTCATAGTGTTGGCCGCATTCTTCACTTCCTGCTCCAGCAGGTCCAGTAAAATGGCGTCCAGATAAATGGCGGTTGGCCGAATACGGTAAGCCTTGTTGGCTACCATCGAGGCCACCTTAGTCCTGATGCCGTCAACAATGCTCTCGCCCTTGGCGATTGCAAAACTTCCAGTAATTAGGGTGAGAAGGCCGTCATATTCCAAGGGGGCAGTGGCAACCTTCCCGGTCCACAGCTTTTCATCCTCCATCACAAGGATGTCTTCAATGCGGTCCTGAAGTTCACCAGCAACCAGATTGGGGAAATTCCCTTGCTGGTTGTTTACCTCGACATCAAAAAGCCCGAAAGATGCCTTGGAAAACAGGGCTTTGAGGGGGGTGTATTTCTCCACCCTGGTGGTGCTGCCGACGGATCCGGCTATGGTCCGCTTGTCAACGAATTCCCCACCGGCCTTGGCAGATACCTCCAGCCACCTGGTAGGATCACCAGTGGCGAGGCGGGTGCGAATACGCTGGCCCAAGGCGCCGCGCTGACGCATCAGGTCAAGAATATTGGTGTCAAACTCCGGCATGAAAATGGCGCCAGGACCCATATAGTCGGTAGCGGCTTTTAAATCTACAAAGCGGGCGGTTTCAACTTGCTTGCTCAATCTGAACACACTCCTTTCGGTTAACCAGTTAAATGATTTAATTACTGTGTTACTTACTTACTGCGTTACCTGGCTACTTAATCATCCCCTCGGACCGGGCGGCCAACTTCATGGCCATGATGGTAGCATTGTCCAGGCCAGCCTGTTTGCCAACCTTGTCAATAGTGGCGGCCACGTCAACATCTTTACCGTCCTCGGCGGCACCGGAAATGCTGTATTTGGCCAGCAGGCCGGTGGATTCAACCGTCTTTCTCGTAGGGGGGTCGCCTCCTGCGGCCGGTGGGGTTGCTGTATTTCCAGCAGTCTTGGTGGCCTCCAGTTCGGCATTTTTCTTTTTCAGATCCTCAATTTCGGCTTCCAGCTTAACTTCAGCTTCGGTCTTGGTGGGCGGAGTTGCGGCGGCAGCCGCTACAGATGCCTTGACCTCTTCCAGCTTGGCATCAAACTCCTTTTTAACGCCCTCCATGCCCGCCTTGACGGTAGTGTCTACGTGTGCGGTAAGTTCCGTTTTCATGTTGCCGATGGCATCCATAATGTCTTTCAGTTCCAATTTCTCATTACTCCCTTCTTGATTTGAATTTTTGCCCTTATTGGCGTTGGCGGCTATTGACGAGTTCTGGTATGCAGCCCCCCACTTATAGAGGATTGCCGCCCCGGTAAAAACAATAGAAACGGCTTTTGCCACCGTTTCGCCGTTCCAGTCGAAATCTTGAAGCAGGGTTTCCGTTGTTTCCAGGGACATTCCGAGGGATTCCTTTTTGTCCTTAATCTTGTCTACCTCTTCCGGGAAGTTCTTTGCAAACAGATACCCGGACACCTTGGCAATGCTGCCAGCGGTCTCAATCCATGCCTTTTCAATGATGCCTATGGGCTTCTTAGGATCATGCCCGTCAAAGTTATCCCATGAATCCTTGTCGTCATAGTCGATATTAACCGGCATCCCGACAAGCGTAGGTAAAGCCTTTTCCGTAACATCCCGGGGGATAAGCAACCTTCGGCCACCGGTCCCATGAGGCGCATTCTCCGAAGGTATATCCACATAAAAAAGGATCCCTTCAAAAGGAACCTTATTCGGATGGCCCTTGCCTTTCGGTTTCTGCTCAATGGCCAGTGACCCGTGAATGTAACCTCTTCCTACAAACAAAATCTCACCTCCGACAACAAAATACAAAGTGACGGCAATCTTATTGTGGTGCCTACGCCTTTACAATTACACGTCTGCACCACCACCCTCACCCTTATTACCCGTGCCACTCTTACCTTTATTGCCACCCTTGCCTGACTTGGCCTCCTTGGGCAGGGGGGTATTAAGTGTTGACCGTCCCGGGTCGCCGGGTTGCGGGTCCACCCCGCCAAGCTCCCGCCGATAAGCAGTAAGGGTAAGCCCTCCCAGGCTTTCATCCTCCATGGGCGGGTACCCCAGTTCATCCCTGGCCTCATCCAGACTGACCAAATCCACCTCCGCCTGGTTACGGATGGCCCTGGAGTGAGCCTCTAGTTCCTTGGCGGACACCACAAAGGAAAATCTAAACTCCAGATCCATGTATCCCAGCGCCCAAATGATTTCCCGGTTTATGTGGTCGGCGATAAGTTTCGCCAGGGGCTTAACGGCTTCCTCATCGGTGGTCTCGTCGTCGCTCTCAGCGGTGGATCGGTTTATATCCCGGGAGAGCCCCAATTTCTTAGGCGGCAGGTCAAAGGCCATGGCGATAACTCTTATCAGAAATTCCTGCCACTGCAGATATAGGCCCTGGTCATCGGCGGCGCCGATTTGGACAACTCCTATCCGGTCAGTGCCACCTATAATAGGAGTTATCCCCCTACCGGCCACCTCATTGGCCCAATACATCCGAAATGCGCTGACGTGGTTATTGTCTACGGATCTGCCCAGATCGAGCATCTTCTTGGGGGTGGCCTTATTCACCGTGTTGCCGGCATACTGCTGTGCCCCTAGAAAATATTCCACCGTATTTGCAGCTACCTCCAGGGCGGATAGTCCAAACGGTGTGGCATTACTGGGGTTAGACATTATATAAATAAGTTCATCATTCAGCAGGGGAACGAATTTACTCCCGGTCCACTGGGCATACCGGGGCTTATTTCTTTCCCCTTTCCAGTCCATATACATCTGAATTGTGTGACCATCCACCCCCCACAGCCACGGCCGGCCGCTAACAATCTTTCTCTCAATGGACCCGGCATCCAGCACTAAAATGTCCTCAATCGTCTTTTCCAATAACGTCCTGAAGCTGTCGGACTCATTGGGGAAGTTGAGGCTATCCGTTAAAAACTTAATATCCTTTTCATGTCTCTTTTTATCCCGTATGCCCCGCTTCGGTACTATCCGCCAGTCCAGGGAGGCCACTTGCTTCTTGATGGCGTTTATGGCCCGGCGCGGAACCGGACTCTTTGAAAGCGTCCTTAACCTCTGGTGAGTCAGCTTCGGAATAGGGTAATCAACGCCCTTGAATTCAGTGGGCGCCCCCCAGAAAAAAGGAAAATCCGTCGTTTGTTTTTTGGGCGGATCGGGCATTATCATCCTTGCCAGTTTATCCCTTGCGCTGTGTACCATATATTCCATAAGACCTTTAAATTCACTTGAAATACCTATCACCCCCTCTACATGGCGATACCGCCAAACTGCAGCCGACTTACATATTTTCTCATCTGCCAGGCAATGGCCGCCGCCATAACAGAGTCATCGTTATAGCCCTTGGCCGCTCCCATCTTTCCCTTCTCATCCAGATAGGTATACACCAGCATCTCATCGGCATATATCCGGGAGGCAAACCTTATCCATGCATTCCGAACAGCCTCCTCCAACTCACCGATCATTACCGGCTTACTCTTACTGGAGGTTACCCACCCGGGGCGCGGAGCCTTAGGACTGGACATGTTTCTGGTGTCTATTTCTTCATGGTAGTAAAGGTCGGGAGTGCCCAGATCCTGCAACCTCACCACCACGGCCAGGCCCATCCCGGTCCTTTCCACTCCCAGGGGGCCGGGGTACATCCGGGAAAGAGCATCTATCTTTTCGCCATATACCCCCGGAGCCCACTTACCTCTCAGGGTGGCCACTTCATCCAGGGTCTCGGCATCCAGAACCAGCATTTGGCAGTAGTCTGTCCCGCCACCCTCGGAGGAGTCAACCCCTTTTAAGTAGCGCCTCCCCGGGATAGGTCTCTGATAAATAGTTAACCCCCCATAGTCTTCCAGGGGGGTTGTGTTACTGGCTAATAATATCGGACTTCCCTCGTTGTCGAATAAGAACTGAGCGTCAAAAACCGGGCTACCTGACTGCAGGAAGTTGCAATCAACCTCCTGGGCCATATCCTTTTTACTGGTATTTCGTAGCTGGGTTTCATACCACTCATCATCCCGACCGGGGAACATCCGCCAGTGAAGCTTTATGGTGTTGAAGTCGTTCTCGCCCTTAATTGCCTTCGACCATACCTCATGGAAAAGATTTCCTACGCCGTTGGCGGTGGATAAGAGTATGGCCGCACCACCGGTAGACAGGGTATAATATGCCGCTTTCCATATGGAGGTGGCGTCTGGGATAAAGGCAGCTTCATCCATGATTAGAAGGGACAATCCCTCGGACCGGCCAGCGTTAGGATCCGAGGGCACCGATTCTATCATGGACTCCATTTTGGTAAATTTTAAAACCTGCTCATTTTGGTGCATTTCCTTGTCTGGAACACGCAAAAAAAGCGGTAAATTTTCGTAAATATACTTGCTTTTGTTTAATAATTTAACGGCATCCTTCTCTTTTTTGGAGATCATAAGGACTTTTTTGCCGAAATTAAACAGTACGATGTGCAGGGCATCCCCGGCCACCAGCCAGGAAATGCCCATTTGCCTGGGCTTAAGAATTACATTAAACCGGTAATCGTCAAAATCATCCAGGGCATCCCGCTGATATTCAAAAAGGTGAAAGCGTATTTTACCCTGAACCGGGTCCAGCATATATGCGTAGGTGTCGAGAAAATACTTCTTGTCAACCACGCACCGCATAAACTCCTGCATTTCCTCATTGTTGATTGGGCCTGCGGGGCCTTCCCGGCGTACATGTATTGGGAAACCGGAGGTACGGCGCTTGCCGGGGCCGGGGGGAAGAATTGAGAGTTCTGGGATCGTAGGATGGGATTCAGGTTGATTTTCCTCTTTTTCCGCCTTTTCTGCTTGCTGCCTGGCCATTGCCACCTCTGCGACCTGCATATTTATTCTCTTTATGCAATCGGGGCATTTCTTCTGGTTTACATTAACTGGAGTGAATTCCTTTCCGCAGTCTGGTTCAGGGCATGCGATGGCGCGCTTTTTTTGACGGCGACCATCTGGGCCGATTTCCATTTTGGGGGGAGGAATTTTTTCTTTTATTGCCTTCTTGGCGGCGACTGATTTAGGCGCCTCTTTAGTTGGCTTGATTGTGCGGTTGGGTGTCCTGTTGGGGGTGGGTAACTGATTGGCCTCCTGATTTTCGATTGGGGGGCGCTGTTTCATTCTGGCGGCGAGGCTGAATAATGTGTCGTCGTTGCTGCTGTTATTGCGATTGTGATTGTTCATGGGTAGGAACCACCCGCCTTGCTTTCTGGGGAGTGAACTATTCTGGCTTTGGTACGATATATTTTGCACGGCACCTGGGGCAGGTTCCAGTGCATAATCCCTTTACTTCTTCTGGCTCCCCGCAGATCAACTTCTCTCCGCAGTTTTTGCAGTGCCAAATATCTAACTCTTTTAGTCTGTCGATAATGGCACTTATCCCATCACGGAAAACTTCAAGTTGTTTTACTGTATAGCCACTAAACCAAGTAACCTCAATATTATTTAACATAAAGAGCCTCCTTCTGGGGTGGATTTTTAATTATTCTTGATGTTTTTGATTTGTTTTTTATGTAGCCCTTTTTGTGGGAGGGCCAATCCCATGCTCAAGCCCAACCTTATTCCACTGCCGGAGCACTCGACAGGGCGGAGGTAGGTGCAGGGCTGTGCCGTATTCTTGGCCATGCGGCGGCCAATACCCCAATGACTACCTGCACCACTTTCGGACTACGGCGGTCCGCAGGAAGGGCGTTCTAAGTGTGATGGCTTAGTTAAGGTTAGGGGTCGAAGTAAGTTGGTTGTATGGGACGTGACTGCGTGAGTCGAAGTCGAAATATGGTAAATTATGGGGGCAATTTTGAAAAATGGTCATCGCGTTGTTTGTGGCTCTCTGCGGGCCGAAACCCCCTCCCCCCTTTGCTTTTTTGGGGTGGGGGGGGTGGACAGGCTAACGAGTGGCCGGGGCCTGAATATGTGGTCAACCCCGGGCCAGGCAGTCATATGTAGCCAGGACGGCCAGGCTATGAGGTCACACATGACCACCAGGCCCGGCCAGATAAAGGCAAATAAAAAGCACCACTACCACGGAGCGGAAATGGCACTTTGTAGAGCTGAATAGAATACCGAAGATATGGTATTGTCGGTATTCTGGCTATGCGGGGGGTGATATTGGCCTATATCGACTATGCGCAGGGCACACTGCCGGCCTTTTTGATTGCCTTTTTTGTCTCGTCCCTGACTACTCCATGCGCCGCATCCTGGGCCGCCTTGATCATGGCCTCGCGATCTGCGTCGGATGATATCTTTTCGGTCCTGTTTGTGGCCTCGCCCATGGCCAGTGCCAGCTTGTCAAAGAGGATACCTGTCGCAGTGGCGATGTCCTTGAAGGATGCATCTTTGAGCTTTGTATCTAATTGGGCGAGGAATTTCATAGCCAAAAGCCAGCCCGCCTCAATGAATTCACGCTTCTTTTGAATTCTCAAGTCCCGTAGATAGTCAGCTGTCATGCTGGATGCATCCCGGGCGGGTTCTTCTCTTCTTTCTTCCCATGTGCCTATGGTGGAGGGCGGAATTCCCATAGCGGCCCCTACCTGTGTGGGCGAACCGGTCACATGATAGGCTTCCAAGGCTATCTCCTTCACCTCTTCAGGGTATGATTTTTTATCTTTTCTGACTCCCACGCCTACCACCCCCCTCTATGTATATTATGTATAAAACCATGCATAAACTTCCCCACAAAAAAAAGACCTCTATATCATAAAAGCCTTATGTTTATTGGTATTTATTTACCATTAAATATATTCTTCCCTGGATAGACCCATGTATATTTATTCATTATTATTGTATATCTTTTTTTACTTATACTTATCCCACAATAATATATTTATAACTAATAATACTCCTCTACCCCCAGAAAGTAAACACATTTTTTCATTATTCCCGCCTCCAAGAAAAAATATTTTTCGTTTTACCGAACCTTGACACATTGTAATAACGTAACGTATCATATATTAAATAATCCCCCAGAAAGGAGCCCACCACACATGTCAGCCGCCGAACCAAAAATAAAATTCCCCCTCGACCTCACCGCCTGGCAACAGGAAAAGCTGTCCCGGGCCGCCGCCGTACACGGAACAACCAAAAAGGGCCTGATATTTTCGGCCCTGAAAAAAGCATATGGGATAGACCTGGATCAAAAAGACCCCACCACCACCACTCCAAAATAAAATTCCCCACATCCCGGAAAGATTTTTCAATCCATTTTTCTCCAACCCGGAAACGCCCGCCGTTCCTGGGTTTTTCTTTTTCCTCTTTTCCTATTTCCCCGTAAATAATTAAATATTTTTTCGGTATTCTATTGACACACGTTACGTTACGTTATATAATAGGAACATAGAGAAAGGAGCACGATGACACACGACACCAACCCCACCGACACCGGCCAACAAAACCGGCGAAACCCACCGCACACGGACCGGCCAGCAGAAAGGCCAGGACCGGCTGAATATAGAGAACCACCCAAACCCGGGACCGGAGAAGCCAGGCATGAGGCCGGCCAATGAAACGGAGATAACCGGAGGAAGCAACAGCCGAACGAGGAGCGCGCCTGCGGGAAGGGTTAGAAGATTCACCACCCAGAGAGATTTGTTTCCCTGTGCTGGTCCTGAAAATTTGTTGGCCGACAGATGGAAATAAATAAGCCGGGGAGGTTTTAATGTGTACAAGGAAACCCTGAAAATCAGTCAAAAAAGGGCAGAGGAAATTGCCCAAAAGTTTACCGAGGAGGTAAAGCACCTTCTTAATTCCGGGGCAATTGACAGAGAAATTCACAATCGCGGCCTCCTGTTTGGTGTGGCACTGGAAAACATAGCCGATGGATTTTTGAGGGGGGAACGAAAAACCGGGGAATATAAAAACCTTAAATATTTCTAAGCCGAAAGGGTTTGAAAAAATCAAAATTAAAACCCACCCCCTAAAAAACTGAATATGGTAAAATAAATCAAAAAATGGGAGGTATTTTAAAAATGGAAAAAATCAACTGGAAACATCTTATTGAGGGCAAAAGGGGAGAACTGGAAACCGCCATAATAAAGCAGTGGAAGCTCATGCTCGACGAGCCCGAAACCACATCAATGAGAGCCGTTGTATTGCTTTGGGACGATGGAGACGTAACAACCGGCTACCGTGACCAAAACAGCTTTAGCCAGGGCGAACATGATGGTACAGCAATCTGCATAGCAAGCTTCGGCAGCACCAAAGACGAGTGCATGGATGAATTTGACAGTGCTGACGAGTATAGGAAATTTATAGAGAGAGAGTACCTCGTTGATGTTGATGATATACTTGACATGGCAATCGCAGACATAGGTTAGTGTCTGCGGCCAGCCGGGAGCCTATCCCGGCAGAATACCAAAATTTCATATCCCGTCCGCCCGGGGACGTTAAAAAGGTGTTAGGCCGGGTGCGGAGGCCAGGAAGCCCACATCTAAAACTTCCTGGCCTCCGCACATTTTAAAAGGGGGTATCAATTATTATGCCTAAAAAGTACATCCGTAACATGGAAACCGGCAAAATAGAGCTCCATTTTCAAAAAGCAGAATACCAGGCCATGCCGGAAGCCCAGAAAAAACAGCTAAAAAGTAATTTCCTTTTTAGCGGCACCTCTAAAGCATGGGTAAGTCGTTGCAAGGATCCTAGCCTCTACCACGCCATACAAACGGCCAAGGCGCTGGGCTTTACCGACGAGGAGCGCACCGGGGAAAGGTTATCTTTTGCCGAGCAGCAGGAGCGCAAAGCAGAGCGGGCAGAGGCCCGGGCGGAGAGATTTGAGGGTTACGCCGATAATGCCACAAAGAGAGCGGAAAGCCTGCAAGCCGAGTTTAACGAGTGCCGGAAGGATTGGAGTTGGCTAACTCAGCCGATCATGTCCGGCCATGCCGGCAGTCAGCGGTTCGGGCGGCAGCGGGAAAAAATCATGGCCAGGTATGACAAGGGTTTTGAGGAGTACAGAAAATCGGAATATTTCAGGGACCGGGCAGAAACTGCCAGAGCCACCGCAGAACAGAAAAAAATGACTGACCGGTTTTACCTCAACAATAGGATCAAGGAATGCGAAAAGAATATTAAGGCACTGACCGGAAACACCGTCCACTATGAGCAGCTTTTATACAACATTGAAAACGGCATTAAAAACGACTCACTATATGACCAATACACCCCGGAACAGATCGGCCAATGGTTTACCGACACCCTGGAGCGCATAGAGGCCGAAATTGATAAGCAGGCATATTTTCAAAATGCCCTGGACGAAATCGGCGGTATCATTTATAACCGGGAAAACATCAAGCCTGGCTATATTATTAAAATCAGGGGCGATGGCTGCCGGGTTATCAAGGCAAACCCCAAGACCGTGGAAGTTCGCATTATATCCGGCGGGGCGGCCGGCATGGTTTTAACTTATGACTATTCAGAGATTCAGGGAATTATCAAGGCCGAAGAAGTAAAGCCGAAGCAGGAAGCCGAGCCACACCCCTACCACGAAGGGGAAATACTTGTTCGGTGTAATGCGGGAGGAAACAGGATTTTAGGTGCCTATCAAATTATAGCCCGGACTGATAAAACTATTCAAATTCAACAAATCCAGGTCAGCGAAAACAAGCCCATGCCTGGCGTGTTTATCCCTGGCAGCAATCCCCAGCGCAAAAAGCCGACAGTGAGAAAATACACCAATGAATGGACCGTGTACGACGAAAACGATTGGCAGCTTTACAAATATTCTGAGCCCGTAGAGTCAAAAGCCTGCTAAGGGTTAAGCCGAGAATCCCGGCAAACCGAGGACCATGTTTTTTGGTCCTCGGTCCAGTTTAAAGGCTATCCAAAAACATTAACCAGGGAGGTTTTAAATCATGGCCAAATTAAACATAATACAATTCCCCACCGGCGGCCGCGCTGGCCTGCAACCGGCTATAACTCAAAATATGGCCCTGGCAAATAAGGCTTTTGACCTCACCCCGGAGCAACAGATCAACCTTGCCCGGGCTTTTCTGGAAGCTATTGCCGAGCCTCTGACAATTCCGCGCCCACCGGTAACACCCACTCCAACCACCCCACCAACCCGGGGCCGCGACTACAGCACCAAAGAATTTAAAGGTTGGTCCGTGGGCCAAATTGTGCAGCTTAATGAATCCCGAGGCCTCTGGAAAATAACCCGGATTGAGGTCCATGTATTCCCTGACCATTTTCCTAATAACCCGGAAATGGCCGGCCAAGAAATGGCCCACATCCACATAAGCGGCCTCAAAAAGGACGGCACACTCAATAAATATAATACCAGTGTGCAGCCAGAGAAACTTCTCACCCTGGAGGAGAACCAACCCGACACCGACAAAGACGGAAAAGCAGCCGCACAAAAGGCCGCCGAATTATACCACCCTGGCGGGTTCGCTGTAACTGATTTATGTAGTACTGACTGTGAATCCCTGGTATATGTAGATTCTGTCACCAAGACCGGCCGCGTCAAAATAAGAAAAATATATGTAACCCGGGGCGAGGCTGCCAAGATGATCAGAAATCAGAGGACCGGGCAGGAAGTTGCAAGCATGGAAACGAGTGTTATTGATGTGGAGAAGTTGGAATATAGGTTCATGGAAGGACGGGAAAGGGGATCGGTAGAGACTCAGATTTTTACACCCAGGCTTTATTCCGGGGAATGGCATTGGTGGAGTGGCAAATATGTCACCCTGGAGCCGTTTAAAACTGAGTTGACGAGGTTGCTGGATTAATTTCCGGCAGCCTCATGTAATTTTAAAAAGAGGAGGTTTAAATAACCATGCCCAGACCATTAACCACCACCCAGAAAGGCGCCGACCCCGACAAGTCCAAAAAGCGCAAGCCCCAGCGCCTCCCCAAAGTCATTTCCAGGGAGGAGGCAAAATTGATCCTCTCCCTCCCCAACATTAAAACAAAGATCGGGCTGCGGAACCGGACGATCCTGCAGGTATTATACCGCCAGGGATTGAGGGTTCAGGAACTTTGCAACCTCACCCTTAAGGACGTTGACACCCAGCAGGGATTCATTTATGTCCAGGCTGGCAAAGGAAATAAGGACAGAGTAACTCCGATGGACCCGGAAACTATTCTATGGTGTAAAAAATGGGCAGAAAAGCGCCCTATGGAAACAAATTGGTTCTTTCCCTCCCTGCAGGGTACTGCCTTAGACCAGAGGTATATTAGGGCCATGGTGGCGGATTATGGTAAAAAGGCGGGGGTTTATATTCAGGATGGGAAAAAGCAGAAAAGTGTTCACCCGCATTGCTTCAGGCATACATGTTTTACTGAGATGTTGGAAGAAAATTTTGTACTGACAGATATACAGCAAATGGCCGGCCACAGCGATTTAAAGACAAGCTGCATATATCTCCATGTACGTCCCCATGCCCTGGCCGCTAAAATTAGGGCAAGGCAGGGGGTTGACGTATAATGGTTGACAATAGCAGTCAGGAAAATTCTTTCAACTCCACCGCCCGCCTCATCTTCTCCCTGCTCTTTGTGGCAGGGATTTTTTTGGGGTTGGTGGCGGGGAAGTGAGGAAGGCAGAAGGGGAAAAGAAATACCGGGGAACTTTTTTGATTGGGGTTCCCCGGTATTTAACTCACCTTTAAAAGTTGCTACTTTTTTGCTACTTTTGTGCTACTTTTTTGCCACTAAAATGCCAAACACTTTCCCCGATCCATTCTGAAATTCTTGAAATTATCTTATTTTTTCTCCTGAAAAATGTCATCCTGTCCACATTTAACTCTTTCCATATCTTCCTATCCGGCCTCTTCAGTTTCCAATCCTCAAAATACCACTTCTGAACCAGTTCCATTTCTTCATGTCCCAGTCTGGCAATAACCGCCTCCACTACCACCTTTTGCGCCCTGAGTCGCTCAATTTTGGCGTTAACTCTGTCCCTGCTGGTAATTCTCTTTTCTGCGTACTTTTCCGAAGAACTGACTACATCGTCCGTGCTGGGGGGGCCATCGTTTCTATATTTAGCAACCCCGACAGGAAACATATTTACCTCAATGAGTTTAAGGATGGATTCTTGATGGGCGATGGCACTGTCTATGGTTGGATACAGAAAGAGCATTTTTTCGGTACGGCGATACCATGAATTATCGTCCCGGGAATCTCTGTTATTTTCTGCCTGATTTTTTACTTGGCTTTCTGATTGGCTCCCTGGCTGGCCCAACTTCTGCTCCTTTTCCCTGTCCTCCATTCTCCGGTGCCACCTCCTTCTTGATTGTTGCAATATCGCCAACACTAAAAGCATCCTTGGCCTCTGACTGCAATACGCCCTTATTGTCTATGGCAGTTTTAATGTATCTGCTACCCCTGGCCCAGCTATGTTCCCTTAACTGTTTCACATCCCGCCCAACAATAAATCCGCATACGCCACCGGCCACCGCAAAACCGGCCAATGTTGCCGCATATACCCAGAGGGGTATGCTGATGTTCGTGAGATTGGAAAATATATCGGTCATGCCTGCGCCACCCCCTTCTTTTTGGATTTCTTAGGCTTATTCTCCTTGTTATTTGCTTTCCCGCTCTTTATGGTCTCCATAACCTCTTTCTGGAAGGCAGTTAGTCCAGGAGGCTCCAATGCCAAGGCTTCTCCAATTTTGCAAAGGGCGAAGGCATCCGCCTCGTTATTGTTAGGGAACTCCTTTCCCCATCTCTTGTATATCCCCACCGCCACCTCTTCCTTGCTGGCCGTCCCCTTGCCGGTGGCAAATTTTTTCACAGCAGTCGGCGCCACCTCAACCCATTTCAACCCCGCCTCAGTCAGCGCCACCCGCAGCACCCCGCCCAGTTCTCCCATTTGGTGGGCCTGGTTTTGTTTACCGTAGGCGTACCCCTCGATAACTATTAACTCTGCTCCCTGGCACCATTCCAGAACCCTGTCCCGGATAGTTATTAGCCGGTCTACGCCGAAATGTTTGGTTAGGATGAGGGCTGTTTCGCAGGTGTCTATTAATAGATTTAGGCGGCATAGGCCGGTGCCGGTTAAGCTGGCATCTATGCCGACGACCTTTATTGGTTTTGTAAGTTTATTAACTTCGTAATTATTCGCTATTTCCATGTTACACCTCCAAATTTTTCGATATCCCCGCCCTGCAGGGCAGACTAAAACATACATTCACAGGGCAAGTTTTCTCCCTGGAATAACCCGTCAATATTTATGCCACCCTCAATATACCTTTCCCTGAATTCCGTTAGCGTTATATATCTTCTCCCCCCCCCTGTTCTGTCTCTTAATATTGCTATATTGGGATTAATCTGCTCCCGGAAACGCCTCTCAATATCCTCAACCTCGGCATATCTTTCAGGCCAGACACGATAAAGGGTTTTAAAATGTTCATGTCCTCCCTTGATGCACCTACCTCCACAATTGGCATGAGTAAATCCCATTTCATACATCCTTGGGACTTTTATCCCCCAACCCTGTTCGCAGGTCCACCACATTTCATTTTTCGTTATAGGTTTATCTAATAGCGGGAACCTACATTCTACCGGGGAATACCGGGAAGTTATGTTTAGCGCCCGATGTTCCTCATCTATTCCAATGCCGAAATATAAGATGGGTTTAACTTTTTTATTTTTCTGCTGCAACTCTTTGATGAACTTAATAGTTTGTTCAGTCTTTAAAATCAAGCTACATTTTGCGATTTGCCTTGACAGGAGAAGTCGAGTTTTAAAGAAAATCTGTTCAGGGGTACGGCCATCCTTTCGGTGCTCAAAGTTGGCATTGAGGCCAAAGTGTTTTATTGTCTGATTTATGAAGCGGTAATTATCGCAGTCCTCCCATAGTGGATCGGTGAAAAGGGCTATGGTGTCTTCGGGTCCGTGGGTCTTTAGCAGATTTTCAAGGACGAAGGCACTTGATAGGCCGCCAGACAAAAGGACTATGTGAATTTGCTTTTTTGTGTCGGTCACGTTATCACCGCTTTTTGTGGATTATTTTTCGGCATAACCGCCCTCCAGGGCAAATTTAACTCTTCTTACCCTTACCGCTTCCCTTTTCTTGGCCCTCTTCTTCTTTTTTCTCAACCAGTCTTCCCGGCACAATTACGCACAGCCATCCATCCCCTGAATTATTACTGCCTCCACCATCCCAACTCCCTCCACCATCCGCCGCCCTGATAACACTTGGCCCATACTGCCCAGTGAGCCCCCAAACCACCCGATCCCCGCCGGCATGCTTCAGGGCATCCGTAACCTGGCGGACATTGAATAGCGCCTCCCTGGTTTCCCCCGCCGGTATTTCCCCGCCAACTATCTGGCAGGAAACATCCTCCTTAAACTGGCCGCTTTCCGACTGGGCGGTAATTTTAATAAATCCTTCAGGAGTGAATGTAAACTTCGGCATGGTCTTGTCTGGGAGCATCAAGGCAACCCTGTTCAGTGCCCCGACCATCTCTGCTGCCGAAAATTCCACTCTCAGGGGCGGGTTTTCCAGTTGTGACAGTAACGGCTTTAGGTCAGGGTATCGGTGAGGAAGGAGGCGACTTATCATTGTATAGCTGCCACTGTCGCTATTACTTTCCTTGGATGCCTCTCTGGACTGAATCAATTTTGCCCTGCCTTCATCGGCATCTATCGCAATCGTTAATGCGGGTTCATCCATTCCAGAAATAAGGTTGGCCGCCCTGACCGGTAAAACTATTGAAGGCATGCCCTCCGGGAAACTGCCTCCTGCTTCCCCCGTTAAGTCCATGGCCGCGAATCTAATTGTATCGGAGGCGGCCACCTTTCTGTCTGGGAAGTTAATGAACACTCCGGTAAAGGCAGGGCTCACACCGGCAATGTTGCCACTATTAACCGCAAATGCCACCCTTTTGAGGTCAGTAGAAAACTGAAATTCTTCCCCCTGAACCTCCGGCACCTGAATATAATCCTTCGCACTGTAAAGTTGATGTGTCTGAGAATTTTTGAATCCATTCCCGTAGTTAATTTTGAGGTTTAACCTCTCCGGGTGGAATTCAAAGAGCGTTTGTCCATCCGGCAACCTCAAAATGGCGTCCGCTACCTTTTTGGGGAGGACGAAGGATACCGAAGGAGATCCGGAGGGCAATAAAGTTCCAATAGGCAACTTAACCTCCCCCACCCTAACAATGATCCACAACTCCATATCACACCCAACAAGGGTCAATCCGTCCGGGGTGAGTTGGAATAAGATCCCCTCCAGGATGGGTATTGATGATTTTGAGGGTACGGCCTGGTTTACGGTTTTAAAGGGGGTGGCCAGGGTCCGGGCCGGGTTGGTTATTTGGAATTGGATTGGGGTTGACATGATTCGATTTCCTCCTTTGTGAATAGAGTGGGTTGAATAGAATGACCCTCCCCTGAATATTCCGCCGCTTCCTCCAATGAAAATTCATACCCCCGCCGACTCTCCCCGGGCATGAGCCATATATCATCGGAACCGGTGCCATCGTCCCATTGGTGGCGGACCTTATAAGGTTGGCCACATGTTTTGCACTTTCTGATTGTCAGACTTTCGCTGCTGTGGGTGCAGGCGTTTTCTCTGCTCCATATTTTCTTGACCACCAGGCAGTCCCCGGGGTGGCAATTGTGGGGGATTTTTCCGGTTCCCTTGCAGTGGGGGCAGTCAATCATTATTTTGGTGGGCATTTTGGGTGACCTCCTCCCCTTTATCCAAATGTCATCAACGTGAAAATATTTTATTGATTCTTCTGCTTTAACTAAGAGGTCGAGGATTTTGGCTTCTTCTGGCATTTCTCAATTTACCTCCATTTCTCAAATTTCCGTCATCCCTGATTATTTATTTGGTTGGTTACGTTATTTCCGTGGGGATGGGCAGGGGAAGGCCCCCTTAACCTTTCTTTTTCCCTTATAACCTGTGCTATCCTCCCTAAAATCCACTCAGGACAAGGAATTGCTAAACTATTTCCAATTGCTTTGTAGCAAGCCGTGTCCGATGCCCCGGGGATGTTGGTCCAATTGTCCGGGAGTCCCATTAGACGCTCGCACTCGATGGGAAGTAATCTTCTGACTGCGTAACCCATAACAGGCCTGCTCTTTTTGCCTGCATGTAATGCTTCCCACAAAGCTCTTTCGAGTGTGCCAAGTCCCCACAAACTTTGCACTTCTTCCTTAGTGGGATATGGTAGGCTAGTGGATCCCCATATTTTTTGAAACGAATATAATGCTTGTTGCAAAATCCTAAACCCTTCGCTGGTTGCCCACAAATTACACAATATTTCTGCCGACTGTGCTTTAAGTTGTGACAACTCCTGCAAAGTCTCTCCAGGTTCTCCGGTTCGTTGTTCTTGTAATTGTTGTCCTTGTGGTGAACATCCATCGCATTCGGTTTGCCACACTCCACGCATGGTCCCGGCGGAATCAATGCCCTTGATCTGCTGTGGTTCGTTCCCCAGTTGTCCGACTCTGTTTTTGGTTTTCCCTTGAACCCTTCCGCCATGCACTTCTGATTGCAATATTTCCTTTTGTTGAAGTGAAACAAGCACTCCAAGTCCCCATTCGGCAAACGCTTTCGCTCCAATTTTGTCCCGCAGGTTTCGCAGTATTTTTCCGGGGTGGGCTTGATTGGCGTTGCCATCTTTTTGCACCTCCGTAATTAATCCGCCGTCACAGTCAAAATCTGTCCCAAGACCCCCGCCTCCCCGCTCCCTTGCCGGAATAGTGGGAGCAATTGATTCACAAATATATGTCGTGCTATCCGGCTTATCTGCCTTACTTGCCTGCGCTGATTGCGTGGGCTATTTCGTGCTGACCGCCGGGGCCAAAAGCTACGTGCGTAGCTCCACCTGCTCTCAGCGTCGGGCACTGTTCAATGGTTTCGCCCATGCTTCTGGTTTTCTCGCTTTGGTCGCCGTTAAAGCCAATAGCCAATTGAGCGACCGCTTGTCCACTGGCCAAGTCAAGGGTATACGACAATTCCTCCGTTATCCCCCATCCGTTACTGCTTGTCTGTGCTGTTCTTCGCACGGCGTAGGATGGTAATGGTTGGGCAACGCACGGTTGTCTCTGCCCTCCCTGCATCGTATTAAGAGTTGGACTTATACCCCCCCCCGTGAATTCTGGGGCATCCGTCTTGGCTTCTTGGTTCAAAGAGGACTGTCCCGCCTGTTCCTTCAGTGCCATCTCCAACACCGGCGGCAACTTTTTCCCTCGTTTTTCGGCCCTCCGGAGAATCCCAAGACATGCCTTCGGGCTCAAATAGTATTTCGGCGGAACATCTGTTTCTAAAATCGACGACAATGAAGATTCTACGCCTCCGTTGCGGAACTCCAAAGTGCTTGGCATCCAGGATCGTCCAAGCCAATTCTCTGTCGGATGTTCTAACCACTCCATGTTTTGCCCACTTTCCAGATCGAGGCATTGGAATGTCGGATTCCGTGAGTTCTTTGAGGACGGCAAGGAAGTCTTGTCCTTTGGAGGCAGAAAGGAGTCCAGGTACGTTTTCGAGAACAATGACTGCTGGATATGCTCCACTTGTAGCATCCCTCATTTCCCTAATAATCCTAACCAACTGAAAAAATAAACCCGATCTATTTCCTTGCAAGCCTTCTCTTTTTCCAGCCACTGATAGGTCTTGACAAGGAAAGCCGCCCGCTATGATATCCACCGGTTCTATTTCGGCCCCATTAATATCTGTCACGCTTCCGAGGTGAACCATTTCGGGAAAGTGAGTTTTTGACACCGCTATTGGGAATGGTTCAATTTCCGATGCCCACAATGCCTTAATTCCGTGCCTACTGGCTGCTAAGGGAAAGCCAGCTATATTCCGTCAAACAGACTACCCAACTTTAATTTTTGCTGTTTTAACATTGGCATCACCTGCCTTTCGCATCGCATTATGTATTTCCATGTGCTCCTTGAATGTAACAAGTTTCAGGTTTTCTATTCTGTTATCAGTTTTATTACCGTTTATATGATGAACTATTTCTGTGTCGGAATGTCCCGGCCCAAACCAATTTAAATATCTACCTAAATACTTTTCCATAATCAACACATGCTCCATAACATAGCCACCACATTGTTTTGCTCTCGGATGCTCATGACATTTAATCAATACATAGCCCTTATCGCTTAATGTTTTACCGCCTTTCCAATATGAATTTTTGTTTCCATATTGGTTTCTAACGGCGCAACTCCTTGACTTAATGCCGTTGTTCTTCATGCATCGCCATATCGCTTTTTGTTGCACGCCTAATTTTTCAGCAACTTCTTTTTGTGTCATACCTGATTTATACATAATTTTTACCAGTTCAATATCTAACGGGGTAGATTGCATTAATGACCTTGCTTTTCTCCACTCAGACGTACATCTTTTCTTAGCTGATTCTGACATTTTTCTTCTTGTTTCTTCTGAGAACTCTTTCAATCAGCACTCCTCCCGTCAAACAATGATCCCAATTTTATTTGTTGATAATCACCCACATGGCCACCTTCTTTCGGTATACCCATTATATTTGTCGTGGATTTTCGGCATAACCGCCTTCCAGGGCAGACGAATCCCCTTTATTCTGGGCGGCAATAAATTTCTTCAGGTCTTCTTCCTCAATCCTTATGAGTTTTCCAATTTTGGTGGCCGGGAGTCCTTTTTTTGTCCAGCTTATTACTGTGGCGTGGCTCGTCCGGTACTTTTCTGCTATTTCTCTAACTGTAAGTACAGGCATAAACATACTTCCTTTCTGGGTATGGCATAAATATACCCACTATATATTATATATGAATCTAATGAATAATCAATAGTATATTTAGTACATATTCCCTGTTAATTTTAATATCAACTTACTTCACCCCACACAATCACAAAACTCCGCCAACCCAACTACAAACCCAATATCCCGCAACCCCCTCTCCGCCATCCTCACATACCCCATAATTTCCGCCCCACACCGGTCCATCATGCCCCGGGCCTTATCCACCGCCCCCTGATCCTTTGCCCTCCCCCAGTCAAATTTAAGTCCACTGGGACCCACCGCCAGCAACCCCCCTGCCGCAATTGCCGCCTCCATGGCCTGAACAACCGGATGCCCCTGCCCTCCCTGACTTCCTGCCCCCAACTCCTTCCTGGCCGGCAAATACATCATGTAAGTATACAGGGAAGATAAAACCTCTTGAATCCTCCTCTCGTCCCAGTTTTCATTACTTCCCGGGGTGAAGATGAACTTCTCAATCACAACATACCCCCCAGAACCCTTTCCTGTCCCTCCTTCACCCCCCACCCCTTTAACTTTTACCTTCTTCAATTCCAACCCCAGTCCGGTCTGATAAAGAGTCTCCAGATACCCCGCTATCTCTGGGCGCATGTCTTTTGCCTGGCGGAGGAGGCGGGACCAGTTATTGCGGTCGTAGCCTTCGGCGTCGCGCTCTGGGGTGGGAGGGGGAATAGGATCACTGTCATTTCCCCTCAGGGAAGGAAACAGTGCCGACGCTAAAGGTGTTTCAGGTTCTTTGTGGACGGAGATTTTGGTATCCCCATCTTCTCCCATATCCCTCACTACCCCGGCCAGCCATTTCTCATAGTCCATTTCTTCCGGCGCCACTATACCCCACCTCCACCATTAAACATAAACCCCAATACCTCCCGGGCGCACCCAAAGGGATTGCCCCATATTTCGCTTCCGGTATAATGAAGAACAATATATCCTTCCAGGGTTAGGAGCCTTGCCCGCCTCTTGTCTTTCATGGCCTGCTCTCTGGTTTTTTCATGGAATATATGTCCATCGCACTCCACTATAATTTTATGGCGCCGCTTGCCTACCCTGGCCTGAATTAGAAAATCCACCCGGAACTTTTCTTTGTTAATTTTTATTTCTTCCTGTTGCCGAACAATGATTTCGCCGTCATCGGTCAGCGCAAGGTATTTTCCTTTTTGCGATCTAATGGCCAACATCATTAACTGCTCAATTGGTGATTCGCAGAAATTTATAGAACCAACTGCTTTCCGGGCATATTCATCTATCACATCATTAAATATTTGTCTTACCCGGGGATCAAATTTTTCTGCTTCCCGGCGCCAGTCAAAATTATTCGGCAGCAATTCGATTTCTTGTTTTTTATTATTTTCTTCTTCCTGCCTGAACTTTTTTAAAATTCTTTCGTACCTATTTTCAGCATGGTCTTTGTTGTCATCAGTCTCTTCCCCAATGATGGCATCAAATGGGTTTACCTCATTATCGCTCATTAAATTTCCCCCCTTAACCTTTCTTTTAACAAGCCAAACCGCCTAACAACTTTGTTGTTCTTGACTGCTATTTCAAAGGCATCTTGGGTGCCGACAATGGCCAGTCTGACCTTCCCCCGTGTGCTGCCGGTATATATAATTGGCCGGCTTAACATAATGAAGTGGGATCGGATACAGACCACAATTACCGTGGGACTCTCAGACCCCTGTGATTTATGCGTGGTATAACTATAGGCTGGCTCAATGTATGCAAGGTCTTCGGTGCCCAACGGAATCGGTACTCCGTCAAGGATAAATGTTATTTCTTCCCTCTTTCCATCGCCCCCGGTAATCTCCAAGGTGCCAATGTCACCATTAAAAAGAGATTTGTTATAATCGTTTTTCTTAACCTTCATCACCTTGTCGCCGTCCCTGAAGACCCTGTCCCCGAACTTCTTTTCTTTCTTCAGGGGGTCCACCGGGTTGACTATGTCCCGCAGCATGGCATTTAATTTTTCGGCACTAGCCAACCCCCTGTCTCTTAAAGGGGTCAACACCATGAAGTCCATGGGATTCAATCCCTTGGCACACTGGTCAGTTATAAGTCGCTGAACTGCCCGGTAAACATCTTCCGGGGTTTCGGCTTCAATAAACCTGAAGTCCCGGCCGCCACACATCGCCTCCAATTCCCGAAGGTTAGGCATTTTCTTATTTTTTTTACCATCTATTTCCCGACCATAATTTTTAATCATATCGGCCAACAGTGAAATAGTGGACCCCTCTGATTGGCGGTATATAAACTTCAGTTCCGTAACTGGCACCACCCCAGATTGAATAATGTCTCTCAGGACTGCACCGGGGCCGACAGATGGGAGTTGGTCCTGATCTCCGATAATAACCACCTGCATGTCGTCGGGAATGGCCTTAAAAAGGTTGTGGGCTAACTCAATGTCAATCATTGAGCTCTCGTCCAATATCATCAACCCCGGCCCCTTGAGTTGGTTATAATCATCATAGGTAAATCCCAATTCCGGATTGTATCCAAGTAACCGGTGAATTGTTTTGGCCCCTTTTTGCGTAGCCTCTGCCAACCTCTTGGCCGCCCTGCCCGTGGGTGCCGCCAGATAGATTTCCTGCCCGGGGTGGACCGATTCATAACCTGCAACAATAAATTTTGTAATGGTTGATTTACCGGTACCGGGTCCACCAGTGACCACAGATATTTTATATTTCAGTCCCCAAATAACCGCCCGTAGTTGTTCCGGCGCCAGGGCGATCCCGGAATTCTCAGCCATTTTTTCTATCAGGGGGAAAACTATTTCATCGTTTATGCCGGGCATTTCATTTTTCTTGGTCATCGCCCTGATCTTGTCGGCCAACCCGACCTCTGCCCGGCGCATCCCATCCAGATAAACAAGATCCAGACTTAATCCTTCTGGGCCATCTTTCTTTTCCCTGAATAACTCCCCCAACTCAATTAAGTTTTTACCGGCCCGGGCCACATCTCCAAAGTCCACTCCGGAGTCTTTTCCCAGTAGATCCAAAACTTCAGCACTGATAGATGCGGAGCTCCGGGCACAGTGCCCTTCCCCTTTGGCCTCCTCCAAAACATGGCGGATCGCCGCGTCTACCCGAAAAGGACTGTTTTTCTTAATGCCTACGGCAGCGCCAATCGAATCCGCACGATCAAACCCTATTCCGTCCACGTCCTTAATTAACTGGTAAGGATTTTCCTTAACTATCTGCAAGGACTCCGCCCCATATTTGGCATATATCCGCCCGGCCATTCCAGCACTTATGCCATGGCGGCAAATCATCGCTATGAGATCGCCCAGCGCCCCATGCTCCCGCATCTTTTCGGCAAGTTCGCCCTGCTGCTTTTCCGAGAGTCCGGGGACCGAGAATGCCAGGTCAGGATTATTTTTTAATTTCTCCAGGCAACTTTCTCCGAGTGCGGCCAGTATTTTTTCGGCAGCCACCCGCCCCAATCCATAGAAATTATTCCCACTGAAGTAAGCCATAACCCATTGGGCACTTGTCGGGAGGATGATGTCAAAGGCAGTGAAAGAGAACTGACGGCCATACTTGGGATCGGTTATCCAACTACCTTTCAATAGAATTTCATCTCCCTGCTTTGCATTTGGCATTATCCCCTTGCATGTAATCTGGTTTTGATCTTCAGTGAGGAGGTTGTCAAAAAAGTTGCCAGTGCCTTGATTTTCCTGACTTTCTTGCTGATTTTGTTGTCCTGCACTTTTTTTGCTCTCCCCGGACAGAGAAATAATGATAATTGAAAATCCATTCTGCTGATTATTAAATCTCACCTTTTCGATATACCCGCGAATTTGAATTTCTCCTTTCGGTATACCCTCCTTTTTCCGCATGGCAGTAGCACTACGGGCCATTCTTATCCCTCCGTTTTTAGTTTTTTTTATTACATAATTTCATTTAGTATTTATATTACGCCACTATACTCCGTTACGCCCAATCTAAGTTTCTAAGGAAATCGGGTTTTCATCTAAGGGAACTAAAGTCTTGTCGCCCAAGGCTTTCAAGGTTTTCCCTTCGCCCATTAGACGCCTTAGACGGTTTTGACCCCATAATGCTAATTAAAAAATTAAATAATATAATTAAAAATTATCACCGCCTATTTTAATTAATTAATTATTTTTCAGGGAGGTTATTGGTCCGTTTTCATCTAAGGCGTCTAAGGAAATTTCAAACGCCTACTGCGCCATGGCTTCCACGCATTAGACGATCCTTAGAAAGTCATTAGAAACTTAGATGGATCAATGCCCTAAACTTCATCGTTAAACCCCTTCACCCTTACAGTCTCAAGGACTGAGGCTATTTCCTTGACGTTATCGGGCGATTTATCAATATTAATCAAAAAACAATGTTTTGTTGTTGAGTTCATCCAGGCGTTTTTTGCCTCTAAAAAATAAGGCTCATCCCGCAAATAGCCGGATACGGACTTCCAGTCAAAGGGTTCTTTGCCTGTTTTTTTGCGATAAAATATACTCCAGGCATCATGTAATCCCTTAAACCAAATGGTAAGAATTTTTTCCGCAGGGCGATATTCTATAAAACTCTTGGTGACAATTTCATTTGAAGAAACAAGATAATTAATGTCATCCCAGAATTGATTAAGCGCGTGATCGTTTTCGCCGCTCATCTTAAGATCCTGACAGGTCTTAACGATCCACTGGACAAAACTGTCGCTACGCCTTACGGTCGCATTAAAGCACCCTGCCATTATGGCCCAGTTTTCCGCCGTCCGATCAGATATTTTTAAGCCGATCAACATTTTTTTTGTTGCCGCTATGCTTTTTAATATTTCTTTCCGGTACTGCTCATAGTTGATGATTAAATGAAAAACAAACCCAGAAAACTTTTCACAATCCACATTAAGCTCGTCATAATAATCCCGATTTCTTTTGTTGCTACTCATTTGAATAAAACAACTTCTGGTAAAGAGCCCTGAATCTTTTGGAACCTCCTCCCCGGTTATTGAAATTGTTCCCAGAACGGGATTGCTGATGGCGCCAAATGTTTGCTTAATTCCCTTCCCCGACATCTGCCGGTTATATGCACTCCTCAAAAAGCCATCCTTCTTTGTCACCTGTGGCTCGTTCCTATACTCATCAAACCACACGCCCAGGGAGCTAAAATATCCCAGCGCCCGCATTATATAGTTCTGGGAGGTCTCGGGAAGCGATATCCCGTCTGACTCAATCCCAAAAAACCTAACTATCCATCGCAGAAACGACGACTTCCCTGACTCTCTTTTCCCATGGGGGAATAAAAACGGGAGCACCTTATACTTGGCAAAAATGTCCTTGCTAAAGATAGTCATTACCACCCAGCCGATCCCAATGTATGCCTCATAGCCACCGACACAGTGCCGCAGCTTTTCAGCCACTCCCTGAATGTCTACTGGCCCTTCGTAAAGGGAAGGAATGGCATCCTCTATTGGCTCGTCTTTATGACTTAAATGCAATGACTGTGGTTTATAACCAGTCTCATTAATCCAAATTATTCCGTCCTCTCCGGGCCTATAAACCTTACCGTCCTTTATGGCCATATTTCCGAACAGCCAAACAGTCATTTTGTCGTCATCAATGCGGCCAATTTTTTCAGGAATGTGAATGGCGGTCCCTGCATCCCTGGAAAACTCGTACTCCCAAATGTTTGTCAGGTCCGCAGAACTGCCCTTAAAAATGTAATTTCCCTTGCCAAAACAAAACTTCTTGAAGGCATCTGCGCCTGACATATGTTCTGGCTCCAGGGCAAAGGGTTTACTGACCTCCCCGAACTCATTTATAAGCTCGATATTACGGATAACGCCCTCGCCCGTATGGAAATTGTTCTTTATGTTTATAACAAAATTGGATATTACCTCCTCAAATTTTTCACCATCCTTTCCCTTATGGCGCGTTGCCAGGTATTTGTTGTATTCCCGCCGCACAGCGAACCGCTTAAAAAAACGGGCTATTTTCCGTTGAATAATCGGTCGCCCTTCCTCTGGTAAGGTGTCAAGGTATTCCCGGGGTGGCACGGCAGCCTGGATAACCTTATTAATATCCTCCCTGGTCCGTCCTTGGGCAAGGGCCATGTCAAAATCTATCTTCCCCTTTTCCCGCCACGCATCCGGCAGGTTACCAATGACCGTCTGAAAGCCTTCCTTAGCCAATTTGTAGCCCATGAGATAGGCGTAAAATGGGGTGTCAAAACGATCCTCCACTTTTTCTTTATAATTGGGAAGGGACGAGTCACCCTTTTCCTCGTTGTCGTATATGATGACAACCTTTTCTATTTCGGCCTCACGCAGCACTCCGACCAACCGCTCAAAGTATATGCCGGCAAAGGACGCTACTCCAGGGACGGCCAGGGATGGGATTTTCCACTCGGCGGACAGGGCCACCGCCTTAAATTCTCCCTCTGTGAAAACTATTGTTTTGGGATGGCCCTTAAGAAAAAACTTTGCATATGGTTGCGGCGCCACATCCTTGAACCCTAATTTGTGGGGCCTGAGATGGTAAATTACCGATCCTGAATCCGCATCTCCCCCCTGCTCATCCATGTAGGGAATTATCGCCCGGTCCTGCAATAACTGCTCACACGGGATAAGTGTATTATTCTGGCGAATCATTACCCCGGATATAGCCAATTCATCCCCCGAAAACTCAGACTGCAGTTGAGTCAGAACCCCGGCCACATACTCCCCGCCGGAACGAAATTTCAGAGTGTCTATTGTGGCGTCAGAAAACCCCCTTTTCTCTTTCATTTCCTTTCTATGTTCCGGCGTTAAGTGGGTGAGTTCCACAAACCGGGAATAAATTCTGGCGCTGCTGGGTGGGGCTATGGGCAGAGGATCCCGCCGGCGGTCATCACTGCCGGAGCCAGAACCGCCCTTGCCCCCCCTACCCTTACCTTTTGGGCGGCCCGGTTTAAGGGAGGCATTTGAGGTGGCGCTGGGGGTGGTGTCCTCCACAATCCCCGCCGCCTCCTTCAGCAACTTCGCCGCCTCCCCCTTCTCCCGAACCACTCCCAGAAAAAGAAGCAGACTATACAGATTCCCCTTCTCCCCACAGATGTTACACTTCCATGGACCCACTACTCCTTTAGGGGTAACCCCGGGGAGGAAGGAAAGTTTTTTCCGCCCGGAGTCGCCGCAGTTCGGACAGTCATAGAGCCAGTTCTTTGTCTCCCTTTTGACTGGTTCGGGGAGGTGGCGGGCGGCGAACGACTCTATATCTGTTATCTGTTTCATTATTTCACCAATTTGAAGATTCTTTCGGGCGTGGTCGTCCGAATTACTCAAATGCGGTCACCGCCTACGTAGTTAAAATTTATTGATGTATTGAAAAAATCTTGACATGACTCTAGCGTCATAATATAATATTTTAAATAACCGTTTCGTGACTCTAGCGTCATAATATAATATTTTAAATAACCGTTTCGTGACTCTAGCGTCATAATATAAGAAGGAGGAGAAAAATGAAAATTTACGACCGCAACGAAAACAAATATCTTGATGCCAAGGTTATTGCTAGGCAGGATTTAGCAAAAAATGTTAAATTTTTGACTGTACGCGCCTATTTTGAATGTTATGGTGTGCCAATAGAATTTGTTGTCATTCAATACAGTGACGGTGTCTACTTTATTACCAATGACTGGATTTCTGATCAACCAACCTCATTTAAAGAAATTACTAATCATAGATGGGTTGATCGTTGGGGACAGGATGCTGAAATCGTTGACGGACTCCCTGCCATTTCTTCGCATATATTAAAAAGAGTATTAACCGCAGCAGAAGCAGAACGCGAATGGAATCTCAAACCTCCCACTGTCCGATCCTCCTGTCTCCATAAAAGATTTCGGAAAGAGGAGGCAAGGCGCTCCGGACGGGATTGGCTGGTCACGGTTGCTGGCATGGAGCGATTGTATGGACCTAAGCCAGTCACCGAATAGTCCGCACCGTTTCCTCCATCGCCACCTGGACAAGCAACTTCCGGGCGAAGTTCCTTATGTTAGTCACCCCGTATTTTTTCAGCAGAGCGTCAAAGTCGGCCTTGATGTTTTCCTGAACGGTCTTTGTTCGCAAAACAGCCCGCTTGCCCTGCCCCCTCCTGCCATGGATACCACCGCCCGATAGTCTTTCCGCCGAAGTGAGATCGTCAACACCAACCTTCATGTCTTTATTCACCTACTCCAACCCCTTCCGTAACAGCGACAATCCCCTCTGTCTCCGCCATCCAATCCAACCTGTCAATTAGCACATCCCCCGGATAGGCCCGCACCTCATTACCGTCTCCGTCCCGGCCAACAACATATTCTTTTACAACAACCTTTACAATTGGATTCTTGAACTGTCGATCAAGATCCGGGTATACGTTGTATGGTCGTGGGTGAGCAATGACCCTCTCCTCGGTGACCTTGCGACTGGTCTTTGTCCTACCTGCCATATTGCACCCCCGCATAGATCCAGACCCCTATCCACATTGCAATAACGCAGGCATACAGCACCGCAGTCCAGAATAACCTGGATATTCTGGCGGAACGAACCGGGTTCCGCCGTCCAATGTCCCGCCGCCCAAGGCCATGACGATCCTTTTTGCCCAACTCCTTGACTATCCGCTGGCGCAGCTTATAGGGCAGGCCCGGGGTGGTTGCGACAGGGATAGCATTCTCCCCTGAAGCATAAAGCTCATACCAAAGGGAATTTCCCCTTGGCGTTGGATGGATTACCGACCCCGGCTTCGCCATGTCGAAATGCACCAGTGCCCCGGTTACGTTATGCCCGCCTTCATGGGCGCAAAAATCCCCATGTTGTTTACCTCCACCCCATTTAACCATTTAACCGGTACACCTCCCCTGTCTTAGATTCAATAAATTCAATTTTCATATCCAGGTCATACGCCATTCTAAACTCCATCTGACAACCTTTGCTATTTAGCCACTCCGGGAAGGGGAGCATGATGCCGGTGAATATTTCTGACCGGAGGAAGGCAAAGCAATACCGCAACCCCATTTCCCTGTCCTCCGGCTCTCGCATAAAGCTGGTGGCCGCCAGAGGGGAGAAAATTACGCGGTCAGGATACTGCAGGGCCAACTTCCGGGCCAGGGCGGCATTTTTCTTTAAGTTATTTTCAATGTCGCCGGCCAGGGGGTGACATAAATACCAGAATTCCATTTGGGGTTGAACCTCCTTATTTCATTTTCTTTTCGTTATTTCCTTTTACGCTGGACTATATTTTCGGTATCACCGACTGTTGGGGCAAAGAAAAGCCTTCGTCATTACTTATTTGCATATAATCAAGCAGTGAAGGCTGGCTTATCTCATTAACTGCCCTCCGCAAATTTTCCTTTGCCTGTTCCCAATAGCTCTGCTTTAACTCAACACCTAGAAACCTGCGCCTCATTTTCAATGCCACATATCCCTCTGAACCTATCCCGGCAAAGGGGCTAAATATTAAATCCCCGGGATTGCTCCAGAGCTCCAGACACCTTTCAATGACCTCCAGCTGCAGGGGACAAATATGCTTCTCGTCCTGGTCTGTCCGCGCGCTTTTTCTTTGCAATGTATTTGATTGATTAATGTCCATCCAAACAGGTGAGGCATATCGGCGCCATACATGATGAGAATAAACGGGATCGAGCTTTACCATGGATTCTTTTCTGTGGTTTCTGCTATCCCTCAATGTTTGTTCTTTTTTGGGTGCTTCTGGTTCATTTTCACCGATAAACCTGGTAAACCCATCCAGGTGCGATATCGACTCAGTATTTACTCCTGGTTTACGGACAGTTATTAAATAATCAGGCAACCCTTGTCTACACATTGCTGAATCCTTTACGATCTGTTTGTGCATTAAGCCTAATGCCTTTGTTCTTGTGGCCTCAATGAGTGGGTCTTTCCATATTACAACCCTTGAGTGGTAAATAAATCCGGCACCCTGAAACATTCTTATTAAATCTCCCGGAAAATCCTTTAAGCCAATAACGCCGTCTTTTTGTTTCATTAGGGGCAGGTCCATGCAGTGAATAGACACCAATCGACCGGGCATCATCATCCTAAAAAGCTCCTTGACCAAATAATCAAAGTGAACATAAAACTCATCGTCGCTCCGGCAGTTTCCCATATCCCTGTCACTATTGGAATAGGTATATAGGGAACTAAATGGCGGGGAAAATATGGAAAAGTGGATACTTTCATCGGCCAATCCTCGGACCATATCCACGCAATCCCCAAGGCGTAATTCCCAACCCTCCCCAGATACCTTGTCGGTAACGTATGCGGCCTTTTCCTGGCCAGTGCTCTGAATATTTTGCTTTGTTATTTCCTGTGTGGCCGCAATCATGCCTGATAGCATTTCCGTAAAATCAGCCTCCTTGCGCTTAATATTGGCTACCACTGCGCCCTCTGTTTCGGCGGTTATAACGTACACATCAACCGGCTTTTCCTGGCCGAACCTCCAGCACCGACGAACAGCCTGAAAGTATTCCTCGAAGCTGTCAGATAGCCCCACGAAAGCCATTTTTGAGCAGTGCTGCCAATTCATCCCGAATCCTGCTATGCTGGGTTTGGTGACTATTTTTTGTATTTGGCCATTGCTAAAGTTAAGCATGGCCTTTTCTTTGTTTTCCGGCTTATCACTGCCGGTTATTTCTTTGACCCCGGATATAGCCCCGGTCAACATCTCGCTTTCAGCATTAAGTCCACACCATATAATCCAGGGATCATCCGATTCGTTAACTATTTCCGCACACCTGGTCACTCTCTGCTCTATGCTTTCCTTCCGGGCCTGTCTGCGCTCGGTCATCGTCTTGGCCTCGGGGCCATCACAGGGTATTGTCACCTGGTGGATATTGAGCGGCGGTAACAAAAAATCTCCGTCCTCATAACCCAGGTCAGAGGGCTTGCTCATCATCACCGCCCAGGATGCCACCCACTCCCAAAAAACCTCCCTGGCATGTCCCTTGATACGCCATTTTGAGGTATCCCCACCATCGTGGACGAAGAACATGGATAACATTTCTGAGCGTCCCATCACCCCTAAAAACTCAGCATGGTTGCCCAGTTCCATATGGTCATTAGGTGCCGGCGTAGCGGTGCAGGCTAACCGATAGGGTGTGAATTTAAATGCATTGATTATCTGCGTCCTGGTTTTTCCGTCGAAGGCCTTTAGGATGCTGCTTTCATCCAGGACAACACCGGCCAAATCACAGGTATCGAAGTTTTTCAACATTTCGTAGTTGGTTATATTGATCCCGGGCTTTACTTCTAATTGGTCCCGGCAGTAGTTTACCTGAATATCAAACTTCTGTCCTTCCCTGACGGTCTGTGCCGCAACGGCCAGGGGCGCAAGTATTAATACGTTCCCGCCTGTATTTTTGTGAATATACATTGCCCATTCTAACTGCATACCGGTCTTGCCCAGGCCGGTCCCGGCAAATATTGCCGATTTTCCCTTTGCCAATGCCCACCGTACAATGTCCCGTTGGAAGGTAAAAAGCTTAGGGTTTATATTGGAACTGGGAACAATTATCCCGGAAGGCTGAATTACTATCCTTTTGGATTCAAGAAATTCCTGGTATTCCATTAAAATACCCCCACCACCGCGGCCACCGCAAGCAGCACCGCCGCCACTCCATAAATCCCCGGATTTCCATAAATCCCCGCATTTCCCCACTTCCGGGAAATAACATAATATCTCACGGCACAGTGGGCAAAGTATCCAGCAAAGAAAATAAAAAATAAAGAGATAATCATTGATTTAATCATACTCCCTGGTCAACCCCCTTCGCCTCCATGGCATTACTCACCCGATCCAACCTACCCAAACACCTACCCAGAACCATTTCCCCGGCCACCCCGCCAGGCAGCTTCCCGTTATCCCCCAACTCCTTAACCGACTCCTCAATCACTACACGGGCATCCCTGGTGCGGATTTCCCTTTTGGAGCCAAGGAGTTGAAGGTATTCCGACATCTTTTCCTTATTCTTTGACCGCTCAATTTCCCGCTCCAACTTCTCTCTTGAAAGACACTCATGTCCCGGCCTCTGAGACTGCAGAACAATGCCCCTGGCTTTATATCTTCCTGGCCCCTCAATGCTTACCAGGCCCACCTTTAACTCCCGGTTAATCTCGCCTATGTCCCTGGAAAGGTGGCAGACTGCCCCATAATTGACTATTAATGTTCCGTTGAGCAGATAGGTGGCTTCGTGGCCATTATGAAGGTGGCCGTTAACAATGATGTCAGGCACCAGGGAGGATGGACAACAACAAGGCTCATTGAACGTAGTATACCTATGCCTCCGCCCCTCCCGGTCAGTTTTATTTTCCTTATCTGTGATGTACCATGGGTGATCCGGCATCAATGCCCCGTGGGTAAGGTGGATTGTAACCTGTGCCAGTCTCTCCTTTATGCAGTATTGAGTTATGTCCCAGTCAGTATTTTCGTCATAAGGATGGCCGGTTACAGCAAATCCATAATCCAGGGAAACAAATGGATTGTCGTATGCATCCCAGATAACACCGGCAGCCCTCAACACGCCATATGGGGCCGCCTTCAAATCTTCCCTGTTCGTCGTCTCTTTGCAGTGGTTACCGTCAATCGCAATCACCGGACAGGGAAACCTTTTTATTGCCTCAATAAATTCTGTCTTTACACGGTCACTCATTAAGTGGGTGTCGGTTACATCCCCCGGAATAAGGACAGCAGCGCAATTATGTTCCCGGGCCAACTCGGCACATTCGGTTAAAATATTAAGTCCATCCTGCTTATAGGCGGCAGGGTTCGGCAAGTATGCTTCCGGACCTTTGCCGGAGTGGTGGGGGTCGGTTATTGTGAGGAGGTTAATTGTCATTTCGGGGATACCTCCAGTAATTCAGGATTTTCAAAGATGTTACCAATAACTTCTCCATTTTCAACAGTGGAAAGAGTTACTGCTTCATCGTCAATGCCTTTGTAGTCAAGATAGAAACCGGTTTCCTTTTCATCCCACTTCACCAAAAATCTTCCCATGCCCTCATCGACATCGACAATATCTCCATTGTAAACCTCTTTGCCATTGCGGTCTTTTCGGCCGGTGAAAAACTGGACTATGTGGGTGTCGGCCCTGACCATGCAGGGAAATGACCTTTTCGTACTCATGTGCATAATAAACCCATTGGGTTTAATGGCTATTTCGTCTTTTTCCCACTCATTGTTGTTCTTACACCAAACACGATATTTTATTGGAAACATTACATTTACACCTCCGCCTTTTTATTTTCCTTCCCTGCCTTCTCCTTCTCTCCCTCTCCCTCATCTCCGCCACCCTCTCGGCCCACCTAAACCCATTCCGCTCACACTTAGCCTCATCCCTGCACCAGCACTCCTCGCACTTGCCCTTTTCTTTCAAAGGAGGAATAAAACAAACATACTCAAGCCAGGTCATTTTCGGCGGAAAACTTCTTCCTTGGTCAAAGCGTATCTTTTATCGGACATCCTATTTCACCCTTTCAACCTTACTGGTCATTTCTTTTACTTTGACCACCCGATAGACCACATCCCCGGCTTTCTCCAACCCCTCATTATGGGTAATAAAGAGAAACTGCAACCCCGCCTCCCTGACAAACTCCTTCAGAAAAAAGGCCACATTCTCAGTTTTCTTATCTCCCCCCTGCCGGTCCACATGTTTTGCCGGTTCATCCCGGGAGAATAATCCCTGGGGAGGTGGGTCAAGTAACTGACTGAAAGACAAATCCTGAATGAGGCTTACTATGTCAGATACCCCGCCCCCTGATTGTTCGTCGGGGTCAAAAGCTTCATACTCTCCATCTTCCCCCTCCCGCTTCAGCACTTCCCGCCATGCCCCCGGCTCTCCCCGGTAGGTATCAAACCGGAACCTAAACAACCTATCATCCTCCCAGAGAAGCTGCAGGGCCATGGATACCGGTTCCTCCATCCTGGACACCAAATCATTCATCATTGATCTACTGGCATGAGATAGAACAACCTGCTCGGCATCCAGGTGGCGGATCTCGTGGCGAAGGGAGAGCAGGGAGTCGGTTTTTTCAAGTTGTTGATTCAGGAGGAGGTTACGGGCGCCAACCCCCTCCTGATATTTTTGTTTCATTGATTCCAGGGCGGAATTCATAAGGTCTATATTGCTCATCCGGTAATACCTCCCGGTAAGTTATTTCAATACTTTTTATGGTTGGGATAAATCTGAAGTCACAGCACCAACACCGGCACTTTTCATTTACCTGATTATCCGCCATGATGGAGATTGAACTGCAACACCGTGGGCAGGATACCAGGGCCATGGCGTGGCTTACTTCTTGGACCATGAGGGTTTTGGACGTTTTGATGTTACCGCTCACAATCAATAACCCCTTCCCTGATCAATCTCTGCCGCAAACCATATATTTCATTGCACCTTTTGCAGTCAGTAACAACCTTCATCTTTCCCCGGTAGGTCGTATGCTCCTTGCACCCATTCGCTAGGATGACCAGTATTTCAATGTGGCGGTTAGCACGGCGCAGAGCTTCCGTGTTGTCTATGGCTTCCTGCATGGAAAATGCGGGTGGCATAATTTATTTGACCTCCTTCTTATCTTCCTTCTTTTCCTCCTGGGACGGAATTTCAGCACCACATTCAGGGCAAATCCAGACTCCCTCGGCATCTGCGCTGTACCATGTGGCGTTGCAGTGGGGGCAGATTCTACTGACCATTACTTATCACCCGCCTCACAATAAGCCTTACCCCGCCATTTTTTCTCCCCGCACTTCCGGCAAATCTGATAGTCCCACCAGTCATTATGGCAAAAGTAATATTTCAGGATTTCCGATCCCCAGTCATGATCACAGGGGAATAACATTTTTAATAGCCAGCCAAACATTAGGAGTCACCCGCCTTTTTCTCTAGTTCAAAGCACAGACAACAACAGGTGTTTGTATTTGAAAAATCTATTATGTCACCGTCTACAAAATCTGAAATCACAATGGTATCCTTGATACACCTATGCAAAAATTCCCCACGCTTATTTTTTGCTCTTGATTTTTTTTTACTTCTGTATCTGCAATTATCCCTATAACAATAAACATTAGCCATTTATTATCACTCCCCACCAGCCTTTTCCGCAGAGACTTTCAGTAAGTTGAAAATTAACATGGGAAGGGTGATTATTGTTTTCAGGCTTTTCCTTTTCCTGTCCCTGCTTATCCATCACCGATTAACCACCCCCCCCTGATTAATTGCCTTTGTATTCATCCGGTATCATGCTTGCCACCTGCTGGAGCCCCTCCACTATCTCCTGATCCAACTTAGCAATCTCCGCCTCCAAATTCTCCGGTTCAACCCCTAACCCCCGGACCTCTCCCTCTAATTCCTGCAGTCTCTTTTCGGCGTTGGCCTTGTCGGCCTCGGCCCGGACACGGGCGGTCTCCATTTTTTTGAGGGCGGCGCGGCGGGCTTCTATTTGGGTGGTGTAGTTGGGTGTTGTGTTTTGAATGGACATTTTAATAATTACCTCCTTATTTAAAACTGGGATGTTGGTCTTTCCACTTTTGGTATTTTAAGAAATTCAATTCTTTTTCTTCTACCGATTTACAGGGATAGATCCTGCCACTTATGCATCTGTCGTAACAATTCCACTTATCTTCACAATGGAAGCAATCGGTTATTTTCTCATTTGTTTTTTGCCATATTTCTCGTATATTAGCCATTGCTCCACATTTGAGGCATTTGTGCTTCGATTCATAAATATTGCCACTCTCTTTGCTTTCTGTATTTTTAACGGCAATACTCTTACAGTAATGGCAGTATTCCATGACCCCGCCCTGGTTTTTAAAAACCCAATACAGAAAAACCCTAACTTTGGCTAAAAAACTAATATTTTTCTTCAACGACACCACCCTTTCTTATTCCACCGCCGCCAGCACCTCACCAACCACCTTGCACCCCTCGCAGATCCCGGCCTCCAAAAGCAACTCCCTATACTCCTGGGTGGTAGTGTCAATTTTGGCAGTGAGATTATTAACCTGCCCGGAGTAACTGTCCACATTGAAGGCTGCTACCTTTATCTGCCCCGGGAAGGGAGTTAAGCGGTTTAATGTAAGCGCCTTGGCTTCAATCTGGGTAAGAACCCTATTCCCCCAACCAACTCCCTCCGTGGCCGCCAGCACATTACCGGACAGGGCCAATTCATCTTTCTGTGAGGAGATTTCTTTTTCCAGTTCCCGGAGTTTCTTGACTTTAGGGATTGCCAGTTCCACCCCGGCCAAAACCTCCTTCCCTTTGTCGGTGTCCGCAGTCAGGGCAATGGTTTTGTTATGCCGAAAAATATCCCTCTGAATATTCGCTATCCCCACCTGTGAACTCAGCAAAGAACTTCTGGTACGATTGGACTCCGAAAGGTGCTCTAAGCTCTCAGCGGCCTTTTTGTGGCCCTCGGTGGCCCTTAAAATTGTGTCGGCATGGGTGATTTTTGCGGCTTCGCCCTGAATGTCTTTTTGTAACCTTCTCAGGGTAGAAAGGGTGGCGTTCCTCTCGGCCATGGTGGTTATAATGGTTGACATTTCGGGTGCGGACTTGGTGTCGGTAATAACTTTTTCCGAATCTCGTAACTCTGCAAATGACACATAAATCTGATCGCATAAGGCATTAAGCCTTTTGAAAAGACTGTGTGATACTTCCAGACGAGAAAGACTTTCCTGCCCCCTGACAACGCTATCGGTGGCCCGTAAAATAATATTGGCACTACCCAGGGTGACTTTTTGGGTATTGATATTATCCAGGGCAGAAGCAAGTCTCTGAACAATTCCCATATTTCTTTCTGTCCGCCCCAGCCATGCATCCACCTGAAGAATAGCCTTATTTAGAAAGAATCGCCTATTATTTGCTTCAAAGAGCTGTCTTTGTTCTTCTTGGATGTTTTCCAGAGCGGCCAACAACTTACCCCTTAACTCCTGCTTCCGGCCAATTTCCACCAACGCCGCCTCAACCTTTTCGATATCTCCTCCCAGAACTTCCAGCCAATCATAACCCTTCACTTCCTCATCCAGGGCGGTAATTTCCTTATCCAGAACGGTTTCCTGTTTCCTCCCCCGGATGATCTCCGTCCCCACCTCTTTCAGGGCAGCGTCAACCTCCAGCGTCCCGGCCAGTATCCCCAGAACCCTATATCTTTCGTTAGGTGATTTGTCACCCAGGAAGGGGCCGTCTAGCTGGCGGTTAAAGTTAAAGTTAAGGGTGGTTCCGCCTATGACCACAGGGCGCACACCGGTAATTTCCTGGATGGCCTCGGGAACGTGGCCCTGGCGGCCGCCGCCCTCAATAACCACTGTTTCCAGTTTACATCCTTCACCTATGCCGCCCCTGGCAATCTCCCACCACGCCTTGCCGGCATCGGTATTCCGCCCCTTCCAGCACCAGGACACTGTTAAGTTATCCGGGGTGTCATATATTACTGCTATGGAGGCAGACTTACATTTACGGCGGACTATTTCTTTTGTCGGAACGTCATTAAAAAACAGTTTGCGAAGTGCGCGGGAAGCTAAGGTGGTTTTGCCGGTGTCACTACCGCCCACTATAACAGTTAATTTTCCTGAAGGCGCGGGCTCAATTTCAGCAAAGGGAAGGCTTTGAATGTTTTTAAGTCGGATTAGTTTGATAGGTGGACGGAATGAATCTTCCCGTTTCGACATCACGGCAACCCCCCCCTTTCCTTGAATGTTAATCCAGCAAGTGCATATGTGTTTTTTAGACCACCAAAGCGTTTTTCGTAAGTACCGTAACTTGGAATATCGAGCTCATCGTCAATATCTTTTTTACTTGGCAATCTGCCTATTCTTTCCGATAATTCTCGTATTTGCTGCAAAAGCCACTCATTTGACTTTGCTGTCGTCTTGAGGCGGTTAAAGTATTTTGGCTCCATTTCTTCCAGTCCAGCAGCAACCACCGCATCATATAAACTGCCAAACCTGACATTATATAATTTTGAATAAGGCATATCTGCCTGAATGTCAATATCCTTACCTCTTGGTAGTCTGTTTAGTGAAAGAGCCAACTCCCTAAATTTACTTATTAAAAATTCGTCAGTATATCTAATGTGCGATCTGTGATGCTCCCTGCATTCCATTGCACGCAAGTTTTCTGGGTTATCATCAAGCGTATTCCGGTTAATATGATGAACATGTTCCCACGACTCCAAGTGTCTTTTAAGTTGAGCCTCTATGACTGCTCTGGCAAAGTAGACTCTTGAGCCATCACGGCAGATAATAACCCACCTTGCCCCACCGTCTTTTTTATGGAGAGATAAACCCATATTATAGTGACAATTTAGGCTTCCATGTTGATTGTGTCCGTGAATATATTTTATGGGCTTTCCATTTACCCATCCGTTTTTCTTGTGACCATAAGGAGCTAATTTTGTTTTTTGCCCGCAGCCACACTGACAATATCCTTCGGGTATGCTTATAGCCATCACCCCTTAGTTTTATTTTCCCGCCCCGACTGGCTCAGCGGGGCGGGAATGTTAAATTTGGTGAAAAAATAATTAATCTGTTGGCGACATTAATTCCTTGCCCACAAGTCACCATGCAGGCCAGCCGCCGCATTTTGACCAACTCCTTTCTGGGGGTTATTTTGTTAATTATTAAATTCTTAATTATTAAATTCAGGGTGGGCAGGGATTTGCACCCTTGCAGCGGGTAACTCCTAATCGCCAGTTACAAGCGGTTGCCGTATTTGCAACTTTACGACCTGGGAACCATACCGACTATTCCCGGTTACTATCGCGTCTACCTATTCCGCCACCACCCCGAAAACTTTTAACCCACCCTCCGATTCCGCCTCTTACTCTCCCGGGCCATCTTCCTCCGACTCTTAACATTGGCCCACTCCCTGGGAGTATAATGCCTTTTGCCGTACACTTTGGTTCCGCCCCGGGAAGCCATAACCGCCCCACCCATGCCCATACCGAGTGCGCTTCCCATTCCGCCCAATATGCCACCCATGGCCCCCAGCATCCGGAGTGTGGTTAACATGGAGGTTCTGCCCCGGTTTATGAATCTCTGGTAATTAAATATCGTTTTTAAATCACCGTTCCTCTTCTCTTTTACCACGCCCTTCCGCCATCATCGCCCGTGGTGGACGGTTGGGCGGGTACGTCGATGGTGGCGCCGGTGTGGTCGGAGTAACCGGCGCCCTCATCCTGTACACTTTCCGCAGCACTATCAGCAGTTTCCTCGCCGGTGTTGTAATCTTCATCACTAATCCCGATTTTCCGCAGGTAGGGCTTCATAAACTTGGCCAACTCACCCATTTGCTTTGCGGATTCCTTGTCCAGATCCCCGACCCTGCCAAGCACTGCCTTGCTGAATTCAATGCCGGTACTGTTTTCAGCCGAGTCCAGGGTAATCTTGGTTTTAACCGCCGTGAATTTCTTCACCTTGCCAGTTAACCGGCGAATGTAGTCATTGAAGTTTTCCAGACTTCCGGGAGGCAGGGGAATAAGGTAAGGGAATATCCCGCCTTCCGGGATAATGTAAACCCGCCGGATGTTTTTGCAGGCTTTACCTTTGGTGGGATTGCCCTTATCATCAGTGGCGGTGCCAAACTGGTTCTTGGGACAAGTGGCACAGGGACGTTGTTTTCCATCCTGGTCGATGCCGGTAATGCCATCGGGGGATGAACAGTCAGGCGGTTTACCCTTACCGCCGCCGCCTGAGAACTTTTCTTTCCACCATGCATTGATAGGGTGGTGGTCGATAATAACCCCTTCTATGGCCTCGGCTATAGTGGGTTTGCCGCCCTCATCATTGGGTATCTGCCAGGCCAGACCGCCCCCGGAGGGAACCTTGATCCGCTCATACTTCATAGGGATGCCTTCGCCCATGTTTTCCTGTATGACTTCTTGGAGTTCTGAAAGGTCCGTCACGGCCAAGGCGAACTGTTGGGGGTCGGTGGTTACGAGTGCTTTGGTGTTGCTCATGATTTACCATGCTCCTTTGTTGTTATTTTTTGTTTCCTGTGGAAATTTTGCCGGGGTAGAATCAGCCACCGCCACCTGATATACAGGCAACTTCCCACCCGCCCCCAATGCCGCCGCGTAAATGTTCATTTCAGCGGTCATGGAGTCCAGGGTTTTGCACTCTGTCTGGAAGTGCATTTCAAGGGTTTTCAGTTCCACTTCTAGGGAGGAGATTTCATCCTCCAGGGATTCCATTTGGTCCCTGACTACCTTGTATTGATGGGTAGCATTTAGATAGTCAAAATCCGTTCTCTTCATGGACATAAGTTCGGCCTGACGGGCCTTGTCGTTTGAGAACTTGGCCTTATCGCTCCCGGGCAGAGTTTCCGCCATTATGTCTGCCAGAAGTGAAGCCTCTGCTTCCTTGACGGATAACTCTGCATCCGAAAGGGACTGACGGACGGTGCGGAGGGTTTGGCGTTTGGAGTTAATATCTTCCTTGGTGCGCTGGGTGAGTTCTATTAAATTACCTATTTCCTTATAAGTACCGTTGACATTGAACCTCTTTCCGATTTCCCCCAGCGTTTCCATATTCGCCGCCACCTTGGCCTCCGACACCGCATCCCTCACGGCCTTGGCAACCTCATCCACCTTCAGGGCGCTAATTTGAGTGCCGATAATGTCGCTGGCCTGTTCCTTGAATTTCAGTAAACCCTGATCCATTTTGTCGCCCATATCAACCATGGATGATTGGATTAATTCCAGGGCGGCCATGGTCTTGGCGGCAACCTCCTGGGTTACCATGGCGGCGATCAGGTCATTAATAGTCGGGGATGGTTCCTGCAATTCCCCCCTAAAATACTCTTCGTTCGGGGAGAATTGCTCCATCTTGATTTCACTGTTTCCTGTTCCTTCTTTCATAAATTTACCTCCACTTTCTTAGATTTTTAAGTTAATCAGTTTTTAAGTTAACAATTTTTAAGTCAATAATTTAATCCAGCCCCACCAGTCTATCCCGGCACGACTTAATCACGTAGCACCATCCCGGAGCCATTCCAGGCACGGAAAGATTGTGATTTGCACATATTTTTTTGTAGGCTGCCTTTATTTCTTCCTGGGTGAATTTATCAAGAATTACCCGTCCTTCTCCTTGTCGGGCCAACTCCCACATTCGGGAATATGCTCCTGGGGTAATATAGTATCTCAGCGATCACCACCTGCCTCTTTTTCTTATTTGTTTTGCTTTTCCACCTTATCCACGCTTTCCACAACTACCCTCACATCCCGCCGCCCCCACGCCCAGCATGATTTTTCGTCGGACATAAAGATATCAATTTTCGCCCCCTTTGCCACGCTTTCATCTGGGATTAAATCTTCCGCCAGGTACCAGTTATTTAGCTCCTTAATGAACACCCGACTGCCGAGAGGGATAGCTTTTGGGTCTACGGCTATCGTGCGTCCTTCCCGGGGCCATGTTTCTGTGAAGGTCCGGTTTCCGGTGTGACTGTAAGCGGTGGCCTGAATTGTCACTTCCTTAACCGTAGCCGCTCTTCTGTCTACCTCACCCCTGGATAGGGGCAATATAAGCATTGGCCTTTCTCGGGGAGTCTGTGTTGTCTGTCCCGGGATAAGCATTACCGTCAACACTAACGTCAATAATCCAGTCAATAAGTTGATGTGCTTTACTGTTTTAAACCTCCCTCCACAAACTAGCCACCAACACCCCCAGCGCCAGCGCAATCTTGACCATTAAGTCAGGCCCGGCCCATTTGATTCCGGCCTCTATGTTGCTGATTGTGCACGGATCTACACCAACCTTTTTCGCAAGGGCCGTCTGTGTCATTTTCTTCCTGGTCCTGTACTTTTTAATGTTCTGGCCGAACCGGGACATTTTCTGTCTGCGCTTTTCCTGCCACTCTTTGATCTGAAGATTTTCTGTGTCATGTTCATGGAGCTTTTCCGTGTCCTTTTCCTGACCATCCATCTCCCTGCCATTATCGGTCATTCGCTATATCCACCCCCTGTCAAAATAATTTTCTAATTTACCTCCCGGGGAGGTATAAAAGAATTGCCATCGAATATACTTTTAACGTGGCAATTACTTCCTGTGTAAACATTCTAATTCTATATATCCACCTTGTCAATATTTACTGGTGGAAATATAGAAAATATTTTTTTATAATTGTGGTTGCTCGTTAGTATCAATACTATATATAGGGGGTTGGTTATCAATGGTAAGCGCAATAGGCCAAAAAATCAAGGATTTGAGGACCGAACAAGACCTTTCTGGGATGGATGTATGCCGCCTGGCCGACATTGCTCCAAGCTACCTAAAAGACCTGGAGTCTGGCCGAATAGCAAACCCTGGCTTCTTTACGCTTGAGAAAATAGCCAGGGCTCTAAAAATAAGTATACTTTATTTTCTTGACGATCAGCAGTTTGCCAAAGACTCAAAGTTGGAGGATATCAGGGCCTTGCATAATACCAAATGGCTTGACCTTCTCCGGTCTACAGATTTTCAGAAATACTTTGACGTGACAGTAAAGGCACGTGATAATGGAGTGCTGCCGGAAGTCTTGTCCATGTTGATTGATGCGATAATTATTGATCGGAGTGGGAGTGGTCGGAATCAGAACACTGGCAACTGCAACCCTGAATAGTTGCATGCTCCCACTTAATTCCGGGAAGCTCGGGGGAATGGGCAGACATTTTGCACTTCAGGGCCATATGCGTAAAACTTTCTGTTATGTAGTCTTCTATGAATTCCATGGCCATGTCGTACGTATACCCCGCATCGGCAAAGGCAGTATGGATTTTCTGGAAGATTTCTTTTTCCTTGTCGGTCATGGGGGGGAGAATGATTCTGGTTTTTGGGGTCATTGGTTTTGGCCTCCTTTTGCTTTTTGAGTTTTTATTTTTTTTATTTACTGCTTGTCCGTTGACCAGTTAATAAAATTTGCCTAAAATTTGCGCCTACTCCCCGGCTGCGGGGGATAGTTTTAGGTAATCTATTTTTGCTTTAATCTCTGCGTACTGATAACCGGCCATAATCATCCCGGCAATGAATACCTCTGCCTTCTCCAGGACTTCAAGTTCCTGTGCCGTCAAGTTGTCGCGGAGTTGATCGTTATCCCTAACGCACATTTCCAGTCGTAGTTCTTTTGCGGATTTCCCAAATATCTTTCTATAAACCAGGTCAGTGAAGTGTTTGTATTGCCATCGCTTATTTGGACTCTCTTCGATGTAATCACGTATTGCATCGGTTACGGTCCTGCGCTTTGCTTTGCTGAGTTCCCGTTGCAGGGACCATTCTTTCTGATCCGGTTCGGCCACTTCTTCCAGATTGAGCAGGTAATTGCGGACGGTTTTTGCAACTTCTGATTCGGTGAGCAGCATCCCCAGACGGAGGACTGCGCGTTTGGGAAGCAGTGTCAGTTTTCTTGTTTTGCTAGATTTGCTACCTTCATCGTGAAGGTCACAAAGTATCGTTTTTAGTTCCTGGCCCGAAACAACCTTAATGCCATCCTCTTTAAATTCTTCCTGGTTTCTTTTTAAAACGGTGTCGATGGTCTTTTCTGAAACCTCATAATACGCTGCTGCCTGTTGAATTGTTGACCGGGCATCTTTGGTTAAATACGGTAGCACCTTAATCTTATCCAGGATACTGCACCGGCCAATCATCTGCTGTCGTGCGGTTTTGCTCTCGACGAGGATTAGGTCTTTCATGGTTGCCTCCTTTCTCTGGCTTGTCCCAGGTCACTACATGGCCCTCAATTTCCTTGGTGCACATCCCCGAGAAGCCTCTTTTTCCATCCACTCATCAACGGCTTTCCTGGGAAAAATGTACTTATTGCCCAACCTAACCTTCGGAAAATCCTTGCGTTGTGCCAGTTGATAGGCTTTGGTTATGCCGATATTTAAGTAATTTTTAAGATCCCTAACGTCCAGATAATCATTGTGCGTGCTATCGCTCACCCCGCCACCCCCCCTTTATTTCTTTCCCCACCTTAAATAGTCAAAGCTTGTCCTGAGTGCATTGGCTATGCGGACCACTGTTTTAACTGAAGGGTCGAATATCCCGGCCTTGATGCCGTGCAAATAACTCCGGGATATTCTTGCGTCCTTGGCAACTTCTTTTTGGGTGGTTCCCCTTTCCTTGATTTCTTCCTTAATTCGCTTGCCCACGCCGTTGTCGTCCACCTTAAAATTCACCGCCTTTTTAAGATTCGGTGCCGGTTGGCTTTTGCGATGTGTCATCACATCCATCTTCAAAAAATTTTTGCCATGAAAAGCCCAGGACACTGCCAATCCTCTTGGCAACTCTGACGCTGGGAGTCTGTCCTGCTTCGATTTTTGCTATGTAAGACCTGTTAACCTCCGCCTTGTCTGCTACTTCCTCCTGAGTCAGCCCAAGAGATTTACGGAGGTCTTCCAGCCACTTATAATCCACCTCGCCACCTCCCTGCTGTGATTTCATGTCACAATTATAGTGTGATACATCATCACTGTCAAGGTGTTTTTGTGACTGGGTATAACTTTTTATTTTATGGGACAAAATCCTATTAATACCCTTTGAAAGGTGACGGATAATCACATATAATACTGATTGAGGTGATTGTGTCATGTCTGTGACGTCAGATAGATTAAGGGTATTGAGAGAGGAGGTAAATCTAACCCAGGAAGAATTATCCAAAAAAATAGGGATAAAGCGGACTAGGTATGCCAAGTATGAAACAGGGGAAAACCCTTTAAGCGGAGATATTATAAATAAACTGGCCGACTTTTACGGCGTTACTACAGATTACCTATATGGCCGCAGTCCACTTACTCTCCGTGTTTTTAATGAAAAAGGTATTAATAACGAGTATACGGAATTAATCGACGAATTTGAAAGGAAGGGATTATCACCCGAGAGAGTGAAGGACCTATTGGACGAGCTGTCTTTAATTTTGGAAAAATATAAGTCGAAATGAGTCGCAGAATAATATAGCTTAATGTGACTAATTTCCCCTTTTTATGCCCTTGCTTGTGTCGTATTATTGTTATAAAATATCACATAACAATACGAACAAATGTTCTGTGTCATAAAGGGGGATGATCATAATGTCTTGGGTATACGACCACTTACCAAAGGAGATAAGGAGTTTTAAATGCAGAGATATTATACTGATAGTAAATTCTACCATCTGCCCCCAACAAAAACTTCGTCCCTGCAAAGAAGCAAGGATTTACTGTCTTGGCGAAGAAAAATCATGCGTTAATAATAACTGCCATAACAAACTAAATAGTAAGGGGTAAAAATCATGTCCGAGAAATTGGATACCAAAACCAAAGACCCCAAAACCAAAAAACCAAGAAACGCCAACGGCGAAGGGACCATTTACCAATGCAAAAGCGGCAAACATAAGGGCAGATGGACAGGCCAGGTAACTATTGGGATAAATCCTAACACTGGCAACCCCAAGCGTAAAAGCGTATATGGGAAATCAAGGCCAGAGGTCAAGGAAAAGATGAGAGCTTTGCAGGAGGAGCTTGGCAAAGGCATTGACTTAGATGTGCGGTATTCCTTTGGTGAATGGATGGCCACATGGATGGAAGATTATAAAAAAATGGAAGTGCGCATTTCTACCTGGGAAAACTACGAGATAAATATAAAAACCCATATACAGCCAGCCCTCGGGCATATACCACTAAGGGAAATAAAAACAGATGATATTCAAAGGCTATACAACAAAATGAGGAAGGCCGGGAAGGCTCCAGCCACTATACGGCGATGTCACCAGATTATTAGATCGTGCCTGGAACAGGCCGTTGAAAACAGGATATTAAGCTGGAACCCGGCAAAATCAACAAAGCTGCCGAAGTTGGAAGGTAAGGAGGTCCGGGCCTTAACCCCAGAGGAGATGGATCGTTTCCTGGAGCAGCTAGGCAATGACCGGTGGGGAACTGCTTTTCTGTGTCTGCTTGGGACAGGCTTGCGGGAAGGTGAGCTTTTGGCCTTGAGGCGGCAGGACGTAGACCTGGAGGCCGGAACGATCAGGGTATCTCGGGCAATGTCTCGCACATCAACGGGTCTTATTATGGATGATCCAAAAACAGAAAAATCTAAGCGTATGGTCCCCATGCCGAAACCTTTAATTGAAGCCATGAAAAAATATAAGGCTTATCATGCTGCGGTGGAATTAAATGCCGGGGATAAATACGATAAAAGCACCGACCTTATTTTCTGTACCAAGCATGGCAAGCCTGTTATCCCCCGGAATTTCACCAGGGCGTTTTATGCCGCGAAAGACAAAGCGAATATACCCAAAGATGTCAACCTTCACGCCTTGAGACATACCTATGCCACCCGACTTTTAGAACAGGGGGAACTCCTGAAGGTGGTACAGGAATTGTTAGGCCATGCCGATATAAAAACCACCGGGAATATATACTCCCATGTGTCCCCTGACCTTAAAAAACAGGCAGCCAAGAAGTTGGACAACCTGTTAGCCCCCAAGGAAAAGAATAATGCAACCGGTAATGCAACGCGACCGTCAAGACGTGTTAAAGTGAATAAAAATATAGTAACTTTGGTTTCAAGGGTAATGCAGTAGACCCCTAAAATGATAGGTTTCATAAAATTAAATCAAGCCGCACTAAGGCCGATAGCGACCTTGACACGGTAGGGGTCGCTGGTTCAATCCCAGCTGTACCCACCAAGCAATAAAACCCTTCAGAAATGAAGGGTTTTATTGCTTGCTCCTGTCTCCTGATTCCTGGATTCCGCCGTCTAAGCATCGGGGACATTCCTCCGCCCCCCGGAGGCAGTCGCACCAGAGAGGTGTGTCCCCTTTCCTTAGTCGGCACCGCCGACAAGGCGGTTTTTTAAGGTTTTGGCTGAAAGGCCATCATAATGTAAATGGCGGCCACTATAATACCGAGGGCGATCAGGGTTAGTCCCCCACCAAATATTGTTAACATAACACCATACTGCATATCCGTCATTTTTTAAAATCCCCCACTTTTCTATTTCATGGCCTGAACCAGCGCCAGCATTATGCTGGCCGCCAGCACCGATCCTATCTGGCCGCCGGTGTTTACTCCCATGGCGTGCATCAGAAGGTAGTTCTGCTTGTTTTCCTCGGAACCCACTTTATGGACCACCCTGGCGGCCATGGGAAAGGCCGAAATTCCAGCCGCCCCAATGAGCGGGTTGATTTTTTCCTTGCAGAAAACGTTCATCAGCTTGGCCATCATTATCCCAGCCGCAGTATCGCCAACGATGGCCACCAGGCCAAGGCCGTATATCATCAGGGTTTTCCACTGAAGGAACACATGTCCGTCCATGGTGGCTCCGATGGTGAGTCCCAGGAACAGGGTAATAAGGCTGGACAGCTCGTTTTCAGCGGTTTTAACCAGTCGTTCCACCACTCCTGCCTCCCTTATAAGGTTGCCGAACATGAGCATGCCCATCAGGGGAGCACCGAAGGGAGCGATGATTATGGTTATAATGGTAACCATAATGGGGAAAAGTATTTTAATGGTCCGGGAAACAGGCTTCAGATTGGCATAGGACATCACCATGACGCGTTCTTTCTTAGTGGTCAAAAGCCTCATCACCGGAGGCTGAATTATGGGCACCAGGGCCATGTAGGAATAGGCGGCCACCGAGATGGGTCCCAGCAGGTGCGGGGTAAACTGGCTGGTAACGTATATGGCTGTGGGGCCGTCACAGGCTCCAATAATACCTACGCTCAAAGCTTCCAGCCGGTCAAAGCCCAATAACAGGGCCAGCAGAAGGGTCATGTAAATCCCGAACTGACCCGCGCCCCCCAGAAGAAGTATTCTGGGATTACTTAAAAGCGGTCCGAAGTCAGTCATGGCTCCTATCCCCACAAAAAGAAGGCAGGGAAAAAGTTCGGTGGCAATCCCGGCGTTATAAAGCGCCCTCAGGATCCCCTCATCACCCATCAGTCCGGTTAAGGGAAGGTTGATCAGTATGGCCCCAAATCCAATGGGAAGCAATAACAGGGGCTCATAATCCTTTACAATGGCCAGGTATAACAACAACCCGCCAATTAGCAGCATAACAACATTTTGCCATCCAAAACTAAGTATTCCGCCAAATACCTGGGCTAAAAAATTAGATAAATTACCTTCAAACATTTCATCAATCTCCTTGAATCATTCCGTTAGTTACATGATGGAAAACATTATCCACGATTCTGCTTGAATTGTCACATCCTTTTGCTATATAAACCTTTCCAGGCTGCCCGCAGCCCATCCTCCTTTCAACCACTTTGTTATGAAAATTTGATGCTTGCATATGTTCCGGACTCTATAATAATCGATAATTTTTAAGTAAGTCAAGTTATCTGTTCCCCGGTTCCCCGGATATGTCTTGAATACATCATATGTCTTTCAATACCTGACAAATAAGCTTCGCAGACATGGTCATGGGCCTCCCCACACCTTATGGTTTACATAAAACACAAACAAATTGTGGTAAAAAACTTTTCCCCATTCGATCATTTTTGGTATATTATTTATTGAGCTATAAATATCTGGAGGCCCTTATGGGAAAAAAGCTTCTAATTATCCTATCGGCGGCAATCGTCATGGCTTCTGCGGGATCAATCATATTGGATCATCTTGGTCAGGATAAATTTGTAATAACCGGAATGTTCAAGAATAGCCGGGAAATGGCGGACTGGCTCCTGTCCTTTGGAACCTGGGCCGTTTTGATAAGCATAGTGGTTATGATTATTCAGACCATCGCCACTCCAGTGCCTTTGTTCCTGGTGGCCGGGGCAAACGGTTTTATTTTCGGAATAGCCTTTGGTATAGTGATAACTCTGGTGGGAGCGCTCCTTGGATCCACTGTGGCCTTTTTTATAGCCAGATTTCTGGCCCGGGATTACTTTACCAAAAAACTTTCCAAATATATGCCCCGGGTGGAGGAGATGAGTAAAAAGTCAGGAGTGCGGGTGGTTTTCCTGGCAAGGCTGGTGCCTATACTGCCTTCCAGTGTGATAAGCTATGCCGCCGGCCTCAGCCGGATGAAATTCAGAGGTTTTTTCCTGGCCAGTGTTTTTGGAAAACTTCCCGAAATTATAATCTATACGGCACTGGGCCACAGCCTGGAAAGAGCCGATGGTCTTTTGACCAGGGTTACCGTATTGATAGTGCTTGGCAGCCTTCTGCTCATATCACTTCAGTCCAAAAAAGCATCCCACTTCTGTAACAGCATCTATTGCTGTATCACCGGCAAAACAGAAAACCCGGATAAGAAAAACTCCGGGCGGGAGTGATATAGATTCAGAGCTTTAAGTTGTATAATATTTTAGCCAGCAGAGGGTCGGACATTTCCAGTCCCTCAATGGGGGATTTACCTGAGGTATACCGGGGGTCGAAGGCCACCAGATCCAGGGTTCGGCACAAAGAACGGAATTTTTCCGACAGGCTGGAAGGGTTAATGCCAAATTCACCGGCCAGTTTCTGCTGCATACCCCCGTTAAACTCCAGCCTCCCCAAGGCGTAGACCACCGCTGCCACCCATAGCTGATCCTTGCGCACACCTGGATTTTCCCTGGAACAATAATCAAACCACAGCTTTATTGCCCCATTTATCTGATCGGTCCTGTATTTTTTTGATTTCAGGCACTCATTTATCAATGAGGCAACTCTGGAGTGATTATGGTTTAGCCAGGGGTAGTTTTCCCAGGTCAATCCTTTAACTGCTTTACCGCTTTTTAATGTATCGGCGCCGGAGATCCCCCCACGGACAAGGCCAAGCCGCACCCTCACCTTGCTGATGTCGTAATGGGGCTCACCCTTTTTCACCCTGGTCCTCTCAACCTTTTCCAGTTCCTTCAGCAGTTCCTCCACCTTTGCCCTCCCGTGCACGGTTTTACATGACTCCTGCGGTGTTTTTCCGTCCAGGGCCTTTATAGGCTGGTTTACCCACCTTTCATAGTAGTCGTCCAGAAAGGCGTCGGTAATTTGTTGTGCTATTTTTGAAGATATTTTCTCCGACAGGGCCGAAACATCCGAACCGTGCATTCCTTGTTCCTTGTCAATGCCCGGCGTATATGCTTTAAGAGCAAAATCCAGCACCCATGCATTAATTTTATGGGCCCGTTCCTTTAAATAACTGTTCGGAGATAAAGGTCGGCTTTTTTTATTGTTATACTTACCCATATCCAAACCTATTTTTTCCATCAGGGGTCCGCAGCAGACCGGAGGTAGTCCAAGGCCTCCGGTGGAGAATTCATACTCCCCTCCTACTTTTAAAACCCTCATATAAACCATGGATCCTTTATCCAATGTCCCTGTAACATTATAATTGTTAATGATAATTTTTCTGTTAAATATCAGATCCCTTATTTTCAAACCTTCTCCGGGGATGACACCATAGACTTCAAAAACCGACAGACGGGACTCGGCCCAGTCATCCAGAAGTTTCTTTTCCATTTCCGAAAGGTCTTTCCGGGACGCAAAAATTTCAATGGGAGTCATCCCTCCCTGCATTACATAGTCAAATATAAACCACTCAAAACATCTTTCCATTATAATATCTTCATTATCATCAATGAAATCCGTATCCAGGTCGGCAAGGTACATCTGCTGAGCCTTGCTGATCTCCCTGGAAAACCCGGGATCTGCGGCAAATTCCCCCAGTTTCTGGCGCAGCTTCCGGCCCGCCTTTCTCCACCTGTACCGCTCAAGGAAAATCACTCCGGCCTTTTCAGAAGCCTTGCCGCCACCACTACCTTCGGAGGAGCGAAACATATCACCATCATTATTTCCCATACCCTGTCACCTCCTTCAGCTTACCGCTATTTTTCCACACAAAGAGATTATTTCCTGCCGCCCCAACCTCTCAATCCTCCAAAACAATCCGGTCATTCTGTGGATCTGCTTTAATTCCCAGGTCTTTTAGCATACCTATGGGTATGTATGACACACTGTCCTTCATATAAATATTTTTATTTGTCTTAATCTCTTGTCCGTTAATAAGGGGGTATCCCTTTACCGGGATTACTATACTGTTACCCAGCTTTTGCAGAATGATTTTCCCCCCGTCGTTATCCCAGGAAACCACATATCCCATCGCCTCAAAGGTAAACCTCAGAGGAAGGCATAATGTGCCTTCATTATTAATCATAGAATCTTCCAGCAGGATCTTTTCACCGTCAATATTTACCTCATCACTGCCGGTGGTAAAGGTAATCATCCTTTTATGTTCCGGGTGCAACAGTTTTAAAGCGAAGAGAACCTGCAGATCCGGGTTGGTGACGCTGAAATCCGGCTTTAGTCCCTGCTTTTGAAGATGCCTGCCCTTTGGTGTGCTGTACTCGGCCGTAGTTACCTTTAAGGCCCCCCCGGTCTCCAATGGTATCAGGCTCTGTACCACCCCTTTGCCATAACTGGTTTCACCCACAAGGGCGGCCACCCCGTAGTCCTGCAAAGCCCCGGCAAATATCTCGGAGGAACTGGCGCTGCGGGAATTAACCAGTATGACCATGGGCATCCTGACGGTCTTCACATCCATGGGAGCACTGTACTTTTTAACCGACCCGTTATAATCCCTTGTACTTACTATCAGATCACCCTGCTTCAGAAAATTTGAGGCCATATCAATTGCAGAATTCAAAAACCCCCCGGGGTTGTCTCTGAGGTCAATGATCAGTCCGCTGACTTTAAGCGCAGCCAGTCTTTTCAAGGCAGAGCCGAACTCCTCCGGAGTTTTAAATCCAAAAGACCTGACGGCGATATATCCGGTGTTATTACCCAGTACCTTTGACTCGGTGGTAACGGCATTCAGGTCTGCCCGTATAAGTTTAAAGGTGATGTCCCGACCGTCCCTTTCTATGCCCAGCTCCACTTCAGTCCCCGGAGGCCCCTTTATTTTTTCCACCACCTGTTTCAGGGGCAAGCCCTTTATATCGGTCCCGTCCACCTTTTTAATGATATCTCCGGCCTTTATTCCGGTCTCAAGGGCAGGGGACCGGGAAAGAACCCCGGAAACCCTTGGATAATCCGGCTGTCCCTCCAGATAAAGGCCCACACCGCTGTACCCTCCGCTTATGTCATCAACAAACTGCTTTACCTCCTGGTCAGTGAGGTATACGGTATATGGATCATCCAGGGTATCAATCATGCCCCAGATGGCCCCCTCCACCAATTGCTTTGTTTTGGGATTGTCTTTGTGATACTTGATTAAATAATCGAACACCTCATTAATGACATCTTTGCCTTCGGACGGGTTCTCCGCAGCGTAAGCATACCCAGCCCCGGTCACGACAAGCAGGAAGATCAGTAGAGCAAACAAAAGTTTCCTGGCCATTTTGTTCCCCCAATTGTTTTCTTTTATTAAGATTTCTCCTTTTCAACTTTTTTTCCTTCATTAAAACAGCCTGGCAAATAATAACCTCTGGCAGGGTAAGGCAGGTATTCTATACCATAATGGTGAAAATAATAGCTAACAGTACAAATAGAAAGCGGGTGCATATTTTGACCCCGGAAATATTTTTGGTTATAGACGGAAACAGCCTGGCCCACCGCGCCTTTCATGCCATACCATTGCTTTCCACCAGCCAGGGTACCGTCACCAATGCCGTATACGGCTTTGCCACAATGCTCTTGAAAATACTGGCGGACAGAAAACCCGGTATGGTAGCAGTCTGCTTTGACAAGGGTAAAATAACTTTCCGTCACCATGAGTGTGATACTTACAAAGCAACCCGGAAAGCAACACCTGATGATCTGAGACCTCAGTTTCCATTATTGAAGGAAATGCTTTCGGCCATGGGTATACAGGTGCTGGAAATGGACGGGTATGAGGCCGATGATCTGATAGGAACAATGGTAACCCTGGCCGAGAAGGAAAGTATAAACAGTGTAATAGTCACCGGAGACAGGGACGCTCTTCAACTGGTTTCCCCCAGGACCACGGTTTTACTCACCAAAAAGGGAATATCGGATCTGGAAGAATATAATGTGGACAAGGTCAGGGAAAGGTACAGTTTAGATCCCGGACAGCTCATTGATTTGAAAGGACTGGCCGGGGACACCTCGGACAACATACCCGGAGTACCTGGAGTAGGAGAAAAAACAGGTATAAAGCTGATTAGTGAGTTCGGCAGCCTGGAGAATTTACTGCAAAACACCGATTGCATTAATTCACGGGTGGGGGCAAAAATAAGCCAGCACGCCGAACAGGCCCGGTTGTCAAAAAGGCTGGCCACCATTGAAAAAAGAGTCCCTGTAAATATCAACCCGTCCCTGTGCCGCTGGACAGGATTCGATTACAACAATCTCCTCCTGATCTTCAGCAAATTAGAATTTCACAGTCTAATTAAAAGCGTGACCAAGCTTATTAACAAGGCCGATGAAAAAACGGAAAGCAGCACCGGGACAGAAGTCGGGGCCAGTGATACTGTGCTGAAAACCTACAAGGCGGACTATACTCTTGTGGAAAAAGGCGATTTTGAATTTCTGATGGATAGGCTTACAGGCTTTAAAATAGGACTGGCCCTGGAAGGAAACCGGGAGAATGGACTGACCGCCGCAGCCATCAGCCTATCTGACACAGACAATTACTATATTCCGGTATCCTCCCGGGACGCCCTGGATTTTGTGTCCAGGCTGGCAGATAGCGATAGAATAGAAAAGCTATGTTTCAACGCCAAATCCGATATGTGGACACTTTACCGGCACGGCATAAAACTCAGGGGACTGGCCTACGACCTGGTAATTGCCGCATACCTTTTAAACCCCGCCACTCCCGGGCGGGATATCAGTGACCTGGCGCTGAAATACCTGGAGGTTGTGCTTCCTGCCGGGGGATCGGCATCTCTTTGCTCCCGGGCCGATGTTATAAGAAAACTGGCCGTGATGTTGGAAAAAGAAATAGCGGAAGCCGATATGGAAAATCTATACTACGGGGTTGAACTGCCCCTGGTTACCATACTGGCAGAAATGGAAATGGCCGGGGTAAAGGTTGACTCCGAACTCCTGGAAAAAATGTCGGACAATTTGGGCCAGCGCATAGAACAATTGGCCCAGTCAATTCACGAACTGGCAGGAGAAAAATTCAACATTAACTCTACCCGTCAGCTGGGCCATATACTTTTTGAGAAATTTCACCTCCCGGTTATAAAGAAAACCAAGACCGGTTACTCTACAGACGCAGAAGTGTTGGAAGAACTGGCAGATACCCATGATATCGTTAACCACATTATAATGTACCGCCAACTGGCCAAACTGAAGTCAACCTATATGGACGGACTCCGCCCTCTGATCCGCCCGTCAACCGGGCTGGTACACACGACCTTCAACCAGAATGTAACTGCCACAGGAAGGCTGTCCTGTTCAGATCCCAACTTACAGAACATACCCATCCGGCTGGAGGAAGGAAGAACCATAAGAAAGGTTTTCAAGCCGCACCTGGACACAAACATCATGCTAACGGCGGACTATTCCCAAATTGAACTGAGAATACTGGCCCATATGGCAAAGGACCCGGTGCTTCTGGAAGCCTTCCGGGAAAATCAGGACATCCATACCCGGACAGCCTCGGAGGTATTTGGAGTGGCCGTTCACGATGTTACCGGAGATATGAGGGGCAGGGCAAAGGCGGTTAATTTTGGAATAATATATGGGATAAGCGATTTTGGGCTTGCCAGGGATATAAAAGTAACCCGCCAGGAGGCGGGGAGGTATATAAGAAATTATTTCCAGAGGTACAGCGGCACCAGAAACTATATTGATCAAACCATTGCCGGGGCCAGGGACAGGGGCTATGTCACCACCATTCTAAACCGCCGCAGATACCTGCCGGATTTATTCAGCCCCAACAAGAATATCAGGAACTTTGGTGAGCGGACGGCCACCAACACCCCCATTCAGGGAAGCGCCGCAGACATAATAAAGCTGGCCATGGTAAAAATATGGTATGAGCTGAAAAAACGTAATCTCCAGACCCTCATGGTACTGCAGGTTCATGATGAATTGATTTTTGACGTACCCCCGCAGGAAATTGAAGAAATCCGGGAACTGGTAAGGGACTGCATGGAAAATGCCATCACTCTGGACGTACCCCTAAGGGTGGACATGAAAATGGGCCCCAACTGGTACGATGTTAAAAAGATTTAGTGATGTACTGCAATAGGAATCCAGGAGCCAGAAGCCAGAATGGCTTAAACATTCCCCAAGGCCGAGGATGCAGGTATTCCTTATTCTGTCTCCTGTCTCCTGACGGGAAAGTATTTCAGTATAAGCCAAGGAGATGTGTTGAAATGCCGGAGCTGCCGGAAGTGGAAACCGTTAAAAGAAGCCTTGAGGCACAAATATTGGGTTTATCCTTCACCGAAATAGAACTGATGATGCCTAAAATAGTGAAAACCCCTTCTCCCAACTCTTTTGCCGAAAACCTCACCGGCAAAAAAATAAAAAAGCTGGGCCGCAGGGGTAAATACCTGTTAATACATTTAAGCGACAACCTAACCATGGTGATACACCTGCGAATGACAGGAAGGCTGGTCTATTCACCTCAGGACAAGCCTGCTGAAAAGCACACCCATGCTATCTTTAAACTTGACAACGGGTTTTCTCTGCATTATTCCGATATCCGTCAATTTGGCCGGATGGGACTGACCGATACCGATAAGCTGGAAGCTTTCCCGGGATTGAAAGACCTGGGAATAGAGCCGCTCAATGAAAATTTCACCAGGGATTTTTTAAAAAGGGAACTGAAGAGAAAGCGCACCAAAATAAAGCCCCTGCTTTTGGATCAAACATTTATAGCCGGGCTGGGGAATATATACGCCGATGAGGCCCTGCACAGAGCCCGCATAAACCCGGAAAAAATCGCCGTAAACCTCACCGCCAGGGAGACAGCCCGCCTTTATCAGTCCATCAGGGACGTGCTGTCCGAAGGCATAGAAAACAGGGGCACCTCCTTCCGGGACTATGTTGATGGAAACGGACAGGCAGGATCAAACCAGGAATCACTAAGGGTTTACGACCGGGAGGGCAAGCCCTGCCTGGGCTGCGGCAAAACGGTGGCGCGTATCAGGCTGGCGGGGCGCAGCACATACTACTGCCCCAAATGCCAGAAATGACATGCATCAGAACTCAGAAAAAATATCCGGTCAGGAGACAGGAGACAGAAGTTGGCCAAGGCATTCCTTATTTGCTTTTCTTAATTGGGCCAGTTAATGGGGGTTTAGATTTCAAACACCAATTTCTCTGTGTCCTCTATGGCTAAAGGCATTTTCATCCTTCTAAGGTTGCCACGTCCGCGGCACGTGGGTCTGAATTCTGTCTCCTGTCTTCTTTCTCCTCCCGCCTCCCGGCTGAAGAATCCTGCAAATCCGAGCTGCAGAGGTATACCATTGCCCAGTATTATCCATAATACTTAATGTGGTTGGAATTTTAAAAACCATTATAATCTATTGGCTTTAAAGCAAACAACTTTTAAAGGAGGTGAAAAATGATATGGCATGGTTATTCAGGACGGCCATGGTGCTTGCTATCATAGGGGCCGTCAACTGGCTTTTGGTGGGATTGTTCCAGTGGGACCTTGTACAGGCCCTTTCGGGCACCGACCCATTCAGGGCATCCAGCATGTTCAGCAGGGTAATCTATTCCCTGGTAGGGCTGGGCGGACTATATTTAATCCCGTACTTATTCAAAGAGAGAGTGGAAGCTCAGCGTTAAAAAAAGACAAGGCCCTGGCATCAACTGCCAGGGCCTTGTCTTTTTCATTTGATGGCTTAGTGTCCATACCCCGGACTCATTTGGGGTCATTGATCTGGGCGTTTCAGGAGATCCGGCAGCATACTGCCGGGCTTGTGCTTTCACTCAAATACCTTAAGTGGTGCTCAAGATCAATACTATTTTGGTGTATACAATTCCCATGAAAATGATGAACAAAACCCCTGTTAAAGTACTGAACCTTATTTTGAACCTTTGCAGGGTAATTATGCCGCCGTTAAATCTTGCGCCTTCATTGGCGTCTTCAATTGCCGCCCCGGCCAGTTCCAGGAAAATCAACAGCAATATCAGACAGAGAGACATTACCAGGCCAACATTTAATCCTTTTCCGGTTGCAAAGCTGCCATCATAGTGGGTAAAGGTGGCCATGGAGCTCATAACTGTTGTGGAAAACGAGGCAAATGAAATAAAGCTGCTTGCCACCTGGGGCGGGAATGAAGGTATGGAAACAATTTTTTCATAATTATTTACATCCGATGAGGTTTTAACAGTAAAGCTAACCCTTTGGCCAATTTCAACCTGTGAATCATAAAGATACTGATAGGTCTTGGAGGATAGGGGATTGATACTGGCCTGCCCCTCCTTCAACAAAACCCCGTCGACATAGAACTGGTAGTTTGTCACAAAATTGCTGAGACCCCGATTGTTCAACTGAAAAGTTACCAAAATGGGCTCACCCTGTCGAGGGGCTTCAGGCATAGCTGTAATGCGCACCGGCTCGTAGGTTTCCCTGATGCTGAGATAAAAGATACCAAGCAGGACCACGGCAAGCCATACCATAATTGTTTTGAAATAGGTTATCCTTTGCCATGCCTGTTTTCCCATGAATATTCCCCTCTCACTAGTTATTAAAAACGTGGGGGTATACGGCCACCAGAACCGTATTGTTGACCCCGTGGATCAATATGGATGTAAGTAAACTTCCGGTCCTTATGTAGAAATATCCAAAGATAAGCCCGGCCAAAAACACAAAAAACAGCTCAGGGATTGATCGCCAGGTCAGGTGCATAATACCAAAAAGCAGCGATGTTCCCACCAACCCCCATTTCCATCCAAAAAGCCGGGTTAAATTCCGCTGAATCAAGCCCCTGAACAGCAACTCCTCCCCGAGACCCACAAAAAATACCATGTAAAACAGGTTCAGCAGTAAATATTTGATGGAAAAGTCGGGAGAAAAGGGAGCTGGCCTGAGTATTAAATACTCACACAAGCCCAGTGGAATACCGATGGTCCCGATTAGCACGTACGGAATTATTCTTTTCTTTTCAGGCATTCCCAAAATATCCCTGAGGCTCAACTCTTTCTGGAATATGTGGAGAAAGCACAGCCCCAAAATACAGGTGTAGACCGCCGGCAAAAGATATTGCTGGTTAATAAAAAACCAGGGCAGGGAAGAAGTGAACAATATATATAAGGGCACCAGCACTAGGGACTCGACGCTTTCCGTAAGCCCATCCTCCACCTTGCGAACAGCCAGGAATATGTAAAGCGACAATGTCAGCGCCAGGGAAAGTACAATTCCATGAGCCACATTCCTGTATGCAAAAATGTATTCGCAAAGAGCAATAGCCGCCATTATGCAGATAATCAACAGACCCGACTGCTGCAGCCGGCGAACTTCCGACTGCCGGTTAGAAATCTCTGCACCACTGGTTAATACGTGTTCCATGCCACTCAATTCTTTATTCCCCTTTAAAATCCACCGGATCATCCTATTTTAAATAATAAGTCAGTTTTTCAACCGGATCCGGCATATTGTTCCTGTAAATAAGATAGTTTACTTTTCCGTCAACGACATCTTCAGAAAAAATATGATGCGTAAAAACATACGCCCCGCCACCGGGTATTATAACCGATCCCCGGTAGGACGCCACGGTACCAAGCATCTCATGAATTTCGTAAGCGCTATTCTCTTCCTGCACATTCACCAGCTCAAACTGGATTGCCCATCCCTCTCTTTTTTTTATAACCTGCTCTTTTTGAACGGTGCTGTATTCCTTGCCGTTGGCCAGAGGCATGAAAAAAGCCATAACAAAAAGTACCCCCAGAGCCACCAATGACAGTAAGTAAATTACCCTGATCGGCGGCATCTTCTTTTTACCCAAGTCATCTGGCCCTTGCATCGCTTACTCCTCTCCGGGTCATGCGGCCAAAATATCTTTTCCTTTATGCATCCTGTAGTAAATAAAGGCACAAATACCCGCCACGGCGATTCCTGTAATGCCTGCCGGCAATTCGGGTATGGCCGCTGCCTCCACAATAAAATTGCATCTCGCCTCAATATGTTTGGGGTTTTGTCCTTTTCCAGCCTCGGCTCGCCATTCCTGCGGAGATTCCCAACCCTTTATCTGATATGCTGCAATAAACCCTCCAGTTTCTTTGTCGGCCATCACACCTATTGTGGCCACAAGAGAATCCTTCCCGTCGTATATATTGACCCAGTATTTTCCGTTCTTCTGCATATTGGTTCCAGTTATTCTTATTATGTCATGGCTGGCAGTGTATATGGGTTTTTCAGCCCGGATAGTGCCAGGGTCACCCTGTCTTTCCAATAGCTGGTGCTGTTGATCCTGCTGCTGGCTCTGGTCGTCTTCGCCCTGATCACCTTGGGTCTGGCCGGAGAATAAATCCGAATTTCCCGTTGGTTCGGCATAGGACGGCGGAACTATAGGGCTATTGACCGACAGCATAAAAAAAGCGATACAGAAATAGCATATTAGCTTTTGTAGAATACTTCTTTTAATAAGCAATAATTATCATCCTCTCGATAATTTATTAAAATCACCCCCCATAGTCCGATTCAGATAACCCTGCGCATTTTTTCATGTGGGCTTTGCCAGGCTTTTTCTACCCACCTGCTTAAAATAGACAAAAGCAAAAACCAGATACCAGACCGGAAACAAAATGTATATCGTCCAGAAATGGGCAGTCCAGAGGGCCTCTTCCCCGAAGTTATAGCCCATTCCTAAAATGATCAGTATCCGGATAAGACTCTGCAGCCACGTGCCAGCTACCCCGAAAGCGAAGATGCACACCGCCCTTTTTAGGGGAAGCGGCATATCCAGGTGCATTAAGGCGAACAGTCCCAGGAAAACCCCCATGGTGGTCGGCCCGGCACAGGCCGCAGTAACCATCACGGTAATGGAATCTCCTGTTAAAGTTAACATGTTAAGCAACTGATCATTAACCCCCAGAGGCAAGCCCATAATCCAGGCGATAGCTTTCACCGGTACAACTGCGGTTTTGGCGTAGCCTGTTTCGGCATAGTTGGCTATGATTATAGGAAATGTAGTGGCAGCCGTATATATCATTAATATTACCAGTGGAATTTTTGCCGCCCGGTCGTAAACAAGGGCGAAGGCCCCCGTTAGAACAAAGGCCAGCTTTAGTATTAAAAAATCCAGCTCAGCCGGCATAAAAACGGCTGCGGCAATCAGCACAACACCGCTGGTAATATATAAATGTTTTCCCCTGGAACCTGTCCGGACAGCTTCTTCTTTTATTTCCTTCTTTTTGCTGAAAAGAAAAAGAGAGCACAGTACCAGCATTCCGCAGGGAGAGGCATGGTGTTCCCCAAATATAAAATCATAAGAAAACATATTCATAATGCTGTCCCAGAATGAACTGTCAAAAGTTATCAAAACAGAAATTGAAATCAGCATCCATAAAAAAAAAATTCTGGGAAATGATAAAGTTCAAACGAACCACCCTGCTATAAATACATTTCCATACCTTAGTTGCGGGCAATGCAACTATTTAATAATAACATTCTCAAATACATGCAATAACATAATACCATGCACAATTCACCTAAACAACATATATATACCGCAATTTATGTCGTTTTACTTAACATATTTATGTCATTAAAATACAAATATCCACATTTATTATTGAATCGTCGGTTTATGTCATGTTTATACCAAACTAATCCACCAAAAAAATCCCCGGTAAAACCTGGGATTTTTTATGGTTTATTCATTGTCTCCCCGTCAAACCACCAAAGACTCTTTTCCTTGCTTCATTCTGTGGTATATAAAGACGCATATTCCCACCACGATAATCCCGGCAATAGCCGCCGGAAATTCCGGTATGGCCGACAGCGGCACAAAGAATGTGCAGCTTACCTCGGTGTGCTGAAGGTTTTGTCCTTTCAAGACATCTATCCGCCAGTTACCAGAAGCTTCAGTACCTTTTATGCTATAACTGGTGACAAACCCGCCGTTACTGTCAGCGTTGATACCTATTGTGCCCACATGGTTATTATCGCCATCATAAACCTGCAACCAGTAGCTGCCCTGTTTTTCCATGTTCTGTCCGGTTATATGAATTAACGGTGTCTGGACGCTACATGTAATCACCTGGTTCAACTTTTCCAGTAAACATAAGATTGCCGCATAGGCCTCAGCCCTCGTTAAAGTACTTTGGGACCTGAAGGTCTGGTCGGGATAACCCTGCATCATCCCTTCAAGTACCACTATCCTTACCTGATCTCTAAACCATGGAGCTATCTGTTCCGCATCGGTGAAATTTAGGTTTTCAGTTGCTCCGGCTGTGTTTTTACCTTTAAGCGCTTTTACCAGTATACCGGCCATTTCCTGCCTGGTGATGGGTACGTCCGGGTCGAGCCTTCCTCCATATCCAAAAACCAGGCCGGCTTTGGCTGCCGCCTGCACGAACCCATAGTACCAGGCCGACCTCTGTACATCTTCAAAAGCAGGTGGATCTGAAATAATCTCGGTAATACCAAGTGCCACTATAAGAATTCTGATGAATTCTGCCCTGGTTATGTTTTCATCCGGGTTAAAAGTGTTATCGGGGTATTCGTTAATCATCCCCAGTCGACAGAGTTTGTATATGACGTCATGCACCCAGTGCGTCTTTGGCAAATCGTTAAAAACAATTTCTTTTGCTGTGGAAAATCTCCAGCTTGTTTCTCTGTTGTACACGGCGCCGCTTTTACTTCTCACTGTATTCCCGGGTATTGTTACAGTGTAATCGGTTTCGTACGCCAATCCTGAATGGCTAACCGTAAGCTTTCTTCCCGTCAAAGTCGAGTTAACACCGATTACGGCTTTGCCTTTATGATCTTTAATGATGATTTTGGAAAGATCGACAGGGTCAACCTCCCTGTCCAGGGTGGCGGTTATTTGAATCTCCGGGGGCACTCCTTCAGCGTTTTTCCCAGGAAAATGATTCACAATGGTAGGGTAATTAAATACACTGTCCTGAAGGGTAGCCACCTGCACAGTTCCCCTGAAAATTTGTGACTGCCTTCCAATAGGTGAAGTTTGCTCGGACAAAGCCGCAGGGATCTCGGCTTCAGCAATGGAAGATGGCACAGTACCCGAAATGAGCAGGATCAGCAAAGCTGTACAAAAAAAGTATATTACCTTGAATAAAGATTTACCTTTAAAAAACAATAATCATCCCCCCTCTCTTATTTTAAAAATAATCCTCCTCCTCTCACAAGTTTATGATTTCATTTACCCTGGCCTGAATCATTCTTGAACATTAACCATAAATCCCATGACTTAAGGATGATGCAGCGCATAATCTTACAAAGATATAATATCATACACAATTATCCGAAACAACGAAATTTAACTGCAGTTAGTGTCGATTTACTTAATCTATTATGACATTAAAATCCATATATCCATATCATCCCGAACCAGCCATTTTGTCATTTTATATCTAAACTAATCCTTTAATTTGTTGCTTATCCATATTATCTGCAACCTTAGTGAGGCAAAAACAACAACATTACCCCTTATGACCTGTTTGACAAATTTTTTACAGACACATAATAATTAATGAACTCCCGGCATAATGACTAATATTGCTTTATATTGTAATATTTTGCAAAAATAATTTTCACATTTAGTAAATTATGGTATATATAAGAGGTACTCTTTAAAGCGTGGGGGGAACACCGCCTTGTCCTTGTTTTTCTTTTCACTCCATAATGCGTTCCGAAAAAGGGCGGTTTCAGCCCTGGCCGTTTTAGGTGTAGCCTTTGGCACAGCATTAATGACCTTTCTTTTTTCCCTGACCGCCGGAATGGAAAGGCGGGCCGATCATACATTCAGCGACCTTTCCAGCAGAATAATGGTTACAGGCAGGGACGCCATATTTGGTGGTCTGTTTCTGGGTATGGGAACTCCTCCAATACCATCTACTTATGCTGAGGCAATAAAAAAAATACCCCACGTAGAAAAGGTATACACCCAGGTTTCAACCATCATGAGACCCCAGAAGATAATTTACGCCATGCCACTTTACGGCTACGGTCAGCAAGAGATCTCAGAACAAGCCGGCACACCTTTTAGCAAAATAATAGAAGGTGTAGTTCCCGGGAATAACCAGGAAATGATCCTGGGAAAAAGCCTTCGGGAATACATGAGACTATTAAATTTACCCTACGAAATAGGCGGCGTTTACCAGTTTGCAGTCAATGACAAGGGGCGGTCCAGGGTAGTGGATTTAAAGGTGGTTGGAGTCTACCATACCGGAAACGAGGTTCTGGACGGGGCCTTCAGCGGTTATGAAAAACTTGCCCGGGATATCGGGAAAATCCCAGCCGGGAAAATAACCGCGATAAATGTCTCGGTGGATGGCATACAAAATGTCGAGACGGTGGCCAAGGCCATACAAACCGAATTGTCGGGGAAAGTTCCCGAGGTGCAGGTGGTGGTCCCCAGAGAGGTGCTTACCCCGCTCAAAAACATTATGGATATATTTGGAAGGTTTCTTATGGCGGTCTCACTGGTGGCAGTAATTGCCGGGGGGCTTTCCATCGTGGTGGTTATGCTTTTATCCGTTGTCAGCCGCATGAAAGAATTCGGTGTGTTGAAAGCCCTGGGATGGACACCTTCCAATATAATTTTTATGGTGCTGGTGGAGTCCCTGGCGCTGAGCATTTTGGGGTCAGCCCTTGGTATAGCGCTGGGCTGCGGAGGCCTGGCGCTGGCCAGGACTTTCATAGCCCCGGACATTGCTGTTCTGACCTGGAAGGTGACCGCTGTTGTGTGTCTTTCCGGAATCATCATTGGGGTGGCCGGGGGTATATACCCTGCTTTTCGGGCAAATAGTGCGACGCCGTCAAAAATATTGCGGGAGGCATAGATTTCTGGAGGCTTTTAATATGCAGCAAAACAATATATTGATTTCTGTTAAGAACCTGACAAAAACGTACGGAAAAGGCAACCTTGCAGCCAGGGTGCTGGATTTAAAACACCTGGAAATAATGGAAGGTGACTTTATTTCGGTCACAGGTCCCTCCGGGTGCGGTAAAAGCACCCTGCTGAACCTTCTCAGTGCTCTGGACAGACCCAGTGGAGGGGATATTTTTTTCAGGGGGGAGAATATTGTCGGCCTGAACGAGACAGCCCTTTGCAAATACCGCAAAGCTAAAATAGGCTTTGTATTCCAATCGCACCATCTCATTCCCTCTCTAAACGCACTGAAGAACGTACTGCTGCCGGCATTAACCACCGGGAACGGGTTTCCGGGGCGTGCACGGGAATTGCTTGGCATGGTGGGGCTGGCAGGAAAGGAAAGGCGCCTGCCGGGACAGCTTTCAGGGGGAGAGCAGCAGAGGGTGGCCATTGCCCGATCACTGATAATGGACCCGGATCTAATCCTGGCCGACGAACCTACAGGCAACCTGGACACAGCATCCGGTGAGATAATACTTGATCTGTTTAAGAGATTAAACCGCCTGGGCAAAACAATGATTATGGCAACCCACGACCCCCAGGTGGCAGGAGCCTGCGGAAGAATTATACGGCTGCGGGACGGCAGGATTGTTAGCGACAGCCGACTTTAATAGCGACCCCAAAGATGCCTGGATTGCACAAAGGTGCTTTAACGTTTTATCACACTAAAGCATCATATGCTTAAACTAACGATAAAAAGACCGCCCTACGGGCTGGCCGGAATTCAGAATTCGGACTGACTTGCCGCTAACGCGGCATCACAGCTTATTAAGCCCTTGAGAATTTTTGCCAGGAATACCGTCTATTCTGGATTCTGACGCATAAGCATTACATTTTATTGATAGGCAATTGCCCGGCCCTTGCGCTTTTCCTCGCTTCGTAGGTTTCTTTGGCCCTGAGGGCTGCATCTGTAGGGAAAGAATTTGACCTGAGTTCACCCTCGAAGGCTTCCAGTATGGAATAAACCTGGGAATCGCACTCGGCTTCCAGGGACTTGCCGGCAGAGTAGTATTTGTTTATCAAAGGAGATATATCAGCGTTGGGGTTTGACTTCCTAACGCTGCTGTATTCCTGCATGGCGGAGGCAACCAGTCCGTTTAGTCTTCCTTCATAGGAGGCGGCCAGGGACTGGAGCCTGGAAATATAGTTCTGCTCAATCTGTCTGCGCAGGAGTTCAACCCCTCCGCCGGAAAATGGCGGCTGTTTCGTTGACCTGGCTTCGGACTCCTCTCTTTTAGCGGCCTCAACCTTCGCAGGGGCAGCAGGCGATGGAGCATCGTTTTTCATTACCTCTTCAATATCCCCGGCGGGGATTACTTCCACAAAATCCTTATGATTATAGCGAAGGTCTCCGATGTGATTTTGTAAATCACTGCTTTTCCTATCCTGCTTTTTAACCGTGTAGGCATTAAACAGAAAACCCCCATAAAAACCAGACGAAAAAACAACAAGCAGCATAAGAAATAAAGCCTTTCTTGTCATATCATACACCCTTTATAACGTTGTTCTTCCATATTGTAACATATGTACCTTATAATGTCATGATGGATTCCCTATTAAATAACTTAATTTTCCATCTAAAAAGGAATGAATGAGTTTTTCTTGAATATCTTCGTCATGTATTTATATGCCAGTAATGGGAGGTGCTGCCATATAGTATAAATACTTTACTATAAAAAAGTTAAACAGGAGGTAGAAGTAGGGTGAGGAAGTACGTAAGTTTTCAGGTATTGGTTTTAATCCTGTTGGCATTTATTCTGTTCGGCGTTGTTTTATTTAACGTGCCAACCAGAGCATCGGCCTACACCATTGACGACGCCATAACAAATCTGCAAAAGGTATATGACAAACTGAACCAGGACCCCGCCGGGAAGAGTGCAGTAATAACAGCCAAGTCCAATCTACAGAATATAACAGGGAACCCGGTCTCCGGACCCTGGCCGGGTGTTTTCAGTTATCTGTATAACGAAACAGTTAGAACAAAACTCCAATGCACAGAGCAGGAAGCAAAGCAAAAAATTATCGATTTTATCTGCGACCTTGCGGCAATGCAGTATACTTCCAACGCCACGGAATTGAGAAGCTACATGGAAAGTTTCAAGACGGAACATTCATCCACCGTAACCAAGCTCTTCGGAAACGATTTTACAGTGGATGACCTATGTAACTATTTTCTTTCGGCCAAAAATCATATCCCGGGCGCCATCAGTCAAAGCCCGCAGGGCCTGCTGAACATCGCCATGGGCAACTACCTGCAGATACGGCAACACGAAAAAGAGTGGATTCGTAATGCCCTTAACGCTGCAGCCACCGGAAGGCACAGTACTTTCCCCGGTAAGCTCAGTGCCATAGGTTGGAGCATCGACAAGTTGGTTGACGCCAAGGACCAGGTCAGCAGCCATGTAGATCCCGGCTTTGTCGCTGAAATAGCCCTGATGAAGGCCTACATAAGGTCGGAGACAATGTTTATCATAAACGGGAGCCCTCTGCCGCCGGGTTCGCCCATTGTTCTCACAAAGGGGACTTCGGTGCCCTGCACCCTTTCAATACTGGGTTTCTCCCAGGCCGGCCTAATTGCAAACTGGCTGACTGATAACACATCCGTCGCCAGGATTGAGAACCGCAATATTATAGCAGTCAACCCCGGCGCCACCCGGGTGATAGCCTACAACCGGGACCCGGACAGTGAATGGGCCTTAATAGCTGCGGTAATTGTACCGGGGCCGCCCGGAAATGTATCCTTCACAGATAATGACCTGGACCCGGGTCAGTTGGGAGGCGCAATCACATTCTACAGCACTCCGGAAGAATCTGTCATAAGCAAGTACAGGGCCTATTTCCTTGATCAAGGCGGCAACCGCACGGGTGAAATAGGAGAAGTCAACAAAGGCCCCGCCAACAGGGATTCCAACGGAAGATACAGAATAACCGTCCCGGACAACACTGTAATGCCGGCACTTGCTGTAAAAATCGGCGTATACTCGGTAAACAACAATGAAATCGTCAGCGACCCGGCCACAACAACCATTATCGACTTAATCCGGGCTGGAACAGTCCAGAACGCCCCGGTAACAGTTAATGTGAATCAGCGGGAAAGCACACAGGGGGCTCTGGAAATAACGTCCGCCCCAACCGTTTCAGGCAGCACCGCAACATATACCCTGCCTGAAGTAAAAATAACATCCTCTACAAGTGCAGGCACTGTAGCAGTTGCCATTCCGCCAGGAACAACCATTTCTGGAGACACCTCGACATGGAGCGGGGTGATCAATGTTCCCACCGTAGTTTCAAGAACGGAAGCCGAACTGGGTATCGGGCAAAACGCAGCGGTCCATTCAGTCATAGAGATTGGTTTCGGCGATGTACAACTAACCCTAGGCAGTGCGGCCCGTATTCTATTAACAAATCAGGCGGGTAAAAGGGTGGGTTATTCCAGAAACGGTGTTTTTACGGAAATTACAACTGATTGCCAGGAAGATACCCAGGCCTGGGCTGATGCAAACCTGCCAGCAGGAGGAGATGGTAAGAAAGATGTCGGAAGCGACCTGGTGGTTTGGACGAAGCACTTTACCAGATTTGTAACCTTCAGTCAGAGTTCTTCATCCGGCGGGGGTGGCGGAGGCAGTTATTCGGCGCCGGGAGCGTCGGAATTATTCCCGGTAAAAGACGCCCATGGTGTCGACCCGGATATCATAATCACCGCAACTTTTGATATGGACGTTGAGGTTGTGGATCTGTCAAAAATCACCATACAGGACTCCGTAGGCAATAAGACCGGTGGTGTGACCACTATCCTGGACGGCAGAAAACTCATTATCAATCACGATAAACTTGCATACCTTACCAAATACACGGTAACGATACCCGGAAATGCTGTTAAAGGAAAAAGCGGCGGCAAATTCAACGATAAAATCAGCTGGAGCTTTACCACCCGGGATAAAGATATGAGTTTTAGTGATTTGCCAAAGACCCACTGGGCACTGGAAGACATTAAAAAACTGTACCGGCTGGATATTATTCACGGCTACCCCGGCAACACCCTGCGACCGGAAGCCAGCATAACCCGGGCCGAGTTTGCGGTGATACTGGCAAAAGCCCTCGGCATTCCCGGGCGGGATTCCGGTGAGCCCGTCTTCCTGGACGTGCCGGATACGGCCTGGTATTTCGGATGCGTTCAGGCCATGGCCAAGGCCGGCCTGGCAAAAGGTTTCGAAGGTAAATTCAGCCCGGGTGAACTCATCACCAGGCAGGAAATGGCTGTTATGCTGGCAAATGCGCTAAAAGGCAAGGGCGCTACGGCAACATTTGAAAGCATGGTATTTTCAGATGTGGATAAAATAGCCCCCTGGGCAAGAGATTCCATTGCCAGGGCAGTTAAAGAAGGGCTTATGCTGGGCTACCCCGACGGCTCCTTCGGACCCCAAGGATACGCCACCAGGGCCGAGGTCTGCTCCGTAACATGCCGGCTGCTGGACAAAAATAAAATTCCAGAATCCAAAATTTAGGATCACAAGCTTAGCGTAATTCATTGATTAACATAAAAAAGGGAGCCGGGGGAGTGGTACTCCCCCGGCTCCCTTTTTTCAGCAAGAAAAATTTATCGACAGATTATGTTCGGGAAAAGAAATGTGCTCACTAAAAAATATCGCTTTTCACTGTAGAGGCTCACAAATAATTGGAAATAACAGGAAATATATGCCCCGGCGTACATGCTGACGAATTGATAAATTTTCAGTCGTCAAATATACCTATTTAAGGTATATTATAGTAATTTTTGAGTTGGCTTTTGGACTTTAAGCATGTAGAATAACAAATGAATTACCAGAAAGTACCCATACATAAAAAATGAGGTAATTAAGTATGATTTATGATGTGGTTGTTATAGGAGGAGGGCCGGTCGGCTGCTTTACCGCAGCGGAAATCGCAAAAAACGGCCTCAAAGTATTAGTGGTTGAAGAACACAAAAAAATAGGTAATCCGGTGCAGTGCGCCGGATTGGTTTCACCCCGCACCATGGCGCTGGCCTCTGCCCCCAAAGACCTGGTTATGAATGAATACAGCAGCGCAAGGATACTATCCCCTCTGGGAGGCGAACTTTTGATTGAGGGTGACAGGGTTCACGCCCAGGCGATAAACAGGGCGGCCTTCGACAGGCACATGGCCAGCCAGGCTCTGGAGACCGGCGCAGAAATAATAACCTCGGCCAGGGCCACAAAAATCTACGCCCTCCCCGAAGGTTTCACGGTGACGGTGAGCGCAGCCGGTAAAACACATTTCGTTGACTGCAGGCTTTTAATCGGCGCGGACGGTGTAAACTCCAGGGTCTCCCGGTGGCTCGGACTACAGCAGGTTAATCAAAAAGTCTACATGTACGCCGGGGATTTTGAGCTGTCAGATCCCAACCCCGGCGAGGTGACCGTACTGCTGGGACAAAGCTACTCCCCGGGCTGGTTCGGCTGGATTATACCGCTGGACGGCAGGACCGCCCGGGTAGGCGTAGGCAGTATTTACAATGACAAATCCTCCAGGCATTACCTCAAAAGCATGATCAGACACTTTCCCTCCAGGTTCAAGAATTTTAAGGAATTAAGGTATACCGGAGGCTCAGTTCCCTTTAGCATCATGAAAAAGATATATTCCTCCCACGCCATGCTGGTGGGGGACGCTGCCGCCCAGACCAAGCCCATGTCCGGCGGAGGTATATACACCGGACTAAGGAGCGCGCAAATCTGCTCCCGGGTGGCCGTAAGGGCCCTCATGGAAGACAGGCTTCATGATGCATCCCTCTACGAGTACCAGTCACTCTGGAACAAGGAATTTCGCTCTGAATTCCGGTCCGGCCTAAAGCATAGGGAGGTCTACAACAGCATGAGCGACCGGGAAATAGAAAGCCTGCTCAGTTTCCTGGACCGCCCGTACTGGCGCAGTCTCATTGCCGGCCACGGAGACATTGACTACCCCTCCTGGCTGGCCCGCCGCCTCTTTAGCGCTGGGCCGTGGGTACAAAAGTTTGCGTTGGCGGCGGTGGAGTTGACTGGTTATAGGGAAAGGCTTAGGAGAGATACTAAAGATCTAAAAGCAACACCATAAATCTAATCTATATGTGGAGTTGATAATGAATGACCGTTAACCAATTAGTTACTAGTTGGGATAGCAATCAACTAAATCTTAATGGACATAAGGTAACAATTCTCTTATGTACATTAAATGAAGAAAAAAATCTCCCTTATATCTTACCCCTTCTGCCCCCCTTTGCGGATGAAATACTCATTGTCGACGGCCATTCAAAGGATAATACCGTAAAAGTTGCAAAAAGTATTCTGCCAAAAGCTCGCATTTTATTTCAACCGGGCAAGGGTAAAGGGGATGCTTTAAGGTACGGAATCCAAGAAGCAAAAGGTGACATTATAGTCATGCTGGATGCTGACGGTTCAATGGCACCGGGTGAAATACCCAGATTTATTGAGCCATTGCTGAATGGTTATGACTTTGTAAAAGGCTCTCGCTTCCTCCCAGGTGGGGGAACAGTGGATATGTCAAAGCACAGGGTTTTTGGTAACTGGGTTTTCACGACTCTGACTAATGTATTCCATCGTTGCAAATATACTGATCTTTGTTATGGTTACAATGCCTTTTGGAAAAGGTCCTTCACATCGGTGAATTTTAAAGGAAATGGGTTTGAAGTTGAAACAGAAATAAATATAAAAATAAAAAAATCAGGGTTAAAGGTAGCAGAAGTGCCCAGTTATGAATCAGAACGGATTAACGGTGAGGGAAAATTACATAGCTTAAAAGATGGCTGGCGCATTTTATCTACAATATTTAAGGAAGTAGTCTAAAAAAGTTAAGAGAGCTAACATATCAGGTTTAGCCAAGATATTACACAAAGTAGGTATGTAAACTTGAAAATATTATTGATTCCCTGTGAAAAACCCAATCACCCATACGCAGATGTGAGACTTGTACCGATTATACCCATTCTCAAATCCAGAGGTAATGTCGTTGGATTGGAGTTTATACATTCAGCAAGCTTTGAAACTGTAAGAAATTTCTCCCTTTCAAAACTCAGAGGATATTTTTCACTAGCTGGTTATTTAGTTAAGTCACTCTACTTTGGGCTTCGTCACATGAGAACTATAGATTTAATATTCTGTGAGCATTTATATTGTGCAGTTATCGGTGTATGCTTATCTTTTCTGGGAAATAAGCCATTTATTTGGGACAGTCATGGCAATTTAACTGCTGCCAGCAAAGAAATGGAAGATCCCAAAATATATACGAAAATATTGAACTACACAGAGCATCTAATTCACAACCACTGTAATATGCTTGTCGTTCCAACTGAGCTTGATAAAGAATTGTATTTGTCCCAAGGTTTTAGAAATGATCGAATCCGGGTAATACCGTGCGGGGTAAACTTATCTGAAGTTGATAGCGCAATACAGGATACTCACAATATTCGCAAAGACCTCGGCCTAGATCATTCAACTCCGTTATTGATATTCACCGGTAAAAGAACATATCTACCCAATAAAGAGGCAGCTTGGTGGATTAATGACGTTCTTGCGCCATCAATAAAAGAAAGTTTCGGTAAAGTTAAAATTATTATTACCGGTTCTGGCGAAACCCCTAAAATAACCCATGAAAGCGTAGAGTTCGTTGGTTTTGTCCAAAATATTTTTAAATACATACATGCTGCAGATATTTGTCTTGTGCCAGTACATCTGGATAATGGTATTTCAACAAAACTGCTGGACTTCATGGCATGTGGGAAGCCTTCTGTTGTTCTGTCTACTGTCGCAAGGGGAATGCCTGAAATTGAGGATAATAAAAATGTATTACTGGCCGATGATCTAGATGGCTATATAAAAAGGACAATCGAGGCATTGATGATGGGAAAAAACCAGATTGATAAAATTGGACTTGCTGCTAGACAAGTCATTGAAAGGCTCTATAACTGGGAGACTATTAAAAATAGATGGTCCGCTCTACTTGATGAACTAATAAGTAAGGGGTGAGTTGATATTAAAAAGCGAGCATTAATTACAGGTATAACGGGGCAAGATGGAGCATATCTTGCAAAGTTTTTGCTTGAAAAAGGATACCATGTTTTTGGGACATACAGACGGCTATCTACGCCCAATTTCTGGAGATTGCAGTTTTTAAACATTTTCGACGAAGTTAATTTAATATCTGCAGATCTGTTAGATTCACCTTCCATATTCGAAGCCATAATTACTTCTCAACCAAATGAAATTTATCACCTTGCTGCCCAGAGCTTTGTAGGTGCATCTTTTGAACAACCAATCGCCACAGGTGAGGTTACAGGGTTGGGTGTAGTCCGTTTACTGGAGGCTGTAAAAAAAATCAACCCTGAAATTCGTATATACCAGGCCTCCACCAGTGAACTATACGGCAACGGATCTGAAAAACCAATGAGTGAAGCTTCACCTTTTTGTCCATCAAGTCCCTATGCGGCTTCCAAGCTATATAGTTATTGGATCAACAAGATTTACCGTGAAGGGTATAACATGTTCACATGTAACGGTATCCTTTTTAACCATGAGTCACCAATACGCGGGTTAGAATTTGTCACTCGCAAAATATCCAACGGAGTAGCTAGAATTGCCCTGGGGTTGGATAACGAACTTTCGCTGGGCAATATTGAAGCCAAAAGAGATTGGGGATATGCCCCCGAATATGTCGAGGCAATGTGGAGAATTCTGCAGCAGGATGAACCGGACGACTATGTTATAGCTACAAACGAAACACACTCTGTTAAGGAGTTCTTAACCAAAGCTTTTGAATATGTTAATCTTGAATGGGAAAAGCACGTAAAAATTGACGGAAAATTGCACAGGCCCCTTGATGTCAAATATCTGCAGGGAGACTACACAAAATCCTCCGAAATACTTGGCTGGAACCCATTGACAAAATTTAACCGGTTAGTAGAAATAATGGTTCATGCAGACTTAAAGCGCTGGGAAATGTGGCTTAAAGGTGAAAAATTCCCATGGGATGCGCCATTTTACCCAAACGATAACAAAATTATACCTAGGACATGGAGATTGGAGAGAAGATAAAGTTGATTGAAAAGATTGGATATAATGGTGAACTATTTGCAATTATTATACGCTGCAGCTTCTCACCTAAAGGAACTAGCTTTATAACATCTAATGACAATTTTCTCCAAGTTGGCGTATTTGTTCATGAACAAGGAAAACAAATAACACCTCATTTTCATAAAGAGTTTGCACGCTCAATAAACCTCACGCAGGAAGTATTACATTTGGAATATGGCAAGATTGAAGCCTCTTTTTTTAAAGAAGGAAAAGAAGTGGCAAAATCTGTCTTGTCTGGAGGAGATACTATTATACTTTTAAACGGCGGCCATGGCTTCAATGCACTAGAGGAAACTAAAATGATTGAAGTAAAACAGGGGCCGTATAGTGGTCATGATAAAGATAAAGAGATGATTTTTTAATAGCTCGGGGAGAATTTACTATGTGGATACCGGAAGCGTTCAGAAGGGGTTTGCACGTTTTAAAAACTGAAGGTTGCTATCACCTTTTCAAGGCGGTTTACTCACATTTGTATTGTGATGAAACATATTTTCTATACATGAAAGCCTTAGATGGAAACTCACCTGTATTATCAATAAACCTCATGGACGGAATGGAATTAATATTAATTAACAGCACAGATCAGTACACTAAACTACTAGATAGTGGTTTTGACTTTAAAAACACGATTTTCCGTAAAAGACTAAAAACATCTTGCAAGGCCTTTTGCTTATTTGAAAATAAGCAGCTTGCCCATGTAACTTGGATTGCTCTTAATAATGACGGGAAAAAAGAAATAGATTATCTTCCCTTCAAAGTAGATTTTGATAATGGGGAGATTTGTTCAGGAGCTTCGTATACTGAACCTAAGTATCGGGGAAAAGGACTTTTAAGCTATACATACGCTGCGATCTTTTCCTACCTCGACGAAATAGGAATAACAAAAGACATATTCACTATTAACGTAAATAACCTTCCTTCAAATAAAGCACATTCAAAATTTAATCCGTCAATAATTGGCAAATACCGTTACCTGAAAATTACACTTTGGGAGAGATGGGTTAAAATAGAAAATTAATTGTGAGGAGTAGCAGTATGATACCAGTATGTGAACCTCTTATTAACAACAATGAATTGAATAATGTTATGGACTGTGTAAAATCCAATTGGGTCTCCTCTATGGGAAAATACATAGAAGTATTTGAGGAGGGTTTTTCCCATTATTGCGGATGCAAGTACGGAATTAGCACAACTAGCGGAACGACTGCTCTGCATCTAGCGCTTGCTGTTCTTAATATTGGGCCAGGAGACGAGGTAATAGTACCCACCTTCACGATGGCTGCTACCGTATTTGCAATACTTTATACCGGCGCCAAACCTGTGTTTGTTGATTCTGAGCCAGATACGTGGAACATCAACCCATTTAAAATTGAAGAGAAAATAACTAATAAAACAAAAGTCATCCTCCCAGTTCATATTTATGGTCATCCCTGTGACATGAATTTAATTAACAGTTTAGCAAAAAAATATAACCTTTTCGTTATTGAAGATGCGGCCGAAGCTCATGGAGCAGAATATTTTGGCCGGAAGGCTGGTTCCCTTAGTGACATCGGGTGCTTCAGTTTTTATGCCAATAAGATCATCACTACCGGAGAAGGGGGAATGATTGTAACAAATAACGAAGAGTTTGCCAGGAAGGCTCGACTGCTTAAGAACCTGGCTTTTCTTCCAGAAAAAAGATTTGTTCATTTAGATATAGGCTATAACTACAGAATGACCAATATTCAAGCCGCTATTGGGGTGGCTCAATTAGAAAAAATAGATTATTTAGTTGAAGCGCGCAGACGCAACGCAAAGATGTATATCAATCTATTATCCGAACAACCCGGGATCACATTACCTATTGAGCTGGAAAATGTTAAAAATGTGTACTGGATGTTTGGAATACTATTAACTGATAGGTCTGGCACCACAAGGAACAGTTTAATGTCGGAGCTTCGGAAAAGGGGAATTGAAACCAGAACATTTTTTTACCCCATTCATTCCCAACCAGCAATAAAGGATATGGGTTATACCCCTAATGAAAGCTTTCCTGTGGCAGATTCTTTGGCAGAAAGAGGTTTGTACCTCCCTTCCGGGTCAGGGCTAACTGCAGAACAAATAGCTTATGTTTGTGACACCGTTAAGGAGATAAATTATTTATATGAGTAAAATGGACATTTGTTTAATAACTGGCACACCCCCAACGAACATACTTATTGAAAAACTAATCTCAGTCTTAAGACCTATAGTTACCAAAATGGTTGTCATTACCGGCAATATGGCGGATGATAACTCACTAGACATTAATACAAAAATAGTTAATGTAGGCTGGGAGCATCCTAAGGGGCTTTTATTTACTTTAGTTAACAATATATTTTTACAACTAAGATACAGTTATCATATTTTAGTAAAGGCAAGAAACATTAAAACAATAATATATTTTCTTGGAGGCAGTGCATTTCCATTACCCATTATAATATCTCGTTTTATGAGAAAAAGAATTTATCTTATAGTTACTCATTCGACTTCCCAAATAGCAAAAAGAATTTATCCTAACTTTGCCATATCGTTAATTACTCGATCTTTAGAACGCCTCAACTATTATTTATGTCACCAGTTAATTGTATATTCCCCTAACATGACTAAAGACATGGGATTGGAACTATACCGCAACAAAACAGTCATAGCTTATGAACACTTTGTGGACTTCTCTCTCTTTTACAAGAATAAAGAAGTTACTCAGCGTAAATATTCAATAGGTTATGTTGGGAGGTTAAGCGAGGAAAAAGGCATTTTCAACCTCCTTAATGCCATGTTGCTGCTACCTCCTGAACTAAACTTGATTGTTTGCGGTGATGGAGGACTTAGGGGCTCTGTTGAAGAGTATATCCAGGCTAATAGGCTGAATGACCGGGTGAAACTAACCGGATGGATTGATAACAAGTGTTTACCGCACTTTTTAAATGATATGAAAATATTAATAATCCCTTCTTATACGGAAGGACTGGCCAACATAATGTATGAGGCTATGGCATGCGGAACTCCTGTGTTGGCTTCTCCCGTCGGTGCTATTCCTGACTTTGTACGTAATGGAGAAACCGGTTTTTTACTTAAATCAAACAAACCAGAAGACATTGCAAGCGGATTACTCAAGGCCTTAAATTCCCCAAAACTGCAGGAAATAGTATATAACTCAATAGCGCTTACCCATGAATTTTTTTCTATTGAAAAAGCTATAGAGAGATACCGTAGTGTTCTGGAAAACAACCATGGAGATTAAAATGCAACATGTGAACTCAACAAAGAACACCAACACATTAAATCCAAAAACAATGACCATGTTACTATTTGTAGCATTTAACATAAGCTTATCTCTTTTTCTTATTGGCACATACTCAAAAACGGCTGTAGTTGTAAATTACACAGATTTTTTAGGTTTATTGCCGTATTTAAGCGCTTATTACTGGATAGGCTTATTTATCCTGATATGCAAGCTTATTACAATTTACTTCTATGATGTCTGCCACGCCAAGCTGTTGTCAGTATGTTCTGTAATTTTATTAGGAATCTACCTCTTATCCCCAACTGTTTTTATTCAGGAAAATGGGTCTTTCTTTGTGTCATATTACCCTGCAGGGGAGATTAAATCGATCCTCCAAAGTCATTATTTGGATGTAAACAGAGAAGGGCAGCTTATTGCTTATTATTCCTGGCCAGGCATGCATTTTTTTTCGGCTATTAACATGTTAACCCTTGATGTTGGATTGGAGTCACTAATAAAATACATACCGATGCTTTGGGTTATCGTTTTTATCCTTTTGACATATCCATTAGCCAGAAAAATAGGCCTAGATATACGCCAGTGGCTCCTAATGGCCTGGCTTCTTATCACAGCACAATGGGTAGGACAATATTATTATAGCGCCCAGGCCCTAGCGATTATAATATATCTTATAATACTTACATTTATACTTGACATCAATGTTAGTAAATTTAATTCTGTAATTTTGATTTTAGCTATCTGTACTCTTGTGATAACTCACTCATTAACTCCATTTGCAGTTTTCATTGGGACTTGCATCATGTCAATCAACAAGGTGCCAACACGCTATCTGGCCATTCTATATAGCGTTCTTTTTTTAGCATTTTATATGTACCTATCTCACAATGTATTTGTTTATGGAGTACATGAATTTATAGGCAAAATTATAAACATGGAGAACAATGAGTTCTGGAAAAGCAGTGAATTTAGGAGCGAAATAACAAGTCTCTCCAGAAAGATCTGCCATTATGCCAAGGGGTTCTTTGCATTATCATTTGGAGTATTTCTCATTGCGGCACTCTGGGCACTAATTAAAAACCGTCAGACATGGCCATCGGAGAAAAGGAAAATATTTTTCGATGCCTTGTTATTTCTTACGGGTATTGGCATGCTGCTGCTCTTTCGCTATGGTACTGAGATGCAGTATCGTGTGTATCTATATTCTTCTGTAATAATAGCTGGTTTATTTATTTTATCATATCCCCGCTCAAAGCTAATTGTTATATTTACCGTTATGTTGACTATAGTCCACTTTCCCGCTCATTATGGGACATATAGCTATGAACAAACACTAAATACCGAACTTGCTGGAGCTAAATTTATAGCCCATCAGGTCAGGCCGACGGTTTCATATTCATACAGGTTTTACCCGTACGTAAGATTCTTTGATCCGAATAACCTTCTTGTGCGCTGCATAACCTTTGCGCCCCAATACGAAAGAAGCAATCCTATTAGCTTAGAACTGATGTCCACTGCTTATATATCTGACAGCTTACAATCTCATAATTACATGGTTTACGCTTTTGAGCACGATCCTATAAGAAATTGGATTGAAGAGAACAACGGTCGGATAAAAATGATTTATGATAATGGATCCTTTTGGACATATATGAACGGTTTAGTGGGGAAATAACATAGTTTAAGGAGGAAAGCGAAAATTGACTTCTATACTAATCGCCGATCCAATTCCATTACTGAACAAGGGAGAACAGGCTCTCCTGGAGGGAATAGTTGAGTCCCTAAATATAATCTTCAGTAAACCTGATATTATGTTACTTTCCAATTATCCCGAGAAAGATGCAAGGCGTTCCAGGATTCCGGTTATTAATCGCAACCCGGTACTATTTAAATCCATCAAAAAAATCATGCCTCGGTCTGCCTTTCTGTTGGAGGGCGCTTTAATGGCAATCTTAGCCAGGTTTGGAAAGCAAAACTTCAGACGACTATTTACCCGGTCCGAACTTTGGCAAGCATTTCTAAATAGTGATATTATCGTGGTCGGTCACGATTCTTCAGTCAGCTATGATGCTGTCATTATTGGCTGGTTACTTAATAAACCCCTGGTTATTTTTGCCGGTTCCATAGAGTTATTCCGCAACAAGCTTAAGGAAAGCATAGCTAAGGTACTCCTAAAAAAAGTTAATCTAATAACTCTCCGGGAGGACGATTCCTACAAGGCGCTTATGGATTTGGGAGTAATACCAGGGGTAAAAACCCAAGTAACCGCGGACGCAGCTTTTCTTTTAAAGCCTTGTTCACCGGAGCGGGTAAAAGAGATCACACAGCAAGAGGACCTTCCGGTTCACGACAGACCAAAGGTAGGCGTAACCTTAACAAGACAGATGTGTGAGCGCAGTCATCAGGAAATCAACGATGTCAATGAAAGATATAAAAAAGCTATAGCTGAAAAGGCCATAGTGCTAGATGAAATCATTGAACGGTATAACGTGGAAATTGTCTTCTTCCCCCACTGCATAGGACCCGGAAAAAATGACGACCGATTAGTAGCCAGGGATGTGATTCAGTTGATGAAAAGGAAGGATATGGTTAAACCTGTAGTGTCGGATCTCGGTGCTTCGGAACTTAAAGGATTAATCGGTCAGCAGTGCGAGGTTTTTATCGGTGAAAGGACACATTCGGTTATTGCAGCAATGTCCCAGGGAATACCGTCAATCTGCATCACATTTCCGTCAGACAGACGCACCCATGGAATAATAGGAGGAATGATCTGCCAAAGGGATTTTATTTACAATGTCGAGAGATTAAATCCAATTGAACTTCTCACACTGGTTGACAAGTTATGGGCTGAGAGGCCAGTGATTCGAAAAAAGCTGGAGGGTATTATTCCACTGGTCAAAGAGAGAGCCTTAAACAGCGCCCGACTAATTCAAACAATTGTATCTGAAAAGGAGAAATCGGATAATGGCTACCGGTGCCCATCCTCACAACATTAAAACTGCCCAAGATTTATGCACTGGATGTGGGTCCTGCCAGGGAATCTGCCCAAAAGGGGCGATTTCTCTTGAAATAGATTCCTTGGAAGGGTTTTACAAGCCAAACGTAGATAGTGAACTCTGCACAGAGTGCGGGCAGTGTTTAAAGGTTTGCCCGGGTGAAAAAATGGATTTTCATTCGCTTGAGCAATCTGTGTTCGGAAGGACAAGAACCGATCAGTTGCTGGGTGTTTTTAATAATTGCTACGTGGGCCATTCCACAGATTCCGAGTTACGCTTTGCGTCATCTTCCGGAGGCTTGGTTACTGAATTGCTACGAACCGTTTTGGATCATGGGCTGATAGATGGTGTTGCAGTGACAGCCATCAAAATGAACCCAAACGGGGAACTCCAGCCAACACCTTACATAGCCAGAACGAGCAGCGAGGTTATGTCAGCCATTGCTTCAAAATACGCCCCCGTTGCCACAAACACCTGTATAAGTGAAATAATGAGAACCAATGGCCGCTATGCCTTAGTTGGTTTGCCATGCCATATACACGGGATAAGAAAAATGCAGGATACTATCCCGGTACTTAAAAAAAGAATCGTATTTTGTTTGGGGCTGTTTTGTGCTAAAAACATAAGACTTACGGGCACTTATTACCTGCTTGAAAAATTAAAGATCGATAGGAAAAAGATAAAATCACTTTCATACCGTGGCCAAGGATGGCCTGGAGGAATGAGCATATTGTGTCATGACGGAAGTTCTTATTTTCTTACAACTGGTGATTATTATAAACCAGACTTCGACGCATTCACGATACCCCGTTGCTCGGTTTGCTGCGATCAGACCAATGAATTGGCAGATTTATCCTGCGGTGACGCTTGGCACATTGTGAAAAACGATTTTCAGGGCAGTTCGGTGATAATCGTGCGCAGCGCCCCAGGAACTGAACTAATATCCTATGCTTTAAGAAAAGCCAGGATAAAACTTACAGAAGCAGATCCCGGTGCAATCATCAAGTCCCAGGGAGGTTTTAAGTACAAAAAACGTGATATTGCAGGACGTATTACTTTGCGTAAAGCAATGGGCAAAAGGAGCCCGGAATACATTGGTATTAAATATACCGCAGCCAACGCGACCACCTATATTAACGCAATTAGTACAGCACTGAAAATGACACTAGCATCAAAAAAAGAACTATGGCCCTTTTTAAAGCTTTACTGCAACTCTACGGCTAAACTTGCGAATTTATATAACAAATAAAAAAGGATTGAACAAAAAATGACCAATCGCTGCGGAGAAGTTTCTTCGTTTTTTATAAAAGGTTATCTGCATAACATTTGCTTTGGCGCCTGGAAATCAAAGCTTTACCAAAATGCATTCTATCTTTCACTCAATACTATGACCACCTCTCTACTGGGTTTTGTCTTTTGGAATCTCATGACCCATTTTTTTACCCCAGCACAGGTAGGCATCGGATCATCTCTGGTTGCTGCTTCAAGCCTGGTTGCACTGCTAGCCAACATGGGTCTTGGAATAGGACTGATCCGGTTCCTCCCGGGTGCAAATGAAAAAGCTGAAAGATTAATTAACGCCACTTTTACTTTATCGGGAGCTTTGTGCATAATTGGTGCACTTGTATACCTGACCGGGATAAGGCTATTTTCCCCTCCCCTGGGATTTGTGTTCGAAAGCCCCTGGATGGCAAGTTTTTTTGTTATTTTTACCTTGGCCGGTTCGTTATCCATATTAACCGACAACTCTTTAATAGCAGGCCGAGTATCTCAATATATTTTAATCAAGAACTTTATGATTAGTATTTTAAAAATTCCCTTAGCGATTATTGCCTTCAAATCTCAATATGGATATGGAATTTTTACTGCTACCGGAACATCCCTATTAATAGTTACTTTTTTGTCCTGGTTTACCTTCTTGCCTAAGGTTTATAAAGGATATACCCCCCGTCCAGCTATTGAGAAAGATATGACATTAAAGATGTTGCCCTATTCTTTCGCAAATTACATGGCTAACCTGCTAAACCAGGCTCCTTCATACATTTATCCTCTGATTGTTTTATATATTTCAGGACCAGAAGAAAGCGCATATTTCTGGATTGCCTGGATGATGACCATGGTGCTTTCAATTATTCCCGGGAGCGTATCGCTATCCCTTTTTGCAGAGGGCTCTCACAACTCAAATAAAATAGGCCACAACGGTAAGAGAGTTTTACTCCTAACAATATTGATTACAATACCGGCGGTTGGTTCCATCCTTTTGCTTTGTAATTGGCTCCTTGGCATTTTCGGCCCGGGATATTCAGAGCACGGTTCCGCTGTAGTCCGTCTTCTGTCCCTGGCAATTATTCCACAGTCAGTAAACAATCTTTTTATAACGGTTAACCAGGTAAAGAAAAGAGCCAAGCTAATTGTTGTCCAAACAGGTGCTCAGGCCACCATTTCCATAGGACTGGGCTACTGGATGTTGGAGCATTGGGGGTTAAAAGGCTTGGGTATGGCTTATACCTTTGCTCATTTAACGATAGCCGCAATTGTTATTTGGCCGTTACTTAAATCCTTAAATGAAAAACCGAATAGAATCATAGAAGTTAAAGAAAGGAATTGAAAATGAAAAATTATTTTCTTGTAATTCCCCTGGTTATTTTAATTATTGTAGGTATCTCTGCAAAGAAAAACGAAACCTTAAGCAAAAATAGAGAAACTAAAATAATATATGTTGCGGCGGCGAACTCAATTTCTCTGTCAAAATCTCAAGCAAACTACATCTGCGATGGAACTAATGACGAAGTTGTTATACAAAACGCCATTAATGAAAATAATGGCAAAAAAGTGGTTCTTTTAGAGGGTGTCTACAATAAGGATAATGCCGAAGGGATATCTATTCAGTCAGCCACTGAAATAGAGCTGGATGGAGCCATAATTAATCTAAACAAATTGGATACCGATGCTTGCATATTCACCAATTCGGACCATACCCGTGGTAACAGCAATATAAAAATATGGGGCTCGGGGATCCTTAATGGAAACCGTCATTTAAGCACCACTGGAAATCATTACGCCGTTAACTTTGAAAATGTTAAAAAAAGCCTTGTTGAATTGTATATTGATAATTTCAGAACCCTAGAGGCAAGGTTGTATCAATCAGATTGCGTGGTTAGAAACCTGCGATTTTATAACACACCTAAAAAAGAAGAAAAAATAATGCAGTTTACTGAGTAGGAATCTGCCGACTGGTTATGGGTTGGAATTCCGGTATCTTGGTATATAGATAAATTATACCCCGCTTCCGGTGACACTTGCTTGAAGGTTACCATTGATAAAAACAAAACAGTACAACTATTTAACAGAAGCTGGGTAAAGGCAGGGGTAATACGAGATATGCGTTACAACTGCATCTCCTTCTGGATGAAAATAGACGGAGATTATACCCTGGAAGAGCTACAGGAAATAGTGGCTATGGTGCGACTGGAATTTGACGGGGCCGACGGCACAAAACCGATCACCTACAACACATACCTGAAAAGCTTTAATAGTACTGGTTGGGTCAGGGTTTTCCTGTATCCATGGAATATAAAAAGTTTAGACCGCAATATGGATAAAATATGCAGATTAAAGCTGGTCTTTGACACCAATAATACGGGATCGTTAAAAGGCCCCTTTACTGTATGTATTGATGATATTACTCTAATACCCATAATAAGCGGGGGCAAGGTATGTTTTTCTGCAGATGACGGGCACTCTTCCTGGGAGAGTGTTGAAAATATATTAAACCAATATGGTTATAAGGGATGTTACAATGTTTTTCCAGCAAAAGATTACGCTGATGGTGAACATTACAGCGACATATTAGACACATTGAAGAAAATAACAGGAAATGGAGGAGAAATTGCCTCCCACAGTTATACCCATGACGTTCACAAAAATAATCTTTGGGAAGAGTTAACCCGCTCAAAAGAAACGTTGCAGAAAGATCATCTGGGAGAAATAAATTTTATGGGCATTCCCGGAGGCTACAGTATTTGGACCGGTGACATGATTGCAGATTGCCACCAGGTATATTTCGGCGTTAGAAGCACCTTACCCAGTATTTGCTCAAAGGGTGAAAAAGTCCCTGTATTTAGTACGGTGCCAATTATTCTGTCAGATAACCTTGAAAGCATAAAGAATAAAATCGCCTGGGCGGTTAACAATCACGAAAATGTGGCGTTGTACTTCCACCGACTGGATGGTATTGACATGAATGAGGCACGTCTTCATGATATTTGCGAGTGGTTATATGACAAAGGAATTCCGGTTGTAAAATACTCGCATATGTTTCCAGACCGGAAGTAATGATAGAAAAATCTACTTGATAAATAGTATTTTCAATCAAATTGAAAAGCCTTTTGGGAGGGATACGGCTGCGGCAATTGGGCTAGCCGCAATACACCTGGGCCGCAAAAACCCCCGTGAGATAATGGTGGTGCTGCCGGCAGACCATTATATAAGCGGTGTTTCCCGGTTCAAGGAAGTTCTAAAAAGCGCAATGAACGCCTCAATGCGAGGAGAGGAAATAATTACGTTGGGGATTACCCCGGACAGGCCCGAGACAGGGTATGGTTATATAGAACGGGGATTTTTACATGATACCTTTGCCGGAATAACGGCCCACCGGGCCGCCCGCTTTCTGGAAAAGCCGGATTATACAAGGGCGTTGGAGATTCTCTCTAGCGGAAATCATTTATGGAACAGCGGCATGTTTATCTGGCGGGTGGATCTTATCAAAAAACTTATTGAAAAACACATTCCCGAACTGGTAAAGGGCCTTGGGGAAATTGAAGAAGCATTGGGCGGGGATCATTATGAGGGCGTACTGGAGCAGGTTTATTCACGACTACCCAGAGTTTCCATTGATTACGGTATCATGGAAAAAGAGGACAATGTTTTGGTGATGCCGGGTGATTTCGGCTGGGATGATATAGGCTCCTGGGCCATGCAATTTTGAGGGAGACACTGAATAACGGAAGGATTATCAGCCATACCCTGGTATTTGCCGCCCTGCTGTGGGTGATCGCCCTTTTGGCCCTACGGAAGGGCATGTACGGGCCGATGGCGGTTTCCTTCGGATCTTTTGCCCCACCTGGCGCTGGACCAGATGTGGCTAAAGCCGGCAACACTTTTCTGGCCTTTTTTGGGGTGGGAATTTCCTTACTCCAATAAAGATTTTCTTCTTGGCATCATTCAGAATCTGGATAAGCCCGGGGTATTCATCCCGGAAATATTGGGAGGGATGATACTGTTGGTTTTTATTCTGAACCGAAGGCGAAAAGCCATCCTATGGGCGGGCTGGAATCCAGAATCCAGAATAAGCTTGAGTGCCCTAAATAAGTATTCATCATATCTTGCTGTTTAAATATTCTTTGCACCCTGCAATTGTCTATTTAATATTTCTTTCCATAAATGACCTTTAATTTGTCCCGTTTCCTTTGATATCTTGGTCCTTTTTAAAATATCGGGCATTTGCGATAATAATTATGATCTGTATTCTTGTACAGCTCAGTTATGAGTATTACAAAATCTAACAACAGGAGTGAAGCTATAAGTGAGCTTTGCAATTAAGAATGAATTCAAAGTCATTATAGGCCTGTCATTAATCCTGGTACTGTTGATCACCGCCGCTGACGTTCACACCCTGAGGGTGGCCCTGGGGCTGCCCTTCGTGTTGTTTTTCCCGGGATACACCCTCATCGCCGCCCTATTCCCCGGACGGGAGGATCTTGACGGGATAGAGCGGGTGGCTCTTAGCTTCGGCCTCAGCATCGCAGTGGTGCCACTCATTGGGCTGTTGCTGAACTACACACCGTGGGGCATACGGCTGTATCCCATCCTCTTTTCCTTGAACCTTTTCGTGCTGGCCATGTCGGTGCTGGGCTGGTACCGGCGGAAGGGGCTGCCGGAGGAAAAGCGGCTGGTGATAGGAATAAACATTTCCCTTCCCCAATGGACGGAAATGAAAAAAGTGGACAGGGCACTTTCGGTGCTGCTGGCGGCTTCTATACTGTTTGCCGTTGGAACACTGGCTTACGTGATTACAACGCCCAAAATTGGGGAGAGATTCACCGAATTTTACATACTGGGACCCGGGGGAAAGGCCGAAGGATACCCAAGGGATCTTAAAGCGGGACAGGAAGGCAGCGTCATACTGGGGGCGGTCAACCACGAGTACGGCCCGGAAGAATACAGGGTGGAGATTAAGGCCAGAGACTACACCATCGGCGGGCTAAATCCCATAGCCCTGGACCACGAGGGCAAATTTGAAAACCCGGTAAAATTCATGCTTTTAGAGCCCGGCCAAAATATAAAGGTGAAGTTCCTGCTCTACCGTAAGGGAGACTGCGATCCGTACAGGTCTCTCCACCTCTGGGTGAATGTGCTTCCCTGAAAAACTGTAATGCTCTTCCGTCAGAATCCAAAATATGACTTTGAGTCAGGTAGCTATGGCTTTTAGCAGCTGGACACTTCTTCCTCAGCGGGCAACCTGATAAATTACGGGGCGATATTTCGGTGGCGGCACGGGCTGATGCTCAGCAAGGGCTGCCTCTATCCATGCTGCTTTAGCAATTTGAACCTGTTTCAGCGCTTCTTCGGGACTGCCGCCGAATGCGGAACAGCCGTCCAGGTCAGGAATATCGGCTATATACCCGCTGTCTTCTTCACTGTAAAAGATATTAATGTGATAATCCATCATAAATCATCTCCCATTTTCAGATTATACCATTCAATCAGGCGTAAGAATTGACGTATCTGGTATGGTTTAGCCATGCCATCCACCTCTTGCAGGTTGATCAATTCCCGTATTTCCGGATGAAAGAAGATATGATGACTCCCGCTGACACGTGATAAACAAAAACCAAATGCCTGCACTAGAGAAACTATTTCAGTGAACCGAATGTTCTTCGATCCATCCATTGCTTTAGTATTTTTACAAGAATCTCATAGGCTTTTTAAGCCACAGAGAACACAGAGCCGAAAAAGGAAGCCAATTTAATTTAGTTTTCATTTTTCTCTGTGTCCTCTTTCCTTTCTATCTGAGTTCTGAAAATAGCAGTCAGCAATCAGCGGTCAGATCTCAGCTAGTAGTTATTCATGCCGCCAATGACAAGCGGCACCATCAAAGAATGAAAAAAGCTTTATTCTATTTGCCTGGAAGAAACGCTTAGAAATTCTGGATTCTGAATTCTGGGTACTGGATTCCGACAGAATAAGGTCTTCAGTATGAGGTATTTTATATTTTGCTATTGAAATACTCTTTGGCAACCTGCAATTGCCTATTTAATATTTCTTTCCATAAATGACCTTTAATTTGACCCGTTCCTTTTGATATCTTGGTCCTTTTTAAAGTGCCGTCAGACATTTGCTTACGATAATAATAGTGATCGGTATCCTTGTATAGCTCCCAACCGTCGTTTTGGCAAAACCTTTTTAGCTCCTTCCAGCTAGGCATCTATTAAACTAACGACCCCGCTAATATCATTCTGTATCAGAACTTTAAGAACATAAGGAAAGTGCGGCTGACGGTTAAGGGAATTGTAATAAAGCTGGAAATCCTTGAAATACTCATTGGCATACTCAACAAGTTCTTCAGCCAGTGCTTTTTTAGCCGATGTCTCGTCCTTTTCATTTACAACCAGGTCGAAATTGTCAAGAGTTGCCGTGACTGAACCATCCCCTTCGGTAACAAATCTGGCCTTAAATGTTCTATCTTTCAGTAATGCCATGGCATGATTTATTGACAGAGACAAAAAGCAGTCCCGATTTCGCTTTACTACCCCGGGTTTTTCATGAACAACCGTATCAATAAATTTGCCCCATTCCCTGCGGACATCAGTAGCATTCAGGATTCCCTGCATAAGCATACACCTCCACCTCCATTATATATAATAATCATAGTGTACGCAATGTACACTGTGATTATTACAAAATCTTAAGCAACAATGGAGTGAAAGGCAATATTGGGAGCGGTCAACCACGAGTACGGCCCGGGAGAATACAGGGTGGAAAGTAAGGCCGACTATACCATCGGCGCTTTAAATCCCATAGCCCTGGACCACGAGGGAAAGTTTGATAAACCGGTAAAATTCTCGCTATTAGAGCCCGGCCAAAATATAAAGGTGGAGTTCCTGCTCTACCGTAAGGGTGACGGCGATCCGTACAGGTCTCTCCACCTACCTATTACCTATTACCTCTGTCAACAAAATCATGGCATGTTATTTTGCCAACGCTTCCAGCCTGGTAACTCTGGTCATCAGGTATCCGGTGTCTGACGCCACAACATCCAGCTTGCTTTCAATCCGCTCAAGCCGGTCATTCCGGACTTCCCTGTCATCAAAGAGGGCCTTTATCTTGTCAATGACTTCGCTTTCCATTCGAGATTCGAGTCTCAGTTGCCCTTTCTCCACGGAAGCAAGGCGGGAATCCATGCTTTCAAACCTGGTCTCCACCTCTTTTTGGAATGACTCCAGGCGGGTCTCAATTCCCGATTGCCCTTTTTCAACGGACTCCAGGCGGGAATCCATGCTTTCAAACCTGGTCTCTACCTCTTTTTGGAATGACTCCAGACGGGTCTCAATTCCCGCCTGCCCTTTTTCAACGAACTCCAAGCGATTATCTACGCTGTCGATTTTGACTGCCAGCGACTGTAGCTGCTGCAGCACCAATTCCTGAAATTTAATGGTATCCATACAAATTTACCTCTAAAATTTGGTTATTATACCAATTAATTATATCAGAAAAACACCTCATACTGAAGACTTTATTCTGTTGAAATCCATAATCCGGAATCTGTAAGTTTATGTTCTATCCCATTCCCCCATCCGTTTAAAAAGGCTACTTCATTCAAGGGCTTCCTGGGGCGAGGCTTGGGCTGATATGAAGGGTAGCCCAGGGGTGTGACAGCCACAACCCTTATATTTTCCGGTATGTTGAAATATTTCCTGATCAGCTCTTCATTTAGCATCCCGGCAACACAGCAGGTTCCCAGACCCTTTTCTATGGCTGCCAGCATCAGATTCTCCATGGCGCAAGCCACATCCACCATGTAATACTCCTTGCCGTCATAACTGCCTGACTGGGTGGGGTCACCACACAGCACTAAACTTACCGGGGCCTGCATAAAGGCGTTTCTTGCAGGGTTTGTCTCATAGGTGCAGTCGGCCAGGAGATTCTTATTCTCACCGGTAAGCACCAGGAAGTACCAGCCCTGTTTATTATGCCAGGAGGGCGCCATTCTTGCGGCCTCCAACACCTGTTGAACCAAATCCCATGGGACAGGATCCTCCTTAAAACGCCTGAAACTCTTTCTTTCCCTGATTGCTTCCAATACATCCATTTAACAATCCCCTTTCGTTAAATTATGAATTTTGGCTTCCGGATTCCGACGGGAGAGTATTACATTTTTTTCACCAATACCCTCTCCAGCATTTTGACTATAATAGATATTCAAGGAAAAAAAACAGGTGTCCTGCAACAAGAGAAAATAACCGCCTTGCCGGCGGTGCCACCTAAGGAAAGGGGACACACCTCTCCAGTGTGATTGCCTCCGGGGGTCGGAGGAATGTCCCCGATGCATAGACGGCGGAATACAGGAGACAGACATAATGGAAGGGCCAGCCACTCAATTAGCGATGCGCGGTTTATACTAAGCAGTTGAAAATGCCTCCAGATTTATTAAGGGAATAAAGCTATTCCTATTTTTTAAGCCTTTGCGAGTTTTGCTAAAAGCAAATACGTAAGGGCTTTTTGCTTATAGCGCATGATATGTGCGTATGAAAAAAAAGGTGTTCGGATTTTTAAGTATTAACAAAACTTCTTAATAAGTTGTCATTTTCACGACAAGTTGAAAGGTTATAGCTTTATAATCTAGAATGTAGGTTGTTATCAATAATTAGGAGGTGTACCTTGTGAAAACTATTAAGATTTACGTTAATGATAATACGGGAGCCAGATGAAGCCGCCTTTGCGAACTGGCCAGGCTGGTCAAAGAAAAACACCCTTCCGTGATTGTTGAGGTAATATCAGGAAAACAACCGTCTGGACCACAGCCCCCCAATATTGAAATAAACAACAAATTATACAACTGGGACATCAGCCTTAAGGAAGTCGAGGATATCTTATTTAAATAAAATCTACCCTATAAATAGTATGGACTTTAGCTAATTGATAAGCCATTTTTTAAATATTTTTGCTGCCATAACATTATCAAAATGTCCAAAAAGATATGCTATTTTTGTGCCTTTTGACAGTCGGAATGACACGATTGTCGAGGGGCCTTTTTTATTTACCGACTAATAAATTCAAGAGACACAAAAGCCCAACCGGTAACCCCGGCGGGGACAAATAACAAACAGAATTAAAGCGGGAATCGGTTAGGAATTTAATGGGTACGGGTGACGTACCTGTTGATCCTGTTCGAGTGATCTTCATCGAGGTGCATGAACCAGCCCCGGCTCTCTAAAAAGCTTAATGCTTTTTTGAAAAGTTTCATGCTTATGGGATTTTCGCTTATTAATGGCCAAAAGACCCGGATTGCGATGATGTACTCCCGTACACCCACGTCATTTTGGCTTATTAGGTGCTTCCTCAGCTTCATCTCCATTATGACAATAAAATTTACCTTGTCCCGGTCATTCATAGTTAAGTCATTTTTATTTAAGAATTGTTCTGCTGTCATATAAAAGTCCCCTCCTTTTTTGGTTGCTTAGGCTCTCAGATGCGGTTAACCTTATCAATTATGTTATAATTTTGGTGTGTAAAAACAAAACGCAATAGTTGCCGCAGAGTAAAATACTCCCGAGAAATTTAAAATGTCATATATAATTAAACCATGAATATATAAATGTTGCAACTTTTAACCTGGGGAAAAGATCTGGATCAGATTTTAAGCAGACTAGGCCCCAAAAATGGTAAATAACATCTCCAGTTTGTATTCTCAGCCAGTAAAGCGGTTTATTATCCATTTTATTTACGGTAGCAGTTCTACCCCCAGGCCGGCCAGTATGCTTCTTTCACTCTTGCGCAGAGATATGTGCGCATATATTTCCTGGCCTCTGAATCTGTCGATGACTGTAACAAGGCCGTTGTTGTACGCCGTAAGCCTGCAGTTGTCAATCTGCTGGATATCACCTGTCACCACAATTTTTGTTCCCCTGCCTGCCCTGGTGATAATGGTCTTAATGTTTTCCTTGGTGAGATTTTGGGCTTCGTCCACTAAAATCCACTGGTTGGGTATAGACCTCCCCCTTATGTACGTCAGCGCCTCAAGCTCTACAAATCCCTCTTCGAGAAATCTTTCCACTTTTTCAACCGGGGTGGATTTATCATCGTATTTACCGGTGGAAAAATTCCTTACCAGGTACTGCAGATTGTCAAACACAGCCCCCATCCAGGCGCTTATTTTTTCGTGCTTTGTTCCGGGAAGCGCCCCTATGTCCCTCCCGTGCGGTATTAACTCTCTGGTTACCACCAGCTTGTCATAACGCCTTAGATTTACCACCTGCTGCAACCCTGCGGCCAGGGCCAGCAAGGTCTTGCCCGTTCCGGCCGGTCCCAGGACACTGACCAGGTGTATATCCGGGTCTAATAGAGCATCCATTAAAAAAACCTGCTCTTCGTTATCCTCGGCAGGCGATATTCCAAAAGCGTGGGTTTCCTTTTTGATGAGGCGAACAATGCCGTCGCCATTGTTTATGCGATACCGGCCATAGTGTTCTCCCCCGGCGGAGTCCCTCAAAATAAGGTACTGATTGGCCGTATATTGTTTTCCGGGGATGAACCATCCTTTTTCATATAAATTCTGCACCTCTTTGTCGGTGATATCCAGCCTGTCCCAGCCTCTGTAGAGCCTGTCGATATCCACCTTCTCCACCACGTAGTTCTCGGCAGGTATCCCCAGTGCGTCTGCCATTATCCTCACACATATATCCTGGGTGACCAGGGATACTTCTTCCGACTTCTGAAGTCCCTTGGTTATGGCCAGCATGCGGGTGTCGGTATGGTTTTTAACCAGAAACTCGGGCAGATCCACATTCACATGGTTGACTTCAACTGTTATGATGTGGCCGGAGGGCAGCCTGACTCCCTTGTGCAGGTCGGGACGAAGCGAGTCAAGAAATCTTATGGCCTGCCTTGCGCAAAATCCAGGTGAGTCCTCCAGTCCCTTGAATTGATCAAGTTCGTTGACAACCGCCAGAGGGATTACAATTTTACACGGGCTTATTGATGAAAGTATTTGATCCACGGGTCTGTCCAGAAGAACGTTGGTATCCAGAACTTTTGTCTTCAACAATATTCCCCCTGCTCTTTACTAATACTTTTTATTATCATGTTTATTAATATCCACTGAGGCATTCAGCGCCTGTTCAGGTTTTATCCCTGCCTTTAGGGCAACCTCCAGGGCCTCTCCAATCTAAAAAATTGGTTCGTCCCTCATGCTCCGGGCGTTTCCGGAAACAAACCCATAATAACCTTCAATAAGCCTGTCAAAAACACTGTCCCAGGATCTGGTCAGGGCATGCCTCCGGGCCTGTTCGGACAGGGCAAGTCTCAGCCCGGTATCTTCTTTTAACAAAGTCACCGCATCCACCATATCGCTGACGCTGCGGGGCCGGCAGGCCAGGCCGTTGTGCCGGTGAACAAGGTTTTCCATTATCCCCCCGGAGTTAGGGGCCACTACGGGCAGCCCGGAAGCCATCGCCTCGATAATCACGTTGCCGTATGTCTCAGTGGTGGAAGGAAACACGAAGATGTCGCCGGATGCGTAGGCGGCGGCCAGTTCCTCGCCGTGCAGGTAGCCGGTGAAGATGACGCCGGGTGGCGCCTCCCGTTTTAACTCCGCCGCCATGGGGCCGTCACCGGTAATCACGAGACGTATGTCCCGGTATTTTTTTCGCAAAGCGCCATAGGCCTCCATCAACACATCCAGATCCTTTTCCTGGGCCAAACGCCCGACGTAAAGCAGGATAGTCTCATTTTCGCCGCAATCAGCCCGGGTCCATAAAGACTCCTTGCGTTTCTCCGGACTGAAGAGCGCAGTATCAACCCCGCTCCCCCATATGCGCAGGTTTCTGATGCCCTTACCCTCCAGGAGAATCCTGGTGGATTCCGACGGGCAGTAGTTTATAGTACACCTGTTGTGAAACCACCGCAGGTATCTCCAAGCCCAGTCCGAAAAAAAGGAAAGACCGTAATAGGAGAGATACTGGGGTAGATTGGTGTGGTAGAAACCCACCGCCGGGATACCAGCCTTGGCTGCATACCTCAGGCCGCAAAGCCCCATGGAAAACTCGGTAACCAGGTATACCAGATCCGGCTTGAACCGGTCAAGCCGCCTGCGCATGTCCAGGTAATCAGGCAGTGCTATTTTGCAATCCCGGTAAAAGGGAAAATTGAAACCCGGCGAAAAATAAAGGTCATAACCTTGCCCACTCTTTAGGCCGGTGTCCGGTGACAACACCATGCAGGGTATGTCCCGGGCACCGAGAGCTTCAGCCAGCATCCCGACGTTGCGGGCCACTCCGTTCACCTGGGGTACGAAGGTATCTGTAAAAATAGCCACCCTCACGGTAACGCCTCCCTCCATATAAAATCTAAATCCGGTAATTAAACAGCAGTAAAAAACCGGCCATAGTAAACTGCACCCGGGGCAGTAAAGCTTTTGTCGCCCTGTGATAGCCCTCGGTTGAATTGTTGTCCACCTCAAAACCTCCCTATTAATTTAATTATCCATCACCAATGTAAACTAAGTACTAAGGGCTTATTAATTAATAAAGAAATTTTAATCGTGAGGGTTAATCTTTGTTAAAATTTGTTTGAACGAGCTTTTTATCTTTTACCCATACCTATATAACGAATTCCTGATTCCCTCAGTTTCCCGGGATCGAGGCAATTTCTGCCGTCCAGAAGTACATAGGGATACAACATCCTTTCCCTTGCGGCTTTCCAGTCCATCTCCGCAAACTCCTGCCAATCGGTGGCCACCACCACTGCATGGCAGCCTGACACGGCCGACATGGCATCAGAATGCAGTTTACAACCGGGCGGCAAAAGTTTTTCTCTGCCCACGCCGAACTTGGGGTCGTATGCAGAAACCCGTGCGCCTTCGTTTATCAACATGCGAATGATATCCAGGGAGGGGGATTCTCTTGTATCGTCGGTGCCGGGCTTAAAAGAAAGCCCCAGCATACCTACCCTTTTATCTACCAGTGACCCCAAATGCAGTGAAAGCTTTCTGATTGCCAGGATACGTTGCTGGAAATTTACTTCAATAACTGATTTCAACAGATTAAATGTATAGCCATTATAGCTGGATATAAAATTCAGTCCCCTGGTGTCTTTTGGGAAGCAGGAACCGCCGTAGCCGAGCCCGGCCTGCAAGTAATGGCTGCCTATACGCTTGTCCAAGCCCACAGCCATGGCCACCGAAGTTATATCAGCCTCCATCAGGTCGCATAAGTTGGCTATTTCATTGATGAAGGATATCTTGGTGGCCAAAAACGCATTTGAGGCATATTTGACCATTTCAGCGCTGGTAATATCCATAACGCATACAGGAGCTTTGATATCTTTGTATAAATCCTTAGCCAGTTCAACGGCCTCGCAGTTATCTCCCCCCAGGACTATCCTGTCCGGGTTATACCAATCCATTACCGCCTGACCCTCCCGTAAGAACTCCGGATTAGAAATATAAGCGGCCCCTGATCCTTTTCCGGACAAAAAAAGCCTTTGTAATTGCGCCCCCAGACCGGGAGGCACAGTGCTCTTCATAATCAGCACCCGGAGCTTTAGTTGTTGTTCCGCTACTGCCGTCATTACATCATATATCTGGGAAAGGTCTACCATGCCGTCTGGACCGGACGGAGTGCCCACCGCCACCATTACCACCGGGGCGCTGGTAGACTTGGATAAGCCCGCAGCGAAACTCAGCCTTCCGCTTTCCAGTCCTTTAACCAAAAGTCTTTCCAACCCATCCTCGTAAAAGGGCACTATCCCCTCCTGAATCTTCTTTCTTTTCTGGTCGTCGCACTCAATACAGGTCACTTCATGCCCCGAATTGACCAGACAGCATGCCGCCACTAATCCCACATAGCCTGCGCCGATCACTGAAATCTTCATACACACTTGATATCTCCCCAACTCTAAAATTTTATAAAACAGCCATGGAGCCTTTTACTGCACGACCCGGGTACCCAGCCAAAGGTAAAATCCCACCCATGTGGACGCTCCGATCAGGGAGCAGCCCATATAGCCAGCCAAGGGCAGCTTTAATATTCCGGCAGCGTAAGACACACTCATGCGGATTCCAGGTGCAAAGTAACAGAACGGCACCAAAACACCAAACCTTTTTACGATATTGGCAGCACGATCCAACCGGCTGGTCGTTAAGCATATTTTCTTTCCCCATCGGGCCAGGCCCCGGCTACCCAAGTAATGGGCGAGCAAATAATTCAGGAGCGTACCGGCCAGAACAGCAAAAATTCCAACCACCAGGGCCGGGAAAAAAAACATATTTCCCCTTCCCACCAGAACCCCGGCAAATATAATGATCCCTTCGTCAGGCACTGGTAAACCCATGGTACCGGTCAGTAACACCAGGAAAAAGATCCAGTACCCGTATTCCTGGATCAAAGAAAGGCAAAGCTCAGGCAACGGTGGCACCTCCCGGTTGGCCCTCAACCCTTGGCGCATCCGGCTCCCAGCGCTCATGGACGTTGAACCAGTAAAACCACTGGTCGGGAACACCGCTGATTACCCGTTCCAGAAAAAGGTTCAGTCTGTTTACCGCCTCATTACGCTGATGGCGCCCAAATTCTTTATACAGCAATACAGGAGGCCCAAAGAAAAGGCGATGGCGGAACCCCCTGATGCGCTGGCCGAAAAACGGTACCACCGGGACCTGATTTTCCAGCGCCAGTGCGGCAGCACCGCCAGGGCTGCGGGACATCCGACCGAAAAACACTGACGGGGGAAAATTGGGGCGCCAGAAATCACCCATCAGCAGCACCACACCGTTTTCCTTCAGGTGGGCCCGCAGTGCCCGCATCAGTTCCAAAGGCGGGGTGGCGTCATAATCCAGTCCCCGGCAGCCCAATTCCTGGAACTTAAGGTAGAGGGGACGCAGTTCGGGACTGCCTGCGGTGACCACGGTCAGGCAGTTGAATTTTTTTGAAAGATACCAGTAGTAATAAAAAAAATTCCCCAGATGTGGCGTATAGAGAATAGCGCCTTTTTTTAGGCTGAGGGCGGCCTTAAGACATGATTCTCCTTCGACCTCAAATTTTTGATCTATGGTCTCTTCCAACGTATCTGACTCAACCAAAATCTCGTACAGGGTAATAAACAAATTAATATAATATTTAAGACAGATCCCGGCCACCCTCCGTCGGCCCTTCTTCCCCAACACATCATACATGTTGTTCAGAATCTGTTTCCTTGACTCCCCGCCCAGCAGGTACAACAGCCGTCCCGCCATGCGGCAGAGTAAAAGCGCCATAAATGAAGGAATGCAGTGCAGGCAACGTCCTGCGAATTTCAGCCGCCGACTGTCTGCTGTAATTTTTGCAATCCACTGATACATGACTTCACCTCCTGAACATATTACCTCAACGGCTCAGGAAATGGCGCCGATACCTTTTTGCTACCCGGTCGGTTCCCAGCACAATAAAAAAGTCCGTGGTGCCGAACACCCCGTCATAAGCCGGGTCCCCGCCGATTTCGGCGCCAAGCCACTGATATCCCTTTACCAGCGGGGGTAAGCTTCGAAAAATATTCTTTTCACTGCCCGAAATATCCACCAGCTGAAGGCCCTTGATGCAGTGCGAAGCCAGAGGGCTGACGCCAAACCTCTGGCTGATTATACCTTTAAGCTTCAGCAGGCTGTATATTTTGTTAATTTCCTTAAGGCTTTCCGCATGAAGGCTGGCGCACCCGATGAGGTACTTGTACGGGCGCTCATTCAGGTAATTGGCAATTCCTTCCCAGAGCATCTTCAACGCATTGCTCCCCCGGTATTCCGGCATGACGCAGCTCCTGCCCAGCTCAAGGGTATTCCACCTGTACGCCGAAATACCAGAAAGGTCAAATTCGGTTTCCGAATAAAAACCGATACCAATGGTTCTCTCACCGGGTAGAAGGCGATAAGTTCCGACAACCCTTTCGGAACTTAAATCCTTGACAATCAGGTGGTCGCAGTAACGGTCGTATTCATCCTGCTCCAACCCGCTTTCATTGTACAGGTGGAAGTTTTCAGCCTCCTCTACGAACACCCGGAAGCGAAGCCGCAGCGCCTGCTCAATCTCATCGCTGCTTTCGGCAAGTTTAACCGCCAGTGAAGGGGCCTGCAGTTTTATAGAGACTGCCGATTGATTCACATTAACCCACACCTTTCGAGATTATTATTTTACTTTTTCAGGAATTTCCAGCAACCGATGTTTAAAGCTTTTTTCAGGGCTGTCGTCTTTTACGCTGCACTTCCGGGCGCTTTCGGAAACAACCCCGTAGTAACCCTCTGCAAGCCTGTCAAAAACACTGTCCCAGGATCTGGTCAGGGCATGGGCCCGGGCCTGTTCGGCCAGGGTCCGTCTCAGACCCGGGTTTTCTTTTAACAAAACCACCGCCTCCGCCATATCGCCGACACTGTGCGGCCGGCAGGCCAGACCGTTGTATCGGTGGACAAGGTTCTCCATTACCCCCCCGGAGTTAGGAGCCACAACGGGCAGTCCGGAAGACATCGCCTCCAGTAGCACATTGCCGTATGTCTCGGTGGTGGAAGGAAAGACAAAAATGTCGCTGGATGCATAGGCGGCAGCCAGTTCCTCGCCGTCCAGGTAGCCGGTGAAGATGACTTCGGATGGCGCCTCCCGCATAAGCTTCGCAGCCATGGGCCCGCCACCGGTAATCACCAGATTTATATCCCGGTATTCTTTTCGCAAAATGCAGTAGGCCCCAATCAAAATGTCCAGTTCTTTTTCCGGGGCAAGACGCCCGACATATAGCAGTAAAGTTCCATTTCGAGCGACTTCCGCCCGAGTCCTGAAGGATAACCTTCGTTTTTCCGGGCTGAAGAACGTGTTGTCAACCCCCCTCCCCCATATATCCAGATTTTTTATGCCCTTGCCCTCCAGGAGCCTCATGGAGGATTCCGACGGACAGTAGTTTATTAGACACCGGTTGTGAAACCACCGCAGGTATTTCCATGCCCAGTGCGAGAGGAAGGAAAAGCCGTAATAGGAGAGATACTGGGGAAGATTGGTGTGATAGGAACCCACTGCCGGGATACCGGCCATAGATGCGTACCTAAGGCCGCAAAGCCCCATGGAAAACTCGGTAACCAGATGAACCAGATCCGGCTTGAACCGGTCAAGCCGCCTGCGCATGTCCGAGTAATTAGGAATTGCTATTTTGCACTCCGGGTAAAAGGGGAAATTAAAACCCGGCGAAAAATAAATACAATAACCATGCCCGCTCTTTAGTCCAGTATCCGGCGAAAGCACTATGCTGGTTATACCCCGGGCCTCGAGGGCTTCGGCCAGCCTGCCGACGGTCCGGGCCACTCCGTTCACCTGGGGTACGAAGGTATCTGTAAAAATAGCCACCCTCACTTTGGCGCATCCCTCCATGCAGAATCTAAATCCGCTTATAAAACAACAATAAAAAACCGGCCGTAGTAAACTGCGCCCGGGGCAGTAAAGCTTTTGTCGCCCTGTGATAGTCCTCGGTTGAATTGTTGTCCACCAGGCAGAGGTGTTCTTTGGCCAGTCTGGCGTTATCGACGATCCAGTCCTCCGGGTGGCCCGATATATCATAAATTCCGCCTCTGTCCATCTTGTAGTCCAGTTTCCTTTTTTCCGCCCAGCTCTCATAATTCACGTGGCCGCCAAACAATCTGCAGGCGGCATGATGGGGAACACAAAGGTCCTGCACAAGGTGTGTGGCCGCCCCCAGGAAAAATATGGACCGGGCGTGCTTTTTACTCTGCCACAGATTCTGGGCTTTGGAAAAAAAATCAGAGCATTTTTCGGCGGCGTTAGGCCAGAACCACATCCCGGACCCTGTGTCGGGGTCGTAGTGGTGGCATGCGCTCTTCAGGCCCCGGTCAATCCACAGCACCCCGGCATCCAGTTGACTGGCGAACATTTTGTAGAAATTGGCTGCCTTTCTGTAACCGTCGTTAAATAGAATTTCCCTTCCCTGCTCATTGATGAAGGCATGGGTGCCACCGAACTCTCTCACTCTCTGAGCCGGTGGAGAAGAAGCGGTGAAGTATTTTACGGTAGCAGATACCGACCGGTTGAACATAAAAAGGGACATTCAACATACCACTCCCAAATCTGTTGTCCTATCTAATTATCGAACATCTATGTAAAGTGGCTACTAAGGATTTATTAATTAATAAAGAAATTTTAAACAGGTCAGGTTAATTTAGAGGTGAGGGCTGAGGACGCTTATTTCCCAACCGGTAAGACCGCCATATATGTTTCCCCAAGGTAATTCGGCATATTTAGGAAGGAAAATGTGGTCATATGACGAACTGAATTTTAAATGTTTCCAAAAAATATGACCAGGGGGCGCCGATATGATATACAAACCCAGGCGCTAATCTGTTTTCTGTATAAATATAAAATTACGGGTTGTGAAGAGGTGCATGGTGTGAGACGAAAAATAGGCTTTATATTTTTTCTATTACTGCAAATGCTTATCTTTGTTTTACCATGCCAGGCCGAGGTAACCTGGCATGATGTTTCCCGCAGCATGAACAGCTCTTTCAGTGGCGGGCAGGGATTCAGCATGAAGAATGCCATAGCCTTATTGGGCATACTTGTCTTCATTCTGGTGGCGGTGATTTTTCACCTATTCTGGCCAAGAGAAGAAAAGGAAAAAAAAGACTCCAACCAGATTTCATGGCGGCCATTAAACCAACAGCAGAAACGCAAATGGTTTAGATTGCCAACCAGTGCGGAATTTGAGTGGATTCCCGCTGAAAATGCTTATATTGTCAAAAAAAGTCAATACAAAAAGGATCGCTTAGTTGACATTAGCGGGGGAGGCCTTTGCTTTACCACCGCTGAGAAATTAAATTCCGGTGATCAAATAATATTGCTTCTGAATACAGGAGGAGGCAAAAACCTGATCTTAAACGGGGAAGTGCTGAGGGTAGAAGAAGAAACTGGCCAGGATAAAGCCATTAATAAAGTGTCCGTCAAATTTGGCAATCTTTTGAGAGGGGAGCGCGATAGAATAGTATCTTTCATAATGAATCGTCAGCGTGACACCATTCAGGATTCCCGGGCTAGAAACTCCTGATGTTATCGAGCATTTCGAGAGAAATGCCCATTCCTACGCCCAATACCGCCACCAGGAGCAGGTAAGCCATACCCATTTTAAACCTGAATGAGGGCTCTATCTGGTAATACTGGAGGGGCTCGGGATTATGCCTGTTCTTAAATATTTTATAACCCTCAAACAGCCCCAGTATCAAAACCAAAAAAATTAAAGGGCTGCCTATTTCAAAAGCCAATATTCCCAGTATAATAGCGCCTGGAACCCAAAGCCAGAGGGATATGGCGGCGGCTATTCTGCCTCCGTCCAGAAAACCCAGAGGAACCAGGTTGAACAGGTTAAGAAAACAGCCCACATAACCCATGGCCAGCCAGTAAGTTTCATTGGAGATTTCATATAAATAAAAGCATGCCAGGGAGGCCAGTCCTCCCAGAAGAGGTCCGCCCATGCCTATTATGGCTTCCTGTCTGGCGCTTTTGGGCATTTCCTTCATGCTTATAAACGCCCCCATGAAGGGGATAAATATGGGTTTTGATACCGGCAGACCTGTTTTTTTGGCTGCCAGCATATGACCATTTTCATGGATCAAAAGCAAAACAACAAGACCCAGCGCAAATTTCCAGCCGTAAAACAGTGAGTATACTATTACGGTAACAAACATTGAAACAAAAGTGGCGCCGAACTTGCTGAATTTCAATAGTATGAGCAGGGGCTTAAAAATTTTGCCGAGGAAAGCAAATATAATCAAAGCCAGGCCAAAAATTTTATAAATGCGTTCTTTAAACCCGGATCCGCTTTCCGAACCACCGTCAGATGGAGTATGGTTATCCATACGGGTACCTCCCACTGTTAAATTAAAGCATATCAGGAGTCAGAGAACGTCCACTCCTTTTATTATATACGGATGAGGCTAAATTTCAGCCCATTTTTTTAAAGGCCATAGCCAGTAGGATAATGTCACATTGGACAAACATCCCGGGCAGGAGGGAGGTATTGTTAATCAGGGCGCAATAAAGCTTTTTATCAATTGTTCTTTCTGTTTCCGCTTAAGCTTCCGTATAAATGCCTCTCTCCGCTGGGCCTCACTGCGGCCCGGCTGGGTCTCCCAATATACTAATTGCACAGGCAGACGGCTACGGGTGTAGCGTGCTCCTTTTCCTTCGTTGTGTACCTTTAACCTGGCCTCCAGGTCGGTGGTCCATCCGGTATAAAAGCTTCCGTCAGCGCATTGCAGCATGTATGTAAATGGCATTTTTCCATTTTCCTGCCTTTTTTTCGAATGATTGATACTATCTGCGGGAAACCCGGTGTTTTCCCACATTTCTATATGCCTTTTCGACATACCTTCTAAAATCCTTGCTTTTAAAGCATAATTACACATAAGAGGTATTTTTTTACCCGCACCGAAATATTACATATATGGAGGGATGCCCATGCTTGTCTTAGACCGTTTCGAGGGTGAATACGCCTTAATAGAGATGAACAAAAGAATATTCCACATCCCTAAATCGTTTATTCCCAAGGGAGCCAGAGAGGGAGACGTTATTCAAATACAAATAACGGTCGATAAAGATGCCACCGCCAAGCTTAAAGAATCCACCGGCAAAAAGGTCACCAAAGTATAACGGCAGTTTATCTGCCGTTATACTTTTTACTAACTGATTCAATTAGGAAGGACCCGGGGTTCTATGATCTCCACTTAATCTATTAATATTATTGCTATAATGAACAGCAGTAGCAGGATAATGACACCCAGTAGTATATTGGTCAGGGTTAAAGGATTTGGGAAAGGAAAGCAACTGTTGGCCAAATCGCTCATGGTAACACCTCCCGCAGGATTTTGTTCCAGTATATGCCATGCGCACCTGGATGGTGACACTTTTAATGTCTGCCCGAAAGAAGTCTGCTTTTTTACTGTTTCCCAAAGAAAATTTTCAAACTATCAATGGTTGGGCTAATAATGGATTGTATTTCATAATAATACTTTCTTAATAGGCACGATCTTCGAAAGGTGATTTTCGCCGGAGGACGTGGTGGGCAAAGTATTAAAGGTAGACAGGAGAGTCTTTTTATGAGTTTTGAAAAAGCCCTGGCTAAAGTTATTGCGGATGCCGATGCAGTGAACGAGGATGATCTGGTGCTTCTTCTGGGGGCTGCGTCCGAAGAAAGGAAGCTTCTTTATGATCAGGCCGACATTCTCAGGGGCATGTGGATGGGGTCCGAGGTCCACCTGAGGGGCGTTATCGAGTTCTCCAGCTGCTGCTCCTTGAACTGCCTTTATTGCGGGCTGCGGGCTGATAATAAAAAGCTGAAACGCTACCGTATGATTCCCGGGGAGATCATTTCAGCCGCCAGGATCGCTGCCGAGATGGGACTGAAAACCATAGTCCTACAAAGCGGCCAGGACCCATATTATACTAAAGAAATGCTTTTTGAAATCATTGCCGCCCTGAAAGAAGGTCTGGACGTGGCTGTCACCCTTTCTCTGGGCGTTCGTTCCCCGAAAGATCTGCGGGCCTTTCGGGAGGCCGGGGCCGACAGGTATCTTTTAAAATTTGAAACCTCGGATCCCGGTCTTTTTGAAAAGTTGCGGCCGGGAACCAATCTGAGGGACAGGTTGGAATGTTTGTGCCTTTTGAAAGAAACCGGGTTCCAGGTGGCTTCCGGAAATATAATAGGTCTTCCGGGGCAGACACTGACCACCCTGGCCCGGGACATACTTTTGCTGCGGGAACTGGATGTGGTTATGGCGGGGGTGGGACCCTTTGTGCCCCATCCTGATACTCCCCTGGGAAGGGATGCCCGGGGTGATCTGGAAAAAACATTAAATGCTCTGGCAGTTACCCGCCTACTGCTGCCGTACTTTCATCTGCCTGCCACCACCGCCCTGGATGCCGTACACCCCCGGGGCCGCAGGCTGGCGCTTCAGTGCGGGGCCAATGTGGTGATGCCCAATGTAACTCCCGGGCACTACCGTGAGCATTACAGTATTTACCCCAATAAGCCGGGCAGGGGCGAGGATCCCCGGACAACCGTGAAGGAAACAAGGGCTATGATATCAGAGATGGGACGCATTGAGGGGAAGGGCTATGGTCATGCCCCTGACCGCAGTTACAGACCACGGCGGAACTTAACCAGACCGGGTGTGGCCGTGGCCAGATATCTAAAAAAAGCTGGTGATTTGAATGAATGTGGGGGGACTGAATGACACTCCCCGGGGCAGCAGGCTCCACATAGCCATCATGGGCCGTCGCAACGCCGGAAAATCAAGTATTATAAACGCCCTTACCAGTCAGGAGGTGGCCATTGTCTCGGATGTTCCGGGCACCACCACTGATCCGGTGTATAAGTCCATGGAAATATTGCCGGTGGGGCCGGTGGTGATTATCGATACCGCCGGCATAGACGATCAAGGGGAACTGGGTGAACTGAGGGTTAAAAAAGCTTCTGGTGTTCTTCAAAAAGCCGATTTAATGATACTGGTGATGGACCCCGGGCAGCAGGAGGGGGATTATGAAGCATATCTGATTGGCAGTGCCCGTGATCTGAGGGTGCCGGTGATAGGGGCGCTGAACAAGATGGATCTGACGCCCTTGCTAAATGCGCCGGATATGGAACAAAGGCTGGGAATTCCGGTGATTCCGGTAAGTGCCGTTACCGGCCTGGGAATGGACCGTCTAAAAAAAGAAATTATTAAATCCGCACCCCGGGAATGGGCCCCCCCCACCATAATGGGAGACCTTATAAATCCTGGTGACACCGTGGTTTTGGTGGTGCCCATAGATCTGGCGGCACCCAGGGGCAGGCTTATTTTACCCCAGGTTCAGGTAATCAGGGATATACTGGACAACGATGCCTGCGCTCTGGTGGTCAAGGAAAATGATCTGAAAAAGGCACTTTCGGATCTTGGCAGCAAGCCCCGGATTGTGGTTACCGATTCCCAGGCATTTTTAAAGGCCGATGCCGATACCCCCGGTGATATAATGCTCACCTCCTTTTCCATTCTTTTTGCCCGCTATAAAGGGAATCTTGAAGCCTTGGTGTCCGGGGCACTGGCCGTGGACGACCTGAAGCCCGGAGACCGGGTGCTGATTGCCGAAGCCTGCACCCACCACCGGGTGGCCGATGACATCGGAACAGTAAAAATTCCCCGCTGGCTTGGACAGAGGGTGGGAGGAGAACTTAATTTTCAGTGGTCCAGCGGAATAGAGCTGCCCTCTGACCTTGAGAGTTACAAGCTGGTCATACACTGCGGAGCCTGCATGATTAACCGCAAGGAAATGCTGCACAGACTGATGCAGGCCGCCGGGGCCGGGGTGTCCATGGTCAATTACGGTGTTTTGATCGCCTATTTGCACGGTATTTTGAGGAGAGCGCTGTCGCCTTTTCCCCCGGTGCTCCGCTTGCTGGAAAACCAAGGGGGATGACCGTTTTCCGGCGTCCATCTTACCTGCTTGAGTAAAGGGAGCATAGGTTTAATGCCATTTCTAATCAAAGGAGGGGACATAACCGGGTTTTGAGTATCATAAAGCCCGGGGGGATTATGGAGAAAAAATACACATCGGAATTTATTAATGACAAAGAAATTTATGATTTGCTGGAAGCGGGCAGGAAGGTATCCCGGCAGGATGCCGCCGGCATTATAGAGCGGGCCGGGCAGGCCGGGGGGCTGACACCGGCAGAGGCGGGGATACTGTTGAATGTGGAAGACACAGACCTTCTGGAACTGATCTATGAAACAGCCAGCCGGATTAAAGAAAATATTTACGGCCGCCGCCTGGTTTTTTTCGCTCCCCTTTATCTGAGTAATCATTGTGTAAATAACTGTACCTATTGCGGCTACCGCCGGGGAAACAGTGAAATGACCCGCCGGCGGCTGACCATGGAGGAGATCGGGGAGGAAGTCAGGATACTGGAATCCCTGGGACATAAACGTCTGGCGGTGGAGTGCGGTGAGCATCCTTCTGAGTGTCAACTGGATTACGTTCTGGAGGCCATTAAAACTATATATTCGGTAAAAGAAAATAATGGCAGCATCAGGCGGGTGAATATCAACATAGCAGCCACCGGGGCGGAAGAATACCGCCGCTTAAAAGAGGCCGGAATCGGCACCTATATACTCTTCCAGGAAACTTATCACCGAGATACCTACCGGGCGGCACACCCCCAGGGCCCCAAGTCGGACTACGACTACCACATAACCGCCATGGATCGGGCTATGGAGGGCGGAATCGACGATGTGGGAATTGGGGTTTTGTACGGTCTTTATGATTACAAATTTGAGGTGCTGGCCACTTTGATGCATGCCCGGCACCTGGAGGCCAAGTTCGGTGTGGGACCCCATACCATTTCGGTTCCCCGTTTGCGACCGGCCTCGGGGGTATCGTTGCAGGACTACCCCCATCTGGTTGCTGACAGAGATTTTAAAAAGCTAATCGCCGTTTTAAGGCTGGCGGTGCCTTATACGGGAATTATTCTGTCTACCCGTGAGGGGCCAGGCTTAAGGGATGAGCTATTATCGGTGGGGGTGTCTCAGATAAGCGCCGGCTCCTGCACCGGAGTAGGCGGCTACAAGGATGAATACCGGGTTGATGCCGGCAGGAGGGTCAGCACTGCACAGTTTTCCGTGGAGGATCACCGGAGCCCGGACGAGGTGGTGCAGAGTGTGTGCGCCTCAGGATACATACCCAGCTTTTGCACCGCCTGCTACCGCAGGGGAAGAACCGGGGACCGCTTCATGGCTCTGGCCAAGTCGGGGGAGATTGGAGACATATGTCAGCCCAACGCCATTCTGACCTTCAAGGAATATTTACTGGATTATGCCTCCCCCTCCACCCTGGACTCCTCGGAAAAAACCATAAGGGAACACCTTTCTATGATTAGGAACAATACAGTCAGGACGGAAACAGAGGCCCGGCTGGACAGAATCAGCAGAGGTGAAAGGGATCTATATTTTTAAAGCTGGTGATCAGCTGGCAAACAGGCCCATAAATATAAAACAAAGACCCGCACAGGTTCATAGTTTTAAAGAACCGGTCCGTGCGGGTTTTTTCTTTTAAACCAGGGTTCGGCGCCCTATTTTTTTTGCCATCAGTGGATGTTGTTCTTAACTTTGTAACATTTCCACAACAAAAAGGCAATAGCTTTACCTTAGAATAAATTAACAAATGGTTTTTAGCCTATCGTTTTCCTGAATATATGGAAATGGGGGGTGCCTCTTTTGAATGTCAGAGTTTTTCGCCGGGTAAGCCAGTTTTCCTTTTTGCTGTTCATGACCTATGGGGCCGTTATTCATCAGATTAAGGGAGGGGGGCCGCAGGGGACGGCGCCTGTGGACACCCTTTGCCCCTTCGGGGGAATGGAAACCCTTTATAAGTTATTGGCCTATGGTGATTTTTTAAAGCGCACCAACACCTCAAATCTGTTCCTTCTGGCCGGTGTAGTGGTCATGGCGCTGGTGGTGCGAAAATCTTTTTGCAGTTGGATATGCCCCCTGGGAACCATGCAGGAGTGGCTGGGCAGCATTGGCAAGAAAATTTTCGGAAGAAGCTTTAGCCTTCCCGCTGTTATTGACCGGCCCCTTTCTTACTTTAAATACCTGGTGCTGCTATTGGTGCTGGCCCTGACATGGTATACGGGGGATCTGGTATTCCGCGCTTATGACCCCTGGGTTGCTTACGCCCACCTGTACAATGGGGTTGCCAGCGTGTTTTCCGAGTATCCCTTTGCGCTCTCACTTTTTGGGCTGACAATGCTGCTGGCTGTATTTACCGACCGGCCCTGGTGCCGTTATGCCTGCCCTTTGGGGGCGCTTTTGGAAATACTGGCCCGCTTTGGCATAGTCCGGCTGAGACGGGATCAAAACACCTGCCTGAACTGTAATCTCTGCCGAAGGGTCTGTGCCAGTAATATGCAGGATGATGCCACCGGTTGCAACAGTTGCACCGAGTGCGCCACGGCCTGTCCGGTACCGGGCGCCTTACAGTTTAGCGCAGGGAAAAAGGTAATCTCCCCTCTGCTGGTGGGTGTACTTACTCTTAGTATCTTTTTCCTGTCCTACGGTATCGCTAAATGGTCTGGAAAATGGAACTCCAGAGGCAGCGGCACCACCGGCAAAAAGATTTCTCTGGTGCTGCCGTATAGCGATTCTGACAAAAGCCGAATAATAAGGAATTTTGTTAATACATCCTTCTGAAGATGCAATGCCGCCCCCGCAGGGTACATCCGGGGGCGGCAGTTAACATCATTTATTGCAGGCGGGACGCCTAATGCTTGCGCATACGGAGGGACTTGGGTGTTACCTCCACCAGTTCGTCATCGTTGATAAACTCCAGACATTGTTCCAGCGCCATCTGCCGGGGCGGTGTCAGCTTGGCTGCCATATCCGAGGTGGAGCTGCGAATATTGGTAAGATGCTTCTTTTTGCAAACATTGACCGCCAAATCACCGGGGCGGGAGTGTTCCCCCACCACCATTCCCCGGTAAACAGGCACTCCCGGCCCCACAAACAGATCTCCCCGCTCCTGGGCGTTTTCCAGCCCGTAGGTGGTGGTTTCCCCGGCTTCAAAAGCCACCAGCGAACCCCTCAGCCGGGTCTGTATGTCTCCCCGGTACGGGGCGTAGTGGTGGAAGGAGTGGTGCATGGTGCCCAGTCCCTTAGTATCCGTGAGGAACTCCGACCGAAAGCCGAAAAGCCCTCTGGTGGGGACGTGAAACTCCAGGCGCATCCGGCCGTCACCCTTGTGAGACATGTTGATAAGCTCGCTCTTGCGGGGGCCCAAACGCTCCATCACAATTCCCACGTAGGCCTCGGGAATTTCAATCATCAGTTCTTCTATGGGCTCACATTTCTCACCGTTAATTTCCCGCTCGATTACCTGGGGCCGGGATACTTCAAATTCGTAACCCTCCCTGCGCATTGTCTCGATAAGAATGGAAAGGTGCAATTCCCCGCGTCCCGAAACCAAAAAGGCATCGGGTGAGTCCATGGGTTTTATGCGGAGGCTTACATCGGACTCCAGTTCCCGCATAAGCCTTTCACCCAACTTGCGGGAAGTGACATAGCCGCCTTCCTGGCCGCAAAAAGGGCTTTTATTTACATGAAAGCCCACGGCCACGGTGGGCTCGTCGATGCGGACAAAGCTCAGTGGAATGGGGTTTTCAGGGTCGGTGATGGTGTTTCCTATGGTAACGTCTTCCAATCCGGCCACCACCACTATATCACCGAAAGCCGCCTCTTCAATGGGTATTTTTTTAAGCCCGTGGAAGGTATACAACGCTGCCAGCCGCTGGCGCCGGGATACCCCTCCGGACCCCATCACCACCACTTCCTGCTTGGCCTGGATGCGGCCGTTATGGATTCTTCCCACGGCTTGCCGGCCCATATAGCTGTCATAGTCAATCATAGAGACTCCCATTTGCAGGGAAGCTTCCGTATCACCTACGGGAGCCGGTATCTTTTCAATTATTGTCTCGAAGAGGGGCTTAAGGTCGGTGCCGGGAGTGTTTAAATCCAGAGACGCCGTTCCGGTCCGGGCATTGGTGTATACCACCGGGAAATCCAGTTGCTCATTGTTGGCGTCAAGCTCTATAAAAAGATCCAGTACCTCGTCCAGGGCCTGCTCCGGCCTGGCGTTAATCCGGTCAATCTTGTTGATCACCACAATGGGGGCAAGCCCGGCTTCCAGGGCCTTGCCCAGTACAAAGCGTGTCTGGGGCATGGGCCCCTCAAAGGCGTCCACCAGGAGCAGCACCCCGTCCACCATCTGAACGATGCGCTCCACCTCTCCCCCGAAATCAGCATGTCCCGGGGTGTCCACTATATTAAACTTATAGTCCCTGTAAAAAACACCAGTATTCTTAGCCATTATGGTGATGCCCCGTTCCTTCTCCAGGTCGTTGCGGTCCATCACCCGATCTTCCAATGCCTGCTTTTCATGAAATATCCCGCTTTGTCTCAGCATCCCATCCACCAGAGTTGTCTTGCCGTGGTCAACGTGGGCGATAATCCCCAGGTTGCGTATCATATTATTACTTGCCATGTTAAATCCTTTCCGAGGAATCTTTAAATTGTTAAGGTAAACTGGCGGCAGCCATTAACGGCCAGGGTTTAAGCCATATATAAAATTAATATTACACTATTACCTATGGGATCCCTCATAAACACATTCTGTTCCATTATAACTCTCCGCCCCGAAGTTTTCGAGTAAAATAAATAAAAATAAAGCCTTTTTCCTTAAGATTGTTAATACCCAGTTCCAGCAAAAGGGAGGGTCTGAAAAGGCCATAAAGGTAAAACATAAATGCTCCCGTTTTTTCTTAGGATAGACAAAAAAACTACGGGTTATTCTAAACTTTGGATGAAGATTAAAGGGCGGGCTGTTTAGCGAGGAATAGGAACTTAAAAGAGGGCAGACCGTGAGCTTCAGTACAGAGTGGATTATTATGGCCTCATCAGCGGCGGGGACGCTTCTACTTCTTGTTTTTGCCGTGGACTGGCGGTATTTCCGGGACTGGGTGGTGGTTTTTCCCCATCCATTATTTACAACCAGATTACCAGGAAGAGCGGTCCTGGACCCATATTTTATTACGCCTTGCTTTTCGGCGGGGTGATTGCCGCCCTGGAATACCCCCTGGAGGTTCACACGGCACTGATACACTACGAAAAATGGAGCTGGTTTACTTCCTTTTTTGCGCTGTCCTGTACATTTCTTAACGGTTAACCTTATTTGCACCCGTGTATACGGTAAACAATAAAGCCTTGCCAAAGCAAGGCTTTTATACATTTCAATAAATCTTATAAAGACCCAGGGCTATCAGTATACACCCGGGGAGGGTGACTATCTGTCGGCAGAGGGCTGTGGCTCCGGCCCGGCGTCCGATATACATTCCAGCGCAGGTGGTAATAATGTGGCCTAGGCCCACCACAAGGGCCGTTGAAACTATTGAAAATCCCAGCATGGATACGGCGAACCCCGCTCCCAAGGCGTCCACCGCCAAGGCTGCCCCCAGCAGTACGGCCTCGCCGGAGGAAATTTCCCCGGACCGGTCCAGGTCGGCCTGGTGGGGTTCCCGGAGTACATTTATGACAAGACCCATGTTTTTTATTCTGATTTGCAGTATTGTTTTAGGGTGATCCTCTTCCTGGTTATCACCCTTTCCCCGTGTTTCCGAGACCGAGTGGTACAGTATCCAGAGCCCGATGAGAAACAGTATTATTCCACCTAAGCGGTGGGCGGCCCCCGGTGACAGAAAATCCGCCACCAATCCGCCAGCCGCCATTGACAGCGCCACTGCTCCGGCTGACATGCCGCTAATTATCAGTAAAGAGGTAAGGGGGAGCTTTATGCCCCGAACACCGTAGGCCGTTCCAACGGCTATGGAGTCCAGGTTCAAGGCTATGGCAAAAAGAATCAGAGTAATGAGTTCCATGCTTTTTCCTCCATAAAAAATTTCATAATTAATCTATGGAGGTGCAATTTAAAAGTTTCATATACCGGATACTTATAATTAAGGAAAAGGATCTTATTTATTCCATGGACATATATAAAAACTTAATTCTCCATCACCGAAATGGCGGTATCCAGACTGTAGTCTTTTCCTGCCAATACATCCAGCATCATTAGATCGGACCTGTTATCACCATTCAAGTCCGCCACCAAGGGTACGCCTTTCTGACTTGCACCCCATGGGCCGAAATCGCCTCTGAATATAAAGCTCTTACCGTCCGAGGCGGCTGACTGCCAGTGCCCTGTTGTACTGTACAATATGATGTCCATTAATCCATCACCGTTAATGTCTGCGGAGAAGGGTTTCCATTTGTCCCCGGATCCCCATGCTTTCATCCATGGCCCGCTGCCGGCATTGAAGGTTCCCCTGGTTCCCGCCAAAAGCATGTTCCACTGGCCGCTGCCGGCATCAAACACGGCTATATCGGTTTTTTGGTCTCCGTTAAAATCCCCCGCCAGCAGTTGGATATTATCACCTTTCAGCAAATCGAAGCCTTGCCAGGTCATCTTTTTGAAATCCCTGCCGGTGTTTGAAGATATCCCTATCCTCTGACCTTCCCGGTCATAAACGGCCATGTCCGTCAGACCGTCCCCGTTGAAGTCTCCCGCCAGCACGTTTACCGGCCTTATTCCTTCCAGGGTAAGGTACGCTTTTTCCCGGGGAATAAATTTTCCATCCGCATTTTCCAATAGTTTAAAGGTTCCGTTTCCGGGGCTGTATATCATCAAATCATCTTTGCCATTACCGTTAAAGTCACCCACCAGTGGAATTCCGTCCTTTTCCGGCATCCAGCCGGTCAGCCAGACACCCCTGTCGGCAAAGCCTTTTGGCCTTCTGGGGGAGTAGTGGGGGGCAGCGTACCGATACATGCGCCACTGGCTGCTATTCCTGTTACAGACCAGAATTTCTTTCCCTCCGCCCCCCTCAAACTGTCCTGTCATAATCCAATCTCCTTCGGTGAAGGGGAGCGGATCCAGACGCTGGGCAGGGACAAATTTCACCAGTGAGTGTATAGAGACAAAGGTGTAACCTTTATCTTTATAGGCTTTTATCAGAACGTGCAGAGGGGAGTTCTGGTCATACACATAATATGCTTCCCCTTTGGCGTTGTACTCCTTGTACAAATATTTGAACTCCCTGAAGGGGTGGTAAAAAAATGACGCCAGGCTTCCCCTCATAGTATCAAGACTTTTTATCATTTTTTCTACGTCGTTTTCTTTGTCTATATTTCCCAGGGGGGCCGGCACTGTGATAAATCCCCGGAAACCGTCGCCGGCATGGTCAATGACTTTATAGTTGTTTACCATTTCACCCCGGTGATTGTTTTCATAGAGCAGTCCGGACTGCTCCTCAAAGGCGGGATGCTGTTTTACTGAGGCGGTGTAATGGGGGGTTTCCCAGTAGGCCGGAATAATTCCGGTCTTTTGGAAAAGGTCAAAGGCCTTGTCAGCCCGTTCCCTGGCAAACTGGTATGTATCCGGAACCGAGAGATTATCCGCCCGGTTGTAAAACTCAAAGCCAAAGGCGCTGTTGGAGTTTCCGCTCTGGTGGGTGTAGCCGTGAACGCCCACCAGGCCGCCCAGCTTTTCTATTTCCTTGATGGTTTTGACAAAACTTCTGGTATAGGGAGTGTCGTCAGCCATGCTGACATCGTAATTCCTTGATGGAACCACTATACGGGGGATCAGCGATATATGAAAGGGTATTCCTTCCGCATGGAGGTACTCGGCTATGGCATATAATTTATGCAGATTTTCTTCGCTTTGATAGGGCCCCCCGGGGCCCACATCCTCCAGGCGTATCAATGCCGGTTTAATTGCCTTGCGGGGGACGGGATCAGCCGCTGCGTTTCCGGTATTGACCTTTTCCTGGGTGCAACCGCCAACAAATAATAGTACAAATGTTACAACGGTCAGTAAAGCGTATTTGAACAGAATTTACCACTCCTATTGCCCCAGTATAGTTTATCACAATATTTATTATCCGGGGTTTGGTAAAATTCCTTCTTCCTTCGTTGCTGCAAAAGCATGCCCGGGTCAAATTTTCCCAGGGTCGCCCTGTGGCCGGTGGAGGGGTTTGAATCCGATCTACTTATCCTCCGGCTGAACTGGCTCTAAGCTCGGTCGTTAAGAGACAGTAGCAGCCTCCGGTGAATTCCGCCCAGAACCAAATCACTCCCCCTCACTGCATATCGCTGTGGGGTCGCTTTTAAAGCAGGCTGTCACTATTCTGACTCCTGACGCCTGGCTTCTGGATTCCGCCGTCTGCAAGACGGCAACGCCCGTCAGGGCGTTTTTTTATTACACCGGAGGTTTCGAGGAGGGTGCTGCCAGCGTAATCACATCATTTATAAAAATAAGCAGCCCTATCAGTAAGCGCCCGGCCTCCATGCGGGGGTCATCATTATAGGTGCCCCTGTATGTCTGATCCAGTATTTTATATGACCGGGAGTTTATGTCCTCAAGCTGTGACAATAGCACGCTGCCGGACGGAGTGTTTGAAATGTATGCCTGGAGCCGGTCAATATAACCAGACTTGGATTGGCCTCCAATTTTTTCGGAGTGGTCTTCAGGGGGGGACAGTTGGTTGGCCATGGTCTCAAGCATTTTACGGCACGCTTGAGCGGCCTTGGTTAATTCTTCAGGGCTTTCTATGTCTTCAAACTCTGTTATGGTTTGATACATACTCCGGTAAAGGCTGGGGGCCAGATCGGTCAGCCTTAGCATCATCTGGTCAGCCAGCAGATTGAGGTGATCGTACAGCTTACTGGAAAGGTTGGCCACCCTGGAAGCGTGTTCATAGGAGCTGTAGCTGTCCAAAATGGTGTGGTGAACCTCCAGTTCCTCAAATGTCACGCTGCTGAAGGGCAGAGCCGCCCTAAAATCTTCCGCCAGCCCCTCATCCTTTTCATCACCGTGCCCTGTTGAATAGAAAAGACGCAGGTTGGACCCCACAAGCCTGTAGGAAGGCAGCAATGAAGCGCCATATAAAACCCAGTGGACCGGGTTGGCCTCATGTACCTGCTGCCCCCCCAGATATGTGTCGTCATTTAAAAGCACTTCATGCAGAGTGTCCCTTAGCCTGGCGCTGATCCCTTCAAAGGCCAATGTGAATATTTTTCTGTTGAACAAAAAATCAATGAAATCCGGTCGCATTGACTGCCAAACAGGCCGTGGGGGAGTGAAAAATCCCCGTAGTAATTCTTCGCGGTTTTTCTTGTCCCTCAGATAATCCAATACACAGATATTTCCGGCAAAAACCTTGAGGTGCAGGCTGGAGGTATCCTTGCAAAGAAGTGCGAGAAATATTTCTTTTATCACCGGCAGCCCGTAATACCGGTCAAACCTTTCATGATCGGCATCAAAATGAAAAGCAATTTTCACAACAATCCTCCCTCGTAAAAAACCTGTGCAATAATTATTTTCCTGACTTTATTAAATCAGTTATCAGTTATATATGTCAATAAATACCGGCCCTTGTGTTCGGCAATTTAAGGCCTGTGCAGTTACAGGTGGCCCGGTATAAATACAAGTGTAATGAATTGCGGACACTATGGAATCATCGTAAAAAAACACTAAAATGCTGAGATCCCTGATCTTCCCGGGTTTAATCCTCAAATCGTTGCTGGCATGCTTATTGTAGCAATAGAAAAGCATGAAATATTGGATAATTTCTGGTGGAGGGGATTTATCAAAAACAGTGTCAGCATTTTAGATTAATAATATAAGAGATATTTAAGGAGGGATACATCTCACATGGAAGACGCCACAGCAAAAAATCTGAACGATGTGCTCAAAGAAAAGGAAGATGAGATTAAGCAGGGAGGCCATCCCAAGTATCACCAGAGCAACGCCAAAAAGGGGAAAATGTTTGCCAGGGAAAGAATAAACCTTCTTTTGGATCCTGATTCCTTTGCGGAGGACGGCTTATACGCCAATAATATGGCCGGCGACCTGCCTGCTGACGGTGTTGTAACCGGAATAGGCAAGATGCACGGGAGAACGGTCTGCGTAATGGCCAATGACTCCACCATAAAAGCCGGATCCTGGGGATGGCGGACGGTGGAAAAGATAATCCGCATTCAGGAAACCGCCATTGATATGATGGTGCCCATGATTTATCTGGTTGACTCGGCAGGAGCCCGCATCACAGACCAGATTGAAATGTTCCCCGGCAGGCGGGGGGCGGGAAGAATTTTTATGAACGAGGTTAAAATGTCCGGGATGGTGCCGCAGATATGCCTCCTGTTTGGGCCTTCAGCAGCTGGCGGAGCTTACATCCCGGCATTCTGCGACGTGGTCTTTATGGTGGAGGGTAATGCCAGTATGTATCTGGGATCCCCCCGCATGGCCGAGATGGTTATATTTGAAAAGGTAACCCTGGAGGAAATGGGCGGGGCCCGTATGCACTGCTCGGTAAGCGGCTGCGGCGACCTGCTGGCCGCCACTGAGGAAGAGGCCATCAGCGCCTGCCGCAAGTATTTCACCTACCTGCCCCCAAATTATACAGGTAAGACACCGGTTATAGAGATGGTCCCCCCCACACCGGGCAAAAACATAGATGATATCGTGCCGTTAAATGAGAACCTGCCCTTTGACATGTTTGGTGTAATTTACCGCCTGATCGATGAGGGAAGCTGGTTTGAGATCAAAAAGCTGTTCGCCCCGGAACTGATAACCGGACTGGCCCGAATTGGCGGCAGAACGGTGGGAATACTGGCCAACCAGCCTTTTGTAAAGGGTGGCGTGCTTTTTGTTGACTCAGCTGATAAGGCTGCCAGGTTCATGACCCTTTGCAATGCCTTCAATATACCGCTTCTTTTCCTTATGGACGTTCCCGGATTTATGATCGGCAAGGGTGTGGAGCGCCAGGGAATCATACGTCACGGGGCCAAGATGCTTTCGGCCATGTGCCAGGCCACAGTTCCCAAAATTTCCGTGGTAATCAGAAAGGCATACGGTGCCGGTCTTTACGCCATGTGCGGCCCGGCCTTCGAGCCAGACTGCTGCATGGCCCTTCCCAACGCCCAAATAGCCGTCATGGGGCCCGAGGCTGCAGTGAACGCCGTGTATGAAAACAAGATAACAGCCCTGCCCCCGGACCAAAGGCCGGATTTCGTGGAACAGAAAAGGCTGGAGTACAAGGAGGACATTGACATTTACCGCCTGGCCTCGGAGTTGGTGGTGGACCACATCGTCAGCGGAAACGACCTGCGGGAGGAATTAATAAAGCGCTTCGAGCTTTATTCGTCAAAGGATCAGCCCTTTACCAGCCGCAAAAACCCGGTATATCCGGTCTGATAAGCCGTAAAAGAGCTGTCGGAATCCAAGGAGGTATAGTTATGGGTTATGAAACCTTAAAGCTGACCCGGGAGGGTCATATAGCTGTGGTTGCCTTCAACCGCCCCGACGCCATGAACGCCCTTTCCACCCAGACAGCCAAAGACCTTCTGGCGACGCTGGAGGAGTTGGAACTGGATCAGGATGTGTTTGCCGCAGTTTTGACCGCAGAGGGAGATAAAGCCTTCTGTGCTGGGGCAGACCTAAAGGAAAGAAAAACCATGAGCCGTGAGGATATGAAAAAGCAAAGGGCTTTGTTCGTCAAGGCCTTCACTGCCGTAGCTGAATTCCCCAAACCTCTGGTGGCGGCGGTTAACGGCTTTGCCCTGGGCGGCGGCTGCGAATTTTCACTGTGCTGTGACTTTATAATAGCCTCGGAGAAAGCCAGCTTCGGGCTTCCCGAAGTGGGCCTGGCAATTATACCCGGAGGGGGAGGCACCCAGTTGATGCCCAGGGTAATCGGGCGGAATAAGGCCAAGGAGCTGATATTTACCGGCCGGCGCCTGTCAGCCCGGGAGGCGTACGAAATAGGACTGGTAAACCACGTGGCGCCGCCGGGAAAACTGATGGAAAAGACCATGGAAATAATGCGGGAAATAACCAAAAACGGGCCCATTGCCCTGCAGCAGGCAAAGCGGTCCATAAACCTGGGCGCGGATCTGGATCTGCATACCGCCCTGGCACTGGAGGCCGAGTGCTACAATGTCTGCCTTACCTCCGAGGACCGGGACGAGGGGCTGAAGGCCTTCAACGAAAAACGAAAGCCGGTGTACAAAGGGCGGTAAGCTGTAAGCAGTATGCATTAATTATTAGGTGTTAGGTAGTAGGTATTAGGTGATAGGTGATGCGCAGTAGGTTGCTTAAAGCTTAAAGCTTATAGCATACAGCTTATAGCTTGCAGCCAATAACCAATAATAAGGAGGAGATACGTGATGTTTGCAATGAAATATCCTAAAAAGGTTGTTCTGGGTGAAATAACTGTCCGTGATGGTTTTCAGCATGAAGATAAGACCATTCCCACCCAGGCCAAGCTATGGCTGCTGGAGGAAATGATACTGGCGGGGTTTAAACGGCTGGAGGTGACAAACTTGGGAAATCCCAAGGGGATGCCTCAGTTTGCTGATTCGGATGAGCTTTTAAAGCTCATCCGCACCAGCAAGCGGGTGAAGGATAAGCTGGCCAACGTTGAGCTCTCCGCCGTCACCATCAGGGAGAAGGCGGTGGACCGGGCCATCGAACTTAAAAAGCAGGGACTGGGGCCCGACCGCATTTTGCAGATGGTTTCCACCTCACCCTCCCATATGTATAAAAACTCAGGCCTGGACCATAAGGGCTACTGGAAAATGACCGAGGAATGCATTAAAAAAGCCCATGATGCCGGCATGAAGGTAAACGGCACGGTGAGCACCATATGGGGCTGTCCCATTGAAGGTCCCACCGAGCTGAAAAAGGCAGTGGAATTTACCAAGCGGTACCTGGAGCTGGGGGCCGACGACATAGAGCATGCCGATCACGACGGGTCGGCGCCCCCGAACAAGGTATATGAATATTTCTCCATGATTCTGGATGCCATTCCCAATCCGGAACTCCATATTGCCCATTTCCATGTAACTAGGGGCTGGGGCCCGGCCAATGTGCTGGCTGCCTTGCAGGCCGGGATAATACACCATGAGGGCACCATGGGTGGAACAGGGGGGCAGCCCGCCAATTTCATTGATGGATATCCGGTGTCAGGCACCGGAGCGTATTATTACCAGGATCCCAACATAGTGGGGCTGGTTTCCACAGAGGACATTGTGGTTATGATGGATGAGATGGGTATTGATACAGGATTGGATGTAGACCGGGTCCTGGAGATTGGAAGAATGGTGGAAAAGATACTGGGACGACGCCTTAGAAGCGAATGTATCAGAACCGGGCGAATTCCCAAAGAGGCTACGGGCTTTTAATAAAAATGTTCTAGAAAGAAGGGCATTAAAAAATGAATTTTGAACTTACCAGTGATCAGAAGCTGATAAGGGATAATGTGTACGATTTTGCCCAGAATGAGATTGCTCCGGGAGCGGCGGAAAGGGATAGAACCGGTGAGTTTCCCCTGGATATAATCAAAAAGATGGGAGATCTGGGCCTCATGGGCCTGCCGGTGGATGAGAAGTACGGTGGTGCGGGGTCTGATTATATAAGCTACCTGCTGGCCACCGAAGAAATAGCCAGGGCCTGCGGCTCAATGGGGCTGACCTACGACGCCCATATCGCCCTGGGAATTGCGCCCATTTATTACTTTGGTACAGAAGAGCAGAAAAATAAGTACCTGCCGGTTATGTGCAGCGGTGAAGTCCTGGGCTCCATGGGACTTACCGAGCCCGAGGCCGGTTCTGACTCGGGAAATACCAAGACCACTGCGGTTCTGGACGGTGACAGCTGGGTGATTAACGGATCCAAATGCTTTATCACCAACGCCAGCTATTCAAAGTGGGTTACAATTTCCGCAATTACCGAAAAGGGCATTGGAACAAAGGGTATAAGCACATTTGTAGTGCCTACCGACGCACCGGGCTTTGAAATAAGGACCGGCTATGAGAAAATGGGACTGCACTCGTCCAATACCACCGAACTGATTTTTGAGAATGTAAGGATTCCCCGGGAGAACCTTCTGGGGCTTATAAACCAGGGCTTTAAGCAACTGATGAAGGTGCTGGACGGAGGGCGTCTGGCCGTGGCAGCCCTGACAACAGGTATCGCCCAGGCCTGCCTGGACGCATCGGTAAAATACTCCAAGGAAAGGGTTCAGTTCGGAGAATCCCTATCCAGGTTCCAGGCCATCCAGTTTAAGCTGGCCGATATGAAAATGAATATAGAAATAGGCCGTAACATGTATTTAAAGGGTGGCTGGCTCAAAGATAACAACAAGCCCTATACCCAGGAGGCCGCCATTGCAAAGCTATTCTGCTCGGAGATGGCCACCAGGGCAGCCCTGGAGGCTATCCAGATCCACGGTGGATACGGATATATAAAAGAATTCCCGGTGGAGAGATATCTTAGAGACACCAAACTGCTTGAAATCGGTGAGGGAACTTCCGAGATCCAGCGTATCATCATCGCCCGGGGCTTGGGCTTATAGACATTAAATACCACCTTACTGGTGGATACAATGGTATTCTTTGGGTTAGTAAGCTTGAGGAATGATAATGTGGCGTTAAAGTGAAAAAATTAAATACTAATTAATATCGCTAAAGCCCTGAAGCAATTCGGGGCTTTGCTCATTACGAAGACCGCCGCCGGTACGGCTCTTTTTATGCTGAAGCAGTAACATAAGTGATTTGGCAAGCGTAATATAAATTGTCGGTGTAGCGGGGGTATTTATATTCGTAACCTGTTCCGCCTGTTTTAACCTTGTTTGTAACAAGGTATATTTTTAGTCGCTGATGTTAGCGACGCCTAACTTACTTAGTTTTGTCTAACTTACCGGGGAGGGAGTACAACTGGACAAGAGATTTTTAAAACTGGCGGACTGGAGATTGTTTTTATCAACCTTCGGGTTAATATTTCTGTCTGAAATGGGGGATAAGACCCAAATAACCACCGTCCTGCTGGCAGGGGCAAAGCCCATGTACGTTTTGTGGGTGGCCCTGGGGTCAGCCATGGCTCTTATCTGCACATCTTTTTTGGAAGTGATCATCGGGTATCATCTGATTGCCCGCTATGCAAAGCCCTCCACAATAAAACTTTTATCCGGGGTGGCCTTTCTTGTGGTGGGGCTGCTGTTGATAACGGGTGTCATAGGCAGTATTGATATTAATGACGAAAGGGGATAAACATGAGTGCAAAACTGATAACATGGCTTTCAACCTTCGTGCTGATTATTCTTTGTGAGTTGGGTGATAAGACGCAGTTGGCGGTTTTACTTTTGACCAGCAACAACCCATCCAGACGGTGGCTGGTTTTTGCTTCCGGCGCACTGGCCCTCACCCTTTGCGTAGTGGTGGAGGTGACGGTGGGTACACTTCTGGCCCGATATTTAGGCCCAGCCATTATTAACAGGGCCACCGGTGTGGTGTTTTTAGCGGTGGGCGTGTTCATCCTTATTCAGCATTTCAGGGTTTTGGAAAGGGAAAGAATTAAAGAGGCTGCCCAGGCCCGGGATATTTCAATTTTATAGTATGGTTGTGGGTTTATTTAAAAGGTGTGTTGTCAACATAAAAGCGGGGTTGCTTCAATTTCGGGGCAGCTCCTTTGGCATTTATAACAATCTTATTTCTATTTTTTATTGTTATTCCTTCTTATCTTGCGCTGCTGCTTTTCCCAGAACTCCAGATAATCAATGAAGTGGGAAAGCCTATCCTTTCCTTCGGCTGTCAGACCGGCAACCCTCACAAGTATATCTTCGGCGGTTCCGGCAGAATAGGAGGGTTTGTTTTCAGCCAGAAGATAGCCCGCTTCTTTCAAAAGGTCCTCATAGGGAATACACAGGGGACCGGCCAGCTTTCTGAGTATTTCAGGAGACGGCACCCCGGAGGTTCCCCTGCATATTTTGGAAATATAAGTGTGGTTTACTCCGGAGAGACTTCCGAGCTTTCTGCAGGAGTAGCCTCTCATTTTTATGATGTTTTTCAGGTAAGCTGAGAAGTCCATATGAATGCCCCCTTGATGGAGATTATACCCCTGGTGGTGACAATTGGCAACAGTTATTAACAATTTTGTTAATCATGCCAATATATTGTAGACAAAAGGAAACGGCGGTGTTACTATTATGTATAATAATTTATCCGCAAGGGTGGTGTCGGGGTGCCCAGGTATACCATGGATATTGAAAAGGTGTCCAGAATCATTGCCGGGGAATATCCCAGTCTTCGGGCGGCCGCCATGGCTATTGGCATCAGCCCCTCTTACCTTTCCAAGGTACTGACCGGAAAGCGGGAGCCGGGCAGAAAATTTATAGATGGAATATTGGTGACCTTTAAAGAAGTAAAATTCGAAGAGATTTTCATCAAGGTGAAAAATTAAAGAAAGGTGGTTTAATAGTTGGCATTTCCCTGTGTGTGCTACAAATGCGCAAGATGCATGACCCTGGACACCTTAAAGGATGTGGATTGTTTAAATGTAGAAGAAAAAAACTGCAAGGAAAGGTATTGCCATAATTGTGATTTCATCTGTGAAAGGTTTATTGACAGGATGGATGGCAGCAGGAAAAGCATAAATTTGCACTTTACCGAAGCGTAAATAAGAGAACATAATACTCTTTTTTCATAAGCACATATCATACGCCATAAGCAAAAAGCCCTTGCGTATCTGCTTTTAGCAAAACTCGCAAAGGCTTAAAAAATAAGTAAAGTGGTGTCGGAGGCGGGACTTGAACCCGCACGGTCTCCCATACGCCCCTCAATTATGCCTGAAAAATTTTGCTTCCAGCTTATGGGATTTAACACCAACTGGCTTCAGGTAAAAATCTAAAAATCACTATGCGTTTTTTTGGCCTTTTTTGTGAACGACTCTTACGCAAGGGGGTTGGATAAAATCGGCTTTTGCGCTATTAATCACGTCCTATTTTCGTACAATGTTGTACGGGATGATTTATAAAATAAAAAGGCAGCTCCCACTTCTGAAAGCTACCTTTCATTTATCGGTCTGATACCATAAATTAAACGTAAAAAACCTACCCCACAAAGGATAGGCTCACGTTTACAGTGATTTACAATTATGCTAAAATGGTATCAGACTTTGGCCTTATGTTCTTGTGGGTTAAGACTTAAGGCCAGCCTCCTGGGTGCTGATAACACCCTGGGGGCATTTATATTTTTTGCCTTTAATCATATCACCCAATCTTTACATGCGCAATCTTTTTTTTCTCATTTTGTCTATATATGGTCTTAATAGCCTTCCTGCATGTCTGAAAACCCTCCAATCATACCTGTATCTTCTTTCAAGGAACAATTTTAAAATCCCCCCTGCGGATTATACCGCTACGAATAGAATCGTCAAGGCAAAAAAACTTTTTCATTTGGGGTTTTTAAATCCTGCGAAAAACTTTTTTTGACCCTATCGGGCAACCTTGACAATTCTATTCTCCGCTGGTGTTTAATTTTCGGGGGTTTTTAAAACCTAAAATTGTACCTTGAAAAATAAATACTGTAAGTAAGCCTAATACCCAAAGGTGGAGCGATAAAGTACTCCCAGGAAAGATGAATTGCCGGGTACCACCAGGTTAAGGCGGAAAACACAGTGTTTCAGATAGTAACCAAAGAGACCACAAAAACACTTTTAAAGGAGGTCAAACAAATGGAAAAAGAATTAGTCATTAGATACTTCATGGGTGGATATTACTTGTGTGATGGAAAGCCGCCTAAGGGTTACGAAAATGACGGCGAATTATATGTTGGCAACATTGTTAAATGGTTTAAAACATGGGAAGAAGCCGACAACCTGCGAAAAGTAATTGCAGCTATCTACACCGCATAGTAACTAAACCCACACTACCAGCCGGGAGCCTATCCCGGCAACACCCGCAAGTGCAAAAAAGCACCGGGGCGAAAGGAGACTGAAGTTGTTTATGTGTCCATTTTTCCAAAAGAATTGCAAAGACGTTCCTGAGTGCAATTTTAAGAGCCTGGAAGGATGTTTGTTAGTACCTGCATCTGCCGCCATTATCAAGGTACTAGCGAATATGGAAATTTTACAAGCTTTGATTGCTTGTGCAATCGACCCAGACAGCTATAACAAGTACTGGGAAAATAAAAACAGGGAGGTTAAACAATGAAACTAAAAGATTTTAACTGGATTTATGAACTTGCACTAAGCAGCATTACAAACTTAATAGAAACATACAAACCTGAACTTGAAAATAAAGATTGGAATAAAGGTTATGACTCTGGAATTATAGCAGGAAAAACGCACGTACTAAGAAATATAATTCCATACATTGAAAATATAACAAAACATGAAAGGAGAGAAATAGAACTAGAACTTGAAGCTATTTTACACGGCAACAAAATACAAAAAATAAGAGACAAAAAACAGATAAACTTTTGTGAAATGCATAAACCTAGCGGATGTGAGGAGTGTCCGAACAGATGGATTTGCCAAAAACAAATTCAGCGAAGTTAAATTCAATTAACCAAACAAGCCGAGGGCGGCGGCCAAACCGCCCAAAAAGGAGGAAAACAAATGATTATAACGCAAATGCTGAAATATATTACAAAGACAAAACATGGAGTTGAAAATCAAATAAAAGAGGACATTACCAATAAAAAAACCCCAAGAGATACAATTGCAACTCTAATTTGGACACAGGACATGGATATTGTGATTCAGCTTCTAGCCGAAACGGTCAAAGCAGCAGATTGGGACGGAAGATATAGCAGACGCACAAGAGATTGGGCACAGGGTATCAAAGCACTACCAAGACCATGTGTGCTAAATACACATCCAGCACACATAAACCAAATAATAGAAGCCTTAATAAAATATCCAAACTGCTAGAAAAAAAAGCCGGGGATTCATTCCCCGGCTTCTACATTCGTTTTTTGAAAAAAGTTTGATTTTGAGGTTCGGATTTACCTGTTCCGTGACAGCCATTTCCCGACCCCTTATTTATCAAGGCTTTCAGAAATTAAAAGCAGCACACGGTTCCGAGACATGGCACCCTGGGCGGGGGACCCCCCACCCCCACTCCAGGGAACCCGCCATGTCCCGGTCCGTGCTTTTCTTTTTTATGCCTGCAGCAAGCCTAATTTTTAAGTGGTGCCCTGGCTGCTTTATTTTCAGACAATTTAAGCAACCAGGGCACCACTTAAAAAACATAGTGAATATTATCTCTTTCATTTCCTTTTTATGGGCACTACTGCCACAAGGATTTTAATATTACCACATCAGGTCTACCCCCTTCATCAAGACCGATGAGGAGAAGATCCGCTCCAGCTGCTACCCTGCTTTTCCTTCTCACTCGCTACTTTTTTCACACCTTTTTCCAGGAAAATCATACCGAGAATACTTCTCAATAAAAATGTGTTTTTGAGGAAGGGATTTGATTGTTCCATGACAACTATTCCCTGACCCCTTTATTATCAAGGCTTTCAGTAACCATTCTTAATCCCATAACATAGAAATAGACATAATGCAAAAGCCAGGCTTAACAAATCTATCATCACGCAAAATATAAGTTACTATTACCTTGCATTGCCTACCCGTATATTGTTTGTTTTTCAACTCTCTTAAAAACAATAAATCGCCAACATTGAAACACCTATCATCTTTCCTTACTTCAAATCTTTTCCTTTCAGTTATTACTTCTTCGAAGTATTCACTCTCTATTTTTAAATCATGTATTGCCATTCTAATTACTCCTTAACAATATTATACAACTTCTTTTTCATCAGAATATATTGCGTTTATATTTACATCAAATCCAGTAGGCACTTCTTCTTTTTCCTTTCCTGCCTTCTTATCCTCAATTCTTTTTATAAGCTCACTTGACAATGTAAAGCCTGAAAATAGTGCCATACTGTCATATTGATTTGCTATTCTTTTTTTGAATAGAATAAACTCTGAACCTGTTCTCTGTTTTAATGCATACCAGTATTCAACTGCCACAAATACTATTAAAGGAAGCATACTAAACGCTGAGAAATTATTTATTTTTCTATGCTTCTTCTCATATTCGAGATAACCACGTATTTGTCTATCCAACATTCTGTCATTTTGTGCAACAAGGATAAAATCAAATCCTAACTTCCTATGTTGTGAAAAGAAATCTATCCATTCTTTCCGCATACTATCCCTAAAGTCTCTGCAATTAAATCTGCCCCCTGCTTCGTCTATTACTACTAAACACTGAGATTCTTTACCATTCTCTATAAAATCCTTCTCCAATGCAAATTCTATTAGTTCATCTATTGTTATTTTTTCGTTTGAATAGTAGTAAAATAGTTTGTCTATTCCCTTTTTTATTTGCTTTTGTGTAAATTTAATCGGAAAATTCGCTATTACATATCTGCCTTTTGATAGTATAGATAATATTAGCTCTATGGCATGATAGCTTTTCCCACTTCCTGGCGTACCACTATACAATGTAATCATTAACTTCCAACCACCTTAATCCACCTTAAAACCACCCTGATAGCATAATATGTAATTACTGCTGTGCAATATATTTGCAGATGGGCTACTATTTCAGCAAATGGAAATATCCAGCACATTGCTTTTATCCATTGATTATCTATGCTTAATACAAAATTAAATGGTGATGTTGGCAACAACAATAACATTGCTTGCAATATTGTTCCTAAACTACTTATTATCGCGTTAAATATTGCTATCATTTATACACCACCACCTAGCAATTTTCTTGTCACCAACACTAATGTTATATCAAATATTAATAATTCTAATGCTTTTACATAACCAACAATACTTGACCATACACTTAAATCTATATTAAAATTTAAGTTTGGCAATATTGGTCCTGCTGGTATATCTACATTTAGGACTGGATTAAAAGTATTGTCATTAAATAACTGGAAACTTCTCATTAAATCCCATGGTAATGAAAATGGGAATCTTGTTGTGAATATTTCTCCTGATAACTTCAATGGATCCATGTTTACAGGTATTGTTAAATCAAAAAATTTTGCGATATTCGCCGACATGATTTTTATAGCATCAAACACACTGGATAACCCTGTTATCTCTGTTGTCCCATCAAATACCGCATCTGCTGGCGGGTCTGATGTACCTGTATCTATCTGTTTTACATCTGGATGCGATTTTCCCAATAGCTCATCAATTACGCCACCTAATGGCACACCTACCTTTCTTAATCCTTGCCCATCTGACCAGTCCCTTGTTGGATTATCTACCCAATCTGTCGCACCAGTTAATGAAGCATTTGTTTTCATTGTTAACACATTTATTACAGCACCATCAGCACAATCCCAAATATTTGTTGTGCTATTGGCCGTTAAAGATGCAGTCTCTGTATATGTTCTATTTCTAGTAGCAAACTCCATGCTTGTATTGGTTCCGGTTTCAATTTTAACTTTCCCGCCACTAGCAATTATATTATGTAACGTCAGAGTTTTAATACCATACTCTTCATATTTACCATCACTTTTCAAAACATAAAAATGTGTCAAATATGGCCTTGAGCTAGTCATAACTAATAATTCATTCCTAGCATCAGGATGTAAGGCATATTCTATTGTTACACCAGCCGTATCTGTTATTGATAAATTTACATCATTTGCACCAGGATTTATTAAATTATCTACCCATGTTTTTGCGTCATTCCATACGTCTGTTGCTACATTACATACCGCTTTTGTACCATTTACAGCCGCATTATAATCTTGTAGCATCAAATCTGTTCTTATTGTTGGCAATGTTCCTAACCATGCTTTTGTTGTATTTTGTAATTCTGCATTTGTTGCAAAGGTTACTCCTGCCGCTACCAATACAGTTGCAGCATATGGAACTAATGCCAATGGAATTACAGCTTCTGCTTTTTTATTTGGGTAGACATATACCGCACATATTGAAAACCATATTATAAATATCAAAATCGATATTTTTCTTACAATTTTATACACTCTTTTTTCCACTCCTTTAACTTAAAGTTCCTATTTAGAGGCTGATCCGGTGGGTACCCGTGAACATACAGTTCCAAATTATAAAAAAAGGCCGGATGTCGCCGAACATCCGACCTGTTTTTTATAAATTATTTCGCAATGGTGGTGAAGATTTTCCGGCCATATCTCCAGGCAAACAGCAGCACGGCCACACCTACGGCGGCGGTTGCAATGGGAGACATTGTGGCAAGCACATCTTCCTTAAGCTGAGTAAATGCACCCGTTACAGCGGTATTTTCAACTCCTACCGCCATAGCGGCGGTTGTGGCGCCGACCACAACAGTTCCAACGGCACCAGCGATAGCATTTTTTGATTTTAATACTAATCCCTTGATTTTCTCACTTTTAATCATCTTTGTTCAACCTCCTGTTATCGTTTTAAATAATTTGAACATGCTTTTTATTCCCCAGCCAGCACCCCCGGCGATGAATGCCAGCAAAAAGCCGTCCCAAAAGCCAGCATATAAAGCTTGGCTGTCAAAAGTTATTTCCGGAATCATTCTGTAACCCCCCTCATGGCTACCCAGGCCGTAAGGGCTGTTATGGCCCCCAGGAGCAATCCAAAATAAAATTCCGTGTTGACTACTACCATAGTTTGAACTTGCTCCTGGGATGCAATGTCATATACTTTAATCTGAATCATTTATTTCACCTACATTATGAAGCCTTAATTATTTTTGCCGGTTCAATGTAAGTCGCATTTACCAACTCTAACCTTGTCTTATTTCCCACAGGAACCACCTGTAAATCCAACTCGTAACGCCCGGGAACATGTCCTTTGAATTTCTCGTACATTCTCATGTCTCTTGTTGTAAGGCTTACCCTTTGTATGCCTTCGTAATCCTTATCTGCAACCACGTTGTCCCCCTCATACTCCACTTTTACTCCGTAAATCCTTTCACCTGTTTTTACGTCCGCAAAATCATACCTCTTAACAAATTTCACATTCACCATTTCTTTCATTTTTAGCCCTCCTTTTTATTTTAACCTTTTTTATAACGCTTTCTTATTTGACCTTGGCTTTATTATGTAAATTGGTCTTAACTCTTTTGATTTTTTAAAACTTTCCAGTATGCTAAATATTTCATTTACCTTTTCCTCATCAGTGCGCTGTGTAAATAGGCTGTTACCTATCACGTTTTCAATTACCATTATTAGTCTTTCATAGCGTTCGTGGTCGTAATAGTGCATAAATACTTTCATGTATTCTTCTTTTATCATTAATATCACCCACACCCTAATATTAAGCTGATTTATACAGCATTATCTTTTCCTGAACTATAGGCGATATTTCAACCATGCGTCTCTTATCTTCTCTTACAGGTGTAAAATCAGCGGGAACAATATATGTATCCTTAATATTTACATCTGTTCCTAACCAGCTAATTCCGGCTTCTTTCAACAATTTTATATGATTATAATAAGTGCTTCTTTTTAGCCTTTCCTTTAATTGCCTTTCTCCCATTGACGATAGCACATACCATGAACCCAATAATACTTTCGCTAAACTTTCATCGTATACTTCGTAAAGCCTGTTTTCAACATTATTCATTCCTCTAACAATATCCATACTCTTTTCACCTTCTCTTAAAATTCGTTTTACTTCTTCATCATGAACATTCTCAAAGAAACCTTCGTCAACAAAATCAATTTTAGGTAATCGTCCATAGTTATACTCAATCTTTTTAGCTTTAACTTCAACTTCAACACGTATTATTTTGTTCGCTTTCTCTTGTATCTCATTAATTTGCGATTCTCTTAAAAACTTTTTCAATCTTTTTCTGTCATGCTTCCAAAACTCAGGCCCTTTGTGGTAGAATTTTATACAGGTAGTAACTCCAGGAGCATAAAGCCCTGATAACCCATACCGATTTACTTCCCTCCTGGGATACTCCGCATTGTTCAGACCCCTAAACCATTCTTGACAAGCCTCGAAACTGTCAAGTTCATAGCATTCGGCCACATCGGCCCGCCTCACCATCCATTCACTAGCGTGAGGCAATTTTTTTTCGGTAAGATTTTCTACCAATCCAATCATCCAGCTAACCGATGAACTAAAATCAATAGGCCCTCCCCAACAGTTATGTCCCATCATGGCCTTGTGGACACTTGCTTCGATGTAAACATATGGATCTGTATCCATCTTGCTTAAACCCCTGCCGTCACTTGACCATTGTTCCCTGTCAACCTTTACGCTTATCCTGGAATCATGGCTTCCTTGCAAAGAACCCGTTGTTATCGAATAAATTTGTTCCCCGGTTTTCAAGTCGATTCCCTGCCGACGAATGCATTCTTTTTCAATGGCCAAAGCCAGGCTTTCGTCCAAAAATGGCGATCGTATTCCGATGGTGTCAAAAGCCAATTTTTAACCTCCCCTCCGCTTGTGAAATTTATACACATCTATGAACATTAGATTTTTAAAAGGTTTTTTAATCACAGAGATTGTAAAAAACTATCATAGTCTAACCCATGAGACTTTCATCCGGTACCAAAAACTAAAATTTATCTTAGCTTGTGAAAATTTATAATAGTACCACCCATGGCACTTTCATCCGCTGTCACTATCTGTCGAAAATACTACTGGAAAATTATGTGTCCATCTCGTTGGACTGTCGTCCGGTGTTACTATCGGACGGACGACTTTTTCACCTACCTAAAAAGTTGATCCACCGGGCTGAATTGACGATGCATTTTTTGAAGGTCACTACCCCACAAATTTACATAGTGCCTGACCATTTCTAAAGTTGAATGTCCCAGGAGCGCCTGGAGGCTGAAGGGATCTCCTCCCCGCATTATGTACATCTTGGCAAATGTGTGGCGAAATGTATGAGGGCTAACCCTTACACCTGTTAACTTTGCCATTTTGCCGTATATAGTCAGCCTTTCCTGCACTGTTCTTTGTTTCATTGGCTTATTATCAGATGTTATGAATAAATGCTCATTTCCTGTTATTTCCCCTCGTGTTCGCAAATACTTTCTTAACATCTCTTTTGTTTTACTTGACACAAAAACTCTTCTTTGTTTCCCACCTTTTCCTTCAGTTATTAGCACTTCCCCATCTTTTAACCTTATATCCACTAATTTAATTCCAACCAATTCCGAAACCCTAACTCCTGTATCCAACATAAAAAGAATCATCGTATAATCACGAAAGCCTACAAACCTGCTTTTATCAGTTACGGCCAACAAAGCTATTAACTGTTCTTCAGTAAAAGCCTGAATTTTTACCGTTTTTGACTTCTTTCTTTCTAGCTTTTCCGCAGGGTTTATGCTTATGTAGCCTTCTTTCACTAGAAATTTATAAAACTGCTTTATGCTTCTAACCCTATGATTAACTGTTGTCGATGAAAGTCCGCTGTTAACCATCTTTAATACTATTTCTTTTACCATGCTTTCCGTTATCAATACCGGGTCTAATTCCAACCCCAAGACCTTTAAAACCTTAACAATTGCTATTAGATTTTCCTTGTACCATCTTCTTGTGTTGTACGATAACCCTTTTATTTTCATGCTTGATATAAAAAGCTCTATGGCATTTTCCCAGGATATACTTTTACTTTTTTCATTAAGCTCAATATTTACTGTCGTCCTACGCTTTGCCATTTGCAAAAACCCCCTGTCGTACGAATTCGTTTTTTCCTTTTTCATCGTAAATTTTGGAGCGTGTAATCCCGTACGTCTTTTAAAAAACCAGTGGCGTAGGCAAAAATAAAAAGGCCCCAGGAAAAATCCTGAAGCCTTTAAAATAAAGGTTTTCTTAATTTTTGGTGTCGGAGGCGGGACTTGAACCCGCACGGTCTCCCATACGCCCCTCAAACGTACGCGTCTGCCTATTCCGCCACTCCGACGTGTCCAGTGCAAAATAAATGTTAACACATTTCTTGGGTATCCGTCAAGGGAAACAGTGCAGGAAATGATTGCCCGTCGGGTTCTTGCCGGTTTTTTTTGAAGCTAGGAGGGGGCGGTTATGCCCTTTTGTTTTAGGTAAGCCAGGTAGCTCTGGACCACGTTATTAATGGCTGATTTATTTTTAAGGACCTCCAGCCAGCGGCTGGGGATGGCGTTGTACCCGTAATATGCCCCTGCCAGGCCGCCGGTGATGCAGCCGGCTGTGTCGGTGTCCTCTCCCCGGTTGATCACTTCCACCAGGGCCTCCTCAAAGCTTTGGGTATCGAGGAAGGACTGAACGGAGGCAGCCAGGGTATCCAGGGCGTTGCCACGGGGTAAAGTTGGGGATGACCCTTTTTGAACACTTTTAATCATGTGCCAGAAGAATTTAGTAGGTTGTAGGTTCATCTCCTTGCAGAATCCGTCGGTCAGCTCCAGTGACCGGCTGACCAAGCTGCGCTTGGGACCGCCTTGGGCCGCCAGCCGCACCAGTATGTTATAAAAAATGCAGCAGGTGGCGCTGTCGTGGCTGTAGTGGGTCATCATACATATTTCAGCCGACCACTTGGCGATTGTCTGCATGTCATTCCAATAGCCGAAGGTCACCGGCAGGGTGCGCATTAGTCCGCCGTTACTGTCCATTTTGTTTAACGTCTGGGCGGTCATGCGGGCGGCTTCCCGCCAGTTGCCAAATTTCATATAGTTTCGCAGTGATTCTCTGGTTGTCCGGCCGATGTCCTTGGGCCCGGACTGAAACCAGCGGAGGAAGTTGTGACCGATCTCTTCCAGCGGGTAGGCGGGGTTGGACAGTATCCCTCTGGCCACATCCAGAGTCATCACGGTATCATCGGTCCATTCCCCCGGCTCCAGACCCAGCCGGCCTCCACCACACATGTCTCTCAGGATGCAGAATTTGTCTTTAATCTCGGTTGCGCTCAGTGACTCCACCGGCCCGCCCAGGGCATCACCCAAGGCTGCTCCGAAGAAGGCCCCCCTTATTATATTTTCCATTAAAACCTCCATTGATAATTATTTACTATTTTTCTCGGGATTGTACAGATACCTATATGTCTGCTGGTAAAACAAAACCTTGCGGATAAACTGACGAGTTTCAGGGAAGGGAATCTGGTCTATGCTGTTACGATCCCCGGTCCAAATTCTTTCCCCAAGCCACTTTTTAACATTCCCCCGTCCGGCGTTGTATGCCGCCAGAACCATAACGGTGTCCCCGCTATATTCTTTATAAAGATCTGAAACATAATATGCTCCGATACTTATATTAAATTCCGGATTAAAAAGCAAATCGGAGTTGAAATTGGGCATCCCCTTCTGTCCGGCTACCCATTTTCCAGTATCCGGCATTATCTGCATAAGACCCCTGGCCCCCTTGACTGAAACCGCCGTGGGGTTGAAATTGCTTTCAGTCTTGGTGATGGCTGCCAGTAAGTAACCGTCAATTCCGGCAACCTCGGCCTCCTTGAAAATAACCTGACGGTAAGGGATGGGAAAGACAAACCTGCCAATATTTCCTGCATTAAATAAAAGGAGTATGAGGGAAAAGACAATTATAATTCTTCTCCCGTTGAAACCCCTCTTTTTTCTTTTATAAGACAAAACAATCACTCACTCCATGTATTCGGGCTTTGTGTCGGGATCATTTTTACGGGTGATTTGGTTCCAGATGGAGTCAACCTGCCTGTGGGTGTTCTCCAAGGGACCGCTATTATCTATAATCCTGTGGGCATATCTGCATTTTTCCTCCTGGCTCATCTGGGCCTTTATACGTTTTAAAACGTCCTCCCTGGAGAGTCCGCTCCTGGCCATCACCCTTTTCACCTGGGATTCCGGATCTGTGGTGACAACCCATATCTCGTCCACCATGCTGTCCATGCCGGACTCTATCAGCAGAGGCGCCTCAATCACCAGGGCCGGGGAACTTGTTCTGTTCTTACGGTACTCCGATATACAGGTGTCCACCACTCTGATTACCTCGGGGTGTATGATGCTCTCAAGCCTGGCCCGGGACTCAGCATTTTTGAAAACTATAGAGGCCATCCCGGCCCGGTCCAACTCCCCTTTTTCATTAAGCACTTCGGCGCCGAACTCACTAATTATGCGGGCAAGACCCTGGGTCCCGGGGGCTACAACATCCCTGGCCACAAGGTCGGCATCAATAACCTGTGCCCCCAGTCGGGCAAGCCGCCGTGAAACTGTACTTTTTCCGCTGCCTATGTTTCCGGTAAGTCCAACAATAACCATTATTAACACTCCGGTTTTCAAATTCGTTATAAAAGAGTCTTATCCTTTAAAAATAAGAGTAAAAACATTTTGTTTGATTTTATTGCGTATGTTCATAAAGTCATGTAAAGTTATATTAGATATTGCCACAGCCATTAAAAGAATAGTATAATTCCCCTGTTCAGAAAAAAACACTGGGAGAGTGAGATTTTTGGTAACCCTGAGCAAGTCTATATTCGCTATGCCCCCGCAAATACGTCAAAAACTATTTTCCGGTGATTATGAGCGACTGGGAGGAATTGTCAGGGAAAAAGCCACCGGCAGAATTACCTACCTTCTGGTTGACAAACTTAACGAAGAAAAAGACGGCGCCAGCGTAAGCATTTCCATGCCGGAAATAGTGGACAGCACTTTGAAGTACCTTACCTCCGGCCTGATAAGAAAACAACTGGAACACCTGGAAAGGGAACTGAACGCACAAAACATCCAGATAAAACCTGAAGATTTGGACGTTATTACCAGGGCCATTGACTCCATTCACATAAAAAACATGTCAGAAGATGATTTTGGGCAGGTCATCGGCAGCATTCAAAAGCTGTACACCAGGTACCATGAAGTTTTTTCAAAGTATCTGAAGGACCTTGACAGGCCCAGAAACTATCAGAGTTTTCCTTTTATAAAGATACTTATACTGATAGCAGTAATCGCCGCAAAGATCTGTGTGCAGTCAGGCGGCTTTACCCAAGCCCGGGAATGGATTGATAAAATTTATGAAGATACAATAAAGGCCGTAAAGGCCTACTGCCTTCAAAACAGTAAAACCGATAAGGATATGGCTCATTTCACCAGGATTGCGGGCTATCCTGCCGGTATTTTCTTTGACGAACTGAAAGAAGTATTGGCCAGCCCGGCCAGCAAGCCAAAATACAAGTTTCCTCCCATGGAAGCAATCTATCTCTGGAACTGCGCAGAATACCTGGAGGGCTACCTTATTGAACTGGATAGCAGGTATTAGTATCAGGGGTTAAAAGGTATCTATTTTAATTTTACAATCTCCGCCAAAAAGTCCGGATCAAGTTCTTCATTGTGCTGTATATCGTTGAAAACTCCAGGGTAGGCCTCCTGAAAGTATTTCAGAAGAGGTATCATAACCTGTTTTATCCCTCCATGGACACCCGGCATGGAGCAGGTTTCCAGTAGTTCTCTCCACTGTTCAGGCTTATAGCTGTATACAATCCTTGTTTTTGTGGCCCCCTGGGTGATTTCTGAAGGAAAGCTAAACCTTGTCTCACCGTCAAAAATCCTTTTGGTGGACACCGAAAGGGGCGCCTCCCCGCTGTAAACAGCAATGGCCGTTATGACACCCTCATCTGCCTTATAATTGCCCTTCTCGGGCTGCTGCACCAGTACCAATGGCCTTGTCTGCAAAAAAATCACTCCGTTGCTAAAAAATATCGTATGGCTATTATATATTCTTTATCTGAATAGATAAATACCGGAGTATTAATCATACATGTAAAATAGGCCGCAATACCTCCCACGGCCTATTTTACCGGTTTTTTCATAGAATTGTTTATCCATGGTGAAAAATCAGCGATATCTCTCCGATTCCCCTTTGTCAATGGTCCTGGCCACCTGCCCGCCTGCAATAATATCCTGATAGCTCATTCTATCCATTTGCTCCCCCAGCACAAATGAAACTTCCACACCACAGGTGTCAGCCAGTAAGACCAGTGAGTCCCAGTCGGGGTAGAATTCTCCCCTTTCCAGTTTTTTTATCCACTTAACGGTCTCTCCAATTTTTGCAGCCAGCATCTTACGGGTGAACTGCTTGCCGCTTCTTTTGCTGCGGATATCTATGGCTTCCCGCACCTTGGCGCCCAGTGTTTTCAGATCGTTCATCCGTTTTATGCCCCCAGTCCGAGATAATTGAGCCGCAAACCATTTTCAATAGCTTTCCACAAATACTGAGAAAATAACAAAACCGCCTTATCGGCGGTGCCGTCTTGCAGACGGCGGAATCCAGAATTCAGAATTCAGAATTCAGAATGGTGACAGCATACTTTAAAAGTGACCCTCAAGCGACATGCATGAGGGGGGAGGGGTTTTAGTCCAGGCGGATGTTCCGGAGGCTGTTATCTGGCTCTTGGCGACAGAGCCGTACGGACTGCCGAACCGGCTAATTTGGAGGTTAGATGTTGGAAGTTGGAAATTGGATTAAGATGGGAATGGCTTCGAGGTCGTTTCCTACAAGTTTTCTAACCTCTGGCCTCCAACCTCCAAAATGGTCGACAGTCCGTTAGGCGACGAGCTTAGAGCCAGTTCAGCCGGAGAATAAGTAGATCGGACTCAAACCCCTCCACCGGCCACAGAGCGACCCTGGAGCGACCCCAGAAAAACTCTGGGCTTGCATAAAAATGCTTTGGTGCTTCAGCGCTTTAATGCTTTAAAGCGTCATATACTTTCCTAAACGATAACAAAACCGCCTTGTCTGGCGGCTTGGAATTCAGGCCTACATGCCGCAAGCGGCGCCACGGAGGATTAAAACAGAGTATTCTTTTCTGTTTTCTCTGTGGCTGATAAAGCTTAAAGCTTACCGCTTACAGCTATTTTCAGCGTAGCCTCTAATCAGTTACCTTTTCCCATACTTTGCAGTTTTTAAAAAGGTTGAAAATGTTGCCGTCCAGCTTTCCTTCCTCCACCATGGCACCCAAAATATTCAGTGCGTTTTCCACCGGCATGGCCCTTTTATAAGGGCGGTCATCGGCGGTAAGAGCGTCGTAAACATCCGCCAGGGCAAGTATCCTGGCCTCCAGAGGTATTTGGTCTCCAGCCAGTCCATTTGGATATCCCTTGCCGTCCATATGCTCGTGGTGCATGGCTGAATAAAGTGGTACATTGGAGTATTTTTTTATAAAATTTATTTTCTCCAGCATTCTGGCGGTTATGGATACGTGATCCTCCATGACCCTGCGCTCATCATCGGTAAGTGTCCCTTTCCTTATGGTTAGGCACTGCAGTTCTTCGGGGGTGAGACAGGGCCATTCACGGCCCTGTATGTCCCGGTATGTCAGCGCAGCCACCCCGGCCAACTCCAAAGCCATGTTATCATCAATGAAAGTGGCCGGGCTGTTGGCTTTTTCCACCAGAGCCCTGGCCCTTTTCAGCTCTTCCAGCTCCCTGCCATACCGTTCATCCAATTCACCCAGGTTATCGACCCGGCCTTTTTCCTGAAGGCAGCTGCGCTCCCGGTAATAATCAGCTGTTTTTGACTGGTACAGGTAATCAAGCCTCTGCAGCACCAATTCAACCCTGTTGTCCAGCCTGGTTGCCTTGTTCATTACCTCCAGGGGAGTGGCCACCTTCCCTATGTCATGCAGCCAGCCGGCCATTATCAACTGCTCATGCCTATCCGGGCTGAATTTTTTATCCTGCCACAGATCATCTCCGGATTGGTTTATGGCCTCCGCCAACCGGCCGGACAATAAGGCCACCCTCCTGGAATGGTTGGCGTTATATGGCGTCCGGGCGTCAATAGCGGTGGTGATGGTATGCACAAAGGAATGAAAGAGCTGTTCAATATCACTGATCAGTTTAGCGTTGGTAAGGGCTATGGCCGCCTGGGAGGCCAGGGATTCTATCACCTTCTGGTGCTCCGGAATAAAAGATACCACGGTGTTGCCATCTCTGTCCATGGCATTTATCAGCTGAAGCACTCCAATGATTTGGGACTCATGATTCTCCATGGGCACCACCAGCATTGACTTGGTGCGGTAACCTGTGGTCTTATCATAATTACGGGGGCCGGAAAAATCAAAACCGTCGGTATTGTAAACATCGGGGATATTTACCGTTTTTCCGGTCAGGGCAACATAGGCTGAAACATTCTCCTTCACCAGTTTTACCGGAGGAATGTTTATGGGCTCACCCTTTCCTCCCCGAAAGGTATTCTGGGTCTTGTTATGCATTATTTTAAAGACCAGCTTGTCCTTTTCATACAGGTACAGGGTGCCCCCATCTGCATTGGTAATCTTTCGCGCCCCGGCAAGTATCATTTCCAAAAGACGGTTGTGATCCTTTTCCGCAGACAGGGCGATACCAATATTAAGAAGGTCTTCCACAAGATTAACTTGATATGTAGGTTCACTGCTGTCTCTACACACAGTATCATCACCTTATATAAAATAATCCCCTATATCTTTAAAAACTGCCGGCATGCAAATGCCGACAGTTACTCTTTCACCCTATGAAAGGCTACTTTTCCCCCATTATCCTCTTACCCGCCGACCAGTCCAGCCATTCCTGAGCACAGCACATGGGGCATGGCGCCACATGACTCTTTATTCTGTCCCACTCCTGGGTAAACACCTTGACCTCCATTGAGCTGTCACAGCGCTGACACGGAACCTTTTCTTCAATTTCCGGCTCCGAAAACAGTGCCGCTGTGTTATTGACCAGTTCCATCTTCAGACTTTCTACTTTTCCCTTTTTTAGGCCCTCTTTTTTCCTGGCTATTTTTTTAAATACACCGCCGCAGTTATTGCATCTTGCGTTTATGGAAGCTAAGCTCCCAATTACAGTGCAGCCGCAGGACCAGGTTTCCAGGTTGTCCCCAAGCCTTTCCCAATCCCCTGATGACTTAATTTCGACACCAGTATGCATTGTTGTTGACACCCCACTATATTCTATCTTTATAAGACATAATAGCATGATTTATTCCATAATAATACTCAATTCAATGAGGTTGCTGCGATTTTTTTTAAGAAGTTCAAGGTCGGTGGACACGGATATCCCCTCCGGTTCAGCCCTTTCAGATACTGACCATATTCTACCACCTTCAATTTTTCCTGCATATTTTAAATATGATAAATATCACACGGTTTATGCAGTTTGCCTCATAAGTCAGCAGCATCCCTTTCCGGTAATATGTATTTAAAGGAATACCTGATAATGAAGCCGAGGAGGTATGATCCATGAGTAAGAAAGACCGTTATATGCAATTAAAGCATGATCTGATTGAAAGCTGCGGACAGTGCATGGGGTTTAGGGCCCGGGGAGTTGATTTACAAAAAGCCGGAGACAAAACCGGCTGTACACCGGGCACATCCTGTCACACAAAATGCCCGGCCCTAGGCGTTGCACCTGCCCCTGGAACGTCCGTGCCGACCGATAAAAAGCCGGGAGGAGCCTATTGTTTCAAATGCGGGGAACCCGGAGAAAAAAAGGCGCTTCTGCCCTGCCGCCTTAAAGGTGAAAGTCTCTGGGTCTGCACCGGATGTCTTCCTTCTATGATACACGGGTAAATCTCTTCCAAGAAGGTTTTTGGTTAGCAGTGCCGAACATTGTAAGTATCTCATTGTAAGTATCTGTAACATCGTCTTAAGGAGGAGAACAGTGTCTTATATGGACTGCAAATCAAAAACCACCAAAAAGTGCGCATTCCTGGGAGGGCCCGGAATAGGAAAAACCACCCTTATTAAACAGCTGGACGTGGACTACAGCATGGTTGGGTATGCATCCTCAGTCTGCCTGGAATTTGCCAGAACCTATATAATTCGTTACGGCCCCCCCACCTCCATTTTCGAGCAGTTCCTCCTCTACGAGGGCCAGAAACAGGTGGAAGATGAGCTTTCCCACTGCGATATAATATTCTGTGACAATGCCACCATACTTAGCTATGTTTACGGACTCATTCTCTGTGATTTTAAAAGCCCCCGGGAGACCTACGCCCTCATGAAGCTGTACGAATGGGCCATGAAAGACGTTTCGTCCTACGAGATATTCTATATTCCCAGAGAATTCGCCTTTCATCCGGACGGTGTAATATATCAAAACGAGGAACTGGCCATTAAGGTGGACGAGAAAATAAAAAATTTCCTGGACATCATGAACGTACCCTATACCGTGGTCAAGGGCGCCATGGAAACCAGGATACAAACAGTAAAGGATAAAATAGGGTTTGTGGAAAAAAGGTCCTGTGCCTTTAATCCGGTTGCCGAGTAAAAGCTTTTTATGGTAGTTGGTTATAGGTTATTGGCTGTAAGCTGTAAGCCAAACCAACTACTAAACACCTGTCACCTGCCACCATTTACCTATTACCTATTACCTACCAAAGTGTATTCCGCTCAAAGCTTACGGCTTATAGCTTATAGCTTAAAGCTGTCCCCCCTCAGTCCCCCAGGTCATATTTGTCCCTGAGCAGCCTGGATACCTCCTGCAGTGTACGGTAGGAATTCTCCACGGTAAGATGTCCGTCGGTATTTATCAGGCAGCACCTGGCCGGGGCCAGCCAGGCCTGCTTCAATATCTTCTTCAGGCCGATACCCCTGGAAACCAGGTGGGACCATAGGCTTTCCAGCCTCACGGCCAAGGCTTCCACCGACTCGCGGCTCAACTCCTCGGTCAAGGTGGGCACAATTCCCCAGGATATTATGTTTCCTGCATCCAGAAAGTCCCTGACCTCGCCGGAATATCTGGTAAATATCTCTCCGCAGCCGTAAGCGTCAATGGAAAGTATGTTCATATTCATGCCGCTCAGCAAAAAAGACCAGTCCGGGTTTCCACAGAGGTGAACTCCCCGGGGGCCCTCCAGCCTTTCAAGGAAATCGGAGAAATCCTGTTTGGCTCTGTGGCTGGCATATCCTGTAAAGGAACCAAAAATTATTTCCAGGCCCGGCTCATCTACCCAGACAAAGGCGCCCGGGTGTTTTTCCTTTAGCTGCCGGTATTGCACATTGGTTTTCAGGGCTATGAATTCGTAAAGAAATTCCCTTATATCATCATTATAAATAATAGGCTTCAGGTTTTCATCGGAAATTTTAAGGCCAAAACTGACAGGCCCAATGCTCTGCCCCCGGATAAGCCGGTATGCCGACAGGTCCTGGGCCAAAAAGGCATCGAAGGCGGCGGAGTAACCGGAAGACAGTTTAAACAGGTTTTCATCGTCACTCTTCATGGCATATTCCGTCAGTTCTTCGTAAAACCCTGAAGAATCCAGGGTTATTCTTTTTTGAGACGTGTCCACCCTGATACCGGGAAAGTTCTCACTGACCTGAACGTACATATCTTCGTAATAGCTGTAATTTGGAAGCTGGGGCCAGAAGGGTATATCCAGTTGAAGGACCAGTTTCATGGCATCTCCTATATTTTTATGGGGGAGAATACCCATTGCAGTGGTAAGGCAGTTTCCTTTTAAATCCATGTTCATCCCTCCGCTAGCATTATTACTAATTCCATCTGGTGAAGCGACTAATACTGCTCCATAAACAAAGTATAAACTAAAAAATCTGGCGGTCTGTTAAATACGCCCTCGCACCGAGGTGATATTTATCACATTCCACAACACCTTTTGAGTATTCTTCTTGAAAATTATACTCCCGGCGGTCCAAAGCTACAACAATCTCTGCCGGATTTGAACTCCCCATCAGTTTTTTAATGAGCTCCTAGACCCATAATATAAGGATGTGCCGCTCTTTAACCACTACAAGGAATATTTATAAAAATGTAGTGAAAAACCTGTTGATATTTACTAACTATATTAGTATAATATTTCTCAAGGGACCGTGATGACAAATACATATATAAAATTGCTGTGAATACATGACCTGGGGAGTTCCCCGATAACTGCGGGAATACAGGCTGCCGTGTAGGCCGGCGAAGGAAATCCGTCCCTGCTGGCCTTCTTATTCCTACGGAATATGCGGGTGAAATAAATCACTTTTTCATAAAGGGGGGAGTGACAAATATAACCACAGAAGGGGGGTGTAATTTCTGTTCTTCAGAGTTGTTAGCGCCAGGTACAAAGAAAGAGAGTATGTGTATCTCAAACTCCTTGAAAGCCGCAGGGAAGGAAACAAGGTAAAACATAAACAACTGACTAACCTGTCGAGCGTGGGCCACCTGCTGTCAGAAAGAATAAAACCCCTTTATGATGACCTCAGTAAAACCCTGTCCCTATACAAGGAAATACTGGGATCGGGACCGTCTTGGTGCAGGTATTTGAAAACAGCATACCTGCTGGCCCTGGAAAACGCCTTCAAGGCGGAACACCCCTGCAGGGATCAGGATTTATGGGATTTACTCCTGCAGGACGGGAAAAGGAAACAAAGCGGCCTATCCGATGAGAACATCTTTAACCGCCTGATTCACGAAAAATCAATGGAATATGGTGATCCCCGGGGTTTTATGTGCTGGCTGGAAAACATGAACTGTTTTCTTGTGGACAGCAGCGGCTTGCCTATAAGGTTCAGCCAACTGGATAGTCAAAGGGGAGAAGAGGCAGTCAAATTTTTACTTAACCTTAGAATTGAAGAAAATGATCCGGATTTTTTTTTGGCCAACACATGTGAAAGATTTTACAATACTTTCCGGCTAATGGCCCTTTTGGAAAAGGAGAAGGGGTACACAGTAAAGGAAATTTTCGTATACCGGCAACCGACCGAGCGGTCCGGAAAACCCGACCTCAGCATTGAGAAAATGCTGATTTGCGGTTCGGCGGAATCCATGAATGATGACAGGGTAAACCAGGCTCTCCTGTCAATAAACAGCCTGAAAAGCCATATATGCTATGTCGGTGAGCGAATCGGATCGATCACCAAAGCCAATCCACTGCCCGATCAAGATCTAACATGCACAAACTTCATATCTTCCTTTTTTTATAAAATATTCAGCGACATCAAGGTCAGGCACAAAATCTAGTTTGAACACTCTCAGGTTAATCACAGAGAGGAGCTGTTAAAAAACATGGCAATTGATAAAAAGAATATGTTTTTTTTGTTAATGGGCTTAGGCCTGCTGCTGCTGTTTCACTTCCTTCCACCGTTCGGCCCGGCCGTAGATCCCGCCGGTAAAAGCTTCGCCCTTTCGGCGGCAGGAAAATCAGCCATTGGACTTTTCCTGCTGGCCGGTGTGTGGTGGGTTTTCGAGGTAATACCCATCGGTGTCACCAGTATAGCCATAGGAGTACTGCAGCCATTGTTCATGATCAGACCGGCTAAAGAGGCCATGAGGGACTTCATGGACCCCACGGTGCTGTTTATATTCGGATCCCTGCTGGTGGGCCTCACCTTCACCAAGGTGGGTCTTACCAAGCGCCTGGCCTATAAAATGCTCATGGTGGTGGGAGAAAAGACCAGCATGATCCTGCTGGGCTGCTTTGTGGTCACCGCGCTCCTTACCCACATAATGGCCCACACCGCCGTAGCCGCCACCGTAATACCCATCTTCTTAACCATACTTGCCCTGTACAACGAGGAAGAGGGAGGCAGTATAACCAAGCCCAACAAATTCGGCAAGGGGCTGTTCATAGGCATGGCCTACACCGCCGGCGCCGGCAGCATCTGCACTCTGCTGGGGGGCGCCCGCAACCCTGCGGCCGTAGGATTCTTCAAGGAATTTACCGGTGTAGATGTAACTTTCATCGATTTTTCACTACACATGTTGCCCTTTGGGTGGATTATGGTATTCTTATTATGGGCCATGCTCCTGTTAATTTACAAGCCTGAGAAGAAAACCATACCCGGGCTGAGGAAAAGAGCCAGCGATCTCTACAGTCAATTGGGCCCCCTGACCAAGGAAGAAATATTTGTCATACTGGTGGTGGGCGGCGCTTTAGCAATGCTTATACTACAGGCGGTAGTACCAGCCTTGAAGACGCTTGACCGATCAATCCCGCTGCTCCTGGCCGGACTGATGTTTTTCTCCTTCGGAATACTGGACGTTCAGGACCTGGAGAAAAAGATACCCTGGAATATAGTGCTCCTATTCAGCGGCGCCATGAGCATCGGATTTGCCCTTTGGCAGACCGGGGCGGCCCAGTGGATGGCCATAAAGTGGCTTTCCCTTCTGCAGGGAGCCCCTTGGCTGTTCTTCGTGATTGGTGTGGCTATACTGGTTTCCATAATGACCAACTTTATAATGAACGTGGCCGCCATTGCCATAACACTGCCGGTGGCCCTGGTCATAGCCCAGTACCTGGGAGTAAACCCGCATTTGATACTGTATACGGCCACGGCCGCTGCGGGCATGCCCTTCCTGCTCCTCATCGGAGCGGCTCCCAACGCCATGGCTTACGAGTCCAGGCAGTTCACCACCGGTGAATTCTTTACCTCCGGCATTCCCGCTACCATATTGCTGCTGGTGGTAATGGTGGTCTTCATGTTCACCTTCTGGCCCCTGGTAGGACTCAGCCCCTTGGCTAAATAACTTTTACCCAGCATCGCCGGCCTAGAGATTATACAAAAAAGCTGGCCAAATAGTTAACTAAGGAGGAAAGGTTAATGTCGGCACAGTCCCAGGTTATTTTTACGGGGGGATTATTCCTCCTAACTTATGCCATGATCATGACGGAAAAGATTCACCGTACAGTGGTGGCCCTGGCCGGGGCGATGGTACTTATACTGGCGGGAGTAATAACCCAGGAGAAGGCCATTCAGTACATCGACTTCAACACCATAGGGCTTCTTATCGGCATGATGGTCATAGTGGGCATCACCCGGCACACCGGGGTCTTCGAGTACATGGCCGTGGTCTCGGCCAAGATGTCCAAGGGTGAGCCGGTGGCAATAATGATCTCACTCTCCACCATCACGGCGGTGACCTCCGCCCTGCTGGACAACGTAACCACAGTTTTACTAATCGTACCGGTTACCTTCGCCATAGCCAAGGAACTGCAAATAAATGTCATGCCCTTTCTAATTGCCGAGGTGGTGGCCTCCAACATTGGGGGCACGGCCACACTGATCGGTGACCCGCCCAACATAATGATAGGCAGCGCCACCGGGCTGGGCTTTATGGACTTTGTTTTCGCACTGACACCGGTTATAATCGTAGTCCATATACTGACCATGATCTGGCTTAAACTTCTCTACCAGAAACAGCTCAAAACAAAGCCGGAGCTAAAAAATAACATAATGAATATGAACGCCGAAGAGCAGATAAAAGACCCCGTCTTATTGAAAAAATGCCTGGTTGTCATAGTTATTACCGTAGTGGGATTTGTACTGCACCAGTACCTGCACCTGGAATCTGCCACCGTAGCCCTGACCGGGGCCAGCCTGCTGCTTCTGCTGACCAGGGAGGATCCCGAGCACGCCCTGGCAGCCGTGGAATGGCCGGTGATATTCTTCTTCGCCGGGCTGTTTATAGTTGTGGGCGGCCTGCAGCATGTGGGTATAATAGAGTCCATAGCCAAGAAGTCGCTGGAGCTCACCGGCGGTGCCATGGTTCCCACCGGACTGCTGATACTGTGGCTTTCGGCCATAGCCTCGGCCTTCGTGGACAACATTCCCTTCGTGGCCACCATGATACCTCTGATACAGGACATGGGGCGGCTGGGCGGCATAGCCGACCTGAACCCCCTGTGGTGGTCCCTCTCCCTGGGGGCCTGCCTGGGTGGAAACGGAACCCTCATCGGGGCCTCAGCCAACGTCGTGGTGGCCGGTATGGCAGAAAAGAGGGGAGTGGTTATCTCCTTCATCCACTTTACCAAGATAGCTTTCCCCATGATGATCATGTCCATAATTATATGCACCGGCTATTTGTATCTGTTCTTCCTGAAATAAGGGGTGTTAAAAACTGCAGTCTAACCGCAGCCACAGGCTGCGGTTTTTTATCGTTAAGGAAAGTACATGACACATTAAAGCATTAAAGTGCTAAAGCCTTATCGGCCCCTAGTTCCTCCGAGGTCGCTTGAGGGTCGCTTTTAAGGCAGCCTGTCACCATTCTGGCTCCTGGCCCCTGGATTCCCAAGCGCCCTTCAGGGCGTTTTTTTATCGTTTAGGAAAGCATATGACGCATTAAAGCATTAAAGCGCTGAAGTACTGAAGCACCAAAGCATTTTTATGCAAGCCCAGAGTTTTTCTGGGGTCGCTTCTGGGTCACTCTGTGGCCGGTGGAGGGGTTTGAGTCCGATCTACTTATCCTCCGGCTAAACTGGCTCTAAGCTCGTCGCCTAACGGACTGCCGACCGCCTCCAACGCCGCATCCATGCGTCGATTCCGGCTACCGGCTGCGTCCTGCAGCCGGTTCGG
>Ga0209347_1000187_pt1 | contig 174594 bp, 147 predicted proteins | sample AutmiccommuBRH23_FD_187382 | JGI IMG/M metagenome (GOLD analysis project Ga0209347, IMG submission 187382) | Deep subsurface microbial communities from Mt. Terri, Switzerland - Autotrophic microbial communities BRH/23 (SPAdes) (version 2) | ecosystem: Environmental > Aquatic > Deep subsurface... | reverse complement strand
GGTAAATTAAGTCCTGTAGATTTTGAAAATAAATGGTTAAATAATCAACTTAATCCTAAACCAATTTTTACTATTTTTGATAACGAAAAATTAATAAAAACCGGTCAACACTAATCAGGGAAGTTCATTAAGTTTCAGGTTTCAGGTTTTTTTCGTTTATTATTCATACTTAAATTATCACACAAAGTTTCACAGAGAGCCACGAAGATTCACAAAGAAATAGTAATAAAGATTTATTGCGGAAATAAATTCCTTCACAAAAAATAACGATTTCGTTAAATTAACATTTTTAAAACAACCATTTAACCAAGCTTTTGTAATTTTCACGCTTGAATTTTAAATTATGCACAAACTACCTAAACTTACCAGATTCAACGAAAACGTATTGGCAAAATACCGTATTTATAACAGTATTTTTATGACATTGCCATTTGATGCCATTACAAAAACTGGTGTTATGCTGCCGCTTTTTCACGAAGTTTGCGAAAATGGTTTCTCCAATAAAAAAAATCCGACCGAAATTGTAGATGCCTTTTTTAAGGCTTATCATACAAATCCGTCAGAAAAAGACAAGATAAATTTACTTTTTCGTTTTATACAATATATAGAACGCCAAGTGGTGTTGTTTGACGCCATTGAAGATGCGGCATTTCCTATTGTAAATAATATGGATGGCGTGGGAACTTTGCGAAACAGCAAAGAAACCGCAGCTTTGGAAAATAAAAAAGAAGCCTTAAAAAAACATTTGGAGAATTTTAAGGTTCGGGTGGTTTTAACAGCGCATCCAACACAATTTTATCCGGGAGCCGTTTTGGGAATTATCACCGATTTAACGGAAGCCATTCTGGAAAATGATTTGCTAAAAATAAATCAGCTTTTGGCACAATTGGGTAAAACGCCGTTTTTTAAACATGTAAAACCTACGCCGTTTGATGAAGCCGTAAGTTTAATTTGGTATTTGGAAAACGTATTTTATCATTCGGTTTCGGGCGTTTACAACTATATCCAAAGCAATATTTTCGACAATCAGCCTATTGACAATGAGATTATCAACCTTGGTTTTTGGCCTGGAGGCGACAGAGACGGAAATCCGTTTGTGACAACAGAAATCACGTTGGATGTTGCAAAACGTTTAAAACAAACCATCCTAAAAAATTATTACAGGGACATTCGTTTGCTGAAAAGACGCCTGACTTTTGCCGGCGTTGAAGAATCTATTTCAGCATTGGAAGATATTTTATTCGAAAATAGTGTTAGTACTGAAGTAAACACGATGATTCCGATAAATGAATTTCTGGAAAAATTATATGAAATAAGAGACGTTATCATAACAAGACATCAATCTTTATATTTGGAGGAAATAAATGATTTTATCAATAAAGTTCGCTTGTTTGGCTATCATTTTGCAACCTTGGACATTCGCCAGGACAGTCGCGTGCATCACGATGTTTTTGTTCAAATTGTGAACACTTTATCAGAAAAAGGAACGGTTATTTTTCCTGAAAACTATTTAGAACTTTCAGAAAATCAACAAATTGAAATTCTTGCTAAAGTTGCCGGCAATGTTGATTTATCCATTTTTGATGATGAAATGGTGGTAAAAACTTTGGGATCCATACAAGCCATAAAAACCATACAGCAAAATAATGGCGAACGCGGCGCAAACCGTTATATCATCAGCAACAACCAGTCGGCTTTAAATATGATGGAAACTTTTGCCATGTTTAATTTATGCGGATTTAACCACAACATAAACGTTGATATTATTCCGCTTTTTGAAACCGTTGATGACTTAACGAATTCAACCAGTGTGTTGGAAAAATTATATGCAAACAGCACTTATAAAAACCATCTGAAAAATAGGGGAAACAAGCAAACCATTATGCTTGGTTTTTCTGACGGAACAAAAGATGGCGGGTATTTAATGGCAAATTGGGCCATTTATCAAGCCAAAGAAAATCTGACCGAAATTTCCAGAAAAAACGGCATCAAAGTCATATTTTTTGACGGGCGCGGCGGACCTCCGGCTCGTGGCGGCGGAAAAACGCATCAGTTTTATGCTTCATTGGGGCCAACCATTGAGGATGAAGAAATACAATTAACGGTGCAAGGACAAACCATCAGTTCTAATTTTGGCACCTTGGATTCTGCGCAATTTAATATCGAACAGTTGTTGAGTGCTGGAATTTCGAACGAATTGTTTAGCAATTCCAACAATATTATGACAAAAAGTGATGCAAAAATTATGGACGATTTGGCATTGACAAGCTACCTGGCTTATGTCGATTTTAAAAATCATCCGAAGTTTATGCCGTATTTGGAACGTATGAGTACCTTAAAATATTATGCAAAAACCAACATTGGAAGTCGCCCTTCCAAACGTTCCGCTTCAAAAGAATTAAACTTTGCCGATTTGCGCGCCATACCTTTTGTGGGTTCATGGAGCCAGTTAAAACAAAATGTTCCCGGTTTTTATGGCGTTGGAACTGCCTTGAAAAAATATGAAGACAGCGGCGAATTTGAAAAACTGAAACAATTCTATAAAAATTCTGATTTTTTTAGAACATTGATTGGAAACAGTATGATGTCGCTTACAAAATCGTTTTTTCAGTTGACGGAATATATGGCAAAAGATAAAGAATTTGGTGAATTTTGGGAGATTATTCACACCGAGTATCAAACTTCAAAACGACTTATTTTAAAACTTTCCGATTATACCGAATTGATGCAAAGCAACCAAGTTGGCAAAGCATCTATTGTTATTCGTGAAAATATTGTGTTACCTTTGTTAACCATTCAGCAATACGGATTGCTAAAAATCCAGGAACTTCAAAATGAAGAAAACCCTGATGTAGATTTAATTAAAATCTATGAAAAAATGGTAACTCGATCATTGTTCGGAAACATTAACGCAAGCAGAAATTCAGCCTAATTATGAACTTATCACAACTAAACGAAAACGAATACAATCCGCATTACAAACATTATATTCTGGAATTGGGAAATGTGGATTTATTTGAAATTTTAAAGGTTTCTTCTGATGAATTATTGGAAACCATCAAAGATTTATCAGAAGAAAAAATGGTTTTTCGCTACGATGAAGGAAAATGGTCCATTAAAGAACTTTTGCAGCACATTATTGATACCGAGCGTATTATGAGCTACAGAGCCTTGCGTTTTTCCAGAAATGACGCCACAGAATTACAAGGTTTCGACGAAAATTGGTATGTTGACAACTCAAATGGCAACGAAAGAAATTCGATTGAACTGATAGAAGAATTTACCTGTATCCGCAGCGCAAGTATCTCTTTATTTAAAAGTTTTACTGATGAAATGCTGCTATTGTCGGGCACCGCGAATGAAAGTGACATTACAGTAAGGGCTTTGGGATTTATCATTGCCGGACACCAAATGCATCATTTAAAAATCATAAAAGAGCGATATCTTTAATCGTTTTTATCTAAAAAGAAGATTTCGTTAACGGGTTTTTGAAAACCATTTACCAATTCAACTTCCATTAAGATTGAAAATAGTGTGTTCAAAATTTATATGATATAAAATATTATATTTGAAATATCCTTAACTATTTTCAGCAATGCGCATTTTTAAAAAAATCTTACTCGTTTTTGGCGTTCTAATCGCCCTGATTTTAATTGGAAGCTGGATTTATTTTAACAGCCTAAAACCTGATTATTCAGGTGAAATTGTTATATCAGGCATTGAAAATGAGACTTCTGTATATTTTGATGATTATGGAATTCCGCATATTTACGCCCAAAACCAATACGATGCATCAACAGCTTTAGGCTACGTTCATGCGCAGGACCGACTTTGGCAAATGGAACTCATGCGAAGAATTGCGCCTGGAAGATTGTCGGAAATTTTTGGAAAAGACATGCTTAAAAACGACCGATTTTTTGTGAGTTTGGGCATTGAAGAAGCATCCAGAAAATCATTGGAAAAATTGGACAAAAATGGGGAAGTCTACAAATTGGCAACCGCTTATTTAAATGGTATCAATCAATTTATAGAAAATGGCCCAACGCCCATAGAATTTACTTTAATTGGCATTGAAAAAGAGCCTTACCAACTCAACGACATCTATAATATTTTGGGATATATGTCTTTCAGTTTTGCGATGGCCCAAAAAACCGATCCGCTTTTAAGTATTCTAAAAGATAAATTAGGCGATGATTATTTAAAGGAACTGAATATTGAAATCGGTCCAAATAACACATTTATAAAAAATTCAAAGGAAAATATTACCGATTTTTCTAAAATGGTTGCAAATGTTAATGAGGTGATGGAAAAATCTCCAATTCCTCCATTTATCGGCAGCAACAGTTGGGTGGTTTCCCCTAAAAAATCGGCCACCGGAAAAGTGCTTTTTGCAAACGATCCGCACATCGCCTATTCGCAGCCCGCAGTTTGGTATGAAGCGCATATTGTAACGCCAGATTATGAAATGTATGGGTATCATTTGGCGGGCGTTCCCTTTCCTTTGTTGGGCCATAACAGGGATTATGCTTACGGATTGACTATGTTTGAAAATGACGATATCGATTTTTATAAAGAAGAAAATCATCCGACAGATTCCACAAAATATAAAACACCAAACGGATTTGAAACTTATAAAACAGTCACCAAAACCATTAAAGTAAAAGATGCGGATGATATAATTATTACGGTAAGAAGTTCGCGTCACGGACCAATTATGAACGACGCCCTTGATGCAATTACGCAAACAGAACCTATTGCGATGTCATGGATTTACACCCAATTTGATGTAGAAGTTTTGGCTGCGCTTCACACCATTTCGAGAGCAACCGAGATGAAAGACGTTAAAAAAGGCGCATCTATGATTCACGCACCGGGTTTAAATATTATGTACGGAGACGCAAAAGGAAATGTGGCCTGGTGGGCAACCGGAAAATTGTACAAATTAAAGCCAGAAGTTAACAGAAATTTTATTTTAAATGGCGCTTCTGGTGATGATGATTCTGTTGAATATTTGGATTTCAGCGAAAATCCGATGGCCGAAAATCCGCCTTGGAATTATGTGTATTCCGCCAACAACCAACCCGATTCTATTGCAAATATGCTATATCCCGGCTATTATTTATCCGAAGACCGCGCCAAACGCATTGTGCAATTGCTGGAACCTAAAAATAACTGGAACAAGGAATCGATGTCGACCATGATTAACGACGTAACTTCTGCGGTAGCGCCAGGATTGGTCAAAGAATTTGCTAAAATCATGGATTATGGTTCTTTTACCAAAAGCGAACAAAAAGCCATTGACATCCTTCAACTTTGGGACGGTTCAAATACTGTTGACCAAGTGGCGCCAACCATTTATAACAAATGGATTTACCTGTATTTAAAAAACACTTTTGAAGATGAAATGGGAACGGAATTATTCACCCAGTTTTTAGCCACACATTTATCAAAAAGAACGATTGCTGAACAAATTGAAAAGGAAAATTCTATTTGGTGGGATCATGTAACCACCAAAAATAAAACAGAAACCAAAAAAGAAATTCTGTCAAAATCTTTGGCTGAAGCGGTCGCTTCACTGGAAAAACAACTTGGAAGCGACAAAAAAGATTGGAATTGGGGAAAAGTTCATACCTTAGCACATGAACATCCTTTGGGCAAGGTAGCCGCATTAAAAAACTATTTTAATGTGGGTCCGTTTCCCATAAATGGCGCAAGAGAAGTGATTAACAATCGGGGCTTCGATTATACTGATACTGGCTTGTACAAAGTGAATGCCGGTCCTTCAACCAGAAGAATCATCGATTTTTCTGATGTTGAAAACAGCATCAGCATAGTACCAACAGGGCAATCGGGAAACCCTTTCAGCAAACATTATAAAGACCAAGCTGAAATGTACAACAAAGGCGAATTCAGAAAAATGAAAATGAATGAAGAAGAAATTAAACGGATTTCCACAAAACTAACTATTTCACCAAAAAAATGAGTAAAAGAATCACCATAAAGCAAATTGCACTGGCATTGCAAGTTTCAATTTCAACGGTTTCAAAAGCGTTAAACGACAGCTATGAGATTAGTGACGACACCAAAAAACGCATTCAGGATTATGCCAAATTGCATAAATACAAGCCCAATACCCTGGCCTTGAGTTTGCAAAATAAAAAAACAAAAACCATTGGTATCATACTGCCTAATATTTTAAATTATTATTTTGCGCGAGTTTTGCGTGGCATTGAAAAAGTGACGACGGAAAAAGGATACAATATCATTACCTGCATCACCAATGAATCCTTCAAAAAAGAAGTGGACACCATGGAAATGCTTTCTAATGGAACTATCGACGGTTTTATTGCTTGTATTTCAGAAGAAACTTTGCGCATTGGAAATTTTGAACACTTTAACATGATTTTAGAAGAAGGAACACCAATTGTATTGTATGACCGCGTTCATGCAGACATCAACTGCGATAAAGTAGTGACCGATAATGTAAAAAGCGGCTATAAAGCAACCCGTTTTTTGATGAAATCTGGTTGTGAAAATATTGCACTTATTTCCACTGATGAAGAAATAAACATTGGTCAGTTTAGTGTTAACGGCTATTTAAAAGCACTCACAAAACACGATATTACGCCTAATGAAAATCTGATTTTAAGGCTTGATGACGAAACGCATTTGAAAGAGCGCATTAACGAAATGTTAGACAATAACAAAGTGGACGGCATGTTTGTAATTGATGAAGTTTCAGGAGCTGTCGCCACCCAAGTATTAAATGCAAGAGGCATAAAAGTTCCTGAAGATATTTCGATTGTAAGTTTTACCAACGGAATTTTATCACGTTATACCATTCCGCCTTTAACCGCCGTGAATCGTTTTGCCCATACCACCGGAGAAATTGCCGCAACGCGATTGATCGATAAAATTGAAGAAAAAATTGAATTTGATGACATTACCACTGAAATAGTAAAAACAAAATTGGTTGAACGAGAATCAACAAAAAAACTTTTTATAAAGTTTTAAGCCGAAGGCACAAATTATAGAATTAAAAATATGCTAGAAAAAGTTTATGGCAGCGCCGTGTTTGGCGTTGAAGCCACCAATATTACTGTTGAAGTAAATATTGATAAAGGTATTGGGTATCATTTGGTCGGATTGCCAGACAATGCCATTAAAGAAAGCAGTTTCAGGATTTCTGCAGCCTTAAAAAACAATAAATACCATTTTCCGGGTAAAAAAATCACCATCAATATGGCGCCGGCCGATATGCGCAAAGAAGGCTCGGCATACGACTTAACTTTGGCCATTGGTATTCTCGCCGCTTCAAATCAAATTAATACCGAAAAAATTGGGGATTACATTATTATGGGCGAGCTCTCTTTAGACGGAAGTTTACAGCCCATAAAAGGCGCTTTACCCATTGCCATTAAAGCACTTGAAGAAAATTTTAAAGGATTTATTTTACCAATACAAAATGCCAAAGAAGCCGCCATCGTCAGCGATTTAAAAGTTTATGGCGTTGAAAATATAACGGAAGTCATTGATTTTTTCGACGGAAAAACAGAGCTGGAACAAACCATTATTGATGTTCAATTTGAATTTAACAAAAATTTGGAGCACCCTGAATTTGATTTTGCTGATGTAAAAGGGCAGGAGTCCGTAAAACGTTCAATGGAAATTGCAGCAGCTGGTGGACATAATATCATCCTAATCGGACCGCCGGGAAGCGGAAAAACGATGTTAAGCAAAAGACTGGCTTCTATTTTACCGCCAATGACCATGCAAGAAGCACTGGAAACCACAAAAATACATTCGGTTGTTGGGAAAATAAAAGAAAGCGGTTTGATGTGCCAGCGACCGTTTCGCTCGCCGCATCACACTATTTCGGACATCGCCCTGGTTGGCGGCGGACAATATCCGCAACCAGGAGAAATTTCCATGGCGCACAATGGCGTGCTGTTTTTAGATGAATTGCCCGAATTTAAACGCACCGTTTTAGAAGTGATGCGCCAGCCATTGGAAGACAGGGAAATAACCATTTCACGGGCAAAATTCTCGGTGACGTATCCAAGCAGTTTTATGTTGGTGGCAAGTATGAATCCTTCTCCGAGCGGATATTTTAACGATCCCGACTCCCCAAAAACCTCCTCGCCTTTTGAAATGCAACGTTATCTCAGCAAAATTTCCGGGCCGTTATTGGACAGAATCGACATTCATATTGAAGTGAATCCCGTTCCTTTTGAAAAACTTTCCGAGGAACAATTAAGCGAGCCTAGTACCGAAATCAGAAAACGAGTGACCAAAGCAAGGGAAATTCAAACCCTTCGTTTTACGGAATATGGAAACGTGCATCACAATGCGCAAATGAGCGTGAAACAAATCAGAAAATATTGCAAATTGTTGCCAGAATGCAGCATCCTGCTCAAAAATGCGATGGAACGCCTAAGTTTATCTGCCAGAGCTTACGACCGGATTTTAAAAGTTTCAAGAACCATTGCCGATTTAGAAGGCGTTGCGGAAATTTCTACTTCGCACATTTCTGAAGCCATTCAGTACCGAAGTTTAGACCGGGAAGGCTGGTTGGGGTAAAAAAGAAGAATTATTAAACTCCTAAAAATAAAAAAGGGGATATCCCCCCTTTTTTTTCAGGGTTATTCCCCTTATTTTTTAAAAATGCTTGTCTTATTTTTGAAACAAGAAAAAGAAAAACAGTATGTTTTTTGTTAGTTATGGGAAATTGCAAAAGCCTCTTAAAAATTAAGAGGCTTTTATTTTGATAAAATTAGTATCTGTAATAATCAGGTTTGTATGGTCCTTCTACCGATACGCCAATATATTTTGCTTGGTCTTCGCGCAAAGTTTCCAATTCAACACCAATTTTAGCCAAATGCAAACGCGCCACTTTTTCATCTAAATGTTTAGGCAACATATATACTTGATTTTCGTAAGCGTTTTTATTGTTCCACAATTCCAATTGCGCCAAAGTTTGGTTGGTAAATGAATTGCTCATCACAAAACTTGGATGTCCGGTTGCACAGCCCAAATTCACCAATCGGCCTTCAGCCAAAATTAAAATTTCATTTTTGCCAATCGTATATTTATCAACCTGAGGTTTGATTTCAACTTTGGTATGTCCGTAATTTTTATTCAACCAAGCCATATCCAATTCATTGTCGAAATGACCGATATTGCAAACGATGGTTTTGTCTTTCATTTTTTCAAAATGACGGGCAATTACGATGTCTTTATTTCCTGTTGTAGTGATTATGATATCAGCATTTCCAACAACGCTATCCAATTTTTTAACTTCAAATCCGTCCATTGCAGCTTGCAGCGCACAAATTGGGTCGATTTCAGTAACGGTTACAATAGAACCCGCACCTTTAAACGAAGCCGCAGTTCCTTTACCCACATCACCATAACCGCAAACAACCACGCGTCTTCCGGCCAACATAATATCGGTGGCTCTTCTAATCGCATCAACCGCACTTTCCCTGCATCCGTATTTGTTGTCGAATTTAGATTTCGTAACAGAATCGTTTACATTTATTGCAGGCATTGGCAATGTTCCTTCTTTCACTCTTTCATACAAACGATGAACTCCAGTGGTAGTTTCTTCGCTTAAACCATTGATTCCGGCAGCCAATTCAGGATATCTGTCCAACACCATATTGGTTAAATCGCCACCATCATCTAAAATTAGGTTCAATGGTTTTTTATCTTCCCCAAAAAATAATGTTTGTTCAATACACCAATCAAACTCCTCTTCATTCATACCTTTCCAAGCGTAAACGGAGACTCCTGCGGCAGCAATTGCAGCAGCAGCCTGGTCTTGTGTTGAAAATATATTGCAAGAACTCCAAGTTACCTCAGCGCCCAATTCAACCAATGTTTCAATAAGAACTGCTGTTTGGATGGTCATATGCAAACAACCGGCAATTCTTGCCCCTTTTAAAGGATTTTTGCCTTTAAATTCTTCTCTCAAACTCATTAATCCCGGCATTTCAGCTTCTGCCAACTGTATTTCTTTACGTCCCCATTCAGCAAGATTGATGTCTTTTACTTTATATTTAACGTAAGTTGATGTTTTAGTACTCATATTTATTAAATTTGTTTTTTATTTTAAACAACTAAAACAAGTTGTTCAGGAATGTGCAAAAGTACAAAATACCTTTGAAAAACTAAATGCCTTTATTTAAAACTATTAAGCCAAATAATCACACCACTATTTATGTGTGGAAAATTGAAGAATCGCTTAACGATTTGGCTGAAAATATGCCAATAACGGCAAGAAGTGAAGAAAGGCTGATTTCAATGAAATCTGATCTTCACAAACTTGGTTTTTTAAGCGTGCGCCATTTACTGAAAGCCGCTGATTATACCGACTTTGATTTGTTTTACAACGGGAATGGCAAACCACATTTAATTGATGGTAAAAACATTTCCATAACCCATTCCTTTACTTATTCTGCGATTGCAATCAGCGATTTTGCTATTGGAATCGACATTGAAAAAAACAGGGAAAAAATAAAAATCATACAACATCGATTTGTCAATTTTGAAAAAGGATTCATTCATAAAGATGATGATTATATTGAGCAGTTAACTGTAATTTGGGGTGCCAAAGAAGCGTTGTATAAAATTTATCCTTTCGGCGGATTGACCTTTAAAAATGATATTGATATCAATTCTTTTCAAATTGCGGACAAAAAAACAACAGGCTATATAAAAGTTGAAGGCTGGGACAAAAATTACGATATTCGATTTGAACAACTTGGCGGATTTACCTTGGTTTACGCCTTAGACACTTCAGAAAATGAATAACTCCATTTTAGAATTTATCCAAAAGGCTTCCGTAAAAGGAGAAAAATTGCTGGCTATTTTATTGGATCCCGATAAAACTTCTTTGGATAAATTACCTAAAATTTCTTCAAGAATAGATACCCTAAACGCAAATTTTATTTTTGTCGGCGGAAGTTTTGTTGAAAACCAACTCACCGATTTGTTTGTGAAAACACTTAAAAAATACACTAAATTGCCGGTGATACTTTTTCCAGGAGATTTTTCGCAGCTCACAAATCACGCAGATGGTTTGTTGTTTTTATCGTTGCTTTCGGGAAGAAATCCGGAATATTTAATTGAACAGCAAATTAAATCTGTTCCATTTTTAAAAAATTCAAACTTGGAGATTATTCCGACCGGGTATATTTTAATTGATGGCGGAACCAATTCATCAGTATTAAAAATGAGCAACACCAAACCAATTTCACAAGAAAACATACAATTGGCAGTTGATACATCCGTTGCAGGAATGTATAAAGGCAAACAATTGATTTATTTGGAAGCCGGAAGCGGTGCAGAAATTCCTGTAAATTCCCAACTAATTTCAGCAGTAAAACAACATATTTCCATTCCGCTCATTGTTGGCGGAGGCATAAAAACCAAAGAACAACTGGAAAATGCTTATGCAAATGGCGCCGATTTGGTGGTTGTTGGCACTGCGTTTGAAAATAATGCTTCATTCAAATTTTAACTTATGAATGACATCCTTAACTTTTTTATTGAACCCTACCAAACTGCAAGCGCACTTCATATTTCGCTCGAATTAATAGCTGCTTTTTTTGGAGTGTTAAGTGTTATTTACGCTAAAAAAGAGAATATTTTGGTGTTTCCAACGGGCATCATAAGCACTGCACTGTACGTGTATTTATTGGTTCAATGGGATTTATACGGCGATTTGATCATCAATATTTATTACACCGTTATGAGCGTTTATGGCTGGTATATGTGGAGCAGAATAGTTGATGACAAACAGCAACATTTGCCGATTACCAGAACAAACAATCTGGATAAATTAAAAACTTTGGGTATTTTTTTATTCACTTCTATTTTTGTGATAATCGTTTACAGATATTACAATGTGATGCCAAATCATTTAAATTTTACCGAAAGTGTTGATTATGCAGTCACTAACTTAACTGCCGGAAATTTAGCAGATTTTAGAAAAATTACCCCATTTTTAGATACTTTTACCACAGGAATCTTTTTTGCCGGAATGTGGTTGATGGCCAATAAAAAACTGGAAAACTGGCTGTTTTGGATTGCTGGTAATTTGGTTTCAATTCCGTTGTATTTTGTTAAAGGATACGGTTTTACAGGCATTCAATACGCCATATTTTTAATTTTGGCTTTTCAAGGATATTATCTATGGAAGAAAAACTTAAACAAACGAACATAAATATTGTAAAAGTGGTGCTTTTTGGACCTGAAAGTTCAGGAAAAACCACGCTGTCCAAATTGCTGGCGCGTCATTATAACACAGTTTGGGCACCTGAATATGCGCGGGATTATTTGCAAAACAAATGGAATAACGAGCGAAAAACCTGTGAAATTTCAGATATGTTGCCCATTGCTGAAGGACAAATGAAACTGGAAAACAAACTGGCAAAAAAAGCGGACAGAATTTTAATTTGTGACACAGATTTGCTGGAAACAAAAGTTTATTCAGAAGAATTTTATGGCGGATTTGTAGATCCCTATTTGGAAAAAGCAGCATTACAAAATACGTATGACTTGTATTTTTTGACTTATATTGATGCGCCCTGGAAAAAAGATGATTTAAGAGACCGGCCCGAGCAACGGCTGGAAATGTTCAACGCTTTTGAAAATGCTTTGATAAAAAACCATCGGCCTTATGTTTTATTGAAGGGCGAAAAAAAGGACAGGCTTGAAACAGCCATCCGTGAAATTGATAAAATCCTAAAATTGAAACCGAATTTACGCCGATTTTCAGGAAAATAATTCAGCAAAAAAAATTAGAAGCGAATGAATACCGAATTGATGATAAAGGAATTGAAATTTAAAGCAGTGCGCAGCGGCGGTGCCGGCGGACAGCATGTGAATAAAGTTTCGTCAAAAATAGAACTTACTTTTGATTTGGAAAATTCGGAAAGTTTTACCGAAGAAGAAAAGGCATTGCTGATTCAAAAACTGAAAAGTAAACTTACCAAAGACAATATATTGTTGCTTCAGTGCGACGAAAGCCGAAGTCAGCATAAAAACAAAGAAATTGCCATTGACCGATTTTTAAACATCATTTCGGGCGGATTGAAAGTTCAAAAACCAAGAAAAGAAACCAAACCGAGTAAATCGAGCATACTGAAACGCCTGGAAAAAAAGAAAAAAACTGCCTTGAAAAAAGTGCTGCGAAATAAATCGAATTTCGAATAACATATTTTTTTACCGAAAATTCCGCAAAGAAAAACCATTAAAAAATTTATTTAACCGCAAAAATCGCAAAGAAATACGCAAAGGCGCAATTTTGCTATGGTTAACATTTTATCGACATTTTCAAAATCGTAAATAAGAAATCGTAAACAATGCGTTAAGGATTGAAGTGGAAAACCTTTTTGCGCATTTTTAGCGAAAAAAGTTTGGAAATGAAAGCCTGACCCGCCAGTTGGCGGGGAACGCCCACCAAAAAGGCGGGCAGGCCCAAAATATTTTGAAATATATTGAATTTAATTCCTTTATTTAAATTCTTATTTATATTTTTGACCCATCTCAAAAGGGGTGCCTAAAACGGCTGAGATCAAACCCATTGAACCTGAACAGGTAATGCTGTTAAGGGAAATTAAGCGATAACAATCGCGTGGACAACAAATTAATTATTCATAACATCGATTAATTACCTCTTTTTAAATCGTTTTATTTTAAAAAAAATGAATCGAGCATTACAAATTTTGCCATACAAAGAAATGACTAATGGCGAACAGCATCTGTACCACAAGAAAATAAAAGTTAAACAGATGAAACAAAATTTAAAAATGAAACTGAAAAAAGCAACCATCTTGGGAGCTTTTTTAATCACCGCATTTTCTTTTAATGCAAATTCACAAGAGCTTTTTACGCTATCGGGCAAAGTAACGGACGGATCTAAACCATTTTCCGACGTAAACATTGTGGTGAAAGAATCCCAAAAAGGAACCACCACCAAAGCAGATGGCACATTTTCCTTATCGCTGAAAAAAGGAACTTACACCTTGTTGGTAAGCGCACTCAGCAATCCGAAAGAAGTAAAAGTTGTGTTGACAAAAGATGTTTTTATAACAATTGATATGGCCGACCGGTTTATGAATTTGGAAGAAGTCATTGTTTCGGCTGTTCGCGTAAAAGCAACGTCACCTGTTACGCACAGCAACATCACCAAAAAAGATTTGGAAAAACGCAATTTGGGACAAGACATTCCAATTATGCTGAATTACTTGCCTTCCGTAGTGACAACATCCGATGCCGGCGCAGGCGTTGGATACACCGGAATCAGAGTTCGAGGAAGCGATGCCACCCGTGTAAATGTTACTGTTAACGGAATTCCTTACAACGATGCTGAAAGTCAGGGCACTTTTTGGGTAAATATGCCCGATTTCACTTCCTCCACAGAAAGTATGCAATTGCAGCGCGGCGTGGGAACATCCACCAACGGATCAGGCGCTTTTGGCGCAAGTTTAAACTTGTTGACCGATGCCGTTTCCGAGAATGCCTTTGGTGAAATCAGCAGTTCATTTGGCTCTTACAACACCAAAAAACATACGGTAAAATTCAGCACCGGAAAAATAAATGACCATATTGAATTTGCGGGCCGTTTTTCTAAAATTGATTCGGACGGCTATATTGACCGCGCCTGGTCCGATTTAAAATCGTACTTTTTACAAGCCACTTATGTTGATGACAACACTTTAATTAAAGCGCTGACTTTTGGCGGCCACGAAAAAACGTATCAGGCCTGGTATGGCGTTACCAAAGAAGAAATGGAAACTCTGGGGCGGACTTACAATCCGTATTCTTACGAAAATGAGATTGACAATTACCAACAAGATCATTATCAATTGCATTGGAATGAAATAATCTCAGAAAACTGGTCCACCAATGTTGGATTGAATTACACCAAAGGCAGCGGTTATTTTGAACAATTTAAAGAAGGTGAAGATTTTGCCGATTATTTACTAACGCCAATCACCATTGGCGGCGAAACCATTGATGAAACAGATTTGATCAGAAGACGCTGGCTGGACAACGATTTTTATGTGGCGAATGCAAATGCAACCTATAGAAACGATGGAATTGAGTTTATTTTCGGAACTTCCTTCAGCATCTATAAAGGAAAACATTTCGGAGAAATTATTTGGGCTGAATTTGCAAGTAATTCTGAAATAAGAGATCATTATTACGATAGTGAAACCCATAAAAATGACGCCAATATTTTTGGAAAATTGACCTACAATTTGAATGATTATTGGACCCTGTTCACCGATTTGCAAGGCAGATTTGTGAAATTCGAAACAAAAGGATTGACATCAGACAGAACGCCCATGAATGTTGATGAAAATTATTCGTTTTTCAATCCGAAAGCCGGATTGACTTTTGAGGCAACTGCCAACAACAGTTTCTATTTATCATATGCAAAAGCCAACAGAGAGCCAAACCGCAACGATTTTGAAAACGGCATTTTTACTTCAGAAAAATTAAACGATTTTGAACTGGGATGGCGTTTTAAAAATGAATCCGTTAAAGTAAACAGCAATGTTTATTATATGTTTTATAAAGACCAGTTGGTTTTAACCGGCGCCATTGATGATACAGGATCGCCAATAAGAGCGACCAGCGGAAAAAGTTACCGACTTGGTTTGGAAATAGACGCGCAAATAAAATTGAACGATAAATTTTCAATTCAGCCAAATATTGCCATCAGCAGCAACAAAAATGTTGACTTTTTAACCACTTGGAATGGTGAATTGGTTGATTTGGGAAATACCGACATTGCTTTTTCCCCAAATTTAATTGCAGCAAATGCAATTGTGTTTCAACCAAATCATAAAATACAATTTTCCTTATTGTCTAAATATGTTGGCGAACAATATATGGGAAATATTGACAATGCAAACTCGAAACTGGAAAGCTATTTTGTGAACGATTTTAATTTTTCTTATGAAATTAATCCGAAAAAAATTGCCAAATCAATTGTGTTTAATGCCTTGGTGAACAATATTCTTAATACCAAATATATTTCAAATGGTTATTATTACACTTATGATGACACCTGGTCGGTTCCAAATCAAACAACTACTTTAGATGGCGCAGGTTACTATCCGCAAGCCACAAGAAACTTTTTAGTTGGAGCTACTTTAAAATTTTAACAAAAAAAACACTCTTTAAACGCGGTTTAAATCGCGTTTAAAGAGTATCATAAATTTTTTAAATAAAATTACTTTTCTTCTGATGACATTCTGCCCGTAGCGCAACTCACAAAAGACTTTGCTTTGTGCAATATTGTGTTTGCATCGCCAACTTCAGGATAACCCATACTTGATAATTTTTCTTTTACCAGCTTAATTACTGATTCATCTGTTGTGTCTATCGTTACTTCAGAAGTGTTTAAATTAATCAAAATTTCATTAACACCTTCAATTTCTATAATTCCTTTTTTTATGGTATTGGCGCATCCGCCACATTTTAAATTTAATATTTCAATTACGGTCATTTTCTCTTTTTAGTTTTTGTAAAATTACATGAATAATTTACTAAGAATGCCCTCCAACCACAATTTTCATCACTTTTAAATTTAATTTAAAAAAATTAAAAATTTGGATTATAAAACAAACCCTCATAAACTTCACCAATTTAGTTGGTTCTGTGGCAAAAGACATATTGCTGTACGGCACTGTTTTCTCTTCACTATTTTCCATGGTTTTATTTTTTTAATTAACTATTCAGGGATCAGCCACCAAAACGGTTTTGCCTTTGCTTTGTATAAAAACATATAATGCATAAATAATTTCATCCAATGCCCTGCTAATCCAACAACACCTACGGTATCATCAATATTTCTACCCCATTTTGGGTATTTCTCCCAATCGGGAACAATTGGATTTACGGTCATTACCGCAGCCTGGCCTTTAAATACGCCATAGCCGGCCGACACAATGCAGGCCGCGCCCATTTTTGCCATAGATGCTTTGTGAGGATGTTCAATTTTACCGATTTTTATGGAATGAATGATATTTTGCGCCACAATTTTACCGATAACTCCTGAAGGCATTCCGGTTCGCGGCGGCGTTGGAAATATTTTTGTTCCGTTCGGACTTTCCATAGGTTTAGACATTCCGTGCGGTGGCGCAAAAGCAATACCTGCTGCATAAATATTTTCATATTTTACACTTTGGTAAGTAGATGGCCAATCTTCTGCTTTCCAGTCCTCATATTTTTTTGGCGAATAATCTGCGTCAACTTTCATCATGCCGTTTGACACAAAAACTTCTGCGCTTATATCATCATTGTTTCTATTGTAAGCTTTCATTCCCGCACCTGCAAAACCTGGAATTAACATAGCAAAATCAAATTCTTTGGTATGATATTCCCCATTTAAATCTTCATAATAAACTTTTCCTTTTTCAACTTTGGAGATTCCGGCTCTTTTTATCCAATTTACGCCATATTCTTTTAAAATAGATTCCGTAAATATTTTTGTTGGCGTTATATAGCCATTTCTTTTTATGTAGGCACCGCCCATTCCAAAATCGCCCAATTCATACTCGTTGGTAATCCACCATAAATCGGCTAAGTGAGCCAATTTGCGTTTCTTAATTTCAAAAGCAACATTTAAAATATATTCAAATGCCGCTCCTTGGCAAGTCGCCATTGCATGGCCAGTACCAATTAAAAAAGTTTGCTTTTCGCCATTTTCCATCTTTCTTAACGACTCCTGAAGTTTTGCCCAAGAATGCGAAGCATGGTCATAGGTACAAACTGATTCGGTAAATTTATGTGGACCTAAACCTTCGGTTGCTTCAAAATTAAGTTTTGGGCCCGTAGCGTTTATGAGATAATCATAGGTGACTTTTTCTTCAATTCCTTTCTCATTTTCCGAAACATATTTTATGGTAACAAATCCTTTTTCATTTTCTGAATCACCTTCAGGATTTATTGAAACAGCGAGTGCTTGTTTATAGTCAATACCCAACTTTTTATAAACCGGAGCCAATTCAAACTTGACTTGTTCTGGTGTCATTAAACCGACGCCAACCCAAATATTTGATGGAATCCATTGAAAATTACTGTTAGGCGAAACCATAACAACTTCATGTTTGCCTCGAAGAGATCTGCTTAAATAAGAAACTGCTGTATGTCCAGAAATTCCTGCCCCTAAAACAACAACTTTTGCCATATTGATTATTTTTTAAATTCAACACTCCAAATTCCTCTTAAATCGCCTTCATTATATCCAACAGCTTTGTCATTAGGATAAAGCGATTTTATGATTGAATCGGTTTTCACCGTTACAAATTCATCCACCTTTCCGTGGCAAGCCAAACAATTTGCTTTTAAAATAATTGGCGCATAATAATTTTTGTTATTATTATTGTCAACTTCTACAATTGGTGTAATTTCTTTTTTTTCTGAAATTAATTTATGATAGTTATTGATAATTTCCAGTTCCCTTTCTGAAGGTTGATTTGAAGTGTTTCGCCATTTATCTGATGTTCTTTTTATGGTTACGTCATATTGATCAGACAATTGTTGGGTAAGTGGCATAGCCTCAACATTGCAAAACGGGATTGCCTGCGCTGGGCCACCCAATTTCATTTGTTCGATCAACTTTTCACTTAAGGCCTTAAAGGTGGCTTGCGAAATTTCATTTCCTTTTTTGATATATTCCTGCTTTTGCTTATCAGTAATTGAATTACCACATGATATCATCGCCATAAAAACCAGTATCATCAATAAATTTTTCATAAAAATTATTTTACAGTTTCATTGTTATTTTTTAGCCAATATAGAATTCCGCCCTCCAAATCATTGATCTGTGTAAATCCAAAATCTGCCATTTTTCTTGAAGCTGGTGACGTTCTGTTTCCCGATCGGCAATAAATAAAAATCGGCTGATTTTTATCGTATTTTGCAATTTGGTCCATAAAATTATTGTCATAATAATTGATATTGATGGCGCCTTCAATATGTCCCTGATTAAATTCCTGCGGGGTTCTGATATCAATAATCGTTTGATTTACCGATTTTTCTTTAAATTCAGTTGGCGTTAGAACTTTGATTGCATCAGACTGTGATTGAGATTTGGTATTGCAACTTATTCCCAAAACGGTTATAAGTACAAAAAGGATTAGTTTTACAGTAGTTTTCATTTGTTTTTGATTTTTTTACAAAAGTAAAGTTACAATTAAATTTTAGCAGTAACCAAAGTTACCCTCAGATAATGAAAAAGAGGAGTAAAAAAATAACATATCATAAATTTTTTATTCATAAAGTGAATTTATTTAAAATTAATATTTATTGAATTATTTTTTTATAACTTTGAGTATGAAATCTTCTAAATTCCACCACTATGAATATGTTTATCTCCTCCACATCATCACTTGACTCCAAAACAGGAATTGCCTATGGCCTCATAAGAATCTTTTTAGGAATTGCTTTGGCAATTAGAGGTTGGCTCATCTTGGCGAATCCTGAATCTATTATTGAGATAGGAGTGGAACAAGAATTATTTGTTTGGGTTTCTTTAGTTGGAATTATACATCTTTTTGGAGGAATCCTGTTAGCAATTGGTTTTTTGACAAGATTAGGGGCATTCATTCAAATCCCAATACTGTTTAGTGCTATTTTCTTTGTATATTCACATACCAAATTGATGATGGGCGGACAATCAATTGAGCTGGCAGCACTTGTTTTATTTTTACTTTGTGTGTTTTTTGTTTTCGGGCCTGGATCTTTAAAAATTACTGATTTTATGCCGAATAAAAAAAATCAATTTTAATTTATATCATTATTTCGGTTAAATTTTTTAAAACAAACAAGTCGCCCCAACGGGGTATTAAACCTGCCTTTTCGCAATATTCTACAAACATTTCGTTCCTAAGGAGCTATATTTAGTCCCATCGGGGTGACCAGTTTGTAAAGTCCCATTTAGATTGAAATTTATTGAAAGTAATGAGTTTTTTTATCGGACAACATTGATTTTATATGTAAAAAACATCATCTAAAGATCATATATTTTAATTTACAAAAAGATTTTTTAGGTTACAAGATCTTCTATAATAGAGTTGTTGGGCAAACATAATCGGTTAGTTTAACACCAGTATCTTTAATGTCATTAAAACCTCCTCTAACATCTGTCACATTTTTTACGCCATTTGCTTGAAAAATGGAGGCTGCAATAAGCGAACGATACCCACTTGCACAATGCAAAGCATATTCTTTGTCTGGTTTTATTTCAGCAAAATTTGAGTGAATAAAATCTAATGGAAAATTTTCAACACCAACTACATGTTCTGAAAGATATTCAGATTCTTTTCTAACATCAAGTGCCACAATATTTCCTTCTTTCAATTTTTTGGCAAATTGCATTGCAGAAATGGAGCTTATTTTATCAACTTTAAATCCTGCGGCCAACCAAGCGTGAATTCCGCCTCTTAAAAATCCCAAAGTATTGTCGTAACCCACACGAGAAAAACGTGTGACTACTTCATGTTCCCTTCCGCCTTCTGCAATGAAAATAATTTTTTGTTTGATGTTGGTGATTAAGGAACCCACCCAAGGCGCAAAGTTACCGTCAACCCCAATATACCAAGCACCAGGAACGCTTCCTTCTTCAGCATATTCATCTTTAGAACGTGTATCAATCACCAAAATATCATCACGTTCACTCATTTCTTTAAAAGTGGCAGCATCAATAGGCGTTGTGCCTCTATGTAAAATTTCATCTATGCTTGTATTGATCTCTTTATTCATTCGCACATTATTGGGAAAATATTGAGGTGCTGGTTTTAAACCTGTAGTCACTTCTTTAATAAATTCCTCTTTGGTCATATCGGCTCTCAAAGCATAGTTTGTTTTCTTTTGATTTCCCAATGTATCGAAAGTTTCGGAACTCATGTTTTTTCCGCAGGCGGAACCCGCTCCATGATTAGGGTAAACAACAATATCATCGGGTAAAGTCATTATTTTATTTCGAAGGGAATCAAACAAATGACCTGCTAAATCAGCCTCTGTCACATCCGATTTTACAGCCAAATCTGGTCTTCCAACATCACCAATAAACAAACAGTCACCTGTAAATACATATGGTTTATTGCCCTTTTCATCTATTAAAATATAAGATGACGATTCCATGGTATGGCCGGGCGTATGCAATAATTTAAGGATACCTTTCCCTATTTTAAATTCCTCGCCATCGGTTCCTTTATGAATGTCATAATTGGGATTTGCGTTTGGACCAAAAACGATTGTTGCCCCCGTTTTTTTTGCCAAATCAACTTGTCCGGAGACAAAATCGGCATGAAAATGCGTTAAAAAAACATATTTAATTTTAGCGCCATCGGCTTTCGCCATTTCAATATACGGTTCAGTTTCTCTTAAAGGATCAATTATGGCAGCTTCTCCATTCGACTCAATATAATACGCCATTTCTGCCAAACAGCTTGTAAATAATTGTTCTACTTTCATAATCGATTGATTTATATTAAATTAAAATAAAAATTATTTTTCGGGTTTCTCAAAATTACAAGATGAATAATCTTTCATTTGTAATCTTCATCACATTATAGAAAATATTTTGAAAATATTAACTATTTGTCTGTTTTATAAAATCGGAAAATTTGATTCCTGATTCCTTGCTCTTTTTCCCTTCTTCAAAAGCATCTACTGCTTCCTGAATGCTCAAAAAACAATTTTGATAACCAATTTTCTTAATAATACCGCTTTTTTCCAGCACATCGCGAACCGGACCCTTCATTCCCGTAAAAGCAATATCAATGTTCAAGCTTCGATACTTGGTGATCACATCATTTAACATATAAACCCCAGAACTGTCTATACTGTTGATGCTTTCCCCATCAATAATTATTAATTTTAATTTATCTCCTTTTCCTGCTACGGAGGTTTCCAATTTATCTTTGAAATATTGCACATTGGCAAAAAATAGCTGTGCGTCAAAACGCACAATTAACATTTCTTCGGAAGTGATCAGCAATCCTTCAAATCTTTTTATGTTTCTGTAAAAATGGGTTTCGGGAATTCTTCCTAAAATTGCGATATGTGGTTTGGTGGTTGTATAAATTAGCATGCCCAACGACAAGATAACTCCGACAAAAATACCTTCTTTTATGCCAACAGTTGCTGTAATTAAAAGTGTACTGTTTAGAATTACCAGTTCTCTTTTTGAATATTCCAGCAATTGTTTTGGCACTTTAAAATCTAACAATCCGAAAACGGCAACCACAATAATTGCCGCAAGCACGGCCTCGGGTAAATAGTAAAAGACAGGCGTAAAAAACAACAAAGTAAGTCCGACTACGGATCCAGAAATTATGGCCGCCATAGGTGTTTTGGCACCCGCCTGATTGTTCACCGCAGTTCTGGAAAATCCGCCAGTTGCCGGATAAGTTTGAAAAAATGACCCGACAATATTTCCCATTCCCAAAGCTATTAACTCCTGATTAGGAATCACTTTATAATCATTGTGCTTTAGTTCAATCGCTTTAGCAACGGATATTGCTTCTAAAAACGCAATAAAAGACAGTGTTAATGCAATTGGCAGCAAATCGATAAGTGTTTGTTTTTCAAAAGAGGGAACAATAAAATTAGGCAATCCTTTAGGTATATCCCCAACTATTTTGACGCCGATTTGATCCAAATTAAAAAATTTGACTATCACAATCCCAAACACCACCACCACCAATGCGGCAGGTATTTTTTTAGAAAACCGTTTAAAAAAAATCAAAATCAGGATAGAAATTATACCAATTGCCAAGGTTATTAAATTGGTGTCTTTTAAATGCTGAAGCGCCTCATACACCAAACTATGTATTTGATTATTTCGCTGAATATCAACACCCAACAAATGTTTTAATTGGCTCAAGGCAATAATTAAAGCCGCTGCAGAAGTAAATCCGCTAATAACGGGCCTCGACAAAAAATTAACCAGAAACCCTAATTTTAAAATTCCAAACAATACCTGCAAAACACCCATCATAAAAGCCAAAAGAATGGCAAATTCGATAAAATGTTCCGTGCCTATTTCTGCCAAAGTCGCAACGCCAGATGCCACAATAAGCGAATCCATGGCTACAGGTCCAACAGCCAATTGGCGAGAAGTTCCGAAAATTGCGTATACCATTTGTGGAATCATAGCAGTATACAATCCGTAAATTGGTGGCAAACCGGCAATCATTGCATAAGCAATTCCTTGAGGAATCAGCATAATCCCAACAGCTAATCCTGCACCTAAGTCGTTTTTAAAAAATTCCTTTTTATAGTTTGGCAACCAATCTAAAATTGGAAAAATCTTTTTATAATTCATTTTTATCTTAAAATAAACTGCGTGATTTAATGTGTAAAAAAATTAAAAACTTACTTACATTCTTCAAATGCTTTTACTTCGCAAGGCTTGTCTAATTTTTTATGTATCGCTGCAATTGCCGATTTATTATCTTTAAAAAAAATATTTTCACCAATTCTATTTATAAATCCACCTTTTCTAAGCACATCCTGGCTGACAATTTTTAATCCTGAAATATAGATTCCGCCACGGTTTTTTTGCCAATTAATTATTTCATTAGAAAGCCATTCGGCCGCTGCCAAATCAATAAAATTAATGCCTTCCGCAGAAATTAATACATGGTGAACTTTATTTTCTTCATATAAATGATCCAAATAATCGGCAATCTTTTCAATAGACCCAAAATACAAAGATCCGTCAATCCTAATAATTTTGATGTTGGAACACTCTTTGGCATTTTCATCTCTTATCAAATTCACCAATCTGTTTTCAGCATTTAAACCCAATACAGCAATGTTTGGTTTAGAGGTACGTTCCATATAAAAATAAAAAGAAGCGATTATTCCGGCAAGTAACGCAAACTCCAAATCAAAAAACAAGGTGCCCAATAGTGTAGTTGACAGGATAATTAATTCCCTGCCACTGCTTATATAAACTTGTTTTATGTGGTGAAAATCTATCAAATTATAACCTACCAGCAATATGATTCCGCCCATCGCCGCTTTTGGAAGGTAGGATGCGTAATTGGCAAACAACAAAAGAACTGCCATTAAAAAAATAGAGGCAAAAATTGATGACATTGGCGTTTTTGCACCAGCCTGATAATTTACGCCAGAACGCGTAAAAGAACCTGAACCAGCATAACTTGAGAAAAAACTCGACACTAAATTTGACAAACCTTGTCCGATAAATTCCTGGTCCCCATCTATTTTTTGATGTGTATGCAATGCAATTGATTTTCCTATCGCAACCGCTTCAATTAAACCCAACAAAGCCAATATCATAGCGCCAGAACTGAGCGCTCTTATGTTTGTGTATGTCAACTCAGGTATTCTAAACGGCGGCAAATTAGAAGGTATGTGACCAACTGTTTCAATGCCATTTGCATTTCCGCCCAATAAAATCGCGATGACACTTCCAAGAAGCATGGCAATTAACATATAATATCGTGCCAATGGTTTTATTAATAATTTTATTGTTAAGGCGATTATTAAAGTTCCAACGGCAACAATAAACACATACCAATTGGTTTCTGAAATATGACCGATGATATAGCTTAAAATTTCGGGAATTGCACTTCCTTGAGGAACCTCAATCCCAAAAACGTGCCTCAGTTGTTTAACCGCAATTAAAATACCTGCGCCTGCCGTAAAACCAATAATTACGGAATGTGAAACAAAATTTACCAATTTCCCCATACGCATTAAGCCCATTGCAAATTGAAAAAGACCCGCTAAAAAAGTGAGGACAAGTGCCAAAGAAATAAAACCTTCAAGATCTGTTTCCGGATTTACAAATTTGATTAAAGTTGAATAAACCACAATTGAAATTGCCGTGGTTGGACCAGAAATTAAATGATATGAAGAACCAAATAAGGCAGCAATTATTGGCGTAATCATCGCAGTGTAAAAACCATAAATTGGCGGTAAACCGGCAATCATTGCAAAAGCGACAGCTTGTGGGATTACAATAATAGTTCCTGTAATTCCGGCAATTAAATCATCTTTCCAAGTGCTTTTTGCTAAAGGCAGCCAAATTAAAAAAGGAAATATTTTTTTTAAACTCATAGCCAATAAGATTCGAATTTTTACTCAAACAAAAGTACACTGAACAATTTTTAGTTTTGTGATGTGTATCACAAATATTTTTAAAATAAACCTCCCTGAATATTTCCTTTTATTCGGCCTAAATGTTTGTAAGCAAGTTCCGTTACTTCTCTACCTCGTGGCGTTCGCATAATAAAACCTTCCTGAATCAAAAAAGGTTCGTAAACTTCCTCTATGGTTTCCGTATTTTCACCAACTGCAGTTGCTATGGTGCTAATGCCAACCGGACCTCCTTTGAACTTATCAATGATGGTAGTCAAAATTTTATTGTCCATTTCGTCCAAACCATGTGCATCAACATTTAAAGCGTTCAATGCATATTTGGCGATTTCAATACTGATTTTTCCGTTTCCTTTTATTTGGGCAAAATCTCTAACTCGTCTTAACAAAGCATTTGCAATTCTTGGTGTTCCCCTGCTTCTTCCTGCAATTTCAATAGCCGATTCCATAGAAATAGGAACTTTCAAAATGATGGCGCTACGTTGCACAATGGTGGTCAATAATTCGGTATTGTAATATTGCAAACGGCTGCTAATACCAAAACGTGCGCGCATTGGCGCTGTTAACAAACCCGATCGCGTGGTGGCGCCAATTAGGGTAAAAGGCTCTAAATCTATTTGAACGGTTCGTGCGTTTGGGCCGGACTCTATCATAATATCAATCCGATAATCTTCCATGGCCGAATATAAATATTCTTCCACAATTGGACTTAATCGATGAATTTCATCAATAAACAACACATCTCTTTCGCTTAAATTGGTAAGTAATCCGGCCAAATCTCCAGGTTTATCCAAAACAGGACCTGAAGTAATTTTAAGGCCGACGTTTAGTTCATTTGCCAGAATATGCGCCAAAGTGGTTTTTCCAAGTCCGGGAGGACCGTGAAACAAGGTGTGATCCAAAGCCTCGTTTCTTAAATTCGCTGCTTTAACAAAAACTTTCAGATTGTCAATCACTTGTTCCTGACCCGTAAAATCATCAAATGATAAGGGACGCAATTTTTTTTCAACTTCCAAGTCCTCAGGAGAAGAAGTATTTTTGTCAGGATTCAAGTTTTCGTTCATAAAAACAAAGATAACGAAGTCAAAGAATTAATAATTGAAAATTAATAATTAATAATTGAAAAGATGGATCCCGATATCGGGACGGAAGACCGAAGTCCGAAGACGGAAGTATTAAAGATAAATTCTCATAAACTTCCTTGTTAGGGATTTTATGAGAATTTTCAATTTAAATATTTTAAACTATTTATGATTCCTCTTCACCTTCCTTTAAAGGCGTAATTTGGGACACATAATCTTCTTCATGTCCTGGTTTGCTGTAATCATAAGGCCAACGATGAACTGCAGGGATTTCTCCAGGCCAGTTTCCGTGAATATGTTCAACAGGCGTTGTCCATTCCAAAGTATTTGCTTTCCAAGGATTTTGTTCTGCTTTTTTACCTTTATAAATGCTGATAAAAAAGTTGGTCAAGAAAATGAGTTGAGCTGCACCTCCTAAAATAGCAAATAAAGTGATTACAATATTTACATCGGCCACATCATCAAATAAAGGAAACGCGGTGTTGGCATAATATCTTCGCGGTAATCCTGCCAATCCAACAAAATGCATTGGGAAAAATACCCCGTAAGCTGCTATTACTGTTATCCAGAAGTGCCAATAACCCAAAACTTTATTCATCATTCTTCCATACATTTTAGGAAACCAATGATAAACCCCCGCAAACATTCCATAAATTGCAGATACACCCATTACCAAATGAAAGTGAGCTACCACAAAGTAGGTGTCGTGTACGTTAATATCCAGCGCACTGTCGCCAAGCACCAGTCCTGTTAATCCTCCAGAAATAAATGTAGACACAAAACCAATAGAAAAAAGCATGGCCGGATTCATTTGGAGATTTCCTTTCCACAATGTCGTAATCCAGTTGAAAGCTTTTACTGCAGATGGAATTGCAATTAATAAAGTGGTAAAGGTAAATACCGATCCCAGAAACGGATTCATTCCGGAAACAAACATATGGTGTCCCCAAACAATTGTCGATAAAAATGCGATTGCGATTATTGAACCAATCATTGCCCGATACCCAAAAATAGGTTTTCTGGAATTACAAGCCATGATTTCAGAAACGATACCCATTGCCGGCAATATTACAATATACACTTCGGGATGGCCCAAGAACCAAAATAAATGTTCGAACAATACCGGAGAGCCTCCTTGATAATGTAAAACTTCCCCTTGAATAAATATATCTGATAAGAAAAATGATGTACCAAAACTTCTGTCGAAAATTAACAGTAATGCAGCGGAAAGCAAAACAGGAAATGAAACCACTCCAATAATGGCAGTCACAAAAAACGCCCAAATTGTCAATGGCAATCTGGTCATTGTCATTCCAACCGTTCTTAAATTAAGCACCGTAACAATATAATTTAAAGCGCCCATTAAAGACGAAGCAATAAATATTGCCATAGAAATCAACCAAAGTGTCATTCCCATTCCAGATCCTGGAATGGCTTGCGGCAAAGCACTTAAAGGAGGATAAATGGTCCAACCTGCTGATGCCGGGCCAGCTTCCACAAAAAGTGAAATTACCATAACTACACTCGATAAAAAGAACAGCCAATAAGACACCATATTTAAAAATCCGGAGGCCATATCACGTGCACCAATTTGCAACGGAATTAATAAGTTACTGAAAGTTCCGCTTAAACCAGCCGTTAAAACGAAGAAAACCATGATGGTACCGTGTATGGTTACCAATGCCAAATAAATATCAGGCGACATAACGCCTCCGTCTTGGTGGCGACCTAAAAAAGCTTCGATAATACTAAAAGAAGTATCTGGCCAAGCAATTTGCAATCGGAACAACATAGACATAAATACCCCAATAATTCCCATAAAAATTCCAGTAACCAAATACTGTTTTGAAATCATTTTATGGTCAGTACTAAAAACGTATTTTGTAATAAATGTTTCTTTGTGGTGATGATCTGACATATTATGTGTTTTTTAGTAGTGTAGTAGTTAATTATTCTTGTACAACTTCAGCAATCGTTTTTTGAGTGCTCAACCAATTGTTAAAATCTGCTTCTTCCTGCACAATTATTTTCATTTGCATATTGTAATGCGAGGAGCCGCAAATTTTGTTGCAAAGCAATAAATAATCAAATTCGTAAGGATCTTCTCCTTTTTCCGCCCTGATTTTATTGATGCCTTCAACTTTTGCCATTGTTTTTTCATTTGCTCTCATTTCTTCCGTTGTCATGTTTGGGGTAAAAGAAAATTGGGTTACCATTCCCGGAACGCAATTCATTTGTGCCCTAAAATGAGGCATATAGGCCGAATGCAAAACATCTTGAGAACGAAATTTGAAAATTACCTGTCGGCCTTTTGGCAAACGCAATTCTCTTGTTGGAATATCGTCCAAAGAATTTTTATCGGTCATATCAACGCCCATGGTATTGATGCCTCTTATGTTGCGCACATTGGCTCTTCCCAATTCATTATCGGTTCCGGCATAACGTGCTTCCCATTGAAATTGTTTGGCATATACTTCAACGATTAAAGGATTTTCGGCATCAGAAGCATCCATAACATCATTCCAAACTGAAAGTCCGTAAAGCACCAAACCGGCAAGAACAACCGCAGGAACAATGGTCCAAATCATTTCCAATTTATGGCTGTCGGCATAAAATAATGCTTTTCTACCTTTAACTCCTCTGTATTTAAATGCAAAATAGAACAGTAAAAACTGCGTTATTGCTTGTACAAATAAAATGAGAACCATCGTTACCATATACAAATTATCAATGCGAGCACCTTCAAAGGAAGCTGATTCCGGCAGTAGAATTACAGAATATTTCCAAAATGAAAATATCATCAATCCATAAAAGAAAACGCCAAAAACTGCAAATAAAATTCCTTGGGTATTGTTGTCCTTTTCGGTGGCAATAGCCCCTTTCAAATTAAAAATACTTATTATTTGCCAAATTGCAATTCCTATTACGATTGCGAGTAAAATATAAAATAATGCTGTCATATTTTTTTAAGCTAGTAGTTATCGAGTTGCCAAATATAAAAAAAATCCTGAAGAAAAAATATTCAGGACTCTTTTCTATGTGCCTTTTATGATTTTAATAATGAAAATGCTCACTTTCTTTGATGAACGGACTTCCTTTTGCCAATAATGGCGCTTTTGTCATTGCGTTAAATACCACATAAATGAAAATACCTAGAACAAGCAATACGGAACTTATTTCTGAAATGCCAATAAACCATTGGTCACCAACTGTAGCCGGCATAATCATCACAAAAATATCGATATAATGTCCAATTAATACAATAATACCTGTTGTTACAATGAACCAAGGCACGCGTTTAAAGTCGCTATTCATTAAAATTAATAAAGGGAAAACAAAGTTTAAAACCACCATTCCTAAAAACGGAACTTTATAATCATTGAATCTGGTTACAAAATAAGTAACTTCTTCAGGGATATTTGCATACCAAATCAGCATAAACTGCGAAAACCATAAATAAGCCCAAAAAACACTGAAACCGAACATAAACTTAGCCAAATCGTGTAAATGACTGTTGTTTACAAATTCTAAATATCCTTTTCCTTTTAAATATATTGAAACCAATGCGATGGTTGTAATTGCTGAAACTATTAAGCTTGAGAATACATACCAACCAAACAATGTGCTATACCAATGCGGATCTAAAGACATAATCCAGTCCCAAGACATCATAGATTCCGTAACTAAAAAGAAAACTAAAAATGCGGCTGAACTTTTAAATAATTTTCTGTAATTGCTCAGGTCTGTTGAAGCATCTTGTGCAATGGTTAATTTTCTGGCATAGTTGCGGTACAAAACCCATCCTAAAATATAAAAAGCAGCTCTTCCCAGAAAGAATGGCACGTTTAAATAGCCTGTTTTATTTTGGATTAGAACATCATTAGCAACAACTTCAGGATCCATCCATGTAAATAAATGATTTTGTGTGGCTGAAAGCACAAAAAATACAAATAACATCACACCACCAACAGGCAAATACGCCGTAATTCCTTCCATTACCCTAAACAACACAATTGACCAACCGGCTTGCGACACATGTTGGATCGCGTAAAATGCCAAGGCTCCCAATGAAATCATAAAAAAGAAAAACAAGGCAACGTATAACGCCGACCAAGGTTTGTTTTTTAATAAATGATACACGTGCTCTGCGTGTGCTTCTTCAGATTGCGCTGCATCACCACTTTCTGCAGCGGTATGACCGGCAGTTGCAGCAACTTCTCCATGTGCGTTATGACTTTCTTGCAATAGCACTTTAACTTCATCTACTGATGCAGGTGCAGATAAAAATCCATAACCAACTCCTAAAAGTCCAATAATCATTAATGCTAATGATAATGTTTTTAATTTACTTGAAAAGGTATACATATTTTTAAATTCTATCTTAGTAAAAGTGTTATTTTAATAGTTCGTTTCTAAGCTGTTGCACATACATGGTCACTTGCCAACGCTCTTTATCTGTCAATTGACCAGAATGAGAACCCATCAAGTTTCTTCCGTACATAATCACATGGTAAATGCTGCCTTCGGTTATTGGCCTGTCTTTATAATTAGGAACGCCTAAAAACTTGTCTCTTTTTACCAACTCACCATCGCCAGCACCTGTGGTACCGTGACAAGAAACACAATAGATTGTATACATGGCTTTACCATTTTCCAAATTTGCCTCATTTACTTCCAAAGGATTTTTCAGATTTAATAAAGCGTCATCGTATCCTTCTTGTGTATCTGCATAATCATATGGCACTTTTCCGCGAGCAATAGATCCTTCAACAGGCGGTTGAGAAGTCCTTCCGTCGCTAAAATTTGGGTTTTCAGAATAGGTGTCATAGCCAACAGACTTATACATATCTGGCATATATTGGTAATTCGGCTTCGTTTTATCCAACCAACAAGATGATAACGTGAATAAAAAAGCCAATGCTATGGTAATTTTTAAAATGTTTTTCATTTTAATTAATGCTTTTCAGTTACTTTAATTTCTACAGTTCCTGTTTTTTCCAGAAATGCGATCAGTTCGGCTTCATTTCCGTCAACAATCACTTCCATAACAAACATATCATCAGTTGTTCTTGGATCAGGATTTTCTGCTTCCTTAAATGGCCATAATCTGCTTCGCATATAAAAGGTAATTACCATTAAATGCGCCGCAAAAAATACGGTCATCTCAAACATGATAGGAACAAATGCCGGCATATTTTGAACAAATGCAAAGCTTGGTTTTCCGCCAATATCTTGCGGCCATTGCTCTATCATCATATAATTCATCATCCAAACTGAAAATACCAACCCAACACATCCGTACATAAAAGCGGTAATTGCGATACGTGTACCTTTTAATCCCATAGCTTTGTCTAGTCCGTGAACCGGGAATGGTGTATAAACTTCTTCGATGTGATAATTTGCCGCACGTACTTCCTTTACGGCATCCATTAGGATATCATCATCATTATACATTGCTTGAACTACTTTATTACTCATGATTTCCGTCTCTTAATTTTTTATATTTTTCTCCTGATGCCTTCAAAATAGATTTAACCTCTGCCTGCGCTATCACAGGGAATGTTCTTGCGTATAGTAGGAATAGCACAAAAAAGAAACCGATGGTGCCGATAAAAATTCCGATATCCACAAATGTTGGCGAAAACATCGTCCAAGATGAAGGTAAATAATCTCTATGCAATGAAGTTACGATAATTACAAAACGTTCAAACCACATTCCGATGTTTACTACAATAGAAATGATGAAAGAGAAAGTGATGCTTGTTCTTAATCTTTTAAACCACATAAACTGCGGTGAAAATACGTTACAGCTCATCATAAATAAATATGCCCACCAGTAAGGACCGGTTGCCCTGTTTAAAAATGCATATTGTTCATATTCCACACCTGAATACCAGGCTATAAATAACTCGGTAATATATGCACACCCAACAATGGAACCTGTAATCATAATTACGATGTTCATCAATTCGATATGTTGTTTGGTGATATATGCCTCAAGATTTGACACTTTTCTCATAATGATCAACAAAGTATTCACCATTGCAAATCCAGAGAAAACTGCACCTGCCACAAAATAAGGAGGAAAAATTGTGGTATGCCATCCCGGAATTACGGAAGTTGCAAAGTCAAATGATACAATGGTGTGTACAGAAAGCACCAACGGTGTTGCCAAACCGGCCAATACCAATGAAACTTCTTCAAAACGTTGCCAGTCTTTGGCCCTGCCTGTCCATCCGAAACTTAACAAGCCATATATTTTCTTTTGAAAAGGCCTGATTGCCCTGTCACGCAACATCGCAAAATCAGGCAATAAACCTGTCCACCAAAATACCAATGAAACAGATAAATACGTTGAAATCGCAAAAACGTCCCATAACAACGGAGAGTTAAAGTTGGTCCAAAGTGTTCCAAATTGGTTTGGCAACGGCAATACAAAGTGCGCATTCCAAACACGACCCATATGAATAACCGGAAACAAGCCCGCTTGAATAACAGAAAAAATAGTCATTGCTTCCGCAGATCGGTTGATACCCATTCTCCATTTCTGGCGAAACAATAACAATACTGCAGAAATTAACGTACCAGCGTGCCCAATACCTACCCACCAAACAAAGTTAGTAATATCCCAAGCCCAGCCAACAGTTTTATTTAATCCCCAAACGCCAATTCCTGTTCCAATGGTGTAAACGATACAACCAATACCCCAGAGGAATGCTATAAGTGCGATTGAAAAAGCGGTCCACCATAATTTATTTGCTTTACCTTCAACCGGAGCGGCTACATCAACAGAAATGTCATGGTAACTTTTATCTCCATCAATTAAAGGTCTTCTAATAGGTGCTTCGTAATGAGACGACATAATTCTTATTTAATTATAATCTATTAATATTCTTTTTATGCTTCTTGAGTGTTTCTCACTTTCACATGATAAACAACATTTGGTTTTGTGCCAATGTGCTCCAATAAGTGATAGGCTCTTTTATCTTCGGCCAAACTTTTAACCTTATCTTCTTGTCTATTAATGTCACCAAAAACCATCGCTCCAGCTGTACACGCATTAGAACAGGCAGTTTCAAACTCATTTGTATTTACTGGTCTGCCTTCTTCTTTGGCTTTTAGTATTGTTGCCTGTGTCATTTGAATACACATAGAGCATTTCTCCATCACACCTCGAGAACGAACCACAACATCTGGGTTTAACACCATTTTACCTAAATCATCGTTCATATTGTAATCGAATTTACTATTGTTTGGATATTCAAACCAGTTAAATCGACGAACTTTATAAGGACAGTTATTTGCACAGTAACGCGTTCCGACACATCGGTTATACGCCATTTGATTTTGACCCTGACGGCCATGGGAAGTTGCCGCTACCGGACAAACTGTTTCGCATGGTGCGTGATTACAATGCTGACACATAACAGGCTGAAAAGCAACTGACGGATTTTCGGAAGGATCTTCCAAAGCATCCATCGCTTTTTTGAAGCCCATTGCTCCTTTTCCCTTGTCCTTTACTTCATTATCACCCGCAAAATCTTCCTCGTGAGAATAATATCTATCTATACGCAACCAGTGCATATCTCTTGAACGTCTGATTTCAGCTTTTCCAACAACTGGAACATTGTTTTCGGCATGGCAAGCGATAACGCAAGCGCCACAACCTGTACAAGCATTTAAATCTATGGAAAGGTTGAAATGATGGCCAACCGTTCTGTCAAAAGATTCCCATAAATCTACTGATGTTGCTTCAACTTCATTATGATCTAAAGACACCATTGGCAATTTATTCCAAGTATGTTTTGGATCAAGCGAATTGTCATTATATGTTTCTAGCGTAGTTTCTTTAATAATATCGCCTCTACCCATTAAGGTATTTTGAAGCTGAACACAAGCAAATTCATGTTCGCCTGCAGCCAATTTTAAAGTAACATTTGGCTGAAAATTATTAAAGTCTTTATAAAATTTATAAGCATTTTTGCCCGTTTGCATTTCTGCTTTTAATCCTTGTTTTCTGCCATATCCTAGCGCCAGACCCAATGAGCCTTTTGCTTGTCCCGGTTGAATTAAAACTGGCAAAATTTCTGAAACGCCATTTACGGTCAGTTCAACTAAACTTCCGTTTAATCCGCCATTTGCAACATGATTATTTACTGCCCCAAGCGCAACTGCATCTGCTCTAGACATGGTTAAATAATTATCCCAAGACGTTCTTGTGATTGGATCTGGAAATTCCTGTAACCAAGGATTGTTGGCCATTTGACCATCACCCAAACCTATTTTTACATAAAGTTCTAATTCTAAATCACTGCCTTTAACTGCCTCTAATTCAGTTGCTGCAGTCTCTACATCAACTTCCAGTGAAATTGCACCGCTTTGAGCTGCTTCAGAAGTAAAAACGCCGTCGTGCAATGCTTGATTCCAAGATTTGCCACCCAAAATTTCAGCATTCCAAGTTTCTTTTAAGAAATCATAATAAGTTGCCGTACTGCCTGTCCAAGCCAATAAACTGTCTTGGAACTGACGCGTATTAAACAATGTTTTAATGGTTGGCTGAATTAAGCTGTATTGTCCTTTTTTTATTTCAACATCACCCCAAGACTCTAAATAATGAGGTGTAGCCAAGGTATATTGAACCGCATTTGCAGTTTCATTGTCCTGCATAGAAAATGCAACCGATAATTTCACTTTTTTCAATCCTTCAACAAAAGCCGAAGCATTTGGCAAGGTGTAAACCGGATTTGAATTGTAAATAATGACTGCGCCAATTTTACCTTCATTCATATCGGCAATTAATTGCGCAACATCAGCATCATTTCCTTTTCTTATATTTTTGGTTGCATTAACATCTAAAACTTCACTGTTTAAAGCTTTATTGATTGCCAAAGCAAGGATTTGTGCGTTTTTATCCTGAATACCTGTTAAAACTACCCCTTTACTTCCGGCTGTTTTAAGTTGTGCTGCAGCTTTTTGAATGGCAACATTTAAAGGAGTTGCTTCGGTTGAAACAACACCATTTACAACTGCCTGGTATAATTTTATAAGTGTTTGGTTTTGCTCAGATGGTTTTACCATGATACGCTTATCGGCATTCGCGCCTGATAAAGACATATTTGATTCAAATTGGATATGGCGCGACATTTTTCCGTTGGTTGGAACCCGTCCTTTTGAATAGCGGGCTTCAAAGCCGCCACCCTGCCAATTTCCTAAGAAATCTGCACCAATCGAAACAATTACTTCTGCTTTTTCAAGATTATAATCTGGCAATGCTCTAGTGCCAAACATCAATTCAAAAGCATCCAATGCCGCAGATTCAGAAACTGCATCATATTCAACGTGAGCTACATTTTCAAAAGTTTCATTTAATTTGGCAATCAATTTTTTGGTTGAAGGACTTGCACTAGTTCCGGTTAAAACTGCTATTGGTAAACCTGCTGCTTTAACCTCATTTAATTTTGCAATAATTTGTTGGTCGGCTTCATTCCAAGAAATTTCAGCGCCATTTGCTTTAGGGCCTTTTAATCGAAGGCTGTCGTATAAAGAAAGAACGGAAGCCTGCACACGTGCATTTGTGGCTCCATTAGCATCTTTGTTAGGCTCAATTTTTATTGGGCGTCCTTCTCTAACTTTTACCAATATATTCGCAAAATCAAAACCATCAGCAATGGTTGTTGCATAATATTCTGCAACACCAGGAATGATATCATTTGGTTTTATGATATACGGAATTGATTTTACTACCGGACCTTCGCAAGAAGCTAAAGTAACAGCGGCAGTTGTGAATCCAACATACTTTAAAAAGTCTCTTCGTGTTGTTGATGAAGCTTCCAAGGTTTTTTTATCTCCTAAAAACATATCCGTCGGAATTTCTTCAGGAAACTCATTATGTTTTAACGTATCAACAATAGCGCTATTTTCATTTAGCTCTTCAACACTTTTCCAGTATTTTTTGTTTGATGCCATTTTATATTTGGTTATTTACTTTGTAATTAATATTAATAGTGACATTTAGCGCATTCTAATCCTCCCATTTGGGCGGCAGTCACTTTTTCTACACCGTATTTTTTAGACAACTGGTCGTGAATATTTTTATAATAACCATTTTCCTTTAAGTCTACTTCTGTTGTTCTGTGACAATCTATACACCATCCCATGGTAAGTGGCGAAAATTGTTTCATATCGTGCATTGTTTCTACAGGACCATGACAAGTTTGACAAGCAACACCGGCAACGGTGACGTGTTGTGCGTGGTTGTAGTAAGCAAAATCGGCCAAATTATGAATTCGAACCCATTCAATTGGTTTTTGTTCATAGCCTTCAATATATTTTACGTTTACTTTATCCCAGCCAACTGCATCGTATAATTTTTGAATTTCTTTATCTAAATCCTCTTTGGTGTAATTTCCAAACAATTCACCTTTATATTCTGAAATTGATTTATGGCAATTCATACATACATTGGCGGTTGGAATTCCTGAAGTTTTACTGTGTTTTGCTGAAGAGTGACAATATTGACAATCAATTTTATTGTCTCCGGCATGCACCGCATGCGAAAATACAATTGGCTGAATTGGCTGATAGCCTTCATTGACATCAATTTGCATTAACCATCCAAATAAAAACCAAGCTCCTAATAAGACAGAGAATATTATGAAAAGAAAACGCAAAAATGGATTGAAAATCAATGTTTTTAAAACACTTACTCCCGATTCTTCATCGTCGGCAACAACTTTTCTGTTGGTCGTAGCCGCTACTATTAAAGATAATAATAATAAGGCACCAATTGCGATTGCAAGGGTTGGCAAAACGCCAATTCCTGGTTTGTTAAAAATTTCCTGATCTGCGGCTGCAGTTGTTGCCGCAACAGGTGCAACATCGCCAACGGCCATATATTTCAACAAATCATCTAAATTCTGATCCGTTAGTTGCGGAAATGGCGTCATGGCAATAGGAGAATATTCTGAAGCAATTTTTGCCAATTTATCACCCGATGCAACTAAAGCTGCATTGTCTTTAATCCATAATTTTAACCACTCATCCTCATACTTGTCTCCAATTTTTAAAAGTGGCGGGCCAATTAAATTGCCTTCCATTTTGTGACAAGCAGCACAATTTGTTTTGAAAATTTGCTTACCGCGCTCAACGCCTGGATCAGCTTCTGTTGCCACTGCAGCAACAGCCTCAACCGGTTTGCCTTTGGTATATTCTAAAATATCTTTAATATCTTGATCCGACAATTGCGGATTCGCTGTCATTGGCAATTTATTGTTCTCTTCGAAAACCTGAATTGCTAATTTATCTCCCGACTTAATCATTCCCGGACTGTCTTTAATCCAGGCAATTAACCAATCTTGGTCTCTTTTTTCCGTAATTCCTAATAAAGCAGGACCAACTAATTTTCCGTCTAATTTATGACAGGCAGCGCATACAGATTTGAAGAGTTTCTCTCCATTGGCCGGGTCACCTTGTGCCGATAAATTAAGCGAGAAAAAGAATAGGAAAGCAAGACTATTAATGACTAATCTTGATAATGGACTGTGTTGTTTCACACTTTTCATATTTAAAAAAGATATTTTCTTTCTAGTTTGGTACAATATTTTCATATACAAATATATGACTTAAATCATTTTTTAAGGATTGGACAAAAGTAACATATATTAATAATACTTAAAATCTAAAAATTGTGTTAAATGTAATTTATATTCATTCTAAATAGTTAATTTATATACATACATTTCAAGGAAATTTATAAATTTGAAAATTATATAAAATATTATGAAAAAACTATCAATAAAAGCAATAATTTTTGTTTTTTTCGTCTCTTTTTTAAGTACAAACACCACTTATGCACAAAGTGAGAATGAAAAAATTAATACCTTAATCGAGCAAAAAAAGGCTTTTAATAAAACCAATAAAAATATTACAGTCTTTAAAATTCAACTTTATAATGGCAATGAAACGCAAGCTTACGCCGTTAAAAGAAATTTTGAAGCTGATTTCCCCGAATATCGCACAAAAATTATTTACAAAACACCTGAGTGGAAAACACACGCCGGAAACTTCAGAACGCGATTGGAAGCAGACAGGGCACTAAATGCCGTTAAATTAAAATACGCCGGAGCCATTGTTTTGGAAGAAAAGATTTAAATCCTATCCCCAGCCCTTTCCGAAGGACCTTTCCGAAGGAAAGGGAGTTTGATGCTTAATTAGAATGGTATTTGCAACAAAAAACTTTTAACTTTTAACTTTTTCAAACTTAGAATTTGCTGATTATTGAATGATTCTCAATAAATTTTAACTTTGAGCCTTGAGCCTTCGACTTTTTACTTTATCAAACCACCCTGTTTAATCTTTCAAACAAGCGGGTTTTTAAGTTGTTATAATCTACAATAGATTCCATTATTTTATCTCTTTCTTCTTCAATACCAAATTCGGCAATAAGTGAATTAATTTTTTGTTCAATAAGAATTCTGCGCATATTGTAAATGGCATCAAGCACCATTTTAGAAAGGTCGCTTTTTTTGGTCCTGATAAAAATATTTTTGCGTTCCCAATTACTGAGTATGTGCCGTTCGTCATCCATTAAAATAGTGGTCACCAAATTTGCGACTTCATAATTTTCGTGATTAACCAGCTTATCCACTGAAATAGTTTCATCTTGGTTTAATTGAAATATTATTTCGAAGTAAATATTTTTAAAAATGTCATTGGTAAACTCCACCTCATCATCGTGCAAATTCAAATAGATTTCCTTTGAAACCACATTGTTGAATTTCACCTTTTTTATAGGTTGAAATTCCGCATCTTCCGCTTCTTCCTCTGCAACAAAATCGACAAATTCCACTTCATTGTTGCCATACAGCAATAGGATTTTTATAATTTCCCGTTCATATTTTTGAAGCTCGTTAACTTTTTCGAATTGCGGTGTTTTTTGCAATACCGCTTCTGTTGGTCTTTCCTGAATTGGCCTTGAAGAAGCGTCTCTTTCTTCCTTTTTATCGATTTGTGCCAGTTCACTGAAAAGTACATTTTCGGAAATATCCATAATTCTGGAACATTCCTGAATGTAAACTTCACGCTGAATTCGGTCGGGAATTTTAGAAATACTGACCACAATATCCCGAATTAATCCGGCTTTTTTAACGGGATCGTGCTGTGCTTCTTCCATCAATAAAGCCACTTTAAAATTGATGAAATCTTTGGAATTTTGCTTTAAATATTCTTTTAATTCCTGACTGCTTACTTTTTTAGAAAAACTGTCGGGATCATCTCCATCAGGAAACATCACCACTTTTACATTCAATCCTTGCTCTAAAATAAGGTCAATTCCGCGAATCGAAGCCCTGATTCCTGCGGCATCGCCATCAAAAAGAATGGTGATATTTTTTGTAAGTCGGTTAATCAATCGAATTTGATTTTCAGAAAGTGCGGTTCCAGAAGAGGAAACCACATTTTCAATGCCTGCCTGGTTAAATGAAATCACATCGGTATAACCTTCAACCAAATAACAATTGTCTTCTTTTGCAATGCTTTGCTTTGCATAATAAATACCGTATAAAACATTGCCTTTGTGGTAAATTTCACTTTCAGGCGAATTTAAATATTTGGCCGCTTTTTTATCGTTAACTAAAATTCTTCCTCCAAAACCAAGAACCCTGCCGCTCATACTGTGAATTGGAAACATCACACGGCCTTTAAAACGGTCGAATTGTTTGGTTCCTGTGGATGAAAGTAAATCGTCTTTGACAATGGTAAGTCCGGTAGCCTCTAGATATTTGAGGTTGTATCCTTTATTTAACGCTTCAGATGAAAAGGCTTCCCACTCGTTCAAAGAATATCCCAATTGAAATTTTTGAATAGTTTCATCGGTAAAACCGCGTTCTTTAAAATAACTTAAGCCAATTGCTTTTCCCTGATCGGTTTTTAATAAGGTTTCATGGAAATAATCGCGTGCATATTCCGAAACAATAAACATACTTTCGCGTTCATCGGCCTGATGCTTTTGTTCGTTGCTTTGTTCGGTTTCCTCTATTTCAATATTGTATTTTTTGGCCAAGAACCGAATGGCTTCCGGATAGGAATAATGTTCCTGTTCCATTAAAAAAGTAACCACATTGCCGCCTTTTCCCGAACTGAAATCTTTCCAGATTTGCTTCACAGGAGAAACCATGAACGACGGACTTCTTTCTCCGGAAAACGGACTCAATCCTTTGTAATTGCTGCCCGATTTTTTCAACTGCACAAATTCGCCAATCACCTCCTCAACGCGGGCAGTTTCAAAAACTTTATCGATGGTGCTTCTGGAAATCAATGGTGTTTATCTTTTGATTTTTATTTTTCTAAATTACAATTAATACCGTCAAAAAAAAACTGCTCAAGGAATTTTTACCTTTAAAACAGTTTTTTTTAGATTTTATTTATTTGAGACTTATGAAACAGCTTTTAACTTTTTTATGGTTGATCTGTCTATTTTATCTTCAGCATAATCTTTTGTGATTTTAAGTGTTTTTTCGCCAGTTCCCGGCAAATCAAACATCGCATCAGTCAAAATGGCTTCACACAAAGACCGAAGTCCGCGAGCGCCCAATTTGTATTCAACCGCTTTATCAACAATAAACATCAACGCATTTTCATTGATGGTAAAATCGATGCCATCCATTTTAAACAATTTTTCATATTGTTTTATGATGGAGTTTTTAGGCTCGGTTAAAATCATTCTCAAAGTTGTTTCATCCAAAGGATCCATATGCGTCAATACCGGCAAACGTCCAATAATTTCAGGAATTAAACCAAAATCCCTTAAATCTTTCGGAATAATGTATTTTAACATATTTGCTTTATCAACAACATCTCCTTTTATGGAAGCGCCATAACCAACTTCTTGACGGTTTAACCTTTTTCCAATCACTTTATCAATCCCGGAAAATGCACCACCGGCCATAAATAAAATATTTTTGGTATTGACCTCAATAAATTTTTGGTCGGGATGTTTTCTTCCTCCTTTTGGCGGAACATTCACCACTGAACCTTCCAGTAATTTTAACAATGCTTGTTGAACGCCTTCTCCAGAAACATCACGGGTTATTGACGGGTTATCGCCTTTACGGGCAATTTTATCAATTTCATCAATAAAAACAATGCCGCGTTCCGCTTTGCTAACATCATAATCTGCCGCCTGCAATAAACGTGTTAAAATGGTTTCCACATCTTCACCTACGTAACCAGCTTCAGTTAAAACAGTCGCGTCAACAATACAAAACGGCACATTTAACATTCTTGCAATGGTGCGTGCAATTAAGGTTTTCCCTGTTCCTGTTTCTCCAACAATGATGATATTGCTTTTTTCAATTTCAATCTCCTCTTCATCTTTAGAATCTGGCTGCAGCAAACGCTTGTAGTGATTATAAACTGCAACAGCCATCACGCGTTTTGCCTGATCTTGCCCAATCATATATTGGTCTATAAAGGCCTTTATTTCCTTAGGTTTCTTAACAATCAAATCATAAGTAAGCGCGGTGGAATTACTGCCGGCAATTTCTTCCATCACAATTCCATGAGCCTGCTCAATACATTTGTCGCAAATATGTGCGTCTAAACCTGCAATAAGCAAATCTGTTTCCGGCTTTTTACGGCCACAAAATGAACATTGCAATACTTCATCCTTTTTTGCCATCTGCTTGATTTTTTTTAGTTATTAGTTCACTCTTTTGTTACTATAACCAATTTATTTTCTAATTAAAACTTCATCAATCATTCCGTAAGCTTTTGCTTCATCAGCTTTCATCCAGTAATCACGATCTGAATCATGATGCACTTTTTTCAAAGTTTGACCCGAATGTTTTGAAATAATTTGATACAATTCATCTTTCAATTTCAAAATTTCACGTGTAGTAATCTCAATATCACTTGCCTGGCCTTGTGCTCCGCCCAAAGGTTGGTGAATCATAACGCGTGAATGCGGCAATGCCGAACGTTTTCCTTTGGTTCCTGCGCACATTAAAACAGCACCCATTGACGCAGCTATTCCTGTACAAATTGTGGCAACATCAGGTTTTATAAATTGCATCGTATCGTAAATTCCCAAACCGGCATAAACGCCTCCGCCCGGTGAATTAATATAAATACTAATGTCTTTTGAACTGTCTACACTTTCCAAAAACAACAATTGTGCTTGTATAATATTGGCAACATAATCATCTATTCCTGTTCCCAAAAAAATAATTCTATCCATCATCAAACGTGAAAAAACGTCCATTTGGGCTACGTTTAACTGGCGTTCTTCAATAATATAAGGCGTAAGGCTGCTGACCAATTTATCATAATACATGCTATTGATTCCTTGGTGCTTTGTCGCGTATTTTTTAAATTCTTTTCCGTAATCCATTTTTCAGGTTTTAAAATATTAAGTCTACAAAGATATGAAGTATTTATTTATTTTAATCTGAATTTAATATTTGTGTGTATTTATCTAAATTTCGCTTATTTTTTATTCATTTTTATTATGCGTGCATAATATTATTCCCTATCTTTGATAGCGAATTTTTGATATAAAACTTTAAATAAAATCACAAGCAATGAGAAATACTTTACTGACAATCTCCTTATTTATTTTTTCAATAAGCAGTTACGGACAAGAATTTGTAAACGGAACCATCATCACACAACGTTATGACACCATTACAAATGTAAAAATCGAAAAATTAAATGACGCAAAAAGTTTGTTGCATTTAACCTATATTGATGCCAATGGCAATCAACAGAAACCTGACATTGCATCCATAAAAAGTTACACCAGAGGCGATGAAAATTTTACGCGCATATACAACAATGGAGAAATGGTGATGGTAAAACAAATTACCGCCGGTAAAAAATTGAACTTATACGAAAGAAATTATAACGGTGTAACCGTGTATTATGTAGAAAAAGTCTTTGATGAACTTATAAAAGTACCTTCGTCTGGATCAAAATACCAAAAAGTTTTGGGCGATTTTTTAAGTGATTCTCCTGAAATTTCCCAAAAAATTAAATCGAAAGAATTGCAGGACCTAAACGAGATTGTATCACTTTACAATAAAGATTAATTTTTGCATCAAATTGTAAAAGTCCGCTGATGTTTTTCATTAGCGGACTTTTTTTATTCATTTTACTTATATTTGAAATTTGTAACGCCCTTTTTAAAATGATTAAATTTTACACGCTTATTTTATTCCTGCTGATATTTCAGTCGGCCATTATTGCTCAAAACTACCAACAACGATTTAATGAAATTGATGTAAAACATTATAATTTAGCGATACAAGTAAACGATTCAACCAACAATATTCAGGCAAAAATGACTGTTTCATTAACCTTTAAACAATTGGTGAACGAATTTCATTTGGATTTGGTTCAAAATGATTCCACCGGAAAAGGAATGTACATTGAATCTGTTTTTCAGAATAATGACACGGTATCATTTACGCATGCCTACAATAAAATCACCATCCAGCCGAACTTTGTGAATACCGACAGCATTTTTAATTTTGAAATCACCTACAATGGTGTTCCAAAAGACGGACTTATTATTGGCGAAAACATTCACGGAGACCGAACTTTTTTTGCCGATAACTGGCCAAACAGGGCTCACAATTGGTTTCCTTGTGTTGACCATCCTTCAGATAAAGCAACTGTGGAATTTAAAATAATTGCGCCCAACCATTATCAGGTAATTGCCAATGGCTACTTATTTGAAGAAACCAATTTTTCCGATAATTTAAATCTTTACCATTATAAATCTGCCGAACCATTGCCAACAAAAGTGATGGTGATTGGCATTGCGCGATTTGCAGTGCAACATCTAGGCGAAACAAATAACATTCCTATTTCAACTTGGGTGTATCCGCAAACTAAAGAACAAGGATTTTACGATTTTGCCAACTCAAAAAAAATCCTTGGTTTTTTTATAGAAAAATTTGGCGAATATCCTTATCAAAAATTGGCAAACGTACAATCTAAAACACAATTTGGCGGCATGGAAAATGCCGGAGCCATATTTTATTTTGAGAAAATAGTGAACGGAGAACGAAGTCATGAAAGTACCATAGCCCATGAAATTGTGCATCAGTGGTTTGGAAATTCAGCTTCGGAGATTGACTGGCCACATTTGTGGTTAAGTGAAGGCTTTGCCAACTATTTTACCAGTATGTATATTTTAGAAACCAAAGGTGAAGATGCTTTTCAACAAAGAATAAAGGAAGAGCGTGAAACTGTTTTAAATTTTTACAAAAAGAAACAGACTCCAGTTATTGATACTGACAATACCCATTTAATGAGTTTGTTAAACGCAAACTCCTATGAAAAAGGTGCTTGGGTGTTGCATATGCTGCGCAAAAAACTGGGTGATGAAACTTTTTGGAAAGGAATCAGAAGCTATTATGAAAAATTCAAACTAAACAATGCTTCAACCAACGATTTTAAAAACGTGATGGCCGAAGTTTCCGGCCAAAATTTGGATGCCTTTTTTACACAATGGCTTCAAAAAGCAGGACATCCTGTTTTAAAAACATCCTGGCTTTATTATCAAAATAAACTTAGGCTGCTCATTGACCAAACACAGGAAAATTCATTTCAATTTCCGCTTGATGTTGAAATCATTTACACTGACGGCACTTCTGAAATAAAAACAATCGAAATTTCCCAAATAGCAATTCCTTATGAAATTGAAACCAAAGGAGAAGTAAAGGATGTTAAATTTGATCCAAATGCTTGGTTGTTGTTTGAAATGGCCCCCTAACCCCTGCTTCGACTCCGCTCAGCACAGGCAGAAAAGATAAAATCATTAAGCTAAAATTCATATTTATAAATACTTGTAAAAAATCTCATCAACTTTCGGACGTTTTAGCTTCCGGCTCAGGCCTTCGGTCTTCCGTCTTCCGTCTCCAGACTTTCACACTTTGTAACTTATTAACTTATTAAGTATTACCTTTGCAAAAAATATAAGAATGACCTTTTCCGATTTAAATTTAAACCGATTTTTACTGAACGCTTTAGACGACTTAGGCTTTGCCGTTCCTACACCCATTCAGGAAAAAGCATTTTCGGTGATTATGAGCAGTAAAGATGTTGTTGGTATTGCCCAAACAGGAACAGGTAAAACTTTCGCTTATTTATTGCCAATATTAAGACAACATACTTATTCTGATCAAAAACATCCGCGGGTTTTAATTATTGTTCCAACCCGGGAATTGGTGGTGCAAGTGGTTAAAGACATTAAAAGTTTGACGCCTTATATGAATGTTCGTTTTGCCGGAATTTATGGCGGAACCAATATAAATACCGATAAACAGCTTGTTCATGCAGGATTGGATATTTTAGTTGCCACTCCGGGAAGATTGTTGGATTTGGCTTTGGACGGCATTTTAAAGCTGAAATTTATTCAAAAATTTGTGATTGATGAAGTTGATGAAATGATGAACTTAGGTTTTAGGCCGCAAATAATTACATTGATGGATTTGCTTCCTAATAAACGCCAGAGCATTTTATTTTCTGCAACTTTAACCAAAGAAGTTGATGATTTGTTGGACACTTTTTTCAAATCACCCGTTAAAATTGAAGTTGCAACCAGCGGAAGTCCGTTAGATACTATTCAGCAACAAGCCTATCCGGTTCCAAATTTTTACACAAAAGTCAACTTTTTAAAAAATATTTTACAAGACAAGAATACTTTTAATAAGGTTTTGGTATTTGTGAAAAACAAAAAACAAGCTACTATTTTGTTTGATGAAATGGATTTGGCGCTTCCGAAACAAGTAGCCGTCATTCATTCAAACAAAACGCAAAATTATCGTTTGCGTTCTGTGGAAAAATTTGAAAAAGGAAGCACTTCTGTTTTAATTGCCACCGATATTATAGCGCGTGGACTGGATTTAACCAACGTAAGCCACGTAATAAATTTTGATATTCCAAAAGAGCCCGAAAATTATATTCACCGAATTGGAAGAACTGGCCGTGCCGAACAATTGGGAACTTCCATTTCATTATTTACGGAAGCTGAAGCCGATTATTTGGGTGAAATTGAATTGCTGATGAACCGTGAAATCGATGTTTTTGACCTTCCGGAATCGATTGAAATTGCAACGCAGTTAATTGATGAGGAAATTCCGAGATCAGAACTTGAAGAATCCTCGAATGAAAAGAAAAAGGAAACGGCTGATGGCGGAACAGCATATCATGAGAAAAAAGAGAAAAACAGGAAAGTAAATTTAGGCGGTTCATACCGTCGTGAAATTGTAAAAAAATATAAAAAACCGCTCACACGCGGACAAAAAAAGAAATAGGTTTAGACCAAGTTAAAACAAAAAAAACGCCTTAAAGAAATTCTTCAAGGCGTTTTTTTGATTTATGGAAATGAAAAAATCTTATTTGTAAACTTCTTTTACAAATTCTTCGTAGTTCACTTCTTTGGTTTTAAAAGTCATTTTTTCTTTATAGAAATTCAATAATTTTTGACTTACCAATTGTTCCTGCAAACGTCTTGCTTCATCTTGGTTGCTTAAAACACGTTGGGCAATATCATCCAATTCCTTTTCTTCCGGATTTAATTGTCCGTATTGTGCCATTTGAATTTTTACAAAACCTTTGGTAAAGTCTTTCAATTCGTCATAACTAACCTGAAGTTTGTTGTCTTTTAAAATTTTGCCTTCAATTAATTGATAACGCAAACCTTTTTCCGATTTTTCATATTCTTCAGCAGCATCTTCTGGAGTCATCGGTTTTTCACCGGCAACAACCATCCATTTTTTAAGGAATTCAGCAGGCAAATCGAATTTGGTGTTTTCCACCAGGTATTCGGTTACAGCATTCAACAATTGTTGATCGGATTGTGTTAGGAATTGCTTTTCAGCATCTTCTTTAATTTTTGCTTTTAATTCGGCTTCCGATTTTACAACATCAGCACCAAATATTTTATCAAACAATTCTTGGTTAATTTCAGCAAGTTCATTGGCGTTAATTTCTTCAATGGTAAAAGTTACCGGAATTTCAACACCGTGAATTTCATCGTGACTCAATCCCAAAGCACCCATTAATTTGTGGTCGTCATCAAACAAACCTTTGGTGTTTAATTCAACAACATCTCCAACTTTTTTTCCAAGTAATTTTTGTTGATTGGCTTTTCCTTTGATGGATTCTAAAGAAATAGTCGATTTTTTGTTGATTTCTTTTTCTTCGTTTACGAAAGTTCCGGCAATGTTTACGCCTTCTTCAACAACATCTTTAGGAACCAATTTCCCGAAACGTTTTCTGATGTTTTCAACTTCTTTTTTCAACAATTCTTTATCTGCAACAATATTGTATTGGGTAACTTTATTTTTTGCGTCAAGGTTTATCTCAAATTCAGGAGCCAGACCCAATTCAAATTCAAAAACATAATCATCTTTATCCCAAGAAAATTCTTCTTCCATTTTTGGCAATGGATTTCCAAGAATATCTAATTTCTCTTCAATTAAAAAATTGTTTAATGCTTCTTGCAACAATTTGTTAACCTCATCAATCATAATAGATTTTCCGTACTGTTTTTTAACCATTCCCATAGGAACTTGTCCTTTTCTAAATCCGGGAACATCCGCTTTTTTACGGTAATCCAGTAAAATTTTCGCTACTTTTTCTTGGTAATCTGCGGCTGAAATTTCAACCTTTACCACTGCATTTAACGCATCGATATTTTCTTTTGTAATATTCATTTTATGCTGTTTTTATCTTAAATCATTCAAAATTGGGTGCAAAAGTACTATTTTTTACGCATCTAACAAATATTTAACCCGTTCAAATTCAACTATTTTATTGCTATTCGTCTAAAAATGAATATAAAATAGATTCAAAAACAGACAGTATCAAACTAAATAATAGCGCAATCCAGAAACCGGTTACCTGAAAACCATCAATAAGATTGTCGGCCAACAAGATAATTAACGCGTTGATCACCAGCAGAAACAAACCCAAAGTTACGATTGTGACTGGCAACGTTAATATGATAAGCAGTGGTTTTATGGTGACTCTCAACAATGCTAAAACAACGGCAACAATAACTGAACTGGTGAAATTTACGACAGAAACTCCCGGTAAAAAATGGGCAATAACCAATACGGCAACTGCGGTTAAGACTATTTTTAAAATTAAGTTCATGGATTTATGTTTTAAATGAATTATAAAATTAAGTAAAATTGTTTCAACAAACTAATTAGGTTAAAAAGTTGATGACCTCTTCATAAAACTGCTCAGGATTCTCTGCATGAAGCCAGTGGCCGGCATTTTTAATAGTGACAATTTTTGAATTTGTAAAGTGCGCTTCAATTAACGGTCTGTCATCTTCCATAATATAATTTGATTTTTCGCCTTTCAAAAATAAAGTTTCTCCATCAAAATGGGTAAAAGAAGGCAACGCCTCGCCCACTTCGCTGTTGTGTTCCATCAAACTTTGCAAATTGAAACGGTAGTCCAATTTTCCTTTTGATTTCCAATAAACGTTTTTGAGCAAAAATTGTAATACACCTTCTTCTTTAATGTAGATTCTTAAAACATCCTCCACTTTTTTTCGGGTGTTGTGAAGCGAGAAATTAACCACATTCAATGCCGCTAAAATATCTTCATGGTGTGGTTTATAGTACCTCGGACTGATATCTGCAACCATTAATTTATCAACCAATTCGGGATAGGTAACCGCAAATCGCATCGCCACTTTTCCGCCCATGGAATGTCCCAACAAAATTATATATTCCAAATGATGGTGTTGCACATAGTTGTACAAATCTTCCACCAGCAATTCGTAGTCAAATTCATCGGAATGAAAACTTCGTCCGTGATTGCGCTGGTCAATTAAATGCACTTCAAAATTTTCTGAGAATTGAGTACCCAACGATTTCCAGTTGTCACTCATCCCAAAATAACCATGTAAAATAATCAATGGCTGTCCGCTTCCTAAAATTGTTGAGTGCAGTAATTTCATGAATTAGATTTTTGGTTTAGTATTTTATCCTATCCCCAGCCCTTTCCAAAGGAAAAGGAGTTTGTTTTGAAATTAGAACGGTATTTAGTACAAAAAACTTTTAACTTTTAACTTTTAACTTTTAACTTTTAACCTATTTTTATACATATTCACCACATTTTCCAATCCCAAATACAATGATTCCGTAATTAATGCGTGACCTATGGAAACTTCCAATAAATTTGGAATATTTTGGGCAAAAAACTGAATATTGTCCAGACTTAAGTCGTGGCCGGCGTTAATTCCCAGTCCAATTTCATTTGCCAAAACAGCACTTTCAAAGTAAGGTTTTATGCCATTTTTATTTCCCAAACCATATTGTTTCGCAAATTCTTCGGTGTACAGTTCAATTCTGTCGGTTCCGGTTTTTGCGGCAGCTTCTATTAGTTTTAAATCAGCGTCAATAAATATGGAAGTTCTGATGCCTTTCAAATGAAATTCAGCAACCATTTCTTTTAAAAAAGCTTGGTGTTTAATAGTGTCCCAACCTGCATTTGAAGTAATGGCATCAATGGCGTCGGGCACCAAAGTAACTTGTGTTGGACGAATTTCCAACACCATATCAATAAATTGTTTTATTGGATTTCCTTCTATATTAAACTCTGTCGTCACAATTTTTTTTAAATCAAAAGCGTCCTGATAGCGAATATGGCGCTCATCTGGCCTTGGGTGAATGGTAATTCCTTCTGCGCCAAAATCTTGAATATCGGAAGCCACTTTTACCACATTTGGATAATCTCCTCCGCGCGAATTTCTTAACGTGGCAATTTTATTTACATTTACGCTTAATTTTGTCATTCCTGATAAATCTTTAAAAATTAAATGAGTGCACAAATTTACGAACTAAGAAACTGTATTTGGTTTTATTTTTGATTATTTTTGTGGCATAAAGGCAAACAACATGGAAACAACCCCTTATATTTTAACAGAATTTCAAGCATTTACAACGCACACAAAAATTGCCGAAGTGAAATTGCTTTTTAGTGAAACCACCTATTCTCACTTTCCTGTTGTTGATAATGGCCATTTATTGGGATTGATTGCTGAAATTGACATCCGCACTATTTTTGAAGATGAAAAGGAACTTGGCAATTTTCAATATTTATATCAGTTTTTTTTTACTGAAGAAGACAATAATTTATTGGAAATACTGAAGATTTTTGCGGCAAATGAAACAAATTTAATTCCGGTAACCAACGATTTGAATGAATATAAAGGCTATTGCGATTTAATTGATATTCTGCATGTTTACAACAACACGCCATTTTTAAAAAGCGAAGGCACGGTTTTAGGCATCGAAAAAAATGTTTCTGAATATTCATTTAGTGAAATTTGTCAAATTATAGAATCCAATGACGGAAAAATGTTGGGGATTTTTATTTCAGAATCCGACAATGCAACGGTGAAAATTACGCTCAAGTTTTACTCGCAAGAGATAAATAAAGTTATTCAATCGTTTAGAAGGTATAATTACAAAGTGCTTTCAAAACACAAAGAAGATTTTTATTTGGAAGATTTAAAAGAAAGATCCATTTACCTGCAAAAATATCTAAACATTTAAGAATGAAAATTGCTATATACGGACAATATTACAAACCGGAAGATAAAATATACTTAGAAGAATTATTGAATGTTTTAAAAATTCATAAAATCAAGTTCGTAATTGAACAGAATTATTATGCAGGATTAAAAAAAGACATCGCAATTGCAAATGCCGAAACTTTTACTGCTCATAAAGAATTAGACGCATCATTTGATTTTATGTTTACCGTTGGCGGGGACGGCACCATTTTAAGGGCAGTAACTTATATCAGAGATTCCTGCATTCCAATAGTTGGCATAAATACAGGTCGGTTGGGCTTTTTGGCAACCGTAAAAAAAGAGGAAATTAACACCGCGATTGAACAACTGCTGCAAAAAAAATACCTAATCCATAAACGCACTTTATTAAGTGTAACAACCACGCCAAAAAATATTGGTTTGTCGTCCCTAAATTTCGCCTTGAACGAAGTTTCAGTGAGCAGAAAAAATACGGCCTCCATGATTACCATTGAAACATATTTAGATGAGGAATATCTAACTTCTTACTGGGCAGATGGTTTAATTATCTCAACACCAACAGGTTCTACGGGGTATTCCTTAAGTTGCGGAGGGCCCATTCTTATTCCACACGCAAAAAGTTTTGTGTTAACCCCAATAGCGCCTCATAACTTAAATGCGAGACCTTTGGTGATTCCCGATGAAACCAAAATTAAATTGACCGTTAGCGGAAGAGAAGATAAATTTTTCTTGTCACTGGATTCGAGAATCACTACCATCGACAGCAAAACACAAATTTTTATTGAAAAATCAACTTTCACCTTAAATATTGTTGAAATTAACAAGCAAACATTCATAAAAACACTTCGGGATAAATTGCTTTGGGGACAGGATGTCAGGAATTAGGACTACCCTTTAAATCACAGAACAAATAAGAGATTTTACCTGCAATAATTTCATTTAAAATCAGTTAATCAAAAAAGTCGTTGATAAACCCAAATAAGCAACTATAATTTTTTATATTTGCTGGCTATTTTATTTATGAAAAAATTTGTTCTATTCACTGCAATCGTCTTTATCACAATGACTTCCAAAGCTCAGATTAATGAAGTTGGATTGTTTGTTGGAGGAAGCAATTACATAGGAGACATTGGTCCGGAATATTATATAATTCCAAATAATTTAATGGTTGGCGCTATTTATAAATGGAATATGAACCCGAGAATTGCCATAAGAGGCACTTTTACCTATGCCGAAATATCTTCAGACGATGCCGATGCCACAAATAAAGCGAGATTTAATAGAGGAATGCGATTTACAAATAGCATAAAAGAATTGGCGGTGGGTGTTGAATTTAATTATTTTGAATACAACTTGGACGACGACAGTAAATCTCGTACACCCTATTTATTGGTAGAACTTGCTGCTTTTAATTACAATGCGGTAAGGTCTGAAACACCTCCAGGAAGTCTGCAATATAATTATGAATCAAAAACAGCTTACGCTATTCCATTTGGAATTGGCTATAAAACAAGGTTGATTAACGATTTTGCCATCGCCTTAGAAATTAGGGCCCGGTATACTTTTGTAGATGATATAGATTACAATAACCAAGAAATAAATTCACTAAAATTTGGAAATCCAGACAGTAACGATTGGTATATGTTAACAGGCATATCACTTGTATATTCGTTTGGAAGACCACCTTGTTACGCAAATCCTAATTGATGGAAGATTTTAAATCCCAAATAAATGCAAACAATCTCCCGAACCATATTGCAATTATTATGGACGGGAACGGAAGATGGGCCGAAATGAAAGGAAAACCTAGAGTTTTCGGACATAAAAATGGTGTTACTTCTGTAAAAGAAGTTATTGAAGGCTGCCGTGAAATTGGTATCAACTATTTAACGCTTTATGCTTTTTCAACCGAAAATTGGAACAGGCCAAAACTGGAAGTTAAAACCTTGATGGCATTATTGGTGTCTTCTTTAAGAAAAGAATTAAATACACTTGTTAAAAACAACATCAAATTAAACACCATCGGCAATATTGAAAATCTGCCGGAAAAAGCGCAAGCAGAACTTGCGGAAGTGGTTGAAAAAACAAAAAATAACACCTCATTAACACTTACGCTTGCATTAAGTTACGGATCAAGGGAAGAAATTGTTAATGTTATCAGAAATATATCAAAAAAAGTTGTTAATAATCAAATTGCCATTGAAGAAATTAACGAAAATATTATTAATAATCATTTATATACGTTTTCTTTGCCGGATGTTGATTTATTGATTCGAACAAGTGGCGAAAAAAGAATCAGCAATTTTTTATTATGGCAAATTGCTTACGCCGAATTGTATTTTACAGATACCCTTTGGCCCGATTTTAGGAAAGAAAATTTATTTAATGCCATAGTAAATTATCAACACAGAGAAAGACGATTTGGTAAAACCAGCCAACAAATTGAAAAAATCAATGACTAAATTTAACATAGCGCTATTACTTTTTACAATTATTTTATCATCTAACGCCACAACCGCGCAAGAACTTTCAAAAAATAATTCAGAAAATATCGAAATAAAAAATGATACCATTATTAAGGATATCATTGTTAACGACACCATCATTCCAATAAAAACAAACAATATTTTTGTTAAGGACACCAATTACGAACTTGGCGGCATTACCGTTAAAGGGCTTCAAAAATTTGAAGAAGAAACCGTAAAAGTGTTTACCGGTTTAATCGTTGGCCAAGAAATTAAACTTCCTGGAGACAAATTGACAAGCGCCATAAAAAAATTGTACGAAACAAAACAATTTAGCAATGTAGAGGTGTATGTTTCCAAAATCGACGGAAATGTTGCTTATTTGGAATTTGAAGTTTTAGAGTTGCCGCAATTGAACAACGTAACCATTGAAGGCGTTAAAAAAAGCAAGGCAAAAGAATTGCAAAAAGATGCCGAGCTTAAAAAAGGCGCGATGTTAACAGACAACTTAATGGTAACTTCCAAAAATTACTTCAGAAAAATTTATCAGGAAAAAGGTTATTTAAAAGCAAAAGTCACCCTCGATACAAAGCCCGACACTTCAAGCGTTAATACGGTTAATATGTTGGTTTATATTGACCAAGGGGAGAAAATAAAAATAAAAAACATCAATTTTGAAGGAAATGAAGCTTTTAGTGATGCAAGGCTTAAAAAATCGATGAAAAAAACCAAACAAAAGATGCTTGGCAGGTTTTGGAAGAAATCAAAATATATTGAAGCCGATTTCGATACTGATCTTGAAAATATTGTAACTGCCTACAGTGAAAAAGGATATAGAGATGCGAGAGTCATTGACCATTCAATGGCGTTTAATGATGACAACACCATCAATTTAGACATCAGGGTTGAAGAAGGGAAAAAATATATTTTTGGCGATATCCGATTTTTAGGAAACACAAGATACACAGATGAACAACTTCAAAGCATCTTAAGAATTGAAAAAGGTGACACCTATAACGGAAAAGTGTTGAAGGAAAGAGTTTCAGGTACCGGTAAACCAGATTCTGAAGATATTACTACTATATATCAAGATAACGGATATCTTTTTTCAAGAGTATTGCCGGTTGAAACTAGAATCAACAACGATTCTATTGATGTTGAAATCAGAATCTATGAAGATGCACCAACAAAAATTAAAAAAATTACCGTTAATGGAAATGACAGAACCAATGACCACGTAATTTATAGAGAAATTAGAACAAAACCAGGTTATTTATACAGTAAAAGTGATATTATTAGAACCATTCGAGAAATTGGACAGTTAGGGTTTTTTGATGCTGAAACAATTACGCCAGATTTAAATCCAAATTACCAAGATAAAACAGTTGACATAGATTATACCGTTGCAGAAAAAGGTTCCAGCCAAATAGAACTGCAGGGTGGTTATGGCGGTGGTTCATTTATTGGAACATTGGGATTGTCGTTTAATAACTTTTCTGTCAAAAATATATTTAACGGAAAAGCTTACAAGCCACTTCCAATGGGTGATGGCCAAACGCTTTCATTACGTCTTCAAAAAAGCAGGTATTATACAACTTCAAGTTTTTCGTTTACCGAGCCTTGGTTAGGTGGCAAAAAACCACAATCTTTATCGTTTTCTATTTACAATTCCAAACAGTTTAGATACGATTACATGACCAACAAAGTAGATAAAGACCAACGATTAAACATTATTGGAGCCACTGTTGGATTAGGAAAACGTTTAAAATGGCCAGATAATTATTTTACCTTGTCACAAAGTGTCAGTTACCAATTGTATGATTTAAAAGAATATGGTATGAGAATTGGGAACTTAACCTTAAGTAACGGTAATTTAAACAACTTGTCTTATAACATTACTTTAGGCAGAAGCTCGGCAGGTTCAAATCCGGTTTTCCCAACTTATGGTTCCGATTTTAGCATTGGCGCCAAATTAACATTCCCTTACTCTTTGGTTGAAACAAAAGATTATTCATCCATTGAACTTGCCGAAAAATATAAATGGTTAGAGTATTACAAAGCAAGTTTCAAAGGAAAATGGTACACCGCTTTAACAAAAGATTTGGTAATTATGTCAAATGCAGAGTTTGGTTTCTTGGGAAATTACAATAAAAAATTAGGCGACTCGCCTTTTGAAAGATATTTTGTTGGTGGAGACGGAATGGCTTCTTACCAATTGGACGGAAGGGAAACCATCGCTTTAAGAGGTTATGAAAACGGTCGATTGTCAACAATAGACGGCGGTACCGTTTACAATAAATTTCAAATGGAATTGAGATATCCTATCACTTTAAAACCTTCAGCATCTATTTATGTTTTAGGATTTTTAGAGGCTGGTAATTCTTATGAAGGATTTAAAAATTTAAACCCATTTGTGTTGAAACGATCCGCAGGATTAGGTTTAAGGGTATTTATGCCAGCATTCGGATTGTTAGGAATTGACTTTGCGCATGGATTTGATCCACTGCCGGGAGAAATGGTAAAATCGGGCTGGCAAACGCACTTTATAATTGGACAACAATTTTAACCAAAATCAGTTATATTTGTATAGATGAATAATTAATTGGCACGATTTTTTCTAAATACATTATAGTTATGACAAAGAGTATTTTTTTATTCTCGTTTTTAATTTTGGGCTTTTCATCCATTGCACAAAAAGCCCAAAAAATAGGTTATGTTGATTTGGAGTACATTTTGGAAAATATTCCTGAATATATGGAAGCCCAAACAAAAATTAATGCCAAAGCAATCACCTGGCAAAATGATATTGAAAAGCAGCAAAAAGAAATTGAAAGCTTAAAAGCTGATTTGAATAATGAAAAAGCGCTGTTGACAAAAGCATTAATTGAAGAGAAAGAGGAAGATATACAAATTAAGGAACTGGATTTAAAAAATAAACAAATCGCACACTTTGGCACGAATGGTGATTTGTTCTTTTTAAGACAACAGTTGGTAAAACCGGTTCAGGACATTGTGTACAATGCAATTCAAGATATTGCTACAAAAAGAAAATTTGACTTTGTGATGGACAAATCGAGCGCATTGCTTATGTTATACACCAATAAGGAATATGACATCAGCGAGTTGGTGTTGAACAGCGTTACAAGATCCAAAAAAGTTGAAGCGGTAAATGAAAAGCAAAGTAAGAAAGATGACAAGGTTGATATAAATACAGATGAAAATGTCGAAGTAAATACCGAAATTAACAATGAAGCTTTACAAGAAAAAATAGATGACCGTGAAGCAAAAAAGGAGGCCTTAAAAAAGAAAATTGAAGATCAAAAAGCGGAAAAACTAAGACAAAGAGAGGAACAAAAAAAAGCTATTGAAGAAAAAAGACAACAAAGAATAAAAGAAATTGAAGCGGCTAAAAAAGCCCAACAAGAAAAAAAAGAAAATAATTAATTTAAACAACAAACAAGAAATGAAACATTTTAAAACCTTATTATTAATTGCAATAGTTACTTTAGGATTTAACACCATGCAGGCCCAACAAAAAATTGGCCACATCAGCACCGATTTGTTAATAAGCCTAATGCCTGAAACGAAAGCATTAAATGCTGAAATTGAAAAACTAAGCAAAACTTATGAAACTGAGCTAAAAGCTGAAGAAACAAAATTGGAAGCAAAATTAAAAAAATATGATGCTGAAGCAAGTTCTCAGACTGATGATGTGAACCAACAAAGAAGTGTTGAAGTTCAAAAAGACCAACAAAATTTGTATCAAGCTTCTCAAGTTGCCAGAGAGGATATCACAAACAGAAGAAACGAAATTTTAAAACCTATTTTAGAAAAAGCTAAAAAAGCAATTGATGATGTAGCTAAAGAACAAGGTTTTACTTATGTTTTGGAAGCTTCAACCTTAATTGTAGCAAACGGAACAGATTTGTTGCCAGCAGTTAAAACAAAATTAGGCCTAAAATAATAACAAATTATTACCTAAAAAAAATCCCGCAATTGCGGGATTTTTTTTACTTTTATCTTAATGAAAAGCCCATAATGGGCAATTAAAAAACAAAGGCCAGTTTTTTCCAATAAATTAAATGTTGAAATTTTTGAGCCCTCTTTTTCTATTATTATGAAAAACAAACCCATCGGTTTATTTGATTCAGGAATTGGCGGCACTTCCATATGGAAAGAAGTGGTAAAACTGCTCCCCAACGAAAATACCATGTATTTGGCAGACAGTAAAAATGCACCTTACGGAGAAAAATCTTCCGAAGAAATTTTGGCTTTAAGCGTTAAAAATACAGAGTATTTAATTTTAAAAGGCTGTAAATTAATCATCGTTGCCTGCAATACCGCCACCACCAACGGCATTGATTATTTAAGAAAAAATTATACGATTCCATTTATCGGAATTGAACCAGCGATTAAACCTGCAGCGCTTCTAAGTAAAACTGGTGCTATAGGGATTTTAGCCACAAAAGGAACTTTATCGAGTAAATTGTTTGAAAAAACCACCAAAGAATACACCAAGAATATAACCACAATTGAGCAGGATGGCGAAGGATTGGTTCCTTTAATTGAAGAAGGAAAATTAAATTCCCCTGAAATTAGATCACTTCTTACCACCTATTTAAAGCCAATGCTTCAATTTAATATCGATCATTTGGTTTTGGGCTGCACGCATTATCCTTACTTAATTCCTCAAATTAAAAAGATAGTTGGCAAAAATGTCACTATTATTGATTCAGGCGAAGCCGTTGCCAAACAAACAAAAGCTGTTTTAGAAAAATACAACCTGCTTTCAACATCAACAACAAAAACCCACCATCAATTTTATACCAATACCGAAACAACAGTTTTAAAAGAAATTTTAAACGATGTTTCAGTAGCGTTTACAGTTGAAAAACTGGATTTTTAATCCTATCCCCAGCCCTTTCCTAAGGAAAGGGAGTTTGATTTGGACTTGTAAGAAAATATTTTTTATCTTTCTTAACCAATTTTATAACTTGAAACTTCAACTTGTAACTTCTAACGTATTAACTTTTAACTAATCTTCCTTATACCAACCGGCATATTTAACATAGTTATCGGCAATTCTGTTTATTTCCCCTGAAATCAATTCTTCACTGATATCCTTTATTTTTTTCGCTGGCATCCCGGCGAAAATACAACCAGATTTTACGTGGGTTCCTTTAGTTAAAACCGCTCCGGCTGCGATGATGGAATTGCTTTCCACAATGCAATCATCCATAATAATGGCGCCCATTCCAATCAACACATTGTCGTGAATGGTGCAACCATGTACCAAGGCATTGTGGCCAATCGATACATTGTTTCCAATATTTGTTGGCGATTTTTGATAAGTTGCGTGAATTACGGCACCATCCTGAACATTCACCTTATTGCCCAATTTTATGTAATGTACGTCGCCCCTAATAACGGCGTTGTACCAAATGCTGCATTGGTTCCCCATAATCACTTCCCCAATAATTACCGCGTTTTCAGCGATAAAGCAGTCTTCCCCAAAAATTGGTTTTATTCCGTTTAATTCTTTGATAATCATTTTATTGTTGTTTAAAAATCCGTCACCCTGAGCCTTTCGACTCCGCTCAAGACAAGCTCCGTCGAAGGGCGTAAATTAGAATGCGCCGTTTATGTTAGGGCAACCGCCTCTTTTTGGTGGTCTGCAACCAAAATTAAAGCCCAAGGTAATTTGGTGGTAACCTGCATCATCAAACAAGATTTCGCCAGATTGCTTCGTATAGGTATAAGAAGCCATAAAATTTCTATAATTAACACCAACAATGGGCGTTAAATAATTGAGTTCCTCGGTATCCGCATTGTCAAATCCTTTTCTGTATGAAAATGCTGCCCAAAGTTGCGCATCTGCTACATCTTTATAAACTTTAAAATTAAAATCCACAAACTTCTCCCCTGTTCTTTCAATGGTCTGAGCCATAACTGAAGGCTCCAATTGCAAACTTTTCCCCTGTCCATAATAATAGCCTAATGTCACCAAATACCTTCTTAGATTTAGAGATTCATAGCGATCATTGTATAAATTTCTTGCAGATAACATAATATTTTTCGCAGTAAAATATGAGAAAAATCCGCCTTTATGGTAAGCCGCACCAAAATCGGCATTGAAATAACTCTCACTTTGAATAATTTGAGAAATCACGGGATCAGGAATCACAAATGAGCTTTCATCAACATTGTTATTTACAGCCATAAAAGAAAGTCCGAACGACAATTGGTTCACTTCTTCCATTCTTCCGAAGTTTAAATGATAAGCATAAGTGCCCTGAACGCCTTGTTGGGAATGATAGCCATTTTTATCATTAAAAAGAATGATGCCAACGCCCATACTTTCCCCAATGCGTGTATGTGCACTCAAAGTTTGCAAAGATGGCGCATTTTCTATCCCGGCCCATTGATTTCGAGCTGTAAGTCTTAATTTTCCGCAATTTCCAACACCCGCGGCCGCAGGATGCACCAAATACACATTATCTGATAAATAATCAGAATAAATTGGCAGAGTTTCCTGAGATTTTACAAGGTTTGGAATGCTAAAAAGTAATATTAAAATAACTGTTTTAAGTGTTTTCATTCATTAAAAGAAATAATTCCAAATATATCATAATTATGCCTAATAAAAGTGCAGATGTGCATTTTTATTGAACGCTGGACTGAAAATGATTGGAATTAATTATTAAAATCCTCCCCCCTAAAAAGCCTCGATTTGATTGATTTAACAAAAAATTAATTTATCGCTTTATAAAATTAGTATCTTTGTAATTCGTTATGAAGCAATTATTAAGGAAAATATCGGCAATTATCATGGCATTTGTAGTGTTGCTATCTACGATGTCGTTTACCGTTAGTGAGCACTATTGCGGTCACAAGTTGGTTGATATTGGCTTATTTTCAAAAGCTGAAGCTTGCGGAATGGAAATGCAAAAACCTGCTTCTTCTGATAATTGCGAACTTTCCAAAAGCGATTGCTGCAAAGATGAAGTGACACAATTCACGGGTCAAAATGAATTAAATACCACTTTTTCTTCCTTAAATTTTGAACAGCAAATATTTGTTGCCTATTTTGCTTATACTTATGTTAATTTATTTGAAGGTCTAGCTGCAATCAGCGTTACTTATAAATATCATACGCCACCTCTGGTCGATAAAGAAATAACGATTCTTTATCAAGTTTTCCTTATTTGATACTTTTTATTTAATTACTGATTAGGTTTTATAAAGTTGTTTATGCTTTAAATACTTATTTAGTCATTGTTGCTATTTTTTTACTCAACAAAACAGCTTCATCTTAAATTAAATATCAAAATATCAACTTATTATGTTTAATAAAATTATACGCTATTTTTTAGAAAATCGCATTGTAACCATCCTTTTATTACTCGTCTTCATAGGCTGGGGATTGTCAACAGCGCCGTTTGACTGGAAGACTGGTTTTATTCCAAAAGATCCAGTTCCCGTTGATGCCATTCCCGATATTGGCGAAAACCAACAAATCGTTTTCACCGACTGGGAAGGAAGATCTCCCCAAGATATTGAGGATCAAATTACGTATCCGTTAACCTCATCGTTGCTTGGAATTCCAGGCGTCAAAACCATTCGAAGCACTTCCATGTTTGGATTTTCCAGCATTTTTATCATTTTTGATGAAGATGTAGAATTTTACTGGAGCAGAAGCAGGATTTTAGAAAAACTGAATTCACTTCCAAGCGGACTGCTTCCGTCAGACACAAAACCTATGCTTGGTCCGGATGCCACATCTTTAGGCCAGGTTTTTTGGTACACGTTGGAAGGAAGAGATGCTGAAGGCAATGTTACCGGTGGTTGGGATTTGCCGGAACTTCGAAGAATACAGGATTTTTATGTAAAATACGGACTGAATGCTGCCAATGGCGTTTCAGAAGTGGCCTCAATTGGCGGTCACGTGCAAGAATATCAGGTTGATGTTAATCCGGATGCGCTGAAAGCCTACAATATTGGTTTTGATATGGTGATGATGGCCGTAAAAAATACCAATAAAGATATTGGCGCAAATACCATTGAAATTAACAAAGCCGAGTATATGGTTCGTGGTTTGGGCTATATCAAATCTATTGAAGACATAGAAAAAGCGGTGGTGACCGTTAAAAACAATACGCCTGTACTTATAAAGGACCTCGCTGTGGTAAGTTTGGGCGCAGCGCCAAGAAGAGGCATACTTGATAAAGAAGGAGCCGAAGTTGTTGGCGGTGTTGTAGTTGCCCGTTATGGTTCAAATCCGCTGGAAGTCATCAACAATGTAAAAACTAAAATCAAAGAAATTTCAACCGGATTGCCTAAAAAAACCTTGGCCGATGGCACGGTGAGTCAATTAACAATTGTTCCGTTTTATGACAGAACTGGCCTAATCCAAGAAACCATAGGAACTTTAGAAAGCGCCTTAACAGAAGAAATTATCATCAGTATTATTGTGATCATCATTCTGTTATTCAATTTAAGAGCTTCGGTAATTATTGCAAGTTTGTTGCCTTTGGCGGTAATTATGACTTTCATTATTATGCGTTATGCCGGTGTTGACGCCAATGTGGTGGCACTTTCCGGAATTGCCATTGCCATTGGCGTAATGGTGGATGTTGGCATTGTTTTGGTCGAAAACAACATCCGATTTTTTGAAATGCCCGAAAATATCGGCAAAAAAGGAAAACAGCTTATCCATGTAATTTATGAGGCAACTACAGAAATTGCGCCTGCAATAACCGTTGGCATTGCAACCACAATCGTAAGTTTCTTGCCGGTATTTTTTATGGAAAATGCCGAAGGAAAACTATTTAGGCCGCTTGCTTTCACCAAGACTTTTGCATTGGGAGCCTCATTTTTAATAGGCGTTGTGTTTTTGCCAACGATTATCTATTTAATTTTTGGCTTTAAATTTTCAAAACAAAAAATAAGTAAATTTTGGAATATCACCTTAATTGTTTCCGGAATTGTATTGGCCATGGTGTTTTCAACCTTGATTCCTTTGGTGTTGACCTTCATCGGACTAAAAAACATATTGGCACCTATTTATCCAAAATACATAGGTAAACACTCAAATTTAATCACCATTGGCATCGCCCTGTTGTTTACAACGTTAATTCTTACAAAATCGTGGGCGCCGCTTGGCCATCAAAACAGTTTGTTTTCAAATTATTTAATGGTCATCATTATCATTGCTTCGGTTCTGTCAATGATTATTTCTGTGATTTATTATTATGAGGAAATTCTGGTTTGGTGCTTGAATAACAAGCGAAAATTTTTAATGCTGCCGCTATTTACCATCCTTTTTGGATTGTTTATCTGGATTGGTTTTAATGGTGTTTTTGGCTGGGCAGCAAATGGATTTGATAAAATAGGCCTCAACCTAAAAACAACTTCTGTGTATTCCTATATGCATCATAAATTCCCCGGAATTGGCAAAGAGTTTATGCCGTCGCTAAATGAAGGAAGTTTTTTATTGATGCCAACTTCTATGCCGCACGCAGGGATTGAAGAAACCACCAAAACCCTGCAATTGTTGGATATGGCGGTAATTAATATACCCGAAGTTGAAGTTGCCGTTGGTAAACTTGGAAGGGCAGAAACCGCTTTGGATCCTGCGCCAATCTCGATGTATGAAAATGTGATTGGTTACAAATCTGAATTCATTTTAAATGAAAAAGGACGCAGAGAAACGTTTAAAACGGATAAAGACGATCGTTTTATTCTAAAATCGGGCGATTCGCTTTCAAATGAAGATGCCATCGTAAAAGGCGTTACCAAAATAGATTTAATTCAGGATGATGACGGTGATAATTTCAGAAATTGGAGAAAACAAATAAAAACGCCCAATGATATCTGGAATGAAATTATCAAAGTGACCGCTTTGCCGGGAATCACCTCAGCGCCAAAATTACAGCCTATTGAAACCCGATTGGTGATGCTCCAAACAGGAATGCGAGCGCCGATGGGCATAAAAGTTTATGGGCCCGATTTAAACACCATCCAGGAATTTGGCGTGCAGCTTGAAAACATTTTAAAAGAAGTTCCTTCCGTAAAAGCGGATGCCGTTTTTGCGGATAGAATTGTGGGAAAACCCTATTTGAATATCAATATCGACAGAGATAAAATTGCGCGTTTTGGGTTAAGTATTGAACAAACCCAGCAAGCCATTGAAACTGCCATTGGCGGTATGCCAATCACCACAACTGTTGAGGGTCGCGAACGATTTTCCGTTCGGGTTAGATATCCGCGAGAATTGCGTGATGATCCCGAAAAATTGAAGAAAATTTTAATTCCAACCCCAACGATGGCGCAGGTTCCTTTGGGTGAATTGGTAACTATTGAGTATTTGCAAGGTCCGCAAATGATTAAAAGCGAAGATACCTTTTTGGTTGGTTATGTGTTGTTCGATAAAAAAGAAGGAAACGCTGAAGTTGATGTTGTTGAAGACGCTCAGGAAATAATCGATTCAAAAATAAAAAGTGGTGCATTGGTTATTCCGGCCGGCGTGAGTTATAAATTCTCAGGAAGTTTTGAAAATCAGGTGCGGGCGGTAAAACGACTTTCCATCGTAATTCCGATTTGTTTGTTGATTATTTTTATGTTGCTGTTCTTTCAATTTAAAACAATTACTGCATCTGCCATTCATTTTTCAGGTGTATTTGTTGCCTTTGCAGGCGGATTTATTATGATTTGGCTTTGGGGACAAGATTGGTTTATGAATTTCAACGTATCCGGAATCAATATGCGTGATTTATTTCAAATGCACACCATTAATTTAAGTGTTGCCGTTTGGGTTGGATTTATCGCTTTGTTTGGAATTGCAACCGATGATGGCGTACTGATGGGAACCTATATTCATCAGGTTTTTGAAGAAAGAGATCCAAAAACAGTTGCTGAAGTGAGACAAGCGGTTATTGATGCAGGAAAAAAACGCGTGCGACCGGCGATGATGACCACTGCGGTAACCATCATTGCATTAATCCCGGTGCTCACATCAACAGGAAAAGGTTCGGATATTATGGTTCCTATGGCAATTCCCGCATTTGGCGGAATGATTATTCAAATCATGACCATTTTTGTGGTGCCCATTTTACAGGCATCCTGGAGAGAGTCGTTAATTAAAAAAACAAGCAATGAAAGTAATATATAAATTTAAAATATTAAATATCAGATATTTAATATTTGTATTGGCATTTTATTCTATAAATGGACAAAGCCAAACCTTGAAAGATTATTTGGTGATTGCTGCCCAAAACAATCCTGAAGTAAAAGCTGCTTATACCGAGTTTGAAGCTGCCATGCAAAAATCGCCGCAAGTGAGTTCATTGCCCGATCCAAGCTTAACAATGAGCGCTTTCGGCCGTATGATAGAAACCAGAATTGGAGCTCAGGAAGCGCGATTCAGCTTTATGCAAATGTTTCCTTGGTTTGGAACTTTATCTGCCAAAGAAAATGCAGCCAATTTAATGGCCGAAGCTTCATTTCAAAAATATGTGGACATCAAAAATGAGGTTTATTTCAACATCAAAAAAATGTATGCGGAACTTTATGAGTTAAATCAAATGATTCAACTCGAAGAAAAAAACCTGCAAATTTTAGACACATATCGCGAACTTTCCTTGAGCAAATTCAAAAATGGAAAAGGCGCTATGGTTGATGTGGTAAGAATTGACATCAAAAGAAACGAAACCGGCACCAACATACAATTGTTGAAAGACCAAAATCAGCCGCTTCAAATTGGATTTAACAGTATGTTGAACAGGGATTTGAATGAATTCATCAATATTCCTGATTTTTTGCCTGTTGATGAAAATTTAACTTCCATAAACAGAGACAGTTTATTTGCCAAAAATCCTAAATTACTGCGACTGGAAAAACAAAAAGCCTCTTTTGAAGCCGAGCAAATCATCGCAAAAAAAGAAGGCTATCCCATGATTGGCCTTGGGGTTGATTATTCGATTATTTCAAAACGGGATGTTCCGGATTTGGAAATGAATGGCCAGGATGCCATTATGCCCATGGTTACGATGACGCTTCCTATTTTCAGAAAAAAATATAAAGCAGCACAAAAAGAAGCCGAATTAATGGTGCAGGCCACAACGTATGAAAAACAAGCCGTCGAAAATAATTTACAGGCGAGTTACAGTATGGCCAATTACAATTTGTTAAAAGCCAAAAGACTGAAAAATTTGTACAAAAACCAAATGGAAAGCACCAACCAAGCCATCAAATTACTGCTGGCTGCCTATAGCAATTCAGGAACGGATTTTGAGGAAATATTAAGGATGAACCAAGATTTGTTAATGCTTGAAACGGCAACAGTAACCGCAAATAAAAATGCATTTACGGCGCAATCACAAATAGATTATTTACTTTCTAAAGAGGAATAAAATGACAACAAAAACTAAAAATATAGTAAAAATGACAGGGATCTTGCTTGCAGGACTCTTGTTGGGCTGGATCATTTTTGGGGGAAGTGACTCTCAAAAATCGGCCAACGAAAACAATACCGAAATTTCTGAAGCAACCATTTGGACCTGCTCTATGGATCCGCAAATTCGTATGAATGAACCGGGAAAATGCCCAATCTGCGGAATGGATTTAATTCCTTTGGAAAATAACCATTCCGAAGCCGACCCAAATGCACTTCAAATGTCTGAAAACGCTATGAAACTGGCAAATATTCAAACTATGATTGTTGGTTCAAAAGAAGCCAGCAAAGAATTGCGATTGAATGGCAAAGTGCAAATTGACGAGCGAAAACTATATGCACAATCTACGCACATACCGGGAAGAATTGAGCAATTGAGCATCAATTTTACGGGTGAAAAAGTGAATCGCGGTCAGCGATTGGCCATGGTTTATTCCCCAGAATTGGTGACTGCCCAGGAAGAATTGTTGCAGGCCTACAGCATCCGTAATTCGCAACCCGAATTGTTTGATGCCGCAAAGCAAAAGCTCAGAAACTGGAAAATTGGAGACAAATCGATCAACAATATAATTAGCTCAGGGAAGCCAATTCAGCAATTTCCTATTTCAGCCGATGTTTCGGGAATTGTTACCGCAAAAAAAGTGGAATTGGGCGATTATGTGGAACGTGGCATGCCACTTTATGAAATTGCCGACTTGTCATCGGTGTGGATTCTTTTTGATGTGTATGAAAGCGACATTCCGTGGGTAAAAGTTGGCAATAAAGTGAGTTACACCATCCAGTCGTTGCCCGGAGAAACTTTTGAAGGAACCATTTCATTTTTAGATCCGATGATCAATCCCGAAACTAGGGTAGCCACGGCAAGAATTGAAGTTAAAAACGCGGAAAATAAATTAAAACCCGAAATGTTCGCTTCAGGGATTGTGAAAAATAACATCAGCAAAACAGGATCAACAGAAATTGTGATTCCAAAATCGGCGGTGATGTGGACCGGTGAGCGTTCAATCGTTTATGTTAAAAGCACTTCTGAAAATAAAGTGAATTTTAAATTGCGGGAAGTCATGCTCGGACCTTCACTTGGGGATGCTTATGTGATAAAATCGGGTCTGGAAAATGGTGAAGAAATAGTGGTAAACGGCACTTTTACCGTGGATGCTGCCGCACAATTGGCGGGAAAACCGAGTATGATGAATCCGGAAAATAATGTTGGCAATTCAAAAAATAACCAAACAGAAACAACAACTTCAAAAACTGAAAAATCTGCCGAAACAACCATCAGCCCAAAAGCAAAAGAAGCTTTAAAACCGCTTTATCAGGAATATTTAAATTTGAAAGATGCTTTGGCAGCCGATCATTTGGCCAATGCAAAAAAAGCTGGAATCGCTATGCAAACAGCGCTTTCCAAGGTTGACATGTCACTTTTTTCAGGAGATTCTCATGAAATTTGGATGAGGCACCAAAACAATTTGAAATTGGCTCTTCAACCTGCACCGAACTTCAAAAACATTGAAGAAGTGCGGAAAGCATTTCAACCTGTTTCTGAAGCAATGATAGCTTTGACGAATTCTTTCAAACCATTTGGACAAACATTATATGTTCAATATTGCCCAATGGTTGATGGCAATAAAGGCGCAAACTGGTTAAGCCAATTTGAAGAAATAAAAAATCCGTATTTTGGCGCTTCCATGCTAAAATGCGGTGAAACAAAATCAATTATAAAATGAAAGATTGTTGTAAAACGGGATCAGAATCCAGCTCAAAAATAGAAATCTGGACAAAAAGAACACTTTGGGGAATTGTTACGCTCATCGTTATTGGAGCAGTACTTAACCAATTATTTAACACTTAAAAATTAATAACTATAAACATTTTAAAAATGAAAAAATCCCTTATTATAATATGCATAGTATTGATAAATTTTGGCGGTTTTGCACAACACAACCATCAATCGAACACAGGTTTCAAAACAGAAACAGATAAACCAGCTAAAAGTTTAAGTCCGCAAGCCACTGCCATGGCATTGATAGGCGATGCCCACGTTCACATAGATTATTCTTCTCCTAGCGTAAGAAACAGGATTATTTTTGGTGGTTTAGTAGGTTATGATACCGTATGGCAGGCCGGAGCACATAATGCTACCTGGATAAAAACTGATAAAGATTTGGTTATAGGAACGGAAATTTTACCGGCAGGCAAGTATGGTTTTTTTGTAATTCCTGGAAAAGAAACTTGGCAAGTGATGTTCAACAAACGTTGGAAGCAACATGGAAAGGACGAATTTAATAAAACTGAAAATGTGGTGAGTATGGAAGTAGTTCCAGAAAAGCTTAATGAAATTCAGGATTCGTTACTTTATAATGTAAAAAAAATAGATGAAAATAAAGGAGTCATCTCACTGGCCTGGGAAAAAGTAAAAATTGAAATTCCCTTTTCCGTGGCAAGTCATTAGAAATTTTTTAGAATCGTGGTTCCCTTTTTGCAAAAGTCGCCATAATTCAATTATTTAACAATTAAAAATTAATATCTTAAAATAATTTAAAAATGAAAAATTTAAAAACAACTTTAGTGATAGTTTCATTGGGACTATTAAGCCTGAACGCATTTTCTTGCAAAAACACTGAAAAAAATGATGTCCAGAGAAATGAAAATCACATGGAAATGAACCATGACACCCTGCACAATTCGGATGATGATATGCCAATGAATCATCAAGATTTAGAAACCGATAAAGCAACAAATGAAGAGTAAAGAGCTTTAAAATCCGCTTTGATTTAAGAAAAATAGAATATTTGTAAATAATTTAAAATAATTTAAAATGAAAACCTTAAAATTAAATTTAATTGTACTGTTAATGTTAACAATGAATTTTGCCCACAGTCAAGAAAAAGCAAAAGCACAAATGAAACAAATGCAAACAGAAAAAGCTGCGTATGCTTGTCCAATGAAATGTGAAGGTGAAAAAACTTACGACAAGGCGGGTTCTTGTCCGAAATGCAAAATGGACTTAAAAAAAGTGGATATGAAAATGGCAGAAATGTACGCTTGTCCAATGAAATGTGAAGGTGAAAAAACATACGACAAAACAGGTTCTTGTCCGAAATGCAAAATGGATTTAAAAAAAGTGTCCGACACTAAAAATGCTTCTTGTTGCGCAGGAAAAAAAATGGATTCAACAAAAATGGAATGTAAAATGGATGGTGATAAAATGGCTGAAATGTATGCTTGTCCAATGAAATGTGAGGGTGAAAAAACATACGACAAAACAGGCTCTTGTCCGAAATGCAAAATGGATTTAAAAAAGAAGGAAATGAAAAAAGAAAAATAAAGATTCTTAAAATGTTCTGATTTTAAGAAATACAAATTTTTGAAAATAGTAACGGGCTAAATACTTTTATTAACAACAACAGAAAATGAAACATACCTATAAAATAACCGGAATGACCTGTAATGGTTGCAGAACCAATGCTGAAGATACCTTAAAAAATATAAAAGGTGTGTCAAAAGCGACTGTTAATTTGGAGGAAGGCAAAGCCGAAGTTGACATGGAAAACCATATTTCAACAGAAACATTTCAGCAAGAATTTCTAAAAGCAGGATTGCATTATACCATTACAGATTTTGATCCAAATTCTGTCAACGAAAAAACAGAAAAACCAATTGCCATAAAACCATTAATAGACGGCAACGGTATTTTTTACTGCCCAATGCACTGTGAAGGTGAAAAAACGTACGACAAGGCAGGCGATTGTCCGGTTTGCGGCATGGATTTAATTGAACAGCCAAAAGCGGTTGGCGCAACACAATATACTTGTCCGATGCACCCCGAAATTGTGAAAGACGAACCTGGTTCCTGCCCAATTTGCGGAATGGATTTGGTGCCGATGGAACCAACGGAAAGCGCAGAAGACAAAACTTATTTGAAGTTGCTCAAAAAAATGAAGATATCGCTCATTTTTGCGGTTCCTGTATTTATTATTTCAATGTCCATGCACCTTCCCACAAATCCGCTGTCCAAACTATTCCCCCAAATTTATTGGGATTGGTCACAGTTTATACTAACGCTTCCAATTGTATTTTATACCTGTTGGATGTTTTACGAGCGTGCCTGGAAATCAATCATTACCTGGAATTTGAATATGTTCACTTTGGTGGGAATAGGTACGGCAGCCGCATTTTTGTTCAGCATTGCCGGACTTTTATTTCCATCCGTTTTTCCGCAGGAATTTAAACATATGGGAAGCGTCGGTTTGTATTTTGAAGCAACGGCGGTTATTTTAACGTTGGTGTTGTTGGGCCAATTGCTGGAAGCGCGTGCGCACAGCAAAACCAGTGGCGCCATCAAAGAATTGTTGAAATTGGCACCTTCGGAAGCCACTTTGGTTGTTGATGGGATAGATAAAATTGTTTCCATTCATTCCATCAAAAAAGATGATTTATTGCGCGTAAAACCGGGTGAAAAAATTCCTGTTGACGGCATCATTGAAGAAGGAAACAGCAGCATTGATGAATCCATGATATCCGGAGAGCCCATTCCTGTTGATAAAACTGTTGGCGATAAAGTAAGTTCGGGAACCATCAACGGAACAAAATCATTTGTGATGAAAGCCGAACGCGTGGGATCGGAAACCTTGTTGTCACAAATTATTAAAATGGTAAGCGACGCAAGCAGGTCCAGAGCGCCCATCCAAAAATTGGCCGATACCATTTCAAAATATTTTGTGCCCATTGTTGTGGTAGTTTCCATCATCACCTTTATTGTTTGGGCATATTTTGGACCTGAACCAGCGATGGTTTATGCTTTTGTGAATGCCGTAGCGGTATTGATTATCGCTTGTCCGTGTGCGTTGGGACTGGCCACACCTATGTCGGTTATGGTTGGTGTCGGCAAAGGTGCCCAAAGCGGCATTTTAATCAAAAATGCCGAAGCGCTTGAAATGATGAATAAGGTAAATGTTTTGATTACCGATAAAACAGGAACGCTGACCGAAGGAAAACCATCCGTTGAAAAAGTAGTTGCTTTGGAAGGTGATTCAGAAAGTTTATTGCAGCAAATCGCTTCCTTAAACCAATACAGTGAACATCCATTGGCGCAAGCCGTGGTAAATTATGCCAAGTCAACTAAGACCGAACTGACTAAAGTTGATGATTTTGAGGCGGTAACAGGAATGGGCGTTATAGGAACGGTTGCCAAAAACAAAGTGGCTTTGGGCAATAAAAAATTGATGGAAAAAATAAAAGCGACCATCCCAAAAGATTTAGAAACTCAAATTTTAGCCGAACAAAAGTTGGGAAAAACAGTTTCGTATATTTCAGTAGATCAAAAAGCCTTAGGTTATGTGAGTATTACCGATGCCATTAAAAAAACCAGTGCAGCCGCCATTAAAAATTTGATGGAGCAAGGCATTGAAGTCATAATGATCACGGGCGACAACGAAAATACTGCCAAAGCGGTTGCCGATGCGTTGCATTTAACCAATTTTAAAGCAGGATTTTTACCTGAAGACAAATTAGAATTTATTAAAAAACTGCAAGCTGAAGGGAAAATAGTTGCCATGGCTGGCGACGGCATCAATGATGCGCCCGCACTTGCCCAATCGAATGTTGGGATCGCCATGGGAACAGGAACCGATGTTGCCATTGAAAGTGCGGCAATGACCCTGGTTAAAGGCGATTTGCAAGGCATTGTAAAAGCAAAAAATTTAAGTCACGCCGTAATGAAAAACATCAAACAAAACCTGTTTTTCTCATTCGCCTACAATGTTTTGGGCGTTCCCATTGCGGCAGGAGTTTTATTTCCTGTATTCGGATTGTTATTGTCGCCCATTATTGCCGCTTTGGCGATGAGTTTCAGTTCTGTTTCGGTCATAGCAAATTCACTTCGATTAAGAAGTGTTTCTTTAGAAAAATAAAAAATACTAATTATTAAATTCAAAAAAAATGAAAAATTCAATTTATGCCGTCGCATTTGCGATACTATTTTTAAGTGCTTGTAAAAATGAATCAAAACAAGCAGAGTCAAATGATATGAATTCAAAAGAAATACAAGAAGAAAAAACTATAGAGGCCACTTCTCAAAAAAGTGATTTAACTTCAGCAATAATTGATGGTTATCTTGTGTTAAAGAATGCATTGGTTAATGAGGACGGCAAAAAAGCTGCTGATGGCGGAAAAATGATGCTTACTGCATTTTCAAATTTTGACATGGCCAAACTAACTGAGAGCCAACACACAAAATATATGGAAATTGCCGAAAGTGCAAAGGAACATGCAGAACATATCATAAAAAATCCTATTGACCACCAAAGGGAACATTTTGAAGATTTGAGCAAAGATGTGAACGATTTAATTGCTTTGGTTGGAACAGACAAAACGCTATACCAAGATTTTTGCCCGATGGCAAGCAATAACAAAGGCGCAATTTGGCTGAGTGAAACAGAAGAAATTAACAATCCATATTTTGGAAGTAAAATGCTAAAATGCGGTTCTGTCCAAAAGCAAATAAACTAAGTGAACCTTTATAAAAAAGCGATTCTTTTATTATTGATTGCAGTTGTGGGTATTCAATTTATGCCCACAACACGTAATCAAAGCAATGAAGTTTATGAGACAGATTTTACCAAAACTCTTATAGTGCCAAATAATGTGCAAAATTTGCTCAAAAATTCGTGTTATGATTGCCACAGCAATAACACCAACTATCCATGGTACAATCTCATTCAACCGGTAAGTTGGTTTTTAGAAAATCATATAAAAGAAGGCAAAAAAGAACTGAATTTTAATGAATTCGGCGCCTATTCAATTCGAATGCAAAAAAGCAAATTGAAGTCTGTTATAAATCAAATTAAAGAGAATAAAATGCCTCTGCCAACTTATGCATTAATTCATAAAGATGCTAAACTTTCTGAAGCTGATAAAGAACTCTTAATCAGATGGATGAATAAATTAAAAGACAGTTTATAAAGCGTTGGGAAATCTATCTCCTTATCAAGCTAAAATGTCCTTTATATTCTAAAGTAATTCCGTTATAATCTGTCATTTTAGCCACATACCAATAATCTGTTGAAACTGCTTTATAGGAATTGTAAAATCCGTCCCAACCCTGCTGAGAAGCGCTGAAGTTTGTCATTATCTTGCCGTATCGGTCGAAAATATAAATTAAAGACGATTTAAAAACTGCCGGATCCACGCCTAAAACATTCCAAGTATCATTATAACCATCATCATTTGGCGTAAAGAAATTTGGGAAACCAAAAACATAAACCGTTACTTGTGCGATGCCGCAACTATTTTTATCACGGACAAATACAGTATGTGTTCCGGGAATAACTTCGGAAAAAACAGGGTCTTCCTGATAAGGTCCGGAAATATCATCCAGAGAAAATTCATAATTGCCAATGCCCAAATTTTGGCCGGCATTATTTATGGTGATGGAATTATTGCCCGAATTGTCAGCAACTTGAATGTCTTCCGAAGAAATATCGGCAATAATAGATTCTGTCATGGTGATTTGCTTCGGAAAAGAGACGCAACCCAAATTTGAAGTTGCAATCACAGTATAAACGCCGGCTTCAAAAATATCCGCAAATGGTTGGTCACTTATGATTTCATCTGCAGCATTTGTCCATTCATAAGTATAAGTTCCGAGCGGATTATAGATTGAAATTGTTTTTGGCAAATCGTTTAAACAAACAATTCCCGTTTCATCAAGATCAAATTGAGGCCGCGGATTTACGGTTAATTTTAACACTGGCGCAATGCCAAAACAATTGCCGTTCACCGCACTTTCAACGCGCACCCAAATGGTTTGGCTAAACGGAACTTCACTTAAATAGGCGTTTGCCGGACTTATAATATTGGTTTCCAAAAGTGCATCTGTCTGATTTCTATAATAACCAACCCGTAAATTTGGACTTGGAAACAAGGAAATTATTTCTGAAGTGACTTGCGCCAAATTAAATAAGTGCAAACCGTCTATGTTGGCATCATCATCACAAAATACAATTTCACGGCTATATGTTGGAGGAAATGAAGTGACTGAAACCGTTAAATTTACCTGCACAATTCTGTAACATCCATTTACAGCGGCAACTCTTGCAAAAACAGTGGAACTTATATTATTTGAAAAAGATGATTTATTGACTGCATTTATTCCTGAAGCTGCATTTATTGCGGACAAATGATAGCTAACATTTAGGCCGTTGTCTCCTAATGTCACAAAGAAATCTGCTTCAGAAAGGTTAAAATTCGTTATGCCATCCGGATTTCCGTCTTCATCGCATTGTACCAATTCATAAGGTGTTGTCATTGCAATTGGCAATGGTTTAACTTCAATCAAAAAAGAAGTGTCAGCATAACAATCTACATTATTTGGATTGCGATTTATTACCCGTGCATAAATGGTTTGCAAGTTGGCAACACTATTTGTATAAGCAGTCGGGGTTAAAATTTTGTTGGTAAATGCAGCATCTTCATAATAATTTACTTCAAAAACATAGGATGATTGTCCGTTCAAAATAACGCTTTCCCGTTCGGTTAAATCAAATTGATAAAAGCCATTGGTATCGTTGCCGTCAGATGCATCATCACAATATGTCAAATTGGGAATATTTGCAGGAACGGCAGTATACGCCATATCAAAAACCTGAATAGTAAAACTGGTGGTTTGGTAACAATCAACAAATCCCCTGTTGTGAATACGCGCATAAATCCTTTCAATAGCATAAGGCGTAACATTGGTATATAGAATTGGTAAAACATTGATGTTATTATTGGCATTGGCTTGCGTGGCGAAATAATTAATTTCAAAGGTTGATGAACTTTGGGATCCTAAAATTTCAGCATCTTTGGTTCTAAGATCAAATTGATACAAGCCATCATTGTCGAAATCACATTGCAGAATATTAGCGGTTGGATTTGCGATTGCTTTTTCAAAAACTTTTATATCAAAAGAAGTAAAAGCTGCGCATTCTGACCTTAAACTTGGCTCAACACGTGCCCAAATTGTTGTGGTCTCAGATAAATAAGTGCTTGCATTGGAAATTGGACCTTTTGGTTCTTTTGCATCGGCTTCATTTCTATAATAAGTCACTACACCTGTCTGATCTCCAAGAATTATTGGTGTCTGAATTTCCAAGTTAAATATCATTTCTCCATTATTATCATCATCACATTCAAGTAAGTCTGGTGGCTTATTAGCTATTAGCGGGGAAGTCAACACCAAATCAAAAGAAGTCAAATCATAACAATCCGGTTTTAACGAATTTTCAATTCTAGCCCATATAGTTTCTCCGCTACTGGTATATGGACTTGATATCGATGAAATTGGGATTTCTGCGAATCCTTTAGCTTTATAATAAGTTACGGTCATTCCAATTTGCCCACTAATTATTCCTAAAGTCTTGGAGTTTAAATCAAATGCCTCTAACCCATTTTTATCTGAGTCACAAGCTATAATATTAGAAACAGCATTCGCTACAGGTTTTTCCCTAAAGATAACATCAACTTCATCTTCACCCAATGGACTTCCTGTTGAGCTGACAACTTCAACCCTATATCGCCCCTCCGTATTCACGTAAAGTTGGTAAGGAGAACTTATTGGGGTTGGTAATAAATCAAAAGTTCCATTTAAAGAATTAAATTTATACCATTTATAAATTGCGGATGGAATAAATGTATTTACATTTAAATTGGTTGCTCCACCACCACATAATTCTCGTGGAGGACCCAATTCAACTAAGATTTTACAATCTAAAGCATCTGGATAAGTAGTCATAACAGTACCTTTCCAAGATATTGAAAATCCGGCATTGCTTCCGTCATATTGATTAATTAAAACAAAATAGACCTGACCCGCTGTCACATTTAACCAATCCTCATATCCAATGGTTTTCACACCACTTGGATCAACTCCAATCCCAGTATAACCCCCTACACCTCTATAATTGCAAGCTACAGGATCTCTTAATGCACCACATGTATCATTTGGGCCATAAACCGCAAAATCCCAATCTTCATTTAAATCATTTGGTGTAATAGTAAAACCAAATTCACCGTCTTTTGCCAACTTTACACGAAACCAATAGGAATTAACCTCCACTGTTGTTGCTGATGTCCCACCGCTGCCTAGACATCCTGAGACATCAAACCCTTTGAAATCATCTTGGCCATAGCCAAAAACCAATCCGTCAGAATTTGCATCAGAACATACTGATAATGCATTTGAACAATCTTGTTGCCCAAAACCATTAAAAAATCCGAAAAATAAACAGATGGCTAATGCTATGAAGTGTTTTTTCATAAATTACCTTTTGGGATTAAATATATTTAGCTTTTAAAATTATATTTATTTACCTTTCATATTCAACCTTCAATGTTAAAAGTACTATTTTTTACCTCATCTTTAAACGATTGCGATTATTAATTTATAAACAAGTTATAAAAAGTGGTTTATAAAATTTCAAATTGCGCGTGCAGAAGCAAACAGTCACAATCATAAAACACATCACATTATGATAACAAAAAACACTTTCCATTTTACCTGAAAGTGTTTTTTATATATTTTTTAATGTTGAGACGTTTACTCTTTTCCCTGTTTATAAAGTTAACAAAATTGATTACAAATTCGCCACCAGCCAATTTCCAACTTCGCTTGTTTTATAGCCTTTGTTTTTTCCTGATAAATCTTCCGTAACAATGCCTTGTTCCATTGATTTGTTCACCACATTTCTGATTGCTTCTGCCTCCTCTTTTAGTTTAAAAGTGTCTTCAAACATCATCGCGGCCGATAAAACGGTGGCCAGCGGATTGGCAATATCTTTTCCTGCTGCCTGCGGATAAGAACCGTGGATTGGCTCATACAAAGCGTTTTTTTCTCCTACGGAAGCCGACGGCATCAAGCCCATTGAACCCGAAATTACCGAAGCTTCATCGGTTAAAATATCTCCAAACAAATTTTCGGTAATCAACACATCATAAGAATTTGGCCATTGCACCAAACGCATGGCAACAGCGTCAACAAACTCATAAGAAACGGTGACTTCCGGATAATCTTTTTCCATGGATTGCACTGTTTCCCGCCACAATCTTGAAGTTTCCATCACATTTGCTTTATCCACACAACACAATTTTTTGGTGCGTGTCATGGCCAATTCGAAGCCTTTTTTTGCCAAACGGATTACTTCCTCTCTTGTGTACGTGCAGGTATCAAATGCCGTTTCACCACCATCTTTTCTTCCTTTTTCACCAAAATAAATGCCGCCGGTCAGTTCCCGTAAAAAAACCAAATCGGTGCCTTCAATACGTTCTCTTTTTAAAGGAGAATTGTCTATTAAAGAAGGAAACGTAAATGTGGGTCTGATGTTCGCGAACAATCCCAATTTTTTGCGCATTTTAAGCAAGCCTTGTTCCGGACGCACTTTTGCGGAAGGATCGTTGTCGTATTTCGGATGTCCGATGGCCCCAAAAAGCACCGCATCGGCTTGTAAACAAATTTCATGCGTTTCATCAGGATACGGATCGCCAACGGCATCAATTGCTGCAGCACCTGTAAGTGCGGGCTTCCAGATTATTTGGTGGTTGAATTTAACCGCAATGGCGTCACAAACCTTTACCGCTTGGGCGATTACTTCCGGACCAATTCCGTCGCCGGCTAAAAGTGCTATTGTCAATTTCATATTTAAATGTTTATTGTTTTGTAGAATGATTTTGAATTTTGAATGGTGAATTTTAAATTATTTTTATGCATAAAAGCAATGAAATTTAATCCAAACTTACGTTTTTTAAACGCAATCCCGATAGCTATCGGGACGCAAAGATAAAACCGTAAAGTGCGCTATAAAAATTTTCATTATTCATTTTTAATTATTCATTATTAATTTACGGAACTGCGTTAAGGATTGCGTGGTTTGTTTGAGCTTTTTTTTTGTATTTCACAAAAAAAAGCGAGCCACAAAAGCCTGACCCGCCGGCTGGCGGGGAACGCCCAAATTTTTACTATTTTAAATATTCAACATTTTTTGGGTGGCTTTAATGGCAGAAACCGTTTGATCTGAATCCAAGCCTCTGGTAATGAACCTTTTTTCGTCGTTTTGCCACGTGATAATGGTTTCGCATAAGGCATCGGAATTGCTTCCCGGCGGAATCCTGACCGCATAATCGACCAATTTTGGCAAAGCCTTTTTCTTCTTTTTGTATATTTTGTGCAAGGCATTCATAAACGCATCAAACTGTCCATCACCATACGCGTGTTCTTCATACAACTGCCCGTCCATTTTTACGGCGATTGTTGTGGAAGGTTTTAGGCCCTTGGAATGCGTTAAAACATAGGATTCAACCGTGATTTTTTCCTGATACAGATTGCTGTTGAGCACATCGGAAATGATGTAAGGCAAATCTTCCTTGGAAACCAATTCCTTTTGATCGCCCAATTCGATAATGCGCTGGGTCACTTTTTTTAAATCTTCCTGATTGAGTTCGAGTCCCAATTCCTGCAGATTTTTCTCAATATTTGCTTTTCCCGAAGTTTTTCCCAAGGCATAAGAGCGTTTTCTTCCGAAGCGTTCGGGCAGTAAATCGTTGAAATACAGATTGTTTTTATTGTCGCCGTCGGCGTGAATTCCGGCAGTTTGGGTGAATACATTTTCACCGACTATCGGCTTGTTCGCAGGAACTCTGATGCCCGAAAAAGCTTCTATCAGTTTGCTTACAGAATATAAGGAGGTTTCTTTTACCGAAATCTCAACTTCATTTTTATAGAAATCGTTGATCACGGCAACAACGCTTGCAAGTGGTGCATTTCCGGCGCGTTCTCCCATTCCGTTCACGGTAATGTGCAATCCTTTTGCACCGGCATCAATGGCTTCCATGACATTTGCCACACTCAAATCGTAATCGTTGTGCGCGTGAAAATCGAAATGCAACTGCGGATATTTAGCGGTTATTTTTGAAAAAAACTGATAGGTTTCTTTGGGTGTTAAAACGCCAAGCGTGTCTGGCAACAAGATTCTGGCGATGGGTTGCGTGGCCAAAAATTCTAAATATTGGAACACATATTCGGGTGAATTTCGCATTCCGTTGCTCCAGTCTTCCAAATACACATTGGTGGTGATGCCTTCTTTTTGCGCCAATTCAATGGTTTCTTTTATTTCGGCAAAATGCTGCTCGGGTGTTTTTTTAAGTTGGTGCGTTAAGTGGTTTAAAGAACCTTTGGTCAGTAAATTTTGAACCTTTGCTCCCGCCCTTTTCATCCAATCTATCGACTGGCCGCCATCAACAAAAGTGAGCATTTCTACGCGATCTAAATACCCATGCTTTTTTGCCCATTCCGTGATGTTTTTTACCGCCTGAAATTCACCTTCCGAAACTCTTGCCGAAGCAATTTCGATTCTGTCCACATGAAGTTCTTCCAGCAAAAGCTTAGCTATGGTCAGCTTTTCGGCTGCCGAAAAAGAGACTCCGGATGTTTGTTCACCATCGCGAAGTGTGGTATCCATGATTTCAATTTTTCTTTTTTTCATGTCGATTTTTATTTATTGCGATTTTTCCTGCGGAAGAAAAAAACGGAATTCATTTAGATTACAAATTTATGGGTTTAAAAAGGTCTTGCTGAAGCAAATTCCTGAATCTCCGATTTCATTTTTGTTAAATAATCAATATCATCATAGCCATTTAGCATATTTTCCTTTTTATAGGAATTGATGTCGAATGATTCCTGATCGCCGCTTTCCAATAAAGTAATGGTTTGGTTTGGCAGATTTATTTCAATTTCGGTATCCGGATTTGCTTTAATTGCCGTAAAAATTTTGTCCAAAAATTCAGCGCTCACCTGTACCGGCAATACACCAATATTCAAACAATTTCCCCTAAAAATATCGGCAAAAAAGCTCGAAATCACGCATCTGAATCCGTAATCGTAAATTGCCCAAACGGCATGTTCTCTGGAAGAACCCGAGCCGAAATTTTTTCCGCCCACCAAAATTTTTCCCTTATAAACGGGATTGTTTAACACAAATTCCGCTTTTGGCGTATTGTCTGGATTGTATCGCCAATCCCTAAAAAGATTGTCGCCAAAACCTACACGCTCGGTCGCCTTTAAAAAACGCGCCGGAATAATTTGGTCGGTATCCACATTTTCAACTGGCAAAGGCACTGCGGTGCTTTTTAATATTTCAAATTTGTCGTAAGCCATTATTTTTTTGTTATATGTTGTACGTTATATGTTAGACGTTATATGTTAAATGTTATAAGTTTTTTAATCATTATTTCGTTAAGGGCCTATAATAAGGTTCTTGGATCGGTTAAAACACCGGTAACTGCTGTTGCTGCGGCCACTAGCGGACTTGCCAACAATGTCCTTGAACCGGGACCTTGTCGCCCTTCAAAATTTCTGTTTGAAGTGCTAACCGCCAATTTTCCGGCAGGAACTTTATCGTCGTTCATTGCCAAACAGGCAGAACAGCCAGGCTCGCGCAATTCAAATCCGGCCGCATTGATAATGTCCAGCAATCCTTCTTCTTTTATTTTCGCTTCCACATCGTGTGAGCCGGGAACCAACCAAGCGGTAATGTTATCCGCTTTTTTTCTTCCCTTCACAATAGAGGCAAACGCCCTGAAATCCTCAATTCTTCCGTTGGTGCAACTACCCAAAAACACAAAATCCACTTTTTTTCCAATCATTTTTTCTCCTTCATGAAATCCCATATATTCGAGCGATTTCTTGTAAGAAGCAACACCGCCTTCAACCGATTCCGCTTTTGGAATGTAGTTTGAAATACCAGTTCCCATTCCAGGATTGGTTCCGTAGGTAATCATCGGTTCAATGTCTATTGCGATAAAATTGATTTCTTCGTCAAAAACCGCATCAGCATCCGTTTTTAGCGTTTTCCAATACTCCATCGCTTTGTCCCAGGCTTCTTCTTTTGGCGTAAACAAACGACCTTTTATATAGTCGAAAGTTTTTTCATCAGGAGCGATAATTCCGCCGCGGGCACCCATTTCGATGCTTAAATTGCACACCGTCATACGCCCTTCCATACTCATATTTTTAAACACATCGCCGGCATATTCCACAAAATAACCAGTGGCGCCTGATGCTGAAAGTTTAGATATCATGAACAAAGCCACGTCTTTTGGCGTAACCCCAAAACCGAGTTTTCCGTTTACGTTGATCCGCATTTTTTTTGGCTTTGGCTGCATAATACACTGAGAAGACAGCACCATTTCAACTTCTGAAGTTCCAATACCAAAAGCCACTGCACCAAAAGCGCCGTGGGTTGAAGTATGCGAATCTCCACAAACGATGGTTGCTCCAGGGAGCGTAATTCCGTTTTCCGGACCAACCACATGGACAATTCCGTTTTTTTGATGTCCCAATCCCCAATGTACAATACCGTATTCGGCAGCATTTTGTTCCAATGCTTTTAATTGGTTTGCAGATAACGGGTCTTGAACCGGCAAATGTTGGTTGATGGTTGGGGTGTTATGATCGGCTGTGGCGAAAGTTTTTTCAGGAAACAACACACTGTTATTTCTGCTTTTTAATCCTAGGAACGCTACCGGACTTGTCACTTCATGAATCAAATGTCGGTCGATAAACAACACATCGGGTCCGTCGTTAATTTTTCGAATCACGTGCGAATCCCAAACTTTATCAAATAATGTTTTACTCATTTTTATTATTTTTTTTTATCTGTCTATTTTTTGCAACCAATACAAACGGTTATGATTGCAAGAACGGGTGCAAAATTATAAAAAACAATAAAAATGTCAATTTGATTAATTTTGATCTACGATACCCAAACTGCTTTTTTAATGACTGCAATATTGGTTTTGATATTTTATGATTTTACAGGAATGCTGTGATTTAATTTTAAATTTTTTTAAAGCTTTTTGGCACAACAGAAACAATGGCTTAAGAGATTATTTATTTGGCAATTTTATTGAATAATCATCCGTATTTTTAGATATGAGTCAATAATAAACACGTTTTCATAAATAATTCTCAGTGTTTATTTCTCATTTGATTTTTAAAAATGATATTGTTTAATCGTCTTTATGACCAAAATCGCAGCAATTTTTATAAATGTCATTCGATTTTTAGGCTGAAATACTACGACATCCAAAAAATTAAGTGCTTGTTTATTTGCGTAATTTTGTAATGTTTATTGCTAAAAATTACACAAAATATAATCAGATTTGTTTAGATACATTAAGGACTTTCAATCAGTTTCTCAATAAAAAATCGATTCAGCTAATTTTGCGTACGAAAGGCGAAATCCATATCTTTACTATGAAACTTCAATAACGCCATGAAAGCAATTTCTGTATTTATTTTAATGCTCTTACTTCTCATTTCGTGCAAAGAGAAAGTGCCGTCTAAAGTAGTGCTGATTCCTGAAATTGAAATTACGGAAGCCGGTAAAATTATTCCCATTGATTCCTTAAAAATAGGCCGCATTAAAGATTCGAGTGTTATTGCTTTTTACCAAGCCAACCAAAACAAAACTTTCTGGATTATCGATCCTTCAAGAAAAAAGATTGTTGCGCTGTTTAACAATGTTCAGGAAGAAGGTTTATTTTCGAAGGATTTCGACGTAAAAAAAATTCAAGATTCAGAAGAAAATCTGTCTAATTTATCGAATTCTGAATTGGCAGATTACGATATTTTACTCACAGAAAATTTAAGTCGATATGTTCAAAAAGTTTCAAAAGGAAATTTAAATCCGAATAAGCTTTACAGCAATTGGGAATTAAAAGAAAACAAAATAGACTTTAAAACAATACTGCTCAATTTTCAGAAAAAAGATTCTTTTGATTATGCAGTAAATTCAGCATCGCCAAACCATCTTGTTTATAAGCGATTGAAAATCGCGTTAAAAATTGTAAACGCCCTGCCAAAATACAATTTAAAAAACACTGAAATTAAAAATAAAATTGTTTTAAATGACACCAATGATGCTATTATTGAAATCAAAAAAAAATTAATATATTGGAAAGATTTAAAGCCATTAGACACCGTTACAGCCATTTATGATGACGCCACGGAATTGGCCGTTAAGAAATTTCAACTGCGCCACGGACTTGGGTTGGACGGGGTTATTGGCGGCGGCACTTTACAAGCCTTAAACTTTAACAAAGAAGACCGAAAAAAGCAAATTATTGCCAATATGGAACGCTGGAGATGGTATCCGAGGGAATTTGAAGATGATTACTTCATTATTAACATTCCTGATTACACTTTGCGTGTTGTTAAAAACGATGATACCATTAGAACTCACAAGGTAATTATAGGCAAACCCGCAAGGAAAACGCCGGTTTTATCATCAAAACTGACTCATTTAATATTCAATCCAACCTGGACAGTTCCGCCAACCATTTTAAAAAACGATGTTGTTCCGGCTGCGGCCAGAAACCGAAATTACTTCAGCAGTAAAAATATTACCATTTACGATGCTAACAATCGGGTGGTAAGTCCTTGGAATTGGAACGCCAGCAGATCGAGAAGCTACCGTTATGTCCAAAGTCCGGGAGCCACAAATTCTCTTGGATTGGTGAAATTTATGTTTCCGAACCGATTTACGGTCTATCTGCACGATACCAATACCCGAGGTTTTTTTGAAAAGGATATTCGCGCATTGAGTTCGGGGTGCATTCGTGTGGAAAATCCATTTGAAATTACAGAATACTTACTGGATGATACAGAAAATTGGAATTTGGAAAAAATTGAAGAAGCCATAAACACAGGCAAAACATCACAAATGCAAATCAAAAAAGAAGTGTACATTCATATTTTGTACTGGACCGCCTGGAGTGAAAATAGCACGCTGCAATTTAGGGATGATCTTTACAGTTTGGATATGGATTTGTATAATAAGCTGGATTAAATTAAACTTTTATACGCCTTAAAAAGAAAAGATTACTTCGCTTTTATAAAAGATATAAAAGACTTTTTAAAATAGTATTGAAATCATTGAAGATTATTGTTAAACGTCCAACAGCTTACTTTTAATATCTAATATTTGATATCTTATATATTATGAAGGATAATAAACATATATGCACGATTTGTCTTTGATAGTATCAATAACCTCTTTTGTAAGACCTTGTTTCAGCGCCAAACAGCCCAAGCTTCTTCCCAATCTTCCGTTTTGTTTTGCAAATTGTTCAGAAACATAATCGGCACCGTGAACCACAATGGCTCTTGCTCTGGCGTTGCTGTTAACTCCTTTATCCATACCGTCCAATCGCAAAGAATAGCCGTGTTTTCCGTAATAAGTTTCTCCGGTTACATAAAATCCCAAACTGCTTTGATAAGATTCAGGTTTATCGGAAAAATTGGCCGCATATTCATTTCCTGAATTTCTGCCATGAGAAACCAAAGACTGGTATAAAATAATGTTGTTTTTTAAGTCGATGACCCATAATCGGTTTTCTTTGGAAGACAAACTATAATCAACAAGCGTTAAAATGTCTTTTTGGATAACGCCTTTTTCTTTCAAAAGAAAGTATCCTTCCATCGCTTTTGTGAAGCTTATTTTGTTGGGAAGCATAAAATTATTGGTCATCAAATTATTGTAAACAGCCTCTACTTTAGCTTCAATACTGTTATTGACAACGGTTTCAGTTAATTTTATGTTTTTAGGTTTAAACGAAAATGCGGAGTTAATTGTAAAGAAAAAAATTCCGATTAACAATAGGGAGATTGTTTTATAAATCATTGTAAATCATTATGTTTAATGTCAAACTTTAAGAGGGCGCAAGTTAGGGCTTTAAAATTGTGCTGCAAAACATTGTCAAAATATTTTAAAAAATTTAACATTTTGTGTTATTTGTAAGTAAAAATTTTACCAAAGAAACTAACCTTATGAGTTTTAAAACTTAATTAAACCTTTTTTATTGTGTTGTTTTATCATAACATTAGATTTATTCCTCCTATAGCTTTTAAATCCTCTGTACATTATTTCAATTTTTCTTGAATTGTGATCGTTTAATAGCCGCATTCAAAAATATTTGCTAAAATCGCCTTCAAATAAAAAACAAATAAGAAAAGATAATAAGTTATTTTATTTTTATATTTTTACAAGTGTATATAAAACACTTAATGATGAAAAATAAAATTATCCTGTTTATTTCAAGTCTGTTTTTAATCTCTTGCAGCATTAAAAAAGACAACACTATATTTATGAATCCAACTGAATCTTTGAAAGTTGAATTTAGTTTAACCGTTAATAAAACTCCCTTTTACAAAGTTTTTTATGAAAACAACCTTGTAATTGATTCTTCCCATTTAGGAATAATTATGGAACATGCCAATTTTTATGATGAAATGAGTATTGTGAAAATTAGTGAACCTATTCTTGTTGAGGATTCATATTCTATGTTTCACGGCAAACAAAAAAATATTAATTATAAGGCAAATCAGTATACAGTGCATCTTAAAAATAAGCAAGGTGAATTGATGGATATCATTTTTAATCTTTCAGATGACGGACTCGCTTTCAGATATGAGTTCCCTGAAACTTCCAAAGACCTTAAAAAAATAATTGAGGAAAAAACAACCTATAATTTTACCGAAAATGCGAAAGCCTGGCTTCAACCTATGTCAAAAGCCAAAACAGGATGGAAAGAAACCAATCCGTCTTATGAGGAGCATTATGCCATGGGAATTCCCGTAAATACAAAACCAGAAATTGGCGAAGGCTGGGTATATCCTGCTTTGTTTAACTCAAATGACACTTGGATTTTGATTACCGAAACCGGACTGCGTTCCAACTATAGCGGCACGAGGTTGGTTTACAATGAAACTTTGGGGGGCATGCAAGTGACCTTTCCCCAAAAAGAAGAAGTATTGGCTGAAGGCGCTTTAAATCCGGAATCTACATTTCCCTGGATTACACCTTGGAGAATAGTAACCGTCGGATCCTTAAAAACAATTATCGAAAGCACTTTAGGAACCGATTTGGCGGACAAGGCAATCACTATGGATACTTCATTCATAAAAAGCGGATTGGCTTCTTGGAGCTGGGTTTTGTTAAAAGATGATTTTACAAATTATGAAACTTCGATGAAATTTATTGATTATGCCGCTTCAATGAATTGGGAATACTGCTTAATTGATGCCGATTGGGACGTTAAAATCGGGTATGATAAAATGAAGGAAATGGCCGATTACGCCAAAAGTAAACAGGTAAAACTTTTGGTTTGGTACAATTCATCAGGAAACTGGAACAGAACCGTATATACGCCAAAAAGCAAATTATTGACACATTCAGACAGAGAGGCCGAATTTGCCAAACTTCATGAAATGGGTATTGCAGGGTTAAAAATTGATTTTTTTGGCGGTGATGGACAATCGATGATTAACTATTACCACGATATTTTAAAAGATGCCGCAACACATAAATTGATGATAAATTTTCACGGCGCCACATTGCCGCGGGGTTGGCAAAGAACCTATCCGCATTTAATGACTGTGGAAGCTGTAAAAGGACAAGAATTTATCACCTTTTTTCAAGAAACTGCCAATTTACAGCCGAGCCATAGTGCGATGCTTCCTTTTGCCCGCAACGTTTTTGATCCAATGGATTTTACGCCGATGGTATTGGATTCAATTCCAACCATCAACAGAAGAACAACACCGGCTTTTGAACTTGCTTTGCCCGTATTGTTTTTGTCAGGAATTCAGCATATTGCAGAAATTCCTGAAGGTATGGCCAAGCAACCGGCCTATGTAATAGATTATTTAAAAGACATTCCTACAAATTGGGATGAAACAAAATTTATTGAAGGCTACCCAGGAAAGTATATTGTGATGGCAAGAAAGAAAGACAATATCTGGCATATTGTCGGTATCAACGGTGAAAATAGCCCTAAGGAAATTGAAATAGACTTGTCTTTTGTGTCAGGCAAAAAAGGAATAATGATTAGCGAAGATGAAAATGGTTTCAAAATAGCGGATATTACAACAGCCGGAAACACTAAATTAAGGGTGAAAATGAAACCCTTTGGTGGATTTGTGGCGAAGTTTTAAGCAATACAATGCAACAAAAAAAGAGGGCAATGCCCTCTTTTTTTGTTGTCCCTTAACTAATTTCACAGTTAGTTAATTACCATTAAAAAATATCATAACTCCTATTACAATGGCAACCACCAATATAGATACCGCTATGTCAACCCAAGTATAACTATTTTTATTTTTAATCTTTTCTTCTTCAGTAATAGTACCAAATGTAAGATTTTCAACTTTTTCTTCAGTTGGTGCTTTGGTCAATAAACTCACAGTAATGGTAAGGAGGATACAGAATAAAAAGAACCAAGCCCCGAATGTTAAGAAATTCATATCTCCCATCTTAAACAACAAACCGTTAGGGTCTAACGAATCTTTTGTCAATTCCAATACAATTCTGAAGGCCCCCACAATAAAACCAACAACCAATGTAACGAAAGCCCCTTGGCCGTTAATTCGTTTATGAAATATTCCCATAAGGAAAACTGCCACAATAGGAGGTGCAATATAAGATTGTACTTTTTGTAAATACTCATACAAAACTCCTGAAATATTAGCCATAATAGGAATCCAAATAATACCAATAATAACCACAATTACTGTTGCAATTTGTCCGGTTCTCACCAATTTTTTTTGAGGTGTATTTGGTCTTAGTTTTTGGTAAATATCAACCGTAAATAAAGTTGATACCGAATTAAAGACTGAAGCTAAAGAACTCATCAATGCCGCCAACAATCCAGCAGCAACCAATCCGCGCAATCCGGAAGGCAATAGATTGCTCATAAGCATCGGAAACGCCTGATCTGGAGTGTCATAATGCAATTCCCCACGCATTTTTAAAGTCAATGCAATAACACCCGGTATTAAAAACAGAAACACGGGAAGCAGTTTCAATAATGCACCGAAAATAGTCCCTCTTCTGCCTTCTTTTATGTTTCGTGCGGTTAAGGTACGTTGTACAATATATTGGTCCGTACACCAATACCATACACCCACAATGGTGCTGGTAATAAACAATGCCGGCCAAGGAAATTCGGGATCCGAAGCAGAACGCCACATATTTAAATACCCAGGTTCCAATGTTTGCTTCATACTTGACCATCCTCCAACATGGTCCAATCCAATATAAGTTAATGCTCCCGCACCAATCACCAAAATAATTGCTTGTAATGTTTCCGTATAAACAACGGCTCTCATACCGCCGACAACCGTATAAATTCCGGTAAGAATAACCGTTGCAATGGCTCCAGTCCAAAAATCAATGCCAAGCAATGCAGAAACTACGATACCACCCGCGTAAATAGTAACCGAAATTTTTGTAAGTACATAGGCGATAATAGAAAATACAGAAAGAATCCAACGTGATCTTGCATCAAATCGTTTTTCCAGAAACTCTGGCATTGTAAATACGCCACTTCTCGCATAAAATGGCAAAAATACCCAACCCAAGAGAAGGACAACCCAAGCCTGGATCTCATAAATAAGCATTGGTAATTTGTTCCCTGCACCTGCTCCTGCCAATCCAACAACGTGTTCCGAGCCAATATTGGAGGCAAAAATGGATGCTCCCACAACAAACCAGCCTATATTTCTGCCTGCCAGAAAATAATCTTCCGTATTTGCCTGTCTTTTACGTACTACCCAAACAACGATTCCCAATAGTATCGCGAAATAGATTCCAATGGATACCCAATCTAATAAGTCAAGTGTTTTCATACTCTTATTTTACGGAAAATTTAAATGAAGTTTTTGAGGTATATTTTTCTCCTGGATTTAAAACCGTTGAAGGAAAATCTTTCTGGTTTGGGGAATTTGGATAGTGTTGTGTTTCCAAACAAAATCCGGTTCTGTGTGCATACGTTCCGCCAGTTTTGGATGGCAATTTTCCGTCTAAAAAGTTACCGGTATAAAATTGAATTGCAGGCTCATCAGAATAAATTTCAAGCAACCTTCCGCTTTCTGGATGATAGGCTGAAGCCGCTAATTTAAAACCTACATTTTGATCATTCAACACCCAGCAATGGTCATAGCCAAGCCCTTTTTTCAATTGGTCATCTTTTGCTTCAATATCTTTTCCAATAATTTTGGCTGCTCTAAAATCGAAAGGCGTACTTGTTACATCAGCTAATTTTCCTGTAGGAATTAAAGTTGCATCAACCGGAATATAGGTATCGGCATTAATGGTGATTTCGTGGTCCAAAATTGTTTTTGAAAAATTGGCCGACAAGTTAAAATAAGAATGCTGCGTTAGATTTACGATGGTTTTTTTATCAGTAGTCGCTTCATAAAGCACCTCTAAAGTGTTGTCATTTGTAAGTGTATAAGTGACCACGGCAGTCATATTTCCCGGATAACCTTCTTCCATATCCTTGCTTAAATAAGTTAGTTTTAAAGACGCTGTACTGTCTCCCTGTACGGCAACTGCCGTCCAAACCACCTTGTCGAAACCTTTTACGCCACCATGCAAATGATTGGCTCCATCATTTGTCGCCAATTTATACTCGGTACCATCCATGGAAAATTTTCCTTTTGCAATTCTGTTTCCGTATCGCCCAATAATGGCACCAAAATATGGATTGTTTTTTGTGTAATGTGCAAGGGAATCGTAACCTAAAACAACATCTTCGTACAAACCATTTTTATTTGGCGCTTTTAAAGAAGTGATGATTCCTCCATAAGTAATTACATCCACTTCCATCCCTTTTTGGTTTTTTAGTGTGTACTTATCCACGCTTTCACCTTCTGCCGTGGTGCCATAAGCTGCCTTTTCTATAGTTGGAATTTCCATTTTTTGCGTATCGGTTACTTCATTGTTTTTTTCTTCTTTTTGATTGCCCTTACATTGAATGCTAATGATGGCAAAGAGCATTATGCCAAAACCGTACAGGTAACTTTTTTGAATATTCATAATTTAGTTGTCTGTTTAATTATTTATTTATAGACCATGCTGAAATAAGTGATAATACACTTCATTCGCATTTAGTTTATCCTTAAAATCCCTAATACTTGTATTTGCATCAATGACAAGCATTTCAATCCCTGCGATATCCGCAAAATCCTCCATATATTCAGTTGTAACGGATTGGCTGTAAACCGTATGATGCGCACCACCAGCCAAAATCCAAGCAGTTGCCGCAATTTCCAAATTTGGTTTAGCATCCCACAAAACCCTTGCTACCGGAAGTTTTGGCAAATCTGCCATCGGTTTAACCGCTTCAACCTCGTTTACAATCAATCTAAATCTGTTGCCCATATCAACCAAAGAAGCATTGATGGCATTTCCCGGAGCAACATTGAATACCAATCGCGCAGGATCTTCTTTACCTCCAATTCCTAAAGGATGCACTTCACAAGAAGGCTTTCCTTCCGCAATTGACGAACAGATTTCCAACATATGTGAACCTAAAACGTAGGATTTTTGAGGTGTAAAATGATAGGTATAATCTTCCATAAAAGACGTTCCGCCTTCCAATCCAATATTCATCACTTTCATTGCCCTCACCATGGCTGCCGTTTTCCAGTCGCCTTCACCACCAAAGCCATAGCCATCAGCCATTAGGCGTTGCACTGCAATTCCCGGTAATTGTTTCAATTCACCCAAGTTTTCAAAAGTATCCGTAAATGCTTTGAAACCGCCTTCCTCTAAAAAAGCTCTTAAACCCAATTCTATTCTTGCGGCATCAACCAAAGAATGTCTTTGTGCGCCGCCATTTAAAAGCGATGGCGTTAAATTATAGGATGATTCATACACTTCCAACAACTTATTTAAATCGCTTTCTGAAACTTTATTGATTTGTTTAACCACATCAGAAGAATCAAATCCATTAACTGAAAAACCAAAACGGATTTGCGCTTCAACTTTATCACCTTCCGTTACGGCAACTTCACGCATATTGTCTCCAATTCTGGCAACTTTTAAATGTTGCAATTCATCCCAGCCCAATACCACTCTTGACCAAACGCCCAATTTTTTCTGAACGCCCTCTTCTTGCCAATGGCCCACAACAATTTTACGTTTTTTACGCATTCTCGACATGATAAATCCAAATTCCCTGTCGCCATGAGCCGACTGGTTTAGGTTCATAAAGTCCATATTCATTGTTGACCAAGGAATTTCCGCATTAAACTGCGTATGTAAATGACACAACGGTTTGTTTAAAATAGACAATCCGCGAATCCACATTTTTGCAGGTGAAAAAGTATGCATCCAGGCAACAATACCGATACAATTGTTATTTGCATTGGCTTCCTGACAAACATTGGTAATTTGATCTGGCGTTTTTACCGTTGGTTTAAAAATTATTTTAACAGGAATATGTGCTGATGCATTTAATCCTTTTACAATTTGTTGTGAATTTTCTGCAACTTGTTTTAGCGTTTCTTCACCATATAAATGTTGGCTTCCTGTAACAAACCAAATTTCTTTTTGAGCTATATCTATCATTTTTGAAAAATGTTTTTTGAATATTAATTATTGACCGTAGTAGGAATCTTTTCCGTGCTTACGTTCGTAATGTTTTTTTATTAATGAATCTTTAAGCCTAGGCGCATTCGGGTTTATTTGTAAGGTTAAATAAGCCATATGTGCAACCGTTTCTAAAACTTTACTGTTATAAACCGCTTTTGCGGCATCTTTTCCCCAAGTAAAAGGACCGTGATTTCCAATAAGCACCATTTCAACTTCTTTGTGGGAAAGACCTTTATTTTTGAAACAATCCAATATTTGGATGCCTGTGTTGTGTTCGTAATTTCCTTTTATGAGTTCATCACTCATTGGCGGCGCGCAAGGAATATCGGTTGTTAAATGATCAGCATGGGTGGTTCCGAATATTGGAATGTCCAGTTGCGACTGTGCCCAGGCAACTGAATAGTTTGCATGTGTATGGGCAATACCGCCGATATCAATCCAGTTTTTATACAAATACGCATGCGTTTTTGTGTCGGATGACGGGCGCATTGTGCCTTCAATAATGTTATTCTCAAAATCTAAAATAACGATGTCTTCAGGTTTAAGCACCTCATAAGGAACGCCGCTTGGTTTTATGGCGAAAACACCATTTTCCCTGTCAACGGCACTCACATTTCCAAAAGTGTAGATCACTAAACCCAATGCATTCAACTGCATATTGGCTTCGTAGCATTCTTGCTTTAATTCTTTATATATGGAACTCATTGATGTTGGATTTTTGGGTTATATTTTCTGCAAAAAAACTTAATTCATCATAAGATTTCATCAGTTTTTCATAAATGGCCACTTTATCAATTTCAGGGAAATAGGTCGCTTCAAAATCGCTCCCCATTTTTTTGCTGGCTTCAATTACATCCTCATAAATCCCTGCTGCAACGGCTGCATAAACTGCTGCGCCTAATGCCGGCGCCTGATCTGAGGCTGCTATTTTTATGGGTTTATTCAGTACATTGGCAAGGGTTTGCATAATAAAAGGTGATTTTCTTGCCACGCCTCCAATGCCAATTACACTATTTATTTTTACGCCTTCCTCTTCAAATCTATCCACTATTTTTTTAGATCCAAAGCATATTGCATTTACCAAAGCTTTAAAAATATGAGGCGCTTTGGTGCCTAATGATAAATTTGAAATCGCGCTTTTTAGTTCTTGGTTGGCATCCGGCGTTCTTCTTCCGTTAATCCAATCCAGCGCTGTAGGAATACTTTCTGATAATGGAATTTTTTCGGCCTGTTCGCTTAATTTTTTAATGAAGTTGTCCTCCATTTCTTCTTTCAACTGATTTTTTTGCACTTCATTAAGCACAGAAGAATTGAGTATTAAATTGTCCATTGGCCAGGATACTATTTCCTTAAACCAAGCCAACAAATCGCCAAAAGCAGATTGCCCCGCTTCCAGTCCAATATATCCAGGAATTACGGAACCATCTACTTGTCCGCAAATTCCACGAACAGTTTTTGAGCCTATAACTTCTTTTGAAGATACAATAATATCACAGGTTGAAGTTCCCATGACCCGTACCAAAGTATGCTCGTCTATTTTGGCGCCAACGGCTCCTGAGTGTGCATCAAAAGTTCCTACTGCAATCACCGTATCGGTTGTCAGGCCTAATTTTGTTGCCCATTCCAAGCTTAAATTTCCGGCAACCACATCAGAAGTATAAGTTTCCTCATATAAATTATCGCGAAGTTGCGCAAGATATGGATGCAACTGATTTAAAAACTCTTCTGCCGGCAAACCATTCCATTCTTCATGCCACATCGCTTTATGTCCGGCTGCGCATCTGCTTCTTTTAAATGATTTTAAATCTTTATTTTCTATCAATAAATAAGTTATTAAATCACAATGCTCCATCCAAGTGAAAGCAGCATTTTTTACAGATTCATCTTCTCTTATGATGTGCAATATTTTTGCCCAAAACCATTCAGAAGAATAAATTCCGCCTTCATATTTTGTATAATCAACGCCTCCCCAACTTACGGCAAGTTCATTAATTTCATTGGCTTCCTTAATAGAAGTATGGTCTTTCCAAAGCACCATCATTGCATTTGGATTGGTTTCAAAACCTTTAACCAAAGCCAACGGTGTTCCATTTTCAGAAACAGGAATTGGTGATGAACCTGTGGTATCTATGCAAATGGCTTTTATTTGGGACGGATTTACATTTCCGTTTTTTACCACATTTTTTATGGTATTTTCCAATCCTTCAATATGATCTAAGGGATGCTGGCGAAATTGATTTTTTGAAGCATTGCAAAAGTCTAAATTTTTCCATCGCTGATACCAATGAACATCCGAAGACAATTCTTGTCCGTTATCTGTATCAATCAAAACTGCCCGAACAGAATCTGTTCCATAATCCAATCCTATAACATAATTTTTCATTCAAAAATCTTTTAATATAATTACAAATATAATATAATTATTTAATAAGTGTATAAAAAACACTTATATTTTATTATTTTAATTATTTACGTGTAATTCAATATTTTATATTCATTAAAAAGTTTTAAAAACTTGCTATTTTATCTTAAAAATTAAAACAGTCACAGAATAAGCCGGAATATTAATATGCAAATTGCTGCCTTTCAGTTTTACGGCGCTTTCTTTCGGACTTATGTTTTTGGGTGATTTAAAAGAGTTTTCGTCCGCTAAATCTTCGCTTTTTAAGGTAAGTGCCACGCCTTTTGAAACCAACTGCTTCCCTTTTAAATTGATGTTAAGATCTTGTGCATTGGCTGCAGTATTCACCAATTTGATAATTACTTCTTTTTTATCGATATCATTTACCGCTGATGCAAACAAATCATTTTGCCCGGTGACCGGTTTTCCATCTTTTGTTATGGCAATTAAATTGGTTCCTCTATTGGTTGCAAACAATTTTTGAACATAATAATTTGGGGTACCATAAGATTCCAAATTGTTAAACCAAATCATATCAGGAGCCCATTGAAATGCATCAATATGTGCAATTAAAGGGGCATATGATGTTAAATGAACAATATCCGCATTGCGCTCTAAACCTGTCATAAAAGCAGCTTCAGAAAGGGCTGCTTCCCAATTGTTTTCCTTCGGACCATCTGCTACATCTTTTGGATGGGCAGCATATTCACCAGCAAATACTTTAGGGCCTTTTCTATCATAATTGTCATATCGTGTTGCATTTTCCCTAAACCACTTTGGGTCTTTATAATAATGCTCGTCTATAATCTCAACATTCAATTTTTTAAGTTCTTCCCAGCCATAATCAAAATATTCGCCTTCTGGAAACGGACCGCTGCCAGAAATTATAATGATGTTTGGATCTTTATCCTTAATGGCTTTTTCAAATACTTTATATCTTTCAATATATTGCGGGCCCCATTGCTCATTTCCAACTCCGATATATTTTAAATTGAAGGGTTTTGGGTGACCCATTTCGGTTCTGATTTTACCCCAAGGCGTATCAGATGCACCGTTGGCAAATTCTATCAAATCCAATGCATCTTGAACATACGGTTCCAATTCGTGCATTGGCACCAATTCACCCGTGTTGAATTGACAGGCGATTCCACAACTTAAAATAGGCAAAGGTTCTGCGCCCATGTCTTCTGATAGCAGGAAATATTCAAAAAACCCAAGTCCGAAACTTTGAAAATAATCAGGTGCCAATTTGTGGCTAAATTCCGTATTCCATCTGTTGATCAGTGTTGTTCTGTTTTCAGGATCGCCTACGGTTTTTTTCCATTGGTAACGTTGTTCCAGCGTTCTTCCTTCCACAATGCATCCGCCAGGAAAACGCAAAAATCCAGGATTCATATCATCTAAAAGTTGCACTAAATCTTTACGCAATCCGTTTTTTCTTCCTTTCCAAGTATCTTCAGGAAATAAAGAAATCATATCCAAATCAATGGTTCCATTCCCTTCAAAAGTAATTTTTACCTGTGCTTTTGCTTCTGTTTGCGTAGCGGTAAGTTGCGTTGTATAATTTTGCCAATCGGTTCCTTTGGGATCAATGCTGGTTTCTCCCAAAACATGGTTGTCTTTGTCGATAAATTGTACCCTGATTTTTTTGATGGCGCCGTCATGATTGGCTGCTTTTAAAGACAGGTTGTAACGCGCATCTTTTTTGATGCCCATTCCTCTGAAACCTTCATTGATGAGCGCATATCCTTTGTCATTATTGACTAAAATCCTGCTAAAATTTGGATTGGCAGTGTTTGCAGCAGTTGTTATAATTGTTGCAATTCCCGATTGTTTGTTCAATGAATGACGGCTGCTATTTGGCTCAATCCAGCCCATCATTGGCAATTCAAACTCAAAAGACCTGTTTTTAATCATCTCGGCATACAATCCGCCATCAGCAGCAAAATTGATGTCTTCAAAAAAAATCCCGTACATCGTTGGCTGAATTTTAATACCTGTGTCTTTAAAACTGACCACTAAATCTACAGTTTTATTAGAGGCCGAAGGTATTTTTGAAGTTAAATTATCATCTCCTATATTTTTAAAACTGAATAAACCGCCTATGATTAAAGCGATTAAGATTGCGTATATTATAACAGACTTTTTCATCATATTAATTTTTAATAAAATTCAAATAATGGTTTTCCTTTATCATCAAATTTTACTTCCATAACTCTTGTGTGCCTATTTGAATCATATAATGGATCGCCAACAATTTCTTCGTAATCTCTAGCATGATAGATACATAAAGGTGTTGCGTCTTCTGCTACAGTAAAGCTGTTATGCCCTGGCCCAAATATTTTCTTTTCGTAATCTGTCTCCAATACAGGAAATCTTGATTTTATCCATGAATTTCTATCCAACAAATCAGATGCAGAATCTGCTTCCATCATACCCATACAATAACATGCGCCTGTAGCACTTGCCGAATATGTAATATAAATTTTACCCTTATTTTTTAAAACTGCCGGTCCTTCATTTACCCAAAAATCAATTCTCTCCCAGTCGTAATCAGGTGTTGTAAGCATAAATTGCGGTGTTTTTAACTTAATCGGCGATTCCATTTCCGCTAAATATAAATTTGAAGCAGCAAACTGTCCACCTGTTTTTTCGGCCCAACAAAAATATCTCTTCCCTTTATTTTCGAAAACAGTTCCATCTAACGAAAAATCTATAAAGGATTTATTATCTCCCTCGGCTGCTTGCATCTGCCCTAACTCAATCCATTCATCTTTTAATGGATCTTGACCTTTACATTCAAGCACATAAGGTCTTAATTTCCATATATCATCAACCTCACTGGCTGCAAAATAAATATACCATTTCTCATCAAGGTAATGTAATTCCGGTGCCCATATATGCTGACTCATTGGTCCTGTTTTATGCTTATGCCAAACATTAAATATTTCAGCTTTTTGCAGTCCTTTTATCGTTTCAGCTCTTCGAAGTTCGATGGAATCAAATGACGGAACTGAACCCGTAAAATAATAATAACCGTCGGCGTGTTTATAGATAAACGGATCTGCACGTTGCTCAACAATTGGCGTATTTTTACCTGTTATATCCATTTTATATTTTTAGTTTGGTTTTTATTGTTTCATAATATTCATCAGTAATCTTATAGCGGAACATTAGTAAACCCATAATTACATGAAATACCCCAGGAATAATTGTTAACATAAGTGCAAGACCAAGCAATGTTTTTTCACTTTGGATACTGTCTGGAATGTATTCAAAAAAGTCCAGCAAATAACCAACTGTTGCCCCAGCTATTCCCATTCCAGCTTTTTGAGCGAAAGAAATTCCTCCAAAAGATAACCCCGAAACACGTTTTCCAGACTCAGCGTGTCCGTAATCAACTGCTTCTGCAATAGCCGACCAGAATACCGGTGCATGTAAATCAACTACAAAGGACAGTATAAAATACAATAGGTAAGCCAAAAGCATATCTCCAGGTTTAATGACAAAGAACATCACTAAACTAATTACACCAACTGCAAGCTGTGTGTATTTAAAGAGTTTCACTTTACAATAGCGTTTAGTGATAAATGTAGAGACTGGCATTGCTAAAATTGCAGCAGTAACGCCTGTTGCCATAAAAGTAGACTGTACGCTAGCATCACCTCCAAGAAAATACTTGGCATAAAAAATAGCTACAGAACCACGAATTACATAACCAACAGTTCCAGTAAAACAAACACCAAATAAAAGTGTCCATTGACCATTTTTAAAAAGCAGTTTGAATTGTTCTAACAACGGTGTTTTATCTACGACATGTTCAACACGTTCTTTTGTTGTAAAGAAACTAAATAAGAAGAGAAGTGTTCCCATAAGTGCCATTAATCCCATAGCAAGCTGATAACCTTTGGCTAAATCATTTTTACCTAAAGATGCTGCCATAACAGGAACTACAATTGAAACAAGAAAGGCTGCTATTTTTGCAAAGAAAAGCCTATAACCGTTTGCAGACAATCGTTCTTTTGGATCACTGGTCAACACTCCTATCAAGGATATGTAAGGAATTGTCACCGCAGTAAACATTAGCGTTACAAAAATATAAGTAACATATGCGTAAATTAATTTACCTGAATAATCGAATCCCGGAGTTGTAAACGTTAAGAAAACGGAGATCCCAAAAGGAACGGACAAAAACAAAAAATAATGTCTGTAACGTCCCCATTTTGTGGTAAATTTATCGGTAATAAGGCCCATTAGCGGATCGGTTATTGCATCAATAAACCTGACTAAAAGAAACATTAACGCCATGTCTTTGGGTTTTAAACCATAAACATCGGTATAGAAAAACGTAATAATTAAAAACATTGAAGAGATAACAACGTTTACTGCTGCATCACCTGACCCATATCCAATTTTTTCAAGTATGCTTAACTTTTGATTTTTAAATTTCATATTTTATTTTTCTTAATGTTTTTTATATTTAACAGTTAAGCGTCAATCACTTCTGTTATTTAGTTGTTTTAGTTTTTCGATTTTTCTTGAATCCAAACTTTCATTTTTCCAACACCTCTGTTCGACCAAGCATAGTATGGTACGGCTTTCAGCTTTTCATTATTGATGGTGTTAACGCCACCCAAAAGATTGGCTTCTTTTTTAACTTCAAAAACATCGGTATCAAAAATCACAATTTTATCATACCCGTTTTTGTTGTCGATCTCTTCCACTGCATAAACAATAGGCCCATATTCAAGCGCGATATTTCCTTTATTTTCCAATACTATTTCATTGGTAAGCACTTCTTTCACTTCCATAGGAAAATCCAATTCAATTTTGTCATTTTTCTTCCAATTTCTGGTAATGGCAATAAATCCATCATCTCCTATATTTTCAAATGATTCGCCATTGACGGTCACTGAATTTTTTGATGTTGATTTTGTTGCATAACTGTATAAATCGCCAGGTAAAACCTGATTTATTGCCCAACCAGGAACGCGCAGTTTTATAGTAAATTCAGCGTTTTTTTGAGGATTGACAGTTATGGATACTTTACCATTCCAAGGATAATCGGTTTTTTGTGAAAAATCAATGCTGTTGTTTTCAATTGCTACCAAGGCTTCATTGGATGCATATAAATTTACATACACCGTGTTTTTTGATTTAGAGTACATCAATCCCGGAATTGAAGGGATAAATCGTATTAAATTTGTTGGGCAACAAGAACAATCGAACCAAGATTGGCGCGTACATTCTCCACGGTTAAATGTATAAACGCCATCCGATTCCAAGGCATTTGGGTAGAAAAATTTCTCGCCGTCTAAAGACAAACCCGAGATCAATCCGTTGTATAAAGTGCGTTCAATCACATCAAAATATTTAGAATTTCCATATAAATTATGCAATCTGTGATTCCAATAAACGCTTCCAATGGCTGCGCAAGTTTCATTGTACGCCGTTAAATTTGGCAATTCATAGTTTTCGCCAAAGGCTTCACCATCGTGTCTTGAGCCTATGCCGCCTGTGATGTACATTTTTTTATACACCATATTTTCCCATAACTTATTGACTGCTTTTTCATAAGAAGTGTCTTTTTTAATGGCAGCAATATCCGTCATTGCAGCATACATATAAACAGCCCTTACTGCGTGTCCAACAACCTCATCCTGATCAACCACAGAAATATGGTCTTGTGAATACGGCCCAAATAATTCGTGATTTTCAGGATTTCCCCTATTGTCCAAAAAGTATTTTGAGAGGGTTAAATAGGCTTCTTTATTGGTGATTTGATACAGTTGAATCAGTCCGGTTTCAATAATTTGATGTCCGGGAACGCCGTGAATTTTCCCTTCGCCTTCTCCAAAAGTCGCTATCATTAATTCCGCATTTTTTAAGGCGATGTCCAAAAAATTCCTTTTTCCTGTTGCACGATAATGCGCTGCAGCGGCTTCATACAAATGGCCTGCATTGTATAATTCATGGCTCATAAATAAGGATTCCCAACGTTTTCCTTCAACCACTTTTACCCAAGGCGCAGGCGGTTTTGCTGGGTTAATGGTACGCCAAGTTGTTAAATAGCCATCTTTCTCCTGACCAACTTTTACAATGCCAATTAAAGAATCCAACAATTTATCGAGGGTTGGATTTGGCGCGCTGATTAAAGAATACGAAGCGCCTTCTATAATTTTATAAATATCCGTGTCATCAAAAGGCATTTGCCCTTTAACAGTTCCTTCTTTTTGTTTTCCCGCAATTAAAAAGTTGTCCAAACGGCCTTCTTCTTCACACTTTTTTATGGCATATTCAATGGTTTTTTCCTGAACTCTTTTTATGACAGGCAACCAAAATTCATCGGTTAACTGCACATTTTTAATATCAACAGGTGTAATGGCATATCCTATTTGTTGATTATTGATTGAATCTTGTTGCTTTTCAACGGGATTACATCCAACAATTATTGTTGATATTGTAAAAAATAGCACCAGCTTTTTTGTAAGTCTCATTTCGTAATCTTTGTTTTACAATATTTTATAAGTGAAAATATTTATTGTTGCTGCGCCTATTGACAAGGTATTTTCTTTATCAATAATTTGTTCGCTTAAATTAACTTCAGCCTCTTTTCCAACTTTATTTTTTCCATTAATTGAATTTCCTGAATTTGTATGTTTTTTTAATAACTATTGGATAATTTTAAGGTCCATTAAATCATATACTTTCTCTAAATATTCAGAATACAAGGGATCTCTTTTATACATGTTGATATAAAAAAGAACAATTAAATCATTTTCAGGGTCAATAATATATTCCGTACCTAACATACCGCCCCATGAAAAAGCTGAATTTGAAACAGCTTTGATATGCTTATTTTGCTCATTTGCAAGTTGAAATCCCAATCCGAACTGAAAACCTTTTCCTCCAGAATTTACTTCTCGCAAACGATTTACAGTGGTCATTTGATTAACTGTTTCAGGTTTAAGGATACGATTTCCATTAAATTCCCCTTTATTTAATAACATCTGACAAAACTTGGCATAATCCTCAATGGGACCATTTAATCCAATGGCACCTTCAGCATAGGTTTGTTTATTGCTAACCGCAGCTTCAGCATACATGGTTGATCCTAAATCTAACTTACCATCCACAGCACTATACGGCTTTACAAATTTTGTTAAGTATTCAGGAGTATAATACCAGTTTGTATCTTTCATGCCCAACGGTTCAAATATGGTTTCTTTAACATATTCTTGTAAAGTTTTACCTGATATACGTTCAACCATATACCCTAACATATTAGTGCTTACGTGGTAATTCCACTCTGAACCGGGGTCAAAACCGAGCGGGTATTTTACCAAGTCTAACATTTCTTCTGATAGATAGTTAGACTCTGAATTCCCTCCAAAACTGCGTTGTCCATTGGGTATGTTGTCGGGTAAGGCACCTCCAAATCCCGCTGGAGCACTGTTTTTTTCTCCATTTTTACGGCGAATTTCACCCACCAATCCGGCATTTAATCCAGATGTATGTGACATCAGGTGCGCAAAGGTCATTGGTGTTTTGACCGGACGGATTTCATAAGTACCATCCTCATTCACTTTAGTAACCACTTGGTTAGGAATTTCAGGGAAATATTTGGACACAGGGTCATCAACCGCTACCAATCCTTTATCAACAAGCGTCATAAATGCAACGGTAGTGATGGCTTTGGTTTGAGAAAATAACACATAATAATCTTCGATTGCTGCTGGAATATTATTCTCAACATCTTTTAGCCCAAAAGCTTTGCTATAGATTACATTTCCTCCTTTAGCAACAAAAGCAGTAACACAATTTAATTGCTTGTTATCGATATACGATTGCAGCAAAGAATCCAAACTTATTATTCCTCCGCTATTTATTCCAAGTTCCTTAAAATCAACATTTTTATTAAGACTTTGGGGAAGACCTACTTGCTGATTCGAAGTGGTTTTACAACCATAAGAAATTAACAGAAGTAAAAGCAATACAACATTTAATTTTTTCATTTTATATTTTTTAAAGCTTATCAAAACACATCGTCTGACAAATTGTTAATTTCAAAAATTAGAGCACTTTCCATATCTGAATCGACACATAATCCATTTTTCCAACTGGCTTACAAATAAAAATAGCATTATTTAGCCAATCATATTTGGAGTTTATAGGCGCTTCGAATTTAGGGGCTGTCCGAAAATAAATAGCTGATGAACCCAAGGAACTGCTCACTTCACTATCCTTAGGAATATAAAGCAAACCAACATTGCGGACTTGAATCAACACATTGTCATCAGTTTTGATGGTGTATACTGCATCTAATTCAGTCCGTTCTCCATTTCTGCTTATATATTGATAGTCTGCACCACCTTTAAGTACAATGCCTTTTAATTTGGGCCCTTCAAATGTTCCGCCAGATATTGGGATGATGACTCTTTCCCCTTGAACCGTTTCTCCCAATTTAATCGGCTGGTCTATTGTTACTTTCAATTCGCATGTAAACTCTAAATCAGGCGCAATATATTCCTGAGAAATTGAACGCTCCCAAAAAATCGAAGAAGAAAAGTTCTTAGTTTTCATGGTCCATCCCGGGTAAGAACCTAATTCAGATTCCAAAAAGACCGTAGAAATTTCATTTTTATTTTTAAACTGCCAGTCAAGCCAATCAAGCGTGATACGAGCAAATGAACCTCCAAACTCCTGATCAAAAGTTCCTCCATGCCCACCGTCAATCAAATTTGCAAAAGCAATTGGGACGTCGTTAATTCTTTCAAAATCTAAAAGCGCATTGTTATATGCAATATCTGTTTCACCTCCAACAATATAAATTATACTGCCATGCAATGACTTTAAAGATTCTTTGCTGGCTCCTGCCATGGTCATGTCGCCCATACCAGAATTAAACATCATGTTTGTTTTCACGCGACTGTCATCAGCAATAGCCATCACTTGAGCTCCACCGCAAGACATTCCACAAGAAGCTATTTTATCCAAATCTACCATTTGATAATAATCACTGTTTTTATTATTCGCCTGTTCCGAAATCCAATCAATTCCCTCCAAAAGCTTTTTATTGACAGTAGGTTCATGAACTCGTTCTTCTACGGTCATTTGCAATTCACCAATGGCTATAACAATATATCCTCGAGAAGCAACTTCAGTTAACAACCTTTCATGATGAATAGAAGAATTCATACATCCACCATTCGCCCATACCAAAATGGGTAATTCACCCTCGGTTTGGGTTGCTAGTTTGATATCATAGGGGCGATATACAACAAAATTGGGCAGTGTTTTTTCTGATGCTGCAATAGCTTTATAAGGACCACTACCCCCATTGTCTATTATTTTAATTTTCTCAATTTGTCCAAAACTATATATTGTAAGCAAGAAAAATAGCAAAACCAAAACTGTGTCTTTTTTCATATTTTTTCGTCTGTTTTGCAAGTTGCTGTCGCTAAAATTAATATGTGTTTTGATAATTTCATTTTTAATCCATTGGTTTAACAGTTGGCCAACCATCTACCCAGGTTATTTCTTTTACAATTAATTTTGGCAATGCTTTATCATTGGCATCATACCCGTGCATAAAAGTATAGTCTTTACCATCAAAGGTAAACACACTATTATGACCAACGCCATACCAATTTTTATTGCCTTCAATCACTAAAGATCCACCACCTTTATTAAGTTCTTTTTCGTCTTTATCAAGGTATGGCCCTGTCACTGATTTTGATCGACCAACCACTAATTTATAGGTGCTTTTTTCGCCACGACAACAATAATCCCATGACAAAAACTGATAGTAATAATCGCCTTTTTTAAAGATAAAAGGCCCTTCTAAAGCTGCATTTCCTGCATTTGAATCTTCTAAATAATTATCTCTATCACGTTTCGCAATGGTTGTCCATTCTTCTGGTTTCGCTACCTCTTTCAAATTGGCATTTAATTTTACCATTTTTAATCCGCTCCAAAAAGAACCAAATGCTAACCAAGGGGTATTATTTTCATCGAAAATTAAATTAGGATCAATCGCGTTCCACATATCTCTATTTGGCTCTGATTGAATTACAATTCCTTGATCTTCCCATTTGTAATTTTCATCATTTGGATTTAATGTTTTATTTGTAGTTACACCAATTGCTGACGTATTTTTTCCAAATGCTGAAACAGAATAATATAGGTAATATGTATTATTGTGAAATGAGATATCAGGAGCCCAAATATGCCCATTGAATTCTGGAGCCACATCTAAAGCCCATTCTGGAAATTTAGCAAAAACAGGATCTGACTTTTTCCAAGTTTTTAAATCTGTAGAAGTAAAGATTGTAATTCCGGGCCCTGTACAGAATAAGTAATAAGTATCTCCTTGTTTAGCCACTACAGGGTCGTGTGTAATTGGCCTAACTTGAGCACAAGAAATTGTAGTGCTTAAAACTGATACTAATATGGCTAAACTACCAATTAGTTGTTGAATGTTTTTATTGCTTTTCATAATTTAATTATTGGATTCCTTCTGAAGTCATTACTATTCGTTGCATTGTTCCATCGTCATTATAGTTAAGTTTGTCTATACAAACTGAACGTCTAAAACTACCGCCATTTGGTTGAATACTTCCATTGTGGTATATGAAATAATCTTTTCCTTTAAACTCAATAATAGCCTGATGGTTTGTATTGCTATTTCCGGCCACTTCATTCAAAATTCCTTTGAATTCCCATGGTCCATTGATGGATTTGCTCATTGCATAAGCGGTTTTTTCAGGAAATTGATAAGCATAAGATAAATAATACCAATCTCCTTTTTTATGAATCCAAGGCGCTTCCGTAAAATTTGGCAATTCGATGGTCATGATGGGCCCATCCAATTCAATCATATTTTCTTTTAGTTTTGCGTAATAACAAACGGTATTTCCCCAAAACAAATAAGCTTGTCCGTCATCATCAATATACACAGACGGATCAATATCATCCCAGCTAATGGCCGTTTGTTTGGTCATATCATTGGTGACAATTGCTTTCCCCAAGGCATCTTTAAACGGGCCGATTGGACTGTCGGACACCGCAACACCTATCGCTTTTCCGTCAATGGTTGCGTGAGAAACTGTTACATACCAATAAAATTTACCGTTGCGTTCAATCACTTGGGCAGCCCAAGCATCATTGCTTGCCCAAGCAAAATCAGAAACTTTTAACGGAACCGGGTGTTCTTCCCAAGTAACCATATCGGCTGAGGAATACACCAGCCATTCATTCATTCTGTAAAAATTAAAATCGTCAGGCGCTTCGTCGTGACCTGCATACAAATACACTTTGTCATTAAAAACAATTGCGGCAGGATCGGCGGTAAACTTGTCTTTTATGACAGGGTTGTTAATTTTTACTTCTTTTTGAATATTTTCAGTTTTTTCAACTGTTGAAGCCTCGTCTGTTTTCTTTGGATTACAGGATGTTACAACGGCAATAAATAACAGGGTTAAAAAAGTGTTTTTCATTTTAGTTCTTATTAAAGGGGTATTCAACTTTACCAATTCATAAAGTATATGTTGTTTTTTTCCAACACCTTTATAAACTGAAAAAGCAATAATTAATATAATTTCTTGGCCCAAATAGGTTGGCCACTTGGTGTGAAACCTGAATATGTTAAGGTAACTTTTCTTGGTGATGCTTCCCAATCCCAGGCATCGGCTACATTGCATTTGTTTCCGTTCAGCGTTAGTATTCCTTTTCCATCGTCGTAAGCCCAAGTTCCTGTTATGCCTCCCGACACTTTTCCGTCGGAAGTCAAAATCACATTGACCGATTTTTGAATGGTTTTGTATTGATAATTCATCGTGATTTGCTCCCAAGTCCCAACAAATGAAGCTGATGCGATAGTGGTTTTAGGCACAGCCGCATAACGTTCAGGCGCAATTGTTGGCCAGCCATCTTCAGTCCATTGAATGCTGCGAACATGACCCATCATGACTGCATTTGAGGCATTAATTCCCGGGACATTTTCTGGAAGCCTGGCCTGAGATGCATAAAACCACTCTTTTGAATCGGGATTTTGAAATACCGAACAATGCGCAAAACCAACCCAGCCGGTATGATTTTTAAAACCAAATGGATGTGTTAGCATTGGCCAAGATTCTGCACCAAAAGTCACATTTCCTCCATCCATACCAACATAAGGTCCTAAAATATCTCTTGATCGAGCAACGCGGGTATTGTAGGCAACGGACAATTCATCATAAGCCAAAAACAAATAATAATATCCGGTATCTTCATTAAAAATAATTTCCGGGCCTTCCAAAGCCTGCCAGCGGTTTGTGTTCACTGCTCCACGACCGGCGATACGAACGCCATAATCGGAAATGTTTTCAAGTTTGTAGGGTTTTCCTGTTGCCGGATTCAATTTTAAAGCTGCTATGCCGCTATGCCAAGAACCATAAATTAAATATTCTTCTCCATTCGGTGTTGCAATAAAACTTGGGTCGATGGCATTGAATTTAAAATAAGCACTCCAATCGTTGCCGCCATTTCTCAAATAACTTTTTACGCCGTCAGGTTCAGAGCAAACCACCATACCTTTATCTACCCAAACATTGGTAGCCAAATCATCAGATTCTGCCAAACCGATAAACGCCCTTTCCGACCAAGAAGTGTTGGTATCTGTTCCAACAATTGGATTTGTCACCACAATGCTGTAATACATTCTGTATTTGTTGCCCACTTTTTTAATGTAAGGCGCCCAAAAACCATAATTTGGATTTTCAATTGGCGGCAGAGCCGGAATCATTCGTGCCCTTTTGTTATTTAAGGAATCTTTTACCCATTCAGGTGCTTTAGTCATTGCTGAACCCATATATTCCCAGGTTACCAAATCTTTAGAACGCCTGTATGGGAAATGTCCATATCCTTCATGTGCATTTCCATAGGAAGCATCTGTTTGGTACATATAATAATATTCACCGCACTTTTCAACTGTAGGGTCATGCACGTTTGCCAGATTCCATTTTGAACGATCTTGCCAAGAGGAAATAGCCGTATAATTATCGGCATAAGTTGGTCCGGGAAATGTATTTGGCACAACCACAATCGGATCAGGATCAGGATCAGGATTCGGTTGCAGGTTGTCATCACCAGCGCAACTATTTATTGAAAATACCAATAAAAAAATGATACTAATTGATAAAAATTTAAAAATAAGATTCGACTTTTTCATTGGTATATGGTGTTTTATTTTCCTTCCAATACGATTACAGAAAACGGAGGGATTGTAATTTCAACGGTATTCTTTTTAACTTTAAAGTTTTTAAATTCCTTTGGAACAATGTTTTTCGGATTGTTAAATGTATTGTGGTCTTCTACTTTTGCTGAAGTTAAAATGGTACCCGTAAATTTTCCAATTCCAAGTTCTTTTAGATCAATTTCAACTTTATTTTCTTTTTTTGAATCAATATTTACCAAAGAAACATGAACCAGTCCGTTTTTGTCTTTTGATGCTGAAACTGACAATGCAGGAAGTGTTTCGCCTCCATAAGTATAGGTAGGACCTTCAAATGAAATTGGCAAAAGCTGCGCATCATGGTGCACATTGTACATTTTCATTACGTGATAGGTTGGTGTCAACAACATTTTATCTCCTTCGGTTAAAATAACTGCCTGCAACACATTTACAGTTTGCGCAAGGTTGGCCATTTTTACCCTTTTGCTGTGATTGTTAAAAATATTTAAGGTTGTGCCTGCAATCATGGCATCTCTCATCGTGTTTTGTTGGTATAAAAATCCAGGATTTGTCCCTTCTTCTACATCATACCATCCGCCCCATTCATCAACAATCAATGCCACTTTATTTTCTGGATCATATTTATCCATAATGTCAGAATGTTTGTTTACCAATTCTTCCATTCTTAAAGCTGTTTTCATCGTGGCGAAATATTGTTCTTCATTAAACTTGGTTGAAGACCCTTTTTTCTCCCATTTCACAAATGAATAGGAATGCAAGGCAACACCTTCAATTAAATTTTTAGGAATTTCGCGCATCAAAACCTCTGTCCAATGATAATCGGCTACGTTGGCTCCAGAAGCAATTCTAAAAAGTTTGTCGCTGTTGGTCCAATCGGTCATGAACGTTGCATATTGTTTGTAGATATTTGCATAATATTCTGGCGTCATATTGCCACCACAGCCCCACATTTCATTACCCACACCCCAATAGGTTACATTCCAAGGTTTTTCTCTTCCATTTTCCTTTCTTAAATCAGCCATCGGACTGCCTCCTTTATGTCCAACATATTCAACATATTCAGTAAATTCTTGTACCGTGCTGCTTCCGACATTTGCTGCTAAGTATGGTTCGGTCCCCAATACTTCACATAATTCTAAAAAATCATGGGTGCCAAAACTATTGTCTTCAACAACGCCACCCCACCATCTGTTTACCATGGAAGGTCTGTCTTCTTTAGGACCAATACCGTCTTTCCAATGGTACGTATCTGCAAAACAACCTCCCGGCCATCTTAAATTTGGAATTTTCAAACCCTTTAAAGCATCAATAATGTCATTGCGCACGCCATTGGTGTTCGGAATAACGCTATTTTCTCCAACATAAAAGCCATCGTAAATACATCGTCCTAAATGTTCTGCGAAATGGCCATAGATATGTTTACTTATAATAGGCGCTGATTTGTCATTTTTAAGTGTAAGCACTGTAGCATTATTTTGTGAATTTCCACTTTGAATTCCCAAGGTGAAAACAAATAATACTATTGAAATTGATTGTTTTAAGTTTATCATACTATTTAAAATTTAAAATTATGTGGCAAGCCTTATGCCTGCCACATAATCAATTAAATAACTCAAATTAATTAACAATATTTTTAATACCCAAAATTTTGTACTGTACCAGGGTTGTTATCCATTTCCAATTGAGGAATTGGGAAAAATTCTCTACCTGGTTTATACGTGTTATATTCGGCATCTCTTGATTTTAACCAAGTCAATTTCGCGGAATCATTTAACCATCCCCATCTGCGAATGTCATCAAAACGGTGACCTTCCAATGCAAATTCCAACAACCTTTCATGCGCTATTTGATCTCTCATTTGCGCTTGCGTCATTCCTGGTTTTACAATTGCCAAATTTGGTAAGTTTACACGGTCTCTAACAGCTTGAATATATTGGTAAGCCAATGCAGTTCCACCTGTTTCATTTAAACTTTCGGCATACATCATCAATACATCTGCATAACGCATGATACGTTCATTAATTCCGGATCTCCAATCAAATTCATTAGGTTGACCACCATCTGAATTTTGATATTTTCTACAAAATAAATCATTTAAATCTCCTGAATTGCCTCCATAAAATGTTGCAAAATCTTGACCATACAACATCATTCCTCCCGGTTTGTTATAAAACATGGTGGCATCTAAACGCGGGTCTACCTGATTGGTCACAGTTTTTTCAATTTGGAAATCGTTGAATAATGATCTGGTTGGCTGCACGTCTGTCCAACCAAAACCTCTTGGTCCGTAAGTAATTGCTCTTGCAGATGTTTTTCCCCATCCTGAAGCCGGAGCGCCACCCCAACCTAAATCAACACCACCTGCATCTCTGCTAAATTGCACTTCAAATACCGATTCGGAATTATTTTCATTGACAGCCGTAAAATTATCTCGATAATTAGGCACCAATGAATAAACATTTAAGTCGATTACCTTTTTAAAGTTATCTCTGGCATTTGGAAAATCTTTGGTAAACAAATAGGCTTTTCCTAAATAAGCCAAGGCCGCACCTTTCGTTGCTCTGCCCAATTGGCCGGCATCTAATCCAGACACACTTGTATAAGTTACAGGTAGTAATTCTGATGCTGTTTTAAAATCAGAAATAACCTGGGCCCACCCTTCTTGATTAGATTTTTGCGGGTGGTATATTTGATTATTGCTAACAGGTAACGGAACACTGCTAAACATGTTTACTGCATGAAATAAATACAATCCTCTTAAAAAATAGGCTTGCCCAAGAATTCGATTTTTCAATGCATCATCCATTTCTATGTTTGGCACATTTTCTAAAACCTGATTGGCACGGTTAACACCTTGATAATAGGTTTCATAGGCCCACCCATAAATGGCTGCATCTGAAACACTTGAGTTAAAACGACCAACATTAAACATAGATCCCCACGGACTTTGGCTTCTGCAATCATCCCCTTTAAGATCTAATAATAAAGGTGTGCTTCTCATATAAGTTCCGTCGGTTAATAAACTTCCATAAACGGCATTTACACCTTTAAGGGCATCTTCATCCGTTTTCCAAAATGACCCTTCAGTTTCTACGTTTGGATCAACTTGGGTTAAATCTGCCTCTTTCACACAACTCACAGTTACAAGTGTTATTGAAAGAAAAACAAGTAGATAATATAATTTAGTGTATTTCATTTTTTTATATTTTTAAATTTATTTATCGTATGATTAAAAATCAACCTCTACTCCGAACATAAATCCTCTTGGATTTGGGAAAGATCCATAATCAAATCCTCTGGAAAACAACCCTCCGTTGTTAAAGTCTGGGTCATATCCTTTGTATTTGCTAATTGTAAGCACATTTTGTCCAGAAGCATAAACTCTTGCTCTTTGTACAATTTTAGTGTCTTTTAAAGGAACGTTAAAGCCAAGTTCAATATTTTGAAGTTTTATAAAATCTCCATTTTCAATAAAACGGCTTGACAACCTGTTATTTCCGTTAGGGTCACCAATTACAGGTCTAGGAATATTTGTGTCGGTATTTTGAGGTGTCCAGTAATCTAACATATCTGTATGGTGATTTACGTAATCTCCCAACATTAAGTTTTGATAAGTTCCGTTAAGCACCTTATTACCACCGCTACCTTGCCAGAAAAAGGAGAAATCGAAGTTTTTATAAGAACTGCTAAAGTTTAATCCGTAGCTGTATTTAGGGATTGCAACGCCTTGGAAGCTTCTGTCAGCATCTGTAATAAGTCCGTCGTCATTTAAATCTCTGTATTTAATATCACCAGGTGCCGCTGAAGATTGAAATGCGTGCGCAGCAATTTCTGCCTGATTTTGAAAAATACCTTCCACTTCATAAACATAAATTTCACCAATAGATCTTCCTACTTCAGTTTTAGAACCGGCTCCATAAATTGGATTTCCGTCTAAACCTATTTTTAACACTTCGTTTTTAAGAGTTCCTAGGTTGGCAGAAACGTTGTATTTAAAGTCCCTGTATTCATTATTGTAAGAGACTGTAAATTCAAGACCATTATTTTTAACAGATGCAGCATTGGTAATAATACTCGCAGGAAAAGAACCTGTTGAAAAAGGAAGCGGCACAGCAGCTAAAAGGTTTGTGGATTTTTTTTCAAAATACTCAGCGGTAAATTCTAATTTATTTTCGAATAATCCCAATTCTACTGCCGCATTTATGGTTTCTGTATCTTCCCATTTAATATTAGGATCTTTTAAAGTAACTGCCGTTGTTCCCGGCGCCAATGTATTTCCAAATACATAGCTTGCAAAACCGTTAACAGTTCCTGTATAACCATAATTTGCTATGGTATTGTTTCCTAATTGACCATAACCACCTCGTATTTTTAAGGTACTAATTTGTTCTGGAAGGGTTATAAAACTTTCATTATTAATTTTCCAAGCTCCAGATACAGAAAAATAATCACCCGTATTGTTTTCAGCAGGGAATAAAGAAGATCTGTCTCGTCTAAAATTAGCCGTTAACAAATAACGATCGTCAAAAGAATAGTTTAATCTGCTGATGTATGAAAGTGACGTAATGGTGCTTTCATATTCTCTGGCTGAAATATCATCGGCATATTCAATATGGCTAATTTCACCAGGTTCAAATCCTACACCTCGAGAAATATGATTTTTATGGTCAAATCTTTCTTGAACCCAACCTAAAAGCACATCAAATTTGTGTTTTTCAACATCAACTGAATAGTTAAGTAAATTATCAATAATAGTTCTAGTCTCGTTGCCGCTGGTAAGGTCAAGCGCAGCTTCTTCGTTGGTTGTAATATAATACCAACCTAAATCACTTGGCGGATTAAAAAATTTGGTTTGCCAGTCTAATTGGTCGGCACTTGCCCTAATGGTATATTTCAAATTTTTAATAATTTCAAGTTCCCCCCAAACATTTCCAATAAACCTATTGCGTTCGTTGCTGTTATCTATTAAATTATTAAAACCAATAACGTTTAAGGTAATTGCACGTTGGGTTAAGTTATCTGCACCACCATAACCGCCAAGTCTGTTTTCATCGTAAACAGGCATGGTAGGTATTGCCTGAAGCAACTGAACCACTGATGATGTTCCGGCAAGGTATTCATTGAAATTTTCTTTGTCAGATTTTGTATACCCTATTTTTGCGCCATATTTAAATTTGCCTTTGGCACCGTTTAAATTCAACGTTGTAGATAAACGTTCGTATTTTTGAGGTGTTTTAACATAACTCGTATTATCAAAGTAATCAATATTCATGCTGTAGTTCAAATTTTCTGCACCGCCTGAAAAGGTAAGTGCATGGTTTTGAACAACGCCAGTTTGATAAGCGGCATCTTGCCAATCGGTATCTACATCATCAATAAATAACGGACTTGAAGGATCATTTCCTGGCACAACCGTTAAACCTCTGTTTATTTCAGCGGCGCTGGTAATATTTTGATAACCAACCCTGTCTGTTAAAGAAAGTGTTTTCGGCACGTTTTGAAAACCAACAACCGTTTTATATCTAAGGTCAATTCTGCCTGCTTTTCCTTTTTTAGTGGTGATAATAATTACCCCATTTGCGCCTCTTACCCCATAAATTGCTGCAGAAGATGCATCTTTTAATACCTGCATAGATTCAATTTCTCCTGGTGCAAAATCGTAAGGAGAGTCAACGATCATTCCGTCAATTACAAAGAGGGGATTGTTGTTGTTAAATGAAGTAATCCCTCTAATTTTAATGTTTACGAAGCCTCCAGGCTCTCCAGAAGATTGTACGGTAACACCGGCAACTCTACCCTGAAGCATTTTAGCTACATCATAAGAAACTGTTTTTTTGGCCGCATCAACATCTACTACACTCACTGCACCTGTTAAATCCGATTTTCGTTGCGTTCCGTATCCAACAACAACCACCTCATCTAATGAAGTTGTGTCTTCGGCCAATGAAATGTTAATTTGTGTTTGATTTCCTACAGAAATTTCCTGATTTTGAAAACCAACGTAGGTGAAAGTTAACACATTATTCGATGAAGCATTTATTGAATATTTTCCATTGAAGTCGGTTACAACTCCGGTAGTTGTCCCTTTAATAAGAACATTTACTCCAGGTAACGGAGTCCCTTCTTTTACTGAAGTCACAATTCCTGTTATTACCTTAACTTGCTGTGCAGAAAGGTTATAGGAAGAAATTAGCATAACTACTAATGTTAACAGCCATATTTTTTTTGGCAGAAACAATTTGTAATTAAAAAATAATTGTTTGGTTGTCATCATACTGATTTCATTTAGGTTAATTAATAAGTGTACATTATACATTTGTAAAATAATTAAATAAAATCCATATATCCTAATTTTTTCATAAAAAAATGTGAATTTAACACTTATTAAAAAAACAGTGCTCTGAAAATTATGAAAATTTTATGGAAGTTCATATCTTCGGCGAAAAATAACTATATGTTAAACAGTTACGAAACTGAAGACAAAGTTTTGCTGGCAGTAGATTGTATCATTTTCGGATTTGACAAGGAAGATTTAAAGATACTGTTGATCAAAAGAGATTTTGAACCTGAAAAAGGTAAGTGGTCTTTAATTGGCGGATTTTTAAAGAAAAGTGAAAATTTGGATGATGCTGCCATAAGAATATTGAATCACCTTACGGGCTTCCATGATATTTATATGGAACAGTTGTACGCTTTTAGTGAAGTTGACCGTGACCCTGTTGAAAGAACCATTTCAGTGGCCTATTACGCCTTAATTAATGTTGAAAACCATACCGAGGAATTAAATCAGGATTATGATGCAAAATGGTTCAGTGTTGAAAATGCACCAAAATTAATTTTTGACCACGACAGAATGGTAAGGCGTGCGATTAGCAGATTGCGTTACAGAACTTCAACAAAACCAATTGGATTTGAATTATTGCCCGAAAAATTCACCATGCGCCAACTTCAAAAATTATATGAAGCCATTTTAAGCAAAAAACTTGACAAACGCAATTTCATCAGCAAAATAAACTCTTTGGATGTTTTGGTAAAACTGGAAGAGAAAGATATGATGTCTTCGAGGAAAGGATCATATCTGTATAAGTTTGACCAAGAAAAATATGAGGAAAAATCAACCCAGAATTTTTCTTTAAATCTTTAAGCATTTATCTTTATAAAAAATCTCCCTTTAACGCATTTAAAGGAAGATTTTTTTTTCTTGATTTATTTATTTCCTTTATTGTAATCGGCTAAAAAAGTTGCCAAACCACTATCAGTAAGTGGATGTTTCAACAAACCTTCAATGGCACTTAATGGTGCGGTAATTACATCAGCGCCAATTTGTGCGCAATTCATAATGTGCATAACGTGTCTCACTGATGCAGCCAAAATCTGTGTTTCATAACCATAATTGTCATAAATCAACCTGATTTCTTCAATCAATTTAAGACCGTCTGTTGAAATATCATCCAACCTTCCAATAAAAGGAGAAACATACGTTGCACCTGCTTTAGCTGCCAACAATGCTTGTCCGGCCGAAAAAACCAACGTACAATTGGTTCTTATTCCTTTATCCGAAAAATATTTTATAGCTTTTATGCCGTCTTTAATCATTGGGATTTTTACAACTATTTGAGGATGCAAAGCGGCCAATTTCTCCCCTTCGGAAACCATGCCATCAAAATTTGTTGAAATCACTTCTGCACTCACATCGCCATCCACCAATTCACAAATCTTTAAATAATGGTTGATGATATTGCTTTCTCCTGTGATGCCTTCTTTGGCCATTAACGACGGATTCGTGGTCACCCCGTCTAAAACGCCCAAACCGTGAGCTTCTTTAATGTCAGATAAATTTGCGGTATCGATAAAAAATTTCATGTTTTATATTTTTATAAATGTTAATTAAAATGCTTTAAAATAGTTGAGAATTTCAACGGCAACCTGTTGCGGTGTAAATCCAAATTTTTCGTCCAAAACTGTTGCTGGCGCCGAATACCCAAAATGATCCAATCCCACAATTTTTCCACTGTCACCTATTAAACCTTCCAAATTAACCGGAAGTCCGGCAGTTAAACCGAAAACCGGTTTTCCTTTTGGTATAATGCTTTCTTGGTAAGCTTTTGATTGTTGTTTAAACAAGCCTTCTGAGATAATTGAGGCGACATTAATGGTGATATTTTCACTATTTTCAAGTAGGTCTGCGGCCGCCAAAAGCGTAGAAACTTCCGAACCATTCGCGATTAAAGTAATGTCAGGATTTTTAGTTTCTTTTACCAAATAACCTCCTTTTTTCGCCAGCGTTGCCTCATTATATCTTGCGCTTCCTGTTGCAGGGATGTCCTTAATTCCTTGCCGGGAAAGGATCAAACCTGTTGGGGTTTTGTTATTTTCCATCGCCATACTCCAAGCAACGGCAGTTTCTGCTGAATCAGCCGGGCGCAAGGCCAAAAAACTTTGGTTTCCGGAATGATTTTTCATTTTTTCCAACAAGCGGATTTGCGCTTCCTGTTCAACCGGCTGGTGCGTTGGTCCGTCTTCACCAACCCGAAAAGCATCATGAGTCCAAACATATTTTACCGGAAGTTCCTGGATTGCTCCCAGTCTAATGGCAGGTTTCATATAATCGGAAAACACAAAAAATGTAGCCACCACTGGAATAACACCTCCGTGAAGCGCGATTCCGTTGGCGATTGCTGCCATAGTAAGTTCCGCAACTCCAGCTTGCAAAAATGCACCGCTGAAATCATTTTTTTTCAACACGGAAGTTTTTTTGAGAAATCCGTCTGTTTTATCGCTGTTAGACAAATCAGCCGAAGAAACAATCATATTTTCAACCTGCGTTGCCAAGTATGCAAGCACATTGGCAGAAGCTTCTCTTGAAGCAATATTTGGTTTATGCTCAATCGAACTAAAATCCAATTCAGGCAATTTTCCAGATAAAAAAAGTTCCATTTTTTCATTCAACACAGGATTTTCCTTTTTCCAAGCTGCTATTTTTAATTTCTTTATCGCCGATTCTTCAATTTTTCTGATTAAAACTTTATCATAATAATCTTTAACTTCCTCATAAATATTAAAAGGTTCTGAAGGATTCGCGCTTAAATTCAGCAATGTTTTTTCATAATCCGCTCCTGTATCGCCTATTGGTTTTCCGTGCAATTCACAATGTCCTTCATACATATCGCCTTTTGCAGTGACACATCCCTTGCCCATAATTGTTTTTCCAATAATTAAAGTTGGCTTTTCCAATTCCAGGTAAGCGTTTTGCAAAGCTTGTCTAATTTCAGCGTGATTATGTGCATCAATCGTCGTTACTTTCCAACCCCAAGCTTCATACTTTTTAGCGGTATCTTCTGAAGTTACTTCATCGGTCATAGAAGAAAGCTGCACATCATTTGAGTCGTAAAACAAAATAAAATTGTTCAATCCTAAATGTCCGGCAATTCTTCCTGCGCCCTGAGAAATTTCCTCTTGTACACCTCCATCGGATATAAAACCAATTATTTTGTGGCCAAACATTTCTTTAAACCGTGCATCCAAAAATTTTGCAGCTATTGCAGCGCCTACGCCCATCGTATGTCCCTGACCCAATGGACCAGAAGTATTTTCTATTCCTCTCAGCACATCAACTTCAGGATGACCAGGCGTTACAGAACCCCATTGCCTGAAAAGTTGAACATCCTCTTTTTTATAATTTCCCAGCAGGTAATATTGGGCATACATTAAAGAGGACAGATGCCCTGCATCCATAAAGAAACGATCTCTAAAAGCCCAATCCATTTCTGAAGGGTCAAAATTTAAAAATTCAGTGTATAAAATATGCATAAAGTCTGCGCCGCCCATAGGTCCGCCCGGGTGACCTGAATTTGCTTTTTCTACCATTGAAATAGCAATCGCCCGTATATTGTCGGCTGCTAACTGATCCATTGTTTTCTTCATGTTTGTTTCATTTAAAATTTTTATGAGGTGAGCGCTATTAATAATCTCTGGTGTTTTTAGATAATCCATAAAATCATTAATTTGTTAACAACTTAATTTTACAGCAAATAGGTCTGATTAACCGCTGCATTAATTATAAGTGTTTATTTTACACTTGCAAATATATATAAATATAATTTAAAACTATAAAAGATTTGAAAAACAAATTTTTAACTTTCATTAAACAGACTTTCCTTCAAAAAATATATATAACAGGAACCTATAAATTAAAAATATTTCCCAAAGCGGCTTTTTCCGCCCTATTATTGACATTTCCTTTCACATTTTTCAAATCATTAACCAAAATATAATCGGTGAGATTGAATTTCAAATTGTCCTTAAAATACACCTTCTGATACTATAAAACAATGAACTTCAATAAGAACACTAAAAAATTAATAGGTGAATTTAAAATGAAATCAAAATTATTGTAATTTAGTCCAAATAAAATTTACTACTATGAATATACTAAGAATTAAACAGTTACTTACTGTTTGGCTTGTATTAAGTTTGATACAAACCCAGGCTCAGACCAACAAATCCAAAGTTCAAAGTGCACAAAAGGAAAGCACAACTATTACCGAAAAGGTAAATAACATAAATGGCGGTATGCCAAACAGAATTTCCATGAATGTCACCGTCCCAAAACAAACACAAGGCGCAACATTTGGCGAAAAAGTAAAAGTTGGGCAGCCAATTTCTGAAAATGAAATTAAAGAAAACGCCTCACTGTGGGGAATTATTACCGGAAGCGTAACCTGGGATTTAGCAACTGCCAAAGGCACGACAAATAAGCCAGCAGTCAGTTCTGTCGGCAATCTTGCCGGAGCTGGCGGTGGTGCCGCAGCAGCTTCCTATGCCGCAACCGGTATGGTGATAAACCCCAATACACAAGGTATCATTTCTGCAATTTTTGCCAGAGAAGCAGGAAGCGGCATGGCTACCGGAAGACGACAATATCAACCTGTTTTTATTGATGGCCAGGAAAACGTTTGCACAGATTGCCTTGCGAAAGTACAATCCAATCCATATTTTAAGGACAATGGAATGGCAGGTGAAATGCCGCTTGAAAAAAAAGGTGTTGATGATGATTGTGATGGTGTTGAAGGATTAACCGTTTCTTTGGTAAATGAGCAAACCGGTGCTGAAGTGGCCAGTGTAAAAACCGCACGATGCGGCGATTTCTTTTTTGAAAACCTTCCAGAAGCGTCTTATATTGTAAAATTTGGCGGGGAGTTTTTGTTAAAAAATTCTTATGATATTGCTCTTGACAAGAATGGAACCTATGATATTGCTGGTGAATTGTTAAGCGGAAATAACCATTGGACCATTAAATTGAATACTGGTTTGACAGAAAACCCAAATGGCGGGGAAAAAGTAAATGCCGGATTGCATGCTGCCGGCAGCGCACATAGCCAAGGTGCTTCACTATTAGGCGGCGCACTTCCCGGAGGCGCCGTTATTTCAGCAGCCGTTTCAAGTTATTCGCCTGGAGATCCAATTCCCGGACTTGATGTTAAGCTTCTGAAAGAATCAAGCGATCGAGAAAATACCTCAAAAACAAATGAAAAAGGACAATTTGAATTTATTGGGTTAAGCCAAGGAAACTACACGTTGTCATCAACATTTCATTTTGATATTGACGGCAGCATTCCAGTAAACTTATGGTTGTCTAAAAAAGGTTATGATTATTATAAAGCACAATCGGATATGAACAAAACTACCGATGAACCTCCAATAAAAGAAACCGAAGAAAATAAGCCAAAAAATAACGAAAATGGAAAGGAAAAAAAAGGATTGAATGCGGTAAATGTAAAAACCAACAAGTCTGATGCTGGGGCAAAAGACACTTCTGAAGAAACACAAAGAAAAGGCTGGGACGGAAGTGTAAAAGGCGGGAACCATATCGAAAAATTAGAACAAAATGGATCTGAAAAAACAGACAAATCTGCTTTAACAACTGCAATAATAAATCTCCAGGATTTTAAAAATTCGTTAGTTGATGTTGAAAAATTAATGAAAAAAGAAAAACGACAATCAATAGCTTCGAGTAAAATTACACCACAAATAAACAACGTCCGTAATCGCATCAGCCAACTGGAAAATAGTTTAAAGAATTTAGGATTGCTGGGAAAAACCACTTTAGCATTAAATGATTTGGACGCCAAAATAAATGCTATGGATAATGATTTTTTCTCTTTCCTGAAAAATCTTGAGCAGATGGGAGATCAATACAGTTCCATCTCAAATGTACTCAAAACGAAACACGATACCGCAAAAAATTCAGTGGGAAATATTCGATAAACAGGCATTATTTAAAAATCTGGGAAAACCAAAAGAGGAGATTTAATTTAAATTAAATTTCCTCTTTTTTGTCGGCCCCGTGGGTTTCGAACCCACGACCTACTGATTAAGAGTCAGTTGCTCTACCAGCTGAGCTAGAGGCCGAATTGGCTCTCTAAATTTACTGATAAATATATTATTCTAAGACAATTTTATCAATAACCAGTTCAAAATTTTCATTCACTTTGTTTCCAATCATAAACGCAACTTCTTCCAATTCTTCCGCAGGAAAATTGGGCATATTTAATTTTCTTCCTCTAAAAGTTGGCGAAAGATCTGAAAGCAAAATTTCAATGGTTTGCCATTCCTCAGAAGTTTCAAAATAAGAAATGTATGCTTGCTGATCTTCTTTATTGGTCTTTGCCCTAAATTGATAGCGCTTTCCATCTCCTTTTAGGCGTAATTTCACTTTTTTATAACCTTCAATGTTTTTCTGGTTAAAACGAAATCTTACAGATGAAAATCCACCGTTATTTTCCAAAGAAACTGTTCCTTTAAAAACCCCAAGACCTTCATCATTTAAATAAAATTTACTGCGTGATTGGCCGCCCATCACCACATCATTCACAATTTTCCAATCGGAAATATCGCTTTCTTTGTTAAAATCAAAAATTACCATATTGCTGCCTATTACCCATGAAACCATAAAAATTGAATGCATTAAAATCATTGTTTTCAAAATTAATTTTAAAATTTAATTGTACAAAAAAACGTAGGCATTTAGAGAACTTGCCACAATAAGCCAAATAAAATAAGGCAGTATTAACCAAGTTTTTTGTTTCATTAACTTGCTGAAGTTCAACATAAAATAACCCACTAAAACCGTTAAAAGCACAATGACCAACAATCCCAACAAAACCAAATGCTGATTAAAAAATATGTAATTCCACGAAGTATTTAAAACAAATTGAACAAAAAACAGCAACCAAATATTGGCGTTGGATTTTGCCTGAATTAAATAAGCCATATAAATGGAATAACAAATCATGATGGTGGTCCAAGCAACGCCAAAAAACCAGCCCGGTGGCGTCCATGGCGCTTTGTTAAGTGCTGTGTACCAACTATCTTGCGGACCATTATTCATTAACAAAGTACCAATTCCCAAAGCACCAAAATTAAGTACTAAAAAAAGAAGCAACCAAAGCGCCTTTTTCATCTGTTTAATTTTTATTTTTTAGCTGTACAGCTGTTGTTCGCTATTAATCATTCCTTTGCGTATCAAAATTTGTTATGCTCGTTTCATTAAAGCTGTTTTGTGATTTTAGAACTCATAGGATTTGTTAAAGAGAAATAATAATCCAACAAATTCCCTTGCTCATCAATCAAATATTTTTGGAAATTCCATTTTACCGAACTGCTTTTAACACCGTTCAATTCTTTTTTTGTAAGCCATTGGTATAATGGATGTTGGGTTTCCCCTTTTACATCAACCTTCTCAGTCATTAAAAAAGTAACGCCATAATTTACCTGGCAAAACGATTGAATTTCTTGTGCATTTCCAGGTTCTTGACCGCCAAACTGGTTACAAGGCACGCCAATAATCACCAATTTATCCTGATATTTTTCGTGTAATTTCTGCAAATCGGCGAATTGTTTTGTAAATCCGCATTCCGATGCTGTGTTTACAATCAATATTTTTTTTCCTTTAAACGTTGATAAATCTATTTTTTCACCCGTTAAACCGGTTAAAGAAATATCATAAATTGATGGTTTAGCATTCATAATTTTTGAATTTTGATTTGTTAAAAATGTTCCGAAAAACAAATTGAAAGCAGTAACTAAAATTAAAGCAATTTTCATTTATTAAATTGTTAATCTCAAATTTAACCTTTTTTCTATTTTCTGCTTAATCACCGTCAATCTTTTCATCAAATCCATTAATTCTGGATTTTTAGTTTTCTTGTAAACTTCATTTAAACCTAAAATTAACGATTTCACTTCTCTTGAAGCCAAAATACGGTCGTTTGTGGTTTTTAATATCATTTTACGTTGCTCAAATTCTAATGCATTTTGTACTAATTCCATATGTTGTAATTTTAAAAATGTTATAATTCAATAATTTTTTATTGCTTGCCTAAGAATATCAATTTGAAATTGAAGATTATTTTCCTATTTAAAATGCCTATTCTTAGAGGCTTCAATATAAAATTAAACTCTTCTGTTTAACTTTTATGGAGTAAATTTAAACAATATTGTGCATCGCATTCAATCTTAATGATCTTAAATATTTATAGTTAAATAAATATAATAGATAATGAAGTACGTAAGTTCTTATTTAGTACCAAGTTTTAAGGAACTATTTAAACTATTTGATCAAAATCGAAATGTCTGGTGATGAAAGACCGTCTCGTTTAAGATAACGTGACGGTTATATATGAATTTTAATACCGACAAAAAAAATAAAAAACTGCTTACTTTTTAAGGGTGCTCAAATCAAAGCGATAAATAGCTTCCATCTTTAAAAGGAAAGTGTTTGATTTGTTTTCTAATAATAAAGTACGATTATCACCAAATTTTAATGCAAGAATTTGTAAATCAAGCTTTTGATCTATTGGATATACTCTAAATTCGTTTAAAGTATACCCCACTTTTAAACGTAAAAGAACCTTTTTGTCAAACACGCTTCGTTGTACGTAAGAAGAAAAATCTATCGAATTATTCTCAACATAAGTAGAGCGAATGTTATCAGTTGTCAGTTTATAACTATTTCCATGACCCAGAAAATCAACACCTATTCTGGTTTTATCAGTCAATCTATAATTGATATCAGCATCATTTGGCAAAAAGAAATTCATCTCAAAACGTTTATCCGGACTATGGTAATAGAGTGTGCCAACAGGTGTCATGGACATCCCATAAGCTTCAGTACTTCCGTAAAGTCCCACACCATACCCAAAACTTTCGTTCCTTTTATATTTTAATAATGCCAGTCCGCCCAGGTAAACATCTTCACTGCTCACATCAATATAATCGGATGCAACTTTTGGGAGAAAAAGATATATGCCACTCCAGTGTTCTGAATGATTTACCATTACACCGGCTCTTAAATTGGTTGAATATAAATGATTGTTATTGGAATTAGGAAATAATTGTAAGCTGTAGCTGCTGAAATTTACTCCAGTGACAGCCGTATATTTTTCATTTATTACAATTGGTAAAATAAGATTCGTTTGAAATGTAGAGATGCTGGTATTAACAGCTGATTCTTCAAAAGTTGTTTTTTGCGATTTTCCATAATTTATTGAAAACAGGTCAATGAATTCTTGAGCGCTAACTAAAAAAGGCAGTATTAAAAATAACAATTGTATAGTTTTATTTTTCATTTTATGGATTTTGATGCTATTTAATTATTTTAAAATATTCATTCTAAAAATTGGTATAGTAAAACTGATAATTGTTATTAACCGTCCTAGTTATTTGGCAAAGATAAAGATATTGTTGTTGTATAACATTGAAAGTGGCATAATTAAGCAATACTGACTTATAGGTTTATAATAATTTAAAAAATAAATAACACCTAATTATTTCATTATATAATTTATTCTTCGTCACACGAATTAATTGGGCCAAGTGTGTGTTTTTTTGTGAATGGGATTTTTCGTTTTTGAATAAATTTTAAATTTACTTTTTAAAAACTAACCGAATATTACTTTGGATTATAATATTATAAGAAAATTTCAATTGTTGTTTCCAGAGCGTATTAAATATTCTTTAAAAATAGAGAATATCGAACCTTAAAAATGAATGCTTTGTTTGGGTTAAGCAATTGTTTTAAAAGGCTTTATGAAGATAAAAAACAAAAATCCATCAACAAAAATGTGATGGATTTTACTTAGTAGCGGGGACTGGACTCGAACCAGCGACCTTCGGGTTATGAGCCCGACGAGCTACCTGCTGCTCTACCCCGCGATTTGGATTGCAAAGATACATCTTTTTTTAAAAAAGCAATAAGTTTTTTAAAATTAAATATTTTTAAGGTTACCTTTGCATTTTAACTCTTGAAAATGAATCACAAAGCAGGTTTTGTAAATATAATAGGGAATCCTAATGTGGGTAAATCTACGTTAATGAATGCCTTTGTTGGTGAAAAACTATCAATTATCACCTCAAAAGCACAAACAACACGCCACAGAATTTTAGGAATTGTAAACGGAGATGATTTTCAAATTCTGTTTTCCGATACGCCGGGAATTATTAAACCTGCTTACGAGCTGCAAAATTCTATGATGAATTTCGTGAAATCGGCTTTTGAAGACGCCGATGTGCTTATTTATATGGTTGAAATTGGCGAAAAGGAATTAAAAGATGAGGTTTTTTTCGAAAAAATTAAAACAACATCCATTCCGGTTTTGTTATTAATCAACAAAATCGATATGTCCACACAGGAAGAAGTGGAAGAAAAAGTGATTTACTGGAAAGAAAAAGTGCCAAATGCAGAAGTTTATGTGATTTCTGCTTTGGAAAAATTCAATGTTGAAGGTCTTTTTGAACGCATTATTGAATTATTGCCTGAATCTCCGGCATTTTATCCGAAAGATCAATTAACCGACAAACCGGAACGCTTTTTTATCAATGAAGCCATTCGCGAAAAAATATTGATGCACTACAAAAAGGAAATTCCTTATTCCGTTGAAGTGGAGACTGAAGAATTTATTGAAAGCGATAAAATTATTAGAATCCGTTCTGTCATTATGGTGGAACGCGAAACCCAAAAAGGAATTATCATCGGACATAAAGGTGCTGCCTTAAAACGTGTTGGTGTTGAAGCTCGAAAAGATTTAGAGAAATTTTTCGACAAACAAATTCATCTGGAATTGTACGTGAAAGTGAATAAAGACTGGAGAAGCGACAAACGTCAATTGAGACGATTTGGCTATACTGATTAGATTTTCCTATCCCCAACCCTTTCCAAAGGAAAGGGAGTTTGATTTGAAATCAGTATAATATTTACAACAAACAACGTTTAACATTTAACATATAACTTTTTAACTTTTTAACGTTTCCATCATAAATCCGTAAAGTTCATCCATTTGTTTGTGGCCTCTTCTTTTTCCAATGCTACCCAAAAAATACATAATTACCCATAAAATTGGCAAGGCCAAAGTAATCATCAAAGCTATTTGATACTCACTTTTTAAACTCCATTTTACATAGGCAACTATTGAAAACCCAATAAAAGCAAATGCCATGACAAAATGAATAAACATAAAAAATGTCCAAACTTGTGGTTTTGGCCCAAACAAACCTTTAACAATGCTTTTATTTTCTTCAATTTTTTCAATTTCAAGGTGCAGTTGCGGTGACCAAAAATGATTTTCTTCCGCAGGAATATCAATAACAATATGACCGTCAATATCTTTAACGCAATATTTACAATTGGCATTTTTTACATTCCTTTGAAATTTCGCAATCAGTTTTTGATGATTTTCCTCAAAACTCATTTTAAATCGGGGACGTAAATGAATATCGCTATTTTTTTCTTCAATCATTGTTGTGTCGTTTTTTTTTAGGATCGAAATATACTGTTTTTTATTACATCGCTAATTTAGAATTGATAACAAATAATTTTCAAAATAAAAAAGCGTAATTTTGCCAAAATTAAAAAAAACACATGAGTAATATTGTAGCCATTGTTGGAAGGCCTAATGTTGGAAAATCGACATTGTTTAATCGTTTGGTAAAACGAAGAGACGCCATTGTTGATTCGGTAAGCGGTGTTACGCGTGACAGGCATTACGGAAAAAGTGATTGGAATGGCAAGGAATTTTCGGTAATTGACACTGGCGGTTATGCCATTGGTTCTGGCGATATTTTTGAAGAAGAAATTAGAAAACAAGTTCAGCTGGCTATCGACGAGGCTGATCATATTATATTTGTTGTAGATGTTGAAGAAGGAATTACGCCGATGGATGTTGAAGTTGCCAATATGCTGCGCAAAATAAAAAAGCCCATTTTTATGGCCGTTAACAAAGTTGACAATTCCATGCGCGATGCAGATGCTGTTGAATTCTACAATCTTGGATTGGGAGAATATTACACACTTTCCTCCATTAACGGAAGCGGTACCGGTGAACTTTTGGACGCTGTGGTTGCCGATATGGAAGAAGATGTTCCAGAAGAACACGAATTGCCACGATTTGCCGTTGTTGGAAGACCAAATGCAGGAAAATCATCGTTTATCAACGCATTGATTGGCGAAGAAAGAAATATTGTAACCGATATTGCAGGCACAACGCGCGATACGGTTGACACAAAATACAATCGTTTTGGATTTGAATTTAATTTGGTGGATACTGCCGGAATCAGAAAAAAATCGAAAGTTAAAGAAGATTTAGAGTTTTATTCGGTGATGCGTGCCGTAAAAGCCATTGAAGAATGTGATGTTGCTATTTTAGTGGTAGATGCCACACGTGAATTTGAAGGGCAGGATGAAAATATTTTTTGGCTTGCAGAAAAAAATAGAAAAGGTATTGTAATCTTGGTAAACAAATGGGATTTGATGGAAAAAGAAACCAATACCATGAAAGATTATGAAGCCAAAATACGACAAGAAATTGCGCCATTTACCGATGTGCCAATTATTTTCATCAGCGCTTTAACAAAACAACGCGTTTTTAAAGCTATTGAAACTGCTGTTGAAGTTTTTGAAAACAGAAAAAAACGCATTCCAACCAGCAAACTAAACGAGGTGATGCTGGATATCTTAAAATCGAGTCCGCCACCTGCCAACAAAGGAAAATACATTAAAGTTAAGTTTTGTACGCAATTGCCTACCCCAACGCCTCAGTTTGTATTTTTCGCAAATTTACCGCAATACGTAAAAGATCCTTACAAACGTTTTGTTGAAAATAAAATGCGAGAAATCTTTAACTTTAGGGGAGTTCCTATCGTTGTTTATTTTAGGCAGAAGTAAAGCCCCCTAACCCCCCGAAGGGGGACGGAGCGTATAGAAAACAGCTGGTAGCTGTTTTTAGCGAACGAGCCAGTCGGCGCTCGGGCAGTTAAAAAAATGTTCATTGAACATTTTTAGTGAATGTGCCAGTTGGCGCGTTGGAAGAAAAGTCAGAAGACTAGTCAGATGACCGAAGACCAAAGCAGAATAGAGACTTCAACAACTTTGACAGCAAGACTGCAATACAACGCTGATTTCAAGAATAAAAGAAAAAATCTGTCATTTAAATCACCTAGTTTTTAAACAATAAGCCGTAATTTTACGCTTTCCGAATAAAAAATTACTGTTTATGGAAGACGCACTGTTATATAGCCGGTTACAATTTGCTTTTACAATCACTTATCATTATTTATTTCCCCAGCTTACGATGGGGCTGGCATTAATAATCGTTATTTACAAAGGTCTTTACTTAAAGACAAATCAACTTATCTTCAATGATTCAGCAAAATTTTGGGCAAAAATATTTGCCGTTAATTTCGGAATGGGCGTGGTTACCGGTATTCCAATGGAATTTCAGTTTGGCACCAATTGGGCCCAGTTTTCTGAACGCACAGGAAATATTATAGGCCAAACCTTGGCTATGGAAGGAATGTTTTCATTTTTCTTGGAATCTTCTTTTTTAGGATTGTTTTTATTCGGAGAAAAATTACTGGGTAAAAAGCTGCATTTTATGACCGCCTTTTTAATTTTTGTTGGTTCCTGGGCCAGCGGTTATTTAATTATTGCGACACATTCATGGATGCAAAATCCGGTAGGGCACGAGATTTTGGCAAACGGAAAATTTGTGTTAAAAAACTTTTCCGATTTATTTTCAAATCCGTGGTTATTGCCTTCATTTTTTCACAACCAAATGGCTTCTTTGGTCACCACTTCTTTTGTGATTGGCGGCACAGGCGCTTTTTACTTATTGGTGAAAAAACACCATCAATACGGAATGCTGTTCCTCAAAACAGCGATTATTACCGGAGCAATTTCGACCTTGTCTGTTGCTTTTCCTACAGGCGATTTGTTAGCGCAACAAGTGGCTAAAAATCAGCCTATCACGCTTGCAGCGATGGAAGGTTTATTTGATGCGGAAGAAGGCGCACCCATCGTATTAATTGGGCAGCCAAATATGGTAACACAACGATTGGACAATAAAATTGAAGTTCCCAAGCTTTTGAGTTTTCTTACTTATCAGCGGTGGAATGCAGAAATTAAAGGGTTGAACGACTTTCCCGAAGAAGAATGGCCAACCAATATTCCCGGTTTATATTATTCCTATCATATAATGGTTGGATTGGGTACTATTTTTATAGGAATTATGCTTTTAGGTGTTTGGTATTTATGGCGAAAAAAATTGGAAGTTCAACGCTGGTTTTTATGGGTTTTGCTCTTTACAATCCCATTTCCGTACATTGCAAATACGGCCGGTTGGTACACTTCAGAATTGGGCCGACAACCTTATTTGGTATATGGTTTGTTTAAAACTGCGGATGGGGTTTCGGAAAATGTCTCCGCAGGAAATTCCCTGTTTACACTGTTGGGATTTGTAGGTCTTTACTTGGTTTTAGGCTTTATTATGTTGATATTGGTAGGAAAAATTGTACATAAAGGTCCGGAAACAAATTAAAAAATTCTTAAAATGGAAATTACTTGGTATGTCATTTTATGCTTTATGCTGGTTATGTATATTGTATTGGACGGATTTGATTTTGGTGCAGGCATCATACATTTCTTTTTTGCAAAATCCGATGAGGAAAAAAAACAGGTGATGAGAGCCATTGGTCCGTTTTGGGACGGAAATGAAGTGTGGCTTGTTGCCACCGGCGGTGTTTTATTTGCGGCTTTTCCAACATTGTACGCATCGGCTTTCAGCGGATTTTATTTACCGCTCATCTTCATTCTTTGGCTGTTTATTTTTAGGGCGTTAGGCATTGAATTTACCTATTTAATCAATCATGAATTATGGATAAAACCTTGGCAAAAAGGTTTTGGAATATCCAGTTTGCTGTTGGCTTTATTTTTTGGAATTGCCTTCGGAAATATCATCCGAGGCGTAAATTTGGGCGGTGTGGAAAATGGCGTTGCGCAATTTAAACATCAATATTCTTTTTTCACGCCATTATGGGACAGCAGTTTTTCGCCATTTGCAGAACGTCCGGGCGTAATTGATTGGTTTACGCTAACCATTGGTTTGGTCGCAGTTTTAACGCTCACCATTCATGGTGCTTATTGGATTATTTTAAAAACTGAAGGCGATTTTGTAAAAAAACTGCAATCGAAAATAATGCCGCTTTGGATTGCTTTATTTGTTTTAATTCTTGTTTCATTGTTTGCTTTTATGGCGATGAAATCCTTCCATAAAGAAATTTTTGAGCAACATCCTTCGGCGTATTTACTTCCTTTTATGGCACTTTTAGGTTTAATTGGAATGCTGTTATTTGCAAAAAGCAACAAACACTGGACGGGTTTTGCAAGTTCAACGTTGTTTATTGTGAGTGGTATAGGAAGCGCAGTTACAGCAATGTTTCCTGTGGTATTGCCAAGCACAAATTCTCAAGTTCCTTCATTGACCATTTACAATACTTCCTCTGAAATTTATGGTTTACAGGTTGGATTGGTATGGTGGATAATCGCATTTTTGTTGATTCTGGTGTATTTCACTTTTGTGCATCGCGTTTATAAAGGAAAATTGTCTGAAAAGCATGATCATCATTGAAAATAGTTGAAAGTTAGAAGACGGAAGTCGGGAGACCGAAGACGGATGACCAAAAAAGAAAAGCGAAAAGATGATAACTCCTTAAGCAGAAAAAAATTCGAATTAAGAAATTTCGACATTATGCCACAGGTGACTTAACAAGTATGTCATTAACAATAAATAGATGGTGGTTGGTGTGAATTGCCAAAAAATGCTGGCTCTTTTTTAAAGATAATTTTCCAAAATATGGATGTTGAAAATGGCTGTTAGCAGGTAAGTTTTTAATTTCTTGCAAATTTATTTTCGCCAAAGCCAATTGAGATTCTATAGATGATTTTAAAATTTCATCATTTGAAACTACAGATTTTGGCGCTTTAGCTTTGCCTCTGGGAATTCTTCCTCTTAAAAAAATATAAAATTTAAGTATGCTGAAAGTGCTCTTGTAATTTTCAGGATTGGATGTTTTTAACCCTTCACAAACATTATTAATCACTTTTAATGAATGGTCTAAATGCCAGGCAACATTTTTTGCCGACACCAATTCTTGGCGCTGATCATAAAATGGAATTGCCTTTTCTAAATCTAAAATACTTTTATGAATATCCATGCTAAAATTTTTCTGAAATTTGAGAACCCAAACATAATGAAAAATATTTGGTAAAAAACCAATACTATTTACTTTCCCGGTTGTAATAACCCAAAATAAAGCCCAAAACAAGTGACCAAATGGCGGCCAAGCCAATTTGATAAGGTTTGTCGAGCATAAAAGTAATGGTGTGTGCAGGAATCCAAAACCAAATTAAGGACAGCATTCCTTTGTCAATATTTTTCCAATTGTTTTGTTTGGCAATCAAATTATCAAGAAAGCGGTGAAAAATGACCAAAAACAATCCATATTGCAAATTCATAAAAACGGACAAGGCAAATGCGGTTCCAAACAATCCCATCTCAGGCACAAAATGATGCGAAACCAAGTTATCCAGAAAACCCTGATAACCTACAAATGCATATTTTATGGTAATGGCGAGTATTGCCCATTCCAGCATTTTCAATAAAATAATCGGTAATTTATAAGGCAAAAATATTCTGCCTGCTTGCATCCACTTGGATAAGATATCGCCCGAAGTTCCCAATACGGCAAATTGTATCATGGCACTGTAAATTGGGTAAGCTTTTACAAATTCAACATATGCGTTCATGAAGGATTAAAAAATTAAATGATTAAACAATTAAATGGATAATAAACAACGATTTACCAGCCGCCGCCTGCGCCGCCACCACTAAATCCGCCGCCGCCGAAGCCGCCGCCAAAACCTCCTCCGAATCCCCCGCCGCTTGAGCTGCCACCAAAACCGCCGCCACCAAAACTTCCCCTTCCGGCACGGCTTAAAAGTATGGCCGTTAAAATATCCATTCCTGTTGAATCATTTTTGAATCCTTTGCCTTTATCGTTTCCGCTTCCTTTATCTTTTTTAGAAAAAATGACCATTAAAATGAAGAAAATAATTAAAATAATGGCAAAAGTTGGGATGCCGCCACTTTCGCCTTTTGCCGATTTTTTGTTTTTATAAGTGCCTTTTAGAACTTCAAAAATAGCATCGCTTCCTTTGTCTAAACCGCCATAAAAATCGCCTTTTTTAAATTCGGGAATGATGACATTTCTTGTCAATTCACCTGTAATTCCTGCCGTTAATTTATGCTCTACCCCATAACCTGGCGCAATCCATATTTTACGTTCCTTATTGGCCAATAACACAAAAACGCCATTGTCCTCTTTTGCCTGGCCAATCCCCCATTCATGCGCCCATTTTGGTGTTAAAATACCTATATCCTCTCCTTCAATGGTTTCTATGGTCACCACCACAATTTGTGTTGAGGTGGAATCGGAATATTGAATTAGTTTGTTTTCGAGTGCCGATTTTTGTTCGCTGGTTAGCAGCTTTGCATAATCATAAACACTGGTTTGCAATTTTGGTTTTGCCGGAATGGTAAATTGCGAAAAAGCAACCTGAGCCAAGAAAACGACAATAAAAAACGGAATATATTTTTTAATTGAATTGTACATAATTAGTTATTCTCCTCTTGAAACTTCGTTAGATAATTCGTCTGTATCACTTGAGTGATAAGGAAAAAATTCTTTCAGTTTTTTTCCAACCTCGAGTATGGCAAGTTCAATTCCTTTTGAAAATTCTTCTTTTTTAAAATAAGACAGCATCAATTCTTTTTCTGCATCCCAAAAATTTTCTGTCACTTTTGTATGGATTCCCTCATCGCCCAAGATGGCAAATTTTCTGCTTTCAATGGCCACATAAATCAACACGCCGTTTCTCAAATCGGTTTTGTCCATTTCCAACAAATGAAAAACCTCCAAAGCTCTTTGCAATGGAGGTAAATCGGTAATTTTTTCTAAATGGACACGGATTTCTCCTGAAGTGTTTTTTTCTGCCACTTCAATTGCTTTTATAATGGCTTGCTCTTGTTCGACGGTTAAAAATTCTTCAATTTTTGACATTATTCTTTTTTACCAAAATCAAATTGTACATCTGGCGCATTTTCTGCACCGGCTTCGGCATCAAAATAAGGTTTGCCGTCAAAATTAAAAAATCCGGCCAAAATTGAATTTGGGAATTTTTTTACGTGATTGTTAAATGGTTTTGTGGCTTCGTTAAAACGTGTGCGGGCCGTTAAAATCTGATTTTCTATGCTTGCCAATTCATCTTGAAGTTTCAGGAAGTTTTGGTTTGCTTTTAAATCGGGATAACGTTCAACCGTTACCAACAAGCTTTTTAAAGCACCGCTTAAACCGCCTTGAACCTGGTTAAATTGCGCCAATTGCTCAGGCGTAATGTTTGTTGGGTCAATTTGTACGGAAGTTGCTTTTGCACGCGCTTCGATTACAGATGTTAATGTTTCTCTTTCAAAATCGGCAGCGCCTTTTACGGTGTTTACCAAATTTCCAATTAAATCATTTCTGCGTTGGTAGGCTGTTTCTACATTACCCCAACTTTCAGAAACATTTTCATTCAGTTGAATTGCTGTGTTGTAAAATCCTTTTACCCAGCTATAACCGGCGAAAGCGATTACAGCAACAATAATTACAGGTATTAACCACTTTTTCATTTTTTTCGATTTTTGATTGTTTATAATTTTGTTTGATTGGTGTGCCAAAAAACATTTTTGTTACATTTTAACGCTAAATTACGCTATTGATTGTCTTTTTTATCATGGAAAGAAAAAATATTTTGTGTGCAGTTGTTATTTGCGTTAGGGATTACAGCGGAAAGCCCGCAGTCACGCTTTTGGGCGTGCGAGGACTTGCAGCGAAAAGCCCGACCTGCCAGCAGGCGGGGAACGCCCTCCAAAAAGGCAGCCGGTTCCAAAATATTGTTTTTATTGCAATAAGTCCAAATTACGCAAGTAGTGTTTAATCAATTTGGCTTTTAATTTTGATGAGTTCTTGTTTGATGGCTTCGAGTCGCGTGATGATTTCCTGGTTGTTTTTTACCGCTTTGGGCTGCTCCTTCATTTTGTTTTTTGCGCCTTCTAAGGTAAACCCTTTTTCCTTGACCAAATGGTAAATCAGCTTTAGATTTTTGATGTCTTCCTGGGTAAATAAGCGATTTCCCTTTTTATTTTTTTTGGGTTTTAGAATGTCGAATTCATTTTCCCAAAAACGAATGTGTGACGTGTTAACGCCAAATGCGCTGGCGACTTCGCCAATTTTATAATATCGTTTTTCAGGCAAATCTATATGCATTAGTCAAGAGATTGTCCTTCAATTTGTGCAGCTTTTTGCATGGCTTCAAATTCTTCCGGCGACAAGTTTCCGTAATAGAAGTTAATAGGATTGATCGCTGTTCCGTTTTTATAAATTTCATAATGTAAATGCGGACCTTGAGAACGTCCTGTATTTCCAACAAAGCCAATTAAATCGCCTCTTTTAACTTTTTGGCCTTTTCGAACATTATAATTGCTTAAATGTCCATAAAGGGAAACATAGCCAAAGCCGTGTTCAATTCTGATATGCTTTCCGTAACCTGCAGAATTTTGGTCGGCTCGTTCCACATAACCATCACCCGAAGCATAAACCGGGGTTCCAACCGGCGCAGAAAAGTCCATTCCCAAATGTTTTTTCCTTGCTTTCGTAAAAGGATCCGATCGCCATCCGTAGCCGGAAGCCATACGGGTTAAGTTTTGATTTTCAATAGGTTGAATGGCAGGAATTGCCGCCAATAATTTTTCTTTATCCGCCGCTAATTTTACGATTTCATCCAAAGATTTCGACTGCACATAAAGCTGTTTTGCCAAAATATCCATGTTTTTGGTCACATCAATAATCATTTCGGAATTGTCGAAACCTTCCAATGCTTTATAGCGGTTTACACCCCCAAAACCAGCCTTGCGCTGTTCGTCGGGAATTGGGTTTACTTCAAAATACAATCGGTAAATGTTGTTGTCTCTTTCTTGGATATCCGCTAGAACTTCTGATAGCTGAACAATTTTTTTTGCGTGCAACTCTTCATTTAATTTTACAAACTCTAATTGGCGTTTTAATTCTTTTTCTTTGGGAGATTCAAAAATATTGGTAAAAACCACAAAACCCAAAATCATAAAAACGGTGGCAGATGCCAAGGTTAACATAAACTTTTTTAAATTTTCCCCTTTTTTTGGACGTATCTTTTGATAGGATAATGATTCTGAATCGTAATAATATTTTACCTTCGCCATTGTATAAAAATTATATTATTTTTGCGTCAAATATTGGCTCATATTTTGAAGCAATAACGACAAATTTACAAAATGTTTTATAAAATCGGCAGACCCGCTAATTTTTAGCATATAATTAACAGATGATTTGTCTTTGAAAAATTTATAAAACGTCATTATTGAAGCAGTCAGCAACAATCGATACTTTTTAAAATGAGATTACGGCCTTAATAAAAGAACATTAAAAAAATATATGAAATCACAACTTGTACGTCAACAATTTTTAGATTTTTTTGCTTCAAAAAAACACGCAATCGTGCCTTCATCTCCAATGGTGTTGAAAAATGACCCTACGCTTATGTTTACCAATGCGGGCATGGTGCCATTTAAAGAGTATTTTTTAGGACAAAAAACCGCAGTTGAAAAACGTGTTGCCGATACGCAAAAATGTTTACGGGTTTCAGGAAAACACAACGATTTGGAAGAAGTGGGGAAGGACACTTACCACCACACGATGTTTGAAATGTTGGGAAACTGGAGTTTTGGCGATTATTTTAAAAAAGAAGCCATTGACTGGGCCTGGGAATTGCTGGTTGAGGTCTATAAAATAGACAAAGATTGTTTGTATGTTTCTGTTTTTGAAGGTTCAGAAGACGATGGTTTGGAATACGACCAGGAAGCCTACGATTTGTGGAAAAAATATGTTCCAGAAGACCGAATAATCAACGGAAATAAAAAAGATAATTTTTGGGAAATGGGCGCACAGGGTCCGTGCGGACCTTGTTCTGAAATTCACGTAGATATTCGGTCTGCTGAAGAAAAAGCTAAAGTTTCAGGCCGTAGTTTGGTGAACAATGACCATCCGCAAGTGGTGGAAATTTGGAACCTTGTTTTTATGGAATTTAACCGAAAAGCTGATGGTTCTTTGGAAAAATTGCCTGCAAAACACGTAGATACCGGAATGGGTTTTGAACGTTTGTGCATGGTGCTTCAAAAGAAACAATCCAATTACGATACCGATGTTTTTACGCCGTTAATCCAAGAAATTGAAGCCATAACCAATAGCGAATATGGCAAAAATGAAGAAACCGACATCGCCATTCGCGTAATTGCCGACCACGTTCGTGCAGTTGCTTTTGCGATTGCCGACGGACAATTGCCTTCCAACACGGGCGCCGGTTATGTAATTCGACGAATATTGCGTCGCGCCATTCGTTACGGATTTACTTTTTTAAACACCAAAGAACCTTTTATTTACAAATTGGCTACTACGTTAAGCCAGCAAATGGGCGACTATTTCCCTGAACTTAAATCACAAAAACAATTGGTGACCAACGTTATTAAAGAAGAAGAAAATTCGTTCTTGCGAACTTTAGATCAAGGATTGGTTTTGTTGGATGGTATCATAAAAAATACCAAAGGAACAGAAGTTTCCGGCAAAAAAGCCTTTGAACTGTTTGACACTTTTGGTTTTCCGATTGATTTAACAGCGTTAATTCTGTCTGAAAAAGGAATGACTTTAAATGAAAGGGAATTCAAAGAAGAGCTGGAAAAACAAAAAACACGTTCAAGAGCCGCTGCAGTTGTGGAAACTGATGATTGGGTGATTTTAGAAGAAGATGCTGAAAAAGAATTTATAGGATATGACACGTTGGAAGCCAATGTTTCCATAACCCAATACAGAAAAGTTTCTTCCAAAAAAGAAGGCGACTTGTACCAATTGGTGTTTAATATGACGCCATTTTACCCTGAAGGCGGCGGACAAGTGGGCGATAAAGGATATATTAAAGAGCACGACGGAAAGGTCATTTATATTGTAGACACTAAAAAAGAAAACAATTTAATCATTCATTTTGCCAAAAGCTTGCCTAAAGATCCAACCCAAAATTTTAAAGTGGTGGTTGATGAAAAAGAACGATTCAGAACTGCCTGCAACCATTCCGCAAGCCATTTGCTTCATCAGGCTTTGCGTGAAATTTTAGGAACGCACGTGGAACAAAAAGGATCGGCGGTGCATTCAAAATATTTACGTTTCGATTTTTCACACTTCGCAAAATTAACGGTTGATGAATTACGTGCCGTTGAAGATTTTGTGAATGCGCGTATTGCTTCGAAAATTGTGCTGGAAGAATATAGAAATATCCCCATAAAAACAGCTTTAGATAAAGGCGCTATGGCTTTGTTCGGCGAAAAATACGGTGATACGGTACGCGCCATTCAATTTGGAAAATCGGTGGAGCTTTGCGGCGGAACGCATGTTCAAAATACGGGTGATATCTGGCATTTTAAAATTGTGTCCGAAGGCGCAATTGCAGCTGGAGTTCGACGAATTGAAGCCATTACCGGTGATGCCTCAAAAGAGTTCTTTTTAGAAAATACGCATGTTTTTTCTGAAGTGAAAGAAGTGTTGAAAAATACCAAAAACCCAGTGAAAGCAATTGTTGATTTACAGGAAGAAAATGCCACGTTAAAAAAGCAGGTGGAAGCTTTGCAAAAAGACAAAGCAAAAAATTTGACAGGCGATCTACTAAATCAAGTTGAAACAATTAACGGCATTCACTATTTGGCCGTAAAACTGGATTTGGACCAAAACAGCATTAAAGATTTGGCCTTTGACTTGGGAAATAAAATTGAAAATCTGTTTTTATTGGTTGGAACCGAAGCTGACGGAAAAGCTTTTTTAACCTGTTATATAGCCAAAAATTTGGTGGAAGAAAAACATTTGGATGCAGGAAAAGTGGTGCGTGAACTGGGAAAATTAATTGAAGGCGGCGGCGGCGGACAAGCTTATTTTGCAACAGCCGGCGGTAAAAAACCTGAAGGGATTGAGCAGGCGCTCGTTAAAGGAAAAGAATATTTAAATTAAGTTAAACGTTATATGTTAAATTATAGATAGCCAAAATAACAAATAACACATAACGAATAACGCATAACAAATAACATTCAAAAAGTGAATTTCAGAACCATCATACAGCTTCAAAAAGAAGAAAATCAGATTGATTACGCTTCTAAATTGTTGTTGGTCGGTTCTTGTTTTTCGGAAAATATCAGCAAAAAACTGACTTATTATAAATTTGATGCGACCAGCAATCCGTTTGGGATTTTGTTCAATCCAAAAGCCATTGAAACTTTATTTTTGAATTCATTAAATAAAAAAATATATACCGAAAAGGATGTTTTTTTGTTAAATGAACGCTGGCACTGCTTCGATGCGCATTCCGATTTAAGTTCGAGTGATAAAAATGAATTGCTTGAAAATTTGAATAATGCCATCAATTCAACAAATAAACGAATACATGAATCTACACACATCATCATTACTTTAGGAACTTCCTGGATTTATAAATTTATTGAAACTGATGCCGTTGTTGGCAATTGCCATAAAGTTCCACAAAAAAAGTTTTCAAAAGAATTGCTGTCGGTTGATGAAATTGTGACAACCTTAAAAAATATTTGCTTTCATATTTCAGAAGTGAATCCGAAGACAACCGTTATTTTTACGGTTTCGCCAGTGCGCCACATCAAAGATGGTTTTGTGGAAAATTCGGTGAGCAAAGCGCATTTAATTTCGGGCATTCATAAAACCTTAAAAGCTGTTAGCGGAAAATATTTTCCTTCCTTTGAGATGATGATGGATGATTTGCGCGATTACCGATTTTACAACAGCGATATGATTCATCCCAATGAAACTGCCATCGATTATATTTGGGAACAGTTAAAACACGTTTGGATTGATGAAAACACTTTTTCTGTGATGAAAGACGTTGAAACTGTCAAAAAAGGATTGGCGCATAAACCTTTCAATCCGAATTCGGAACAACATCAGAAGTTTTTGGCAGACTTACAACAAAAAATACAATCATTAGAAAACAAACAGAGGATTAAATTCTAACAAAAAAGAGCGGCAATTGCCGCTCTTTTTTTATATCTACTTTTTGTTTTATTTCACAAATTTTGCCACGTTTTGCCAAGGTCCGCCGTTAATTACGTCAATTCCCTGTTGTTTCAAAAAAGATGTTGCTTGTCCGCTTCTAGCGCCACTTCGGCAAACCGCAATAACCTTTTTATTCATTTTTTTAATCTCTGCAACTTTCGTTGGAATGGCATTTAGCACCATATTTTTTGAGCCTTTTACGTGCCCTTCTTTAAACTCTTCAACTGTTCTTACATCAATAACAACAGCACCTTCTTTTAAATATTCTTCAATTGAAGCGCCTGCATTTCCACCACCAAATAATCCGAAAAAACCCATTCTTTTTAATTTTTAAATTTTGGCAAAGATAATTCAATAAAATGGTACTTAGGTAACTATAGTTACGCTATTTTGATATAAGGCGAATTCCATTGGCAATTAACTGTTTGTGTTTTTTATTTTTTTGAAGCAGCGTTAAATAGGTCAAAATTTCGGTTTCTAATGTTTTATTTGATTGATAAACAAGTTCATACATTTCCAAAGGCAACAGCCAATCTGTTGGAAAATTTGCTTTTAATTTTCCAAAAACAGCTATCAATTTTTTAAAATCAACTTCGCCTGACTTTCTCATTTCAGCGATTTCCTGATACATTTTATGCAGCTTGATTTCTTCTTCTGAATACGATATTTTGTGCGTTTTGGTCTTAGAAACTTCTCCCAGATTCTTAAATGAATTCACCGAAGCCGGTCCGGCATGTGCAGAAATGATGTCTTTTCCCACCGCCATATCGTAAACTCCCCATGCTGGCTGAAACAACACTTTATCATTATGCATTACGGTACAATTTTTAAAAGAAATAAGTAAAATCTTCCCTTTTAAATCGCGTTTTCCGGTAATTACTTCGCCTTCCACTTTAACATTTCCTTCAAAAAGCAAGGTTGTTTTTTTACCTTCATAAATTCCGTAAACCTCCAAATCTTTCGGAAACATATCTTCAATGGCCAAATTGATGCCTTTTAATTTCCCTAGCGGACTTCCAAAACCTTCCAAATGATAATCGGTTCCGTGCCCAATCAATTCCTTGTCTCTGCTCGCCAAAGCTGTTGGCCCTGTTGTTTGGAGATACACCGGTTTGTTGTTGTCATCCACAATCACATTGGAAAACACCCCCGATATTTGCAGTCCGGTGCTCAATTCTACCGTGCCAATATTTTGGGATTTTATCAGTTTTTGAACGCCGCTCAAACCTCCGGTTCTCAGCGCCATTTTATTGGCAAATTCTTCCAGTACAAAACTTAAATGCGCAAAATCGGGCGTCACAAATAGTTGTGGCTGCGGTTTTGTAATGTCGAAATTTTGCGTTGCGGCTTTTATGGAATAAGGTAATTTTTCAACATCAGCAGTCAAACATTTTTTGCTTTCACCAATGGAAGAAAGCAATCCTGCGCCATATATTTTCGGATTTTCCAAGGTTCCGATTAAACCGTATTCTACCGTCCACCAATGCAAATTCCGTATTTGCGCCATTTCAGAAAGTTCGCCCATCGTATTTTGCAATGTTTCCACTTTTTGTTGTGCATTTTCTATTATTTCTTCGGAAGAATTTGGATCTTCCTTTAAAATAGAAAGCAGCCTGATGGCTTCATACATTTCATAATCTTCCGAAGAAGATATCGCTTTACAGCCAATTTCACCAAATCTTCTTAAGTATTCGGCATATTCCGGATTTGCGATTATTGGTGCGTGGCCTGCCGCCTCGTGGATAATATCGGGAGCGGGCGTATATTCAAGATGGTCAATCGTTCTGATATCCGAAGCAATCACCAGCACATTATAAGCCTGAAACTCCATAAAAGCATTGGGCGGAATAAATCCGTCCACAGAAACCGCCGCCCATCCAATATCTTTTAAAATACGGTTCATGCCTTCCATTTTCGGAATTTCCTCTTCAGAAATCCCTGTTTTTTTTAAGCCTTCCAAATATGATTCATGCGCCACTTTACTTAAAAAATCAATGTTCATTCGCATCACATAACGCCAAACCGCCTGATTTTGGGCTGTATATTCCTCATAAGGCTGCTTCACAATAAACTGATGCAAGTGTTTTGGCAACCGTTCGGTAACTTTATTGAATTTAATCGTTTCTTTCATCTGTTTAAATTTTATTTTTTAGCGGTAACAGATACTGCTTGCCTGCCGGCTGGCTGGTTCGCCATTAATCATTCCTTTATACGTCAAAATTTGTAATGCTCGTTTCATTTATTGCTTTTTATGCCGTGAATTTACAATTTTTAAAAATTCTGTCATTTATTTTATAAAAAATAACGTGAGTTGCTTACATTTAGCCAAAATATAAAAAAATGTTCAAAGGAAATACAAAAGTTAAACTGTTACTGGGCGTTGGTATTGTGTTGTTTACGTTGTTTCAGTATTATTCAAGAAGTGAGGTAAACGAATTTACGGGCAAAAAACAACATATTTCTTTAAGTACCGACGATGAAATTGCCATCGGATTGCAAAGTGCGCCGGAAATGGCAAAACAACATGGCGGCTTGCATCCCGATCAGAAATCTCAGGATTTGGTAGATAGGGTTGGCCAAAAATTGGTTCACAGCAGTGTTGCGAAAGAAACGGTTTATGCCTATGATTTTCATTTGCTGGCCGATTCGCAAACTATTAATGCTTTTGCGCTTCCGGGCGGACAGGTTTTTATCACCTATGCTTTGTTTTCGAAATTGAAAAATGAAGACCAGTTGGCCGGCGTTTTGGGCCATGAAATTGGCCATGTTGTTGGTCGACATTCTGCAGAACGTTTGGCAAAACAAGGATTGACAGAAGGAATTTTAAGCGGCGTTGCCGTTGGCATTGATCCAAGCACGGCACAAGGTGCAGCCGCCATAGCCAATGTGATCAATTTAAGTTATGGCCGGGATGATGAATTGGAAAGTGATGAATTGGGCGTAAAATTTATGATTGATGCCGGTTACAATCCGATTGAATTGATTGGCGTGATGCAAATTTTAAAAGATGCCGCAGGCCCAAATCAGACTTCAGAAAGAATGAGCACGCATCCCGATCCCGAAAATAGGATTGAAAAAATAAAGGCCGCCATTGAGAAATATAAGAAATAGACGCAATTTTTAACGGTTTTCCTATCCCCAGCCCTTTCCCAAGGAAAGGGAGCTTGATTTGAAATTCAGCATAATATTTACATCAAAAAACTTTTAATATTTAATATTTAACTTCTAACTTTTTCACTCAATCGTTTTAGTAAATTTCACAAGAATTTATGAGCCATTCAAAAGCGCTTCAAATGAATACTTCGTATCTTTGTGTTTTTCAAAACAACACCTATTTCTTATGAACAAGAAAGTGATTTTAATGATTTTAGATGGCTGGGGAATTACCCAAGACCCGAAAGTTTCCGCAATTTATAACGCAAGAACTTCTTATATAGACAGCTTGTACAGCAAGTACGCAAATGCCAGTTTGCGCACCGATGGCGAATATGTGGGTTTGCCGGAAGGTCAAATGGGAAACAGTGAAGTTGGGCATATGAATTTAGGTGCCGGAAGAATTGTGTACCAAAACTTGGTTCGGGTGAATTTGGCGGTTAAAAATAAAACGCTGGGAAAAGAAAAAGAGTTGCTTGACGCGATATCTTACGCTAAAGAAAACAATAAAAATATTCACCTGCTGGGATTGGTTTCCGACGGAGGGATTCATTCGCATATCGACCATTTAAAAGGTTTGCTGGATGTTGCTGCTGAGCACAACCTTAAAAATGTGTTTTTACACGCATTTACTGATGGAAGGGATTGTGATCCTAAATCGGGTATAAACTTTATAGAAACCATTCAAAATTATATGAAAGAAACCACCGGCGAATTGGCAACAATTACCGGACGTTATTTTGCAATGGACCGTGACAAACGCTGGGAACGCATAAAATTGGCTTATGACGCTGTTGTGAATTCCACAGGCGAAAAATCGACCAATGCATTAAAAAGCATCGAACAAAGTTATGATAATGATGTGACTGATGAGTTTATAAAACCCATCATTATGACCGATGAAAACGGCCAGCCAAAAACACAAATCAAGGCCGATGACGTGGTGATTTTCTTCAACTACAGAACAGATAGAGGGCGCGAACTTACTGAGGTTCTTACCCAAAAAGATTATCCTGATTTTGGTATGAAAACAATGCCGTTATATTATGTAACCTTAACCAGTTACGACGATACTTTTAAAAATGTTCATATTATTTATGAAACAGACAACCTTGAAAACACATTGGGAGAAGTGTTGGCAAAGGCAGGGAAAAAACAAATCAGAATAGCAGAATCAGAAAAATATCCGCACGTTACTTTTTTCTTTTCCGGCGGAAGAGAAAAAACATTCGAAAATGAAACCCGAATTTTATGTCCGTCCCCAAAAGTTGCCACTTACGATTTAAAACCTGAAATGAGCGCTTTTGACATTCGTGATGCCATTATTCCCGAATTGGATAAAAAAGAAGTCGATTTTGTGTGTTTAAACTTTGCCAATGGCGATATGGTTGGACATACAGGCGTGATGGAAGCGGCGATAAAAGCTTGTGAAGCCGTTGATAAATGCGTGGAAGATGTGGTGGCTTCTGCCTTAAAAAACGATTATACCACCATTATCATTGCCGACCACGGGAATTGCGAAACCATGATAAATCCTGATGGTTCGCCGAACACATCGCACACTACCAATCCGGTTCCGGTAATTTTGGTGGATAAAGATTTGAAACATATTGAAGATGGTGTTTTAGGCGATATTGCACCAACCATTCTAGAACTTATGGGAATTGAAAAACCGGCAGTGATGACACGCCATTCTTTAATTTAATTTTGTAGTTTTACGGCTCAATAATTTTTTACACCATGAAAAAACTAATTTTCTTTACCTTTATATTAAGCATTATGAGTTGTTCCGCGCAAAAAAATATTGCAACCGCCGAAAAAGATCCTTCGGGAAATTTAATTGGTGTTGCCAATAAAGAAAGTTTTCTTGAAGCTCCTTTTAATGAGTGGTTCACACCAAATTATGCTTCTTATGAAACAGACAAAGAAGTGATGGCAAAACTGACGCCGCTTTTAAAAGATATCACCATAAAAGCATTTATGGGAACTTGGTGCGGCGATAGCCAGGATCAGACTCCAGTTTTGTATAAAATTTTGGATGAAGCTGGTTTCAACTATAACCAGTTAGAAATGATTACGGTAAACAGAAGCAAAGTAACGCCCGATAATTTACAGGAAGGTTTAAACATTGAAAGAGTCCCTACCTTTATTGTTTACAAAAACAACAAAGAAATTGGCCGATTTGTGGAATATCCAAGAGAATCTTTGGAAGCCGATTTGTTGAAAATCGTGAGCGGACAGCCTTACAAACATTCTTACGAATAGAGGCCCCCTAACCCCTGAAGGGGGAACTGATAATTTTAAAGAGGAGCGCTAAAACGTAAATTAAAAGGTTAAAAATTCCCCCTTCGGGGGTTAGGGGGCTAAATCCTGAAGTTCCCCAAGTTGTTTTAGGATGTCAAAAGTTTTTTTGGCTTCTTCTTCATTGATGGTAGAAATGGCCGCACCAACGTGAACCAACACATAATCGCCAACATTGGCTTCAGGCACCAAAGTGAGGCTCACTTCTTTGATGATTCCGTCAAAAGACACTTTCCCCATTCTAAAAGTTTCATCCAACTGAGAAGTAATTGCTATTAATTTTCCGGGAATTGATAAACACATTTTGATTTTTGATTTACGATTTTTTGATTTACAATTTTTTGAATGTACTTCGACTAAGCTCAGCAACCACGCTCAGGGTGACGATTTACTAATTTAAATTTTTTAATGGTGGCTTTTTATTTTCAAAACTTTAAACTTTCACCTTTGAGCTTTCAACTTTTTTAACCAACTATACCAAGCTTCCATTCCTTGGCCTGTGGTTGCGGAAACTTCAAAAAACAGCAATTTCGGATTTACCTGCATCGCGTATTTTTTAATATTGTCAACATTGACGTTTACGTAAGGCAGCAAATCTATTTTATTGATGATGCAAACATCCGAAGTGTGAAACATATCGGGATATTTAATGGGCTTGTCTTCACCTTCCGTAGTGCTTATGATAACTACGCGCTTATTTTCTCCCAAATCAAACATAGAAGGACAAACCAAATTGCCCACATTTTCAATCATTAAAATGGAATTATCTTCGATTTTTAACTTTTTTACGGCGTCAAAAACCATATCGCTTTCCAAATGGCAGCCTTTTCCTGTGTTTATTTGAACCACGGGAACATCTTGCGCGGCAATTCTGTTGGCATCATTTAAAGTTTGCTGATCGCCTTCAATCACATAAAATGAAATTTCATTTTTTAAATCGGCCAAAGTGCGTTCAAGAAGCGCTGTTTTTCCGGAGCCCGGAGAACTCACCAGATTAAGTGCGAAAATATTTTTTGCTTCAAAATAACCTCTGTTTCTGGCGGCTAAAAGCTGGTTGTTTTGAAGAATGTCTCGCTCAATTTCCAAAACTTTGTGTTGATGGTCGTGTTCATGAGAATGAGAATGGCCATTATGATGATGATCATTGTGCAAATGAGAATGCCCGTCGTGATGATGATGATTCCCGTAAGAATGATTTTCTTCTCCGGGTTTTAAAATAATCGGACCGTTATTTTCGGTGCCGCAGCCACAAGTTCCACACATAATTAAATTTGTTTTAAATGACTTCCAATGCTTTTACCCTCAATTCTTTTCCTTGCAAAATACTTTTAAAATAACTTTGGCAATAGGGACAAGGATCATATAAATTCTCCATTTCAAATTCCGTATCGCAATCAATGCACTTTCCTTTTCCTTTAATGACAACAATTTCTTTTTCGGCAAACTCGAGAACCGTATCCTTTATGGCCGATTCCCATATAAAATTTAATGAATCTAATTCTATACCCGACAAAACACCTATTTCAAGCTCAATTTTAGTAACGCTGTTTGCCTTTGCTTTCGCTGTTTCATCTTCAGCAATTTTAACAATTCCCAATGCTATTGATAACTCGTGCATATTTTAAAAAGCGTTTATATTCAAATTTACAAATTATCTCCAAATAATTAACCGTAACTTAATTTTCTTCCGTTATTCTTATTTGGTTTAAATAAGCATTAAGGCATTAATTTCCTTATTTTAAAACATTCTAAATTAGTGAGTTATGTAAAATTTATCCAAAAAAAATTGTACTTTAGATTTGTGCTTTATTCAAACGGAAAGCACACGAGTAAAAAGTCTTTTTCATTACTTAAAAAGTTTACTTATGCCTACCGAAAACGAACAACGAGACACTTATTACGAAAGCATTATAAAACAGGGTTATAGCCGTAGAGATTTTCTTAAATTTTCTACCTATATGGCTGCTTTTATGGGGCTGGAATCTTCTATGGTTGGACAAATTGCCGAATCTTTGGAAAAAACGCCAAGAATACCGATTATTTGGGAACACTATCAAGAATGCACATGTTGCAGTGAATCTTTTATCAGGTCGAACCACCCTATTGTGGCTGATATTATTTTAGACAAAATTTCTTTGGATTATACCTTGACCTTAATGGCAGCTTCCGGACATCAGGCCGAAGCGGCAAAAAAAGCGGTCATGGATAAATATAAAGGAGAATACATTCTTTGCGTTGAGGGATCCATTCCATTGGGTGATGACGGAAATTATTGTTGTATCGCAGGAAAATCGGCAAAAGAGACCTTTTTGGAAGCGGCGGAAGGCGCAAAAGCTATTATTGCATGGGGAAGCTGTGCGTCAAATGGATGTGTACAAGCAGCAAAACCAAATCCAACAGGCGCAACGCCTATTCATAAAATAGTCAAAAATAAACCAATTATAAGAGTCCCTGGCTGTCCGCCCATCGGCGAAGTGATGGCAGGCGTTATTATGCATGTGGTTGCTTTTGGAAGATACCCCGAATTAGACAGATTGGGTAGGCCAAAAGCATTTTATGGAAAACGGGTGCACGACACTTGTTACAGACGTCCTTATTATGATGCCGGCCTATTTGCAGAAACATTTGACGACCAAAATTCCAAAAATGGCTATTGTTTATACAAAGTTGGATGCAAAGGACCTATGACTTACAACTCTTGCGGAAACATAAAATGGAACAATGGCATTAGTTTTCCTATTCAATCTGGCCATGGTTGCATAGGTTGCAGTGAAGAAAATTTCTGGGACAATGGCCCATTCTATGAAAGAACTACAAAAATACCTGGATTTGCGGTTGAAAGCAATGCCGATACCGTTGGGAAAGTAGCGGCTGGCGCGTTAGTGGCAGGCGTTACTTTACATGCGGTTGCCGCAAATATCTCCAAAAGAAAAGAGCTGGCAGACAGAACCAAAAGAGCTAAAACCAATGAAAAAAATATTGACTTTTAAAACATAATCCAATGGCAAATAGAATAGTAGTTGACCCAATTACAAGAATTGAAGGTCATTTAAGAATAGAAGCAGAAATTAAAGACGGTGTTATTGTAGATGCATTTAGTTCCAGCACCATGGTTAGAGGCATTGAAAGCATTGTGAAAGGGCGAGATCCACGAGATGTTTGGGCTTTTGTGCAACGTACTTGCGGTGTTTGTACAACCGTACACGCCTTAACTTCAGTAAGAGCCGTTGAAGATGCTTTGGGAATTGCAGTGCCTCCAAATGCCGAAATGGTTCGAAATATTATGGAAGGCGCTTTATATATGCATGACCACACCGTTCACTTTTATCATTTACACGCATTGGATTGGGTAGATATTGTAAACGCTCTTAAAGCTGATCCTAAGAAAACTTCTGAAATTGCGCAAAGCATTTCAAATTGGCCAAAAAGTTCACCGGGCTATTTTTCTGATGTGCAAAATAGAGTTCAAAAATTTGTGGAAAGCGGTCAGTTGGGAATTTTCGCAAACGGTTACTGGGGACATTCTCAAATGAAATTGCCTGCGGAAGTTAATTTATTGGCAGTTGCGCATTATTTGGAAGCATTGGAATGGCAAAAAGAAATCGTGAAAGTGCATACCATCTTTGGCGGTAAAAATCCGCACCCTAATTATTTGGTTGGCGGTATGGCTTGTGCCATAAATTCAGACGGTGCAGGAGGTTTAAACGCAGAACGATTAGCCCACGTAGGAAAATTATTGCAAGAAGGAAAAAACTTCATCGACCAAGTTTATATTCCGGATTTATTAGCCATTGCTTCCTTCTATAAAGATTGGGGCGCTATAGGAAAAGGATTCGGAAATTATATGTCTTATGGTGATTTTCCAACCAATGGTTATGCGGATATGTCGGGCTTCAAATTCCCTTCAGGCATTATTTTGAATGGAGATTTGTCAAAAGTACTTGATGTTGACCACAGAAACAGCGAGGAAATTGAAGAATTTGTAAACAATTCCTGGTACGATGATTATGCAGAAGGAAAAGACAAAGGAAGACATCCTTGGGAAGGCGAAACCAATATCAAATATTCCGGGCCAAAACCGCCTTACGACTTTTTAAATGTAGAAGAAAAATACAGTTTCATTAAAACGCCGCGCTGGAAAGGATTGCCAATGGAAGTTGGCCCACTTGCCCGTTTATTGGTAGGTTACGGCAGGGGAAATAAAGAAATTCAAGCTGCCGTAAATGCCGCATTGACACATTTAAATGTTCCTGTTGACGCATTGTTTTCAACCTTGGGAAGAACAGCCGCCCGCGGAATTGAAACGCAATTGGTCGCAAATTGGACCTTGGAATTCTACAACACTTTAATGAACAACATTAAAAATGGTGACGAACGTATGGCAAATATGGACAGTTGGGAACCTTCCAGCTGGCCAAATGAAGCCAAAGGTGTTGGATTTATGGAAGCGCCTAGAGGTGCGTTGGCTCATTGGATAACCATTAAAGACCAAAAAACAGAAAATTATCAAATGGTGGTTCCATCTACATGGAATGCTTCACCTCGCGATCCGAAAGGACAACGATCGGCCTATGAAGCTGCTTTAATTGGAACACCGGTTGCAGACCCAGAATTGCCGTTAGAAATTATACGAACCATTCATTCTTTCGACCCTTGTTTGGCTTGTGCGGTGCATTTATATGACGAACATGGAAACCATATTTCCCAAGTTCAAAATATTGCCAGTTGTGACAGTTAAACTATAAATTATGGAAACTAGAAACTTTCAACGCGTATTGGTTTGGGAATTGCCTGTTCGGATTTTCCATTGGGTAAATGTGCTATGCGTATTAACGCTTACGCTGTCCGGCTTTTTAATTGCCAATCCACCCGCTTTGCTTTCGAATGCGGAAGCAACAAATTTACATTCCTTTGGAATTGTTCGCTATATTCATTTTATCGCAGCGTATATTTTTTTCTTTAATATGATTTTACGCGTCTATTGGTCTTTTGTGGGAAACCAATTTGCAAGCTGGCGCGCTTTATGGCCATTCGACAAAAAAAGGTGGGGTAATTTTAAGCACGTCATAAAAAATGATATTCTATTAATGAACGACAAAAAACCTGAATTAAAAAATATAAGCATCGGCCATAACAGTGTGGCAGCATTTTCATACCTTATATTGTTTGTGATTGCTTTAATTTCCGTTTTTACGGGCTTTGCATTGTATGCCGACATTTCAACTTGGTTTTTGCCAAAAATGTTTAGCTGGGTAACCCCTTTATTGGGTGGCGACTTTATGGTTCGCAACATCCATCATATTACCATGTGGGGATTTATTCTCTTCACTATCATCCATATATATTTGGTATTTTTTCACGACTGGCTTGAAGGTCGTGCAGAAGTTTCCTCTATGTTTGGCGGCTATAAATTTGTGAGGGAAGAGCGAATTAAAATAGTTAAGGAAGAAGAGGAAAAAGCATAAATAAAAATTAATAATTTGGGTCTGCCTGCCTTTTTGGTGGCCGTTCCCGCTAAAAAGCGGTCGGGTTTTCGTTGCAATCTTTTTTAATTCGCCTACTGGCGAATCAAAAAAGGATTTTCACGGCAACCCCTAACGCAAATTGAATGAATAATTAAAATTTAGCAAATAACCCTTAAATCAAACTTTGGAGTGAATTCATTCTGCTTATATATTTTTCAGGCCGAATGAATTTACTTTTTTTAAACAATTAATATGAGCATAAAAGAACGTACTCCTATAGCCATCAGCAGTGATTCCTATTTTTTCGAAAAAGACAAATCGAACAGCATTTTAATCCTCGGCGTAGGCAATTATTTAATGGGCGATGAAGGTATTGGCGTTCACGTCATGCAAGAAATGGCCAAAATAAAATTGCCGGAATATGTTGATATTTTAGACGGTGGTACTGGCGGATTTCTATTGCTGAATTGTTTTGAAGCCTACCAAACCATTATTTTTGTTGATGCCACGATGGATGGAAAACCTGCCGGAACCATTTCGCTGATTCGGCCAAAATTTGCTTCCGATTTTCCATCAGCATTAAGCGTGCACGATGTTGGCCTGAAAGATATGATTGAAGCCGTTTATCTAATGGAAGAAAAACCCGATCTTCATTTATTCACCGTCTCCATTGAAGAATTGGTGCCAATGACCATCGAATTAAGCCCAGATGTAAAAAATGCCATTCCTAAAATTATTGAACAAATATTAACCCATGCGGAAGCGCTTCACCTGAAATCTTAATTATTTGTTTCAGGTCTTAAGTTTCAATTTTATTTCGCGTAATTGTGTTTTAAACATTCATTAATTGCTTAATTTTAATTTTCAGAACAGACAAATCACGACCTGTCCCTACTTTTAACTTTTAATATCTAATATATTTAAATGCCAACCTACAAAATCACCATTTCCGGACAAGTGCAAGGTGTTGGTTTTCGTCCGTTTGTTTATGGTTTGGCAAAATCCTTTTCTTTAACGGGAACTGTTTCAAACAATGAGGAAGGTGTCATTATTTTCGTAACTGGCCCCAAAGATTCCATTCAACAATTTTTTGAAAAGCTGCTGCAAAATCCGCCGCCTGTTTCTAAAATAAAAAGTAGTAAAATTCTTGAAGTCGAAAATATGGAATTTGCCGATTTCAATATTGTTCCATCAGTAAAAAGCGGACAAGTAAATTTACCTTTAACACCCGATTTTTCCATTTGTGACGAATGTAAAAAAGATCTTCAGAATCCGGAAAACCGGCGCTATAATTATCCATTTACCACCTGTGTAAATTGCGGGCCACGCTGGGCAATTACCCAAACGTTTCCTTTTGAAAGAAATCATACAACAATCAATGATTTTCCTATGTGCAATGAATGCGAAAAGGAATATTTAAATCCGCTCGACCGCCGTTTTCATTCGCAAACCAACACTTGCCAAACCTGCGGAATTTCTCTTATTTTATTGGATAATATTGGGAATATCTTTGCTTCAACTTCTGAAAATATCTTTAAAAAAATTGCCAAATTGCTATCCGAAGGAAATATTGTTGCCATCAAAAATACTGGCGGCTATTTGTTGTGCTGCAACGCAGAAAATGCAGCAGTCATTAAAAAATTGCGCATCAAAAAAAACAGGCCAAACAAACCTTTTGCCGTTTTATTTCCTTCGATCGAGTTTTTGCAAAACGACTTGAAAATAAACGAGCTTCAACGCAAATCCCTTACTTCTGCCGAAAGACCGATTAACATCATTCCGTTGGAAAATTATAAAGGAAAAATTGCCTTGAATGCTGTTGCGCCAGGGTTAAATCAGTTGGGAGTGATGCTGCCATATTCGGGAATTTTGCAATTATTGGCCAACGAATTAAACTTTCCCATCATTGCCACCAGCGGAAATATTCACAGTTCGCCAATTATAGGAAATAATGAGGAGGCCTTTGAAAAACTTAAAAATGTTGCCGATTATTTTGCACAACACAATCTTAAAATTTCGCATCCTCAGGACGATTCTGTAGTGAAATTCAGCACCAAATTCAACCAAAAAGTGTTGTTCCGAAGAGCACGCGGTTATGCCCCAAATTATTTTGACGCCCAAATAAATTCCGAAGAAAAAATGATGGCGATGGGAGCCGATTTAAAAAGCAGCATCGCATTTTATCCGAATGAATATTTATATGTGAGCCAATACCTCGGAAATCTTGAAAATTTTGATGTTTACAACCGATTTACCTCCACAGTAAATTCCTTTATCGGCATTTTTGAACAACAGCCTCAAGTGGTTTTGGTTGATAATCATCCGTTGTATCAAAGCACGCAATTTGGGAAAGAATTTGCGCAAAAAAATAAGTTGAAAGTGTTTGAGATTCAGCATCATAAAGCCCATTTTTCAGCGATTTTGGGCGAACATCAATTGTTTTCAGAAAAAGTTTTGGGCGTTATTTTTGACGGAACCGGTTATGGTGACGATGCCAACATTTGGGGTGGCGAGTTTTTTGATTATGAAAATAATGAAATCAAGAGAATAAATCATATCAACTATTTCGACTGGCTTTTGGGCGATAAAATGGCGAAAGAATCAAGATTGTCGTTACTTTCTTTGGCTTCTGATGAAATGATGGAGGTTTTAAAAGATAAATTCACCCAAAATGAACTTAAAACCTATCTGACTTTAAAAAAATCAAATTCTTTGAAAACTTCTTCCGCAGGAAGGTTATTTGATGCCGTCGCTTCCCTTTTAGACATCACCGATTATAATACTTATGAAGGTGAAGCCGCCATTTTATTGGAAAACAGCATTTTCAGTTATGATTTAAAATCTTGCCAAAGTTATTTAGCTTATCCGGAAAAAGGCATTTCAGCAGCAGAAATCATACAAAATATATATACCGATCTCAATAACGGAACCGTTAAAGAAAACATCATTGTAAACTTTTTATACACCCTGGCTTTTTCAATCATTGAAATCGCAAAGTCAAATAATTACAAACACATAGCGTTTAGCGGCGGGGTTTTTCAAAACACCACTTTGGTAGATTTATTAATTGAATTAGCACCAAAAGAAATAAAATTGTACTTTCATAAAGATTTATCGCCCAACGACGAAAATGTGTCTTTCGGACAACTCATGTATTATTTAAACATAAAGGAATGAAGCATTTAAGCGAATACCGAAATTTTGAAGCCACCAAAAAGTACCTCGATGAAATTCATAAAATCACTACGAAGGAATGGAATATTATGGAAATTTGTGGTGGACAGACACACAGTTTGGTTAAAAATGGCATTTTAGAATTGCTGCCCGAAAAAGTCAGAATGATCCACGGTCCCGGCTGTCCGGTTTGCGTAACACCGCTCAATTTGATCGATAAAGCCATAGAATTGCTGGAAAAAGGCGTGATTGTTTGTTCTTTTGGCGATATGATTCGCGTGCCGGGAAGCAAAAAAAGTTTGCTGGAAGCAAAAGCCGTTGGAGGCGATTTGCGCATATTATACTCGCCTTTGGAAGCGGTTTCCATCGCCAAACAAAATCCGGACAAAGAAGTCGTTTTTTTCGCTGTTGGTTTCGAAACCACCGCTCCGGCAAATGCTTTATCCGTTTTGCACGCAGAAAAAGAAAAACTCAACAATTATTCAATTTTGGCTTCTCACGTACTGGTTCCGCCAGCAATGGAAGCTATTTTGGACGATAAACTATGCACCATTGACGCTTTTTTGGGAGCCGGACACGTTTGCGCCATTATGGGAATGCAGGAATATTATCCCTTAGTTGAAAAATATAAAATACCGATTGTCATCACCGGTTTTGAGCCGTTAGATTTGGTTCAGGGAATTTATATGGCGGTAAAACAATTGGAAGCAGGAATTTATAAATTGGAAAATCAGTATGCCCGAGTGGTAAAAGAACAGGGCAATACTGCGGCAATTAATGTTATCAACACCATTTTTGAAGTGGGCGCCAGAGAATGGCGCGGCATTGGTGAAATTCCAAACAGCGGCTATGTGATCAAAGAAGCTTACAGAAAATATGATGCGGAAGCAAAATTTAACATCAGCTACATAAAAGTGCCCGAAAATCCGAATTGCATTGCAGGCGAAATATTGCGTGGCATCAAAAAACCAAATCAGTGCGATCAATTTGGAAAGGCCTGCAAACCCGCCAATCCGCTAGGTGCACCAATGGTTTCTTCGGAAGGTGCCTGTGCGGCCTATTATCATTTTTCAACGCATTTAACAGACTAAAAAATATGGAGAAAACGGGATTCGAAACCATTAATTTAGGTCACGGAAGCGGTGGCGAACTGACCAGAAAATTACTGGACAAAGTAATTTTCAACACCTTCAGCAATCCGTTTTTAGATCAAAAACACGATGGCGCCATTGTTGAAATCAATTCAAAAATTGCCATTTCAACCGATAGCTTTGTGATTACGCCCATCTTTTTTAAAGGCGGAAATATTGGCGAGCTGGCTGTGAACGGAACCGTAAATGACGTTGCAATGTGCGGCGCCGTTCCAAAATATTTGTCATTGGCTTTTATTATTGAAGAAGGTCTAAAAATGGAAGAATTTGAGCGAATTGTGGCTTCCGTAAAAAAAGCGGCCGATGAAAGTGGCGTGCTCATTATTACCGGCGACACCAAAGTGGTGGAACGTGGCAAAGGCGATAAAATTTTCATCAACACCACCGGTTTTGGACAAGTGCATCCCAAGGCCAATATTTCTGTCCACAACATAAAAACAGGCGATAAAATTTTGGTGAATGGTTACATAGCGCAACACGGAATGGCCATTATGAGTGAGCGCGAAGGATTGGAATTTGAGTCTGATTTGGTGAGTGACACCGCCAATTTAAATTTTTTGGTGAAGGATTTATTGGATGCATTCGGCGAAAAAATAAAACTGTTCAGAGACCCAACACGTGGTGGATTGGGAACAGTTTTGCATGAAATTGCCAACGACATTTCAAAAGGCGTTTTTGTGAAGGAAAGTGCCATTCCTTTAGAAAAACAAGTTGCGGCAGCCTGTGAAATGTTGGGATTGGATCCAATGTATGTTGCCAATGAAGGCGTGTTTTTGGTAGTTGTGGATCAAAGCATAGAAACCGAAGTATTGGCTTTGATGAGAAATCATAAAAGAGGAAAAAACGCCGCATTGATTGGTGAATTTACCAATGAACATCCCAACAAAGTGGTGATGGAAAGTTTAATTGGCGGAAAACGGATTGTGAGTCCGCTAGTGGGAGAACAATTGCCGAGGATTTGCTAAACTTTTAATTTACGATTTTACAAAATTTTGAATGTTGGATTTTGGATTTTGAATTATTAAATTCTATTTTTAATTAATAATCTCATCGACTTATATATATTTATATTTATAACTTTGAATTTTTGCGAGTTAACAACTTTTTAGGATTTTATAAATTAACCATAAACAACACCAGGAAAAAATAATTTATAAACCATTAGCGACCTTTTCGAAAATCTTTGCGGAATTTGAAGTAAAAGAAAATTGATGTTTATAATAACATTGCTACCTTCAATTCGCCACAAACATATTCTCAGAATTTTTACAAAATGAAAGCGTGAAAAGCCAACCGCAAGAAACGCAAGTAAAAAATTGCAAGGGACGCAAGGAAAAATTAATTACTTAATGTTTTGCAAAAATCTAAAGGCCTTTGCAGTTAAAAAAATCTCGAATTTCAATTCGCCATAAACCAGTAAATACCAATCACAAAAGCAAACAATCCGCCGGCCAATCGAATGCCTTTGAAAAAAGTGTTGCTATGTTCCTTTTTTGAAAAGGACGCCATGCTTCCAATCACAAAAGCAAAAGAAATCATTGCGAACAAGGTTCCAATTCCAAAACCAAAAATGTACTTTACAGAATCAAGTTTTGAGGCAAATCCGATGACGGGAAGAAACAATAAAAAGTGTGCAACTCCGGCCAAACCGTGGACAAAACCAACCGACAGAGATGCTATTATTCCTTGTTTTAAATTAACATTGGGATGCGTGTGTGATTTTTCATTTTGGTGAATGTGTGGGTGTTTTCTAATGACTTCACTTACTGTATAGCGATTTTGGGAATGTTTCGTAATTGTTGGTTCCTCGGCACCATGAATGTGCGGATGCGTGTGAATCATTGGATTTCCATCAGCGTGAATATGGGTATGGCTATGTTGTTTCTCAGCCTTAAAAATTTTAAAGAAAATCCACAAGGCAAGTCCAATTAAAATCACGCCTACCAATTTTTCGCTGTGTACCGATATTTTTTCAATGGGAATCAAGTCTTTGAACATTAAAAACAGTACGCCAATGGAAATCATTCCCATCAAATGCCCGATGCCCCAAAAAAGCCCGACTTTCCATGCTTTCTTTTTGCTTTCAATGGCAAATGGCGTTACGGCCGCCAAATGATCGGGGCCCGAGATTACGTGCAATATTGCGGCAATAATGCCAGCCAACAAGGGAAAAGACAATTCCATTCGTTAAAATATTGAATATCATTAAAAATACAAAATTATGGAATACCAACAAACATTAATATCAGACGATTTTAGGGGGATTTGTTTTTGTTACAAACTTTGTAAAAATAAAATAACATTTTAGCAATAGCAATAGATGGCTAAAGTTGAAAAATTAAATTATTGAACAAAAACAAATTTGCTCAAAAATTAATTACATTTACTTTTGAGTTAATTCGGTTTTAATTCATTTTTTATTGGTCATTTTACGACCTTCCTTGCAGTCAATATTAGAAAAACTAAAATGAAAGAACCTAATAATTTTCATAATGTTATTATTGTGGGTGGAGGATTGGCCGGATTGACAAGCGCTATCCATCTTTCAAAATTTGGGATAGGTGTTATCGTCATCGAAAAAAATGCCTATCCAAAACACAAAGTTTGTGGCGAATATATTTCAAATGAAGTGTTGCCTTATTTAAATTATTTGGGTGTAGATCCTTATATTTTGGGTGCGAAAAAAATTGATAAATTTTTGTTGAGCACCAAAAAAAACAGCGTTATTGAAACCCTATTGCCATTGGGCGGTTTTGGCATTTCTCGTTACACATTGGACAACATGTTAGCAAAAAAAGCCATTACAAACGGCGTCACCATTATACAGGACAGCGTTGTGAACATTCAATTTTTAGACGATCAGTTTGAAATTGACACAAAAAGCAATTTGTGTTTTAAAGCAAAAATTGTGATTGGCGCTTATGGGAAAAGGTCGGCAATCGACATAAAACTGGATCGGGAATTTATCAAAAATGACGCGCCTTTTTTAGCGGTGAAAACACATATGAAAGGAAATTTTCCCGATGATTTGGTGGCGCTCCATAATTTTAAGGGCGGTTATTGCGGATTGTCAAAAGTGGAGGATGACAGCATCAATGTTTGTTATATCACCGACTTTAAATCCTTCAAAAAATATAAAGACATTGAAGATTTTCAAAAAAATGTGTTGTGCGAGAATCCGAATCTGAAAGAAATATTAGAAAATTCAACCGATCTTTTTCCGCAACCGTTAACCATCAGCCAAATTTCTTTTGCTGATAAAAGTCCGGTAGAAAACCATATTTTAATGTGCGGCGATACCGCCGGACTGATTCATCCGCTTTGCGGAAACGGCATGAGTATGGCAATTAGAAGCGGACAAATGGTGTCGCAATTAATAATTCGCTACTTTAACGGAAAAATTAAATCAAGATTGGATTTGGAAATCCAATACAAAAATTCTTGGAACAAAGAATTTAAAAAGCGTTTAAAAGTGGGCAGGATTGTTGCTGCGCTTTTCAAAAAATATAATTTTTCAGAATTTATGATGTTGGTTTTAAAAAGTTTTCCAAAATTACTGCCTTACATTATCAAACAAACACATGGGAAACCACTAAAAATAGATGAATTTTAACATAGACACAAAAATACGAAGCACCCAAATTGAATTGATGGATGATTTTTCGGTGGAAGGAAATCTGCTCCGCGAGTCGTTGGATTCATTGGCAAACATCAATAAATGGCTTGGTGGCAATTTTGTCACTATAAACGGACTTAAAAAAGTTTTAAAAAAGCACGATAAGAACAAACCAATTACTATTTTGGATATGGGTTGCGGAAATGGCGATATGTTGCGTGAAGTGGCCGAATTTGGCAAAAAAGCGGGGTACAATTTCAATTTAATTGGAATTGATGCCAACCAGCACACCATCAATTATGCCACGGAGTTAAGTGTCAATTACAAGGAGATCAGTTATTTAAAACAAGATGTTTTTTCTGAAGAATTTCAAAATCTTCATTATGATTTGGTTTTGGCCACGTTGTTTTTGCATCATTTTGATGAAGATGACATTGTAACATTGTTGGCGCCCATCTTAAAAAAAGTAACTTTGGGCATTGTGGTAAACGATTTAAACAGAAACAAAATCGCCTATTATCTTTTTAGTTTTTTGTGTTTGTTCATCAAAAACAAGATGACCAAAGAAGATGGTTTGATTTCGGTATTGAAAGCTTTTAAAAGAGAAGATTTAGAAAGAATCACGCAAAAATTACATGCAAAAAGCACGATTCAATGGAAATGGGCTTTCAGATATCAATGGATAATACAAAAAAAATGAGCGTTAAAATAACGGCAGTCGCCAAACAACTTCCACAATTTACCCGAACTACGGAAGAAATAATTCCGATGCTGAAAGTTTGGTTAAGCGGACAGGAAACACGGTTTCAAAGAAAAGTTTTGAAAATATTTGAAAATGCCGGTGTGGAAAAACGCTATTCCATTATGGATGCCCACGAAGTATTTTTAAACACATCTTTTGAAGAAAAAAATGATATTTATGTTCGGGAATCCATAAAACTTGCTGAAGGCGCCTTAAAAAAAGCGTTGGCAAAAGCCGCTTTAAATCCGCAGGATATTGACTACATTATTACGGTGAGCTGCACCGGAATTATGATTCCGTCCATAGACGCCTACCTCATCAACAAGCTGAAAATGCGGCAAGACATTGTTCGTTTGCCGGTGACCGAAATGGGTTGCGCGGCAGGCGTTTCAGGCATTATTTATGCCAATAATTTTTTAAAGGCAAATCCAAATAAAAGAGCCGTGGTGATTGCTGTGGAATCGCCGACTTCCACCTTTCAGCTCGATGATTTTTCGATGGCAAATATTGTGAGCGCGGCAATTTTTGGTGATGGCGCCGCTTGCGTGGTATTGTCTTCCTATGAAGAAGATGAAGGTCCGAAAATTTTAGACGAAGCGATGTACCACTTTTTTGATGCCGAAAATATGATGGGATTCAAACTTACCAATTCCGGTTTGCAAATGATATTGGACAAGGCGGTTCCTGAAACCATTGCAGCGCATTTCCCGAAAATTGTGTATCCGTTTTTAGAAAAAAATAAGATGAACATTCAGTATGTTAACCATCTTATTTTCCATCCGGGCGGAAAAAAGATTGTGCAAACTGTTGAAGAACTTTTTGGCTCACAAGGCAAAAATATAGATGCCACAAAAGAAGTTTTAAAATTGTACGGCAATATGTCGAGCGCCACGGTGTTATATGTTTTAGAACGATTTATGGATAAAAAATTGCCGAAAGGAGATGTTGGTCTGATGTTGAGTTTTGGACCAGGTTTTTCGGCACAAACAGTGTTATTGGAATGGTAAAAGAATTTGAAAATACCCATTTTTGGGCAGTAATTTTGGGCGGTTCCAGTGGATTGGGATTGGCAACGGCACAGAAATTGGCCAAACATGGCTTTAATATCTGCATTGTTCATCGCGACCGAAAATCGGAATTTCCGGCCATAGAAAAGGAATTTTCGTTGCTAAAAAAAGAAGGTGTTGAGGTTTTGACTTTCAATATTGATGGATTAAAAGAAGCAGAACGAAACACGGTTATTTCAACATTAAAACAACATTTTAGCACAACGGGAAAGATTCGGATTTTTGTACACAGCGTGGCAAAAGGAAATTTAAAACCGATGGTTTCAGATGAAAAAACGACCTTAAAAAATGATGATTTTAGGTTGACCATAGACGCGATGGCCATCAGTTTATACGATTGGACAACGGCGTTATTTGAGGCAAAATTATTTGCTGCGGATGCGCGAATTGTGAGTTTTACCAGCGAAGGAAACACCAAAGCGTGGAAAAATTACGCGGCAGTTTCGGCAGCGAAAACAGCGCTTGAAGCCATTACAAGAAATATCGCCTTAGAATTTGCGCCTTATGGCATCAAAGCAAACTGTATTCAGGCGGGTGTTACGGATACGGCATCGTTAAGGGCAATTCCGGGAAGTGAATTGATCAAAGCGCATTCGTTGGTTCGAAATCCGTTTAAGCGATTGACCTTGCCGCAGGATGTTGCCAATGTGGTGTATCTTTTAAGCAAAGATGAAGCGGCGTGGATTAACGGAACCATTATTCCGGTTGATGGCGGGGAACATCTTAGTTGAAAGTTATAGGTTGATGTGTTATTTGTTAAAATGTTAAAAGTAATAACTTGTTGAATATAATTAGTTTTTGATGATAATTTTTCGTCAGTTCGAGTGATTTTCGATAGAAAATTGTATCGAGAACAGAAAAATTATGATTCAAAACGCGTTAGTGATTACTTCACTCTCTTTTATTTTTATAGGAGTTCAGTGAACCATGTTTGCAGTGAAAATCCCGGCTTTGCGAGATTTGAACCAATATTTACAGATTGCCGCGCTTCTCTTGCAATGACGGATTGCAGCGGAAAGCACGACCCGCCAGCTGGCGGGGAACGCCCACCAAAATGCGGGAACGCTCAAAAAATAATTGAAAGAACTATGACATCAGCAGAAATTATCGCTTTATTGCCTTATCAAAAACCGTTTTTGTTTGTGGATGAACTGACAAATATTTCGGAAAACAGTGTGACGGGAAATTATACTTTTGATAAATCGGCATTTTTTTATGAAGGCCATTTTAAAGGGAATCCGGTGACGCCGGGTGTTATTTTAACGGAAGTGATGGCGCAAATTGGCGTGGTTTGTTTGGGAATATTTTTGCTGAAGGATGAAATTCGGCAACTTTCAGCGCCCAAAATAGCATTGACATCGAACCAAATCGACTTTTTTTTGCCGGTGTTTCCGGGTGAAAAAGTAACGGTGATTTCGGAAAAAGAATTCTTCAGATTCAATAAATTGAAATGTAAAGTACAATTGTTTAATGCCTCTAAAGAACTGGTTTGCAGAGGATTTATTTCAGGAATGATCAAATAATAAATGGGAAAAAGGGTAGTTATAACTGGTCTTGGTGTGGTTGCCCCAAACGGCGTGGGCATTCCAGAATTTACGGAAGCCATCAAAAGCGGAAAATCGGGCATTCGGTTTTTTCAGGAATTGCAGGATTTGAATTTTTCATGCTGTATCGGCGGCATTCCGGTTGTTTCCGAAGCGTTGAAGTCCGCCTATTTTACGCCATTGCAGTTGAGAAATTTTAACAGTTCGGGGATTTTATATGGCTGCATTGCCGGAATGGATGCCTGGCAAGATGCCGGATTTACCATGGACGCAAACAGTGACGTGGATTTTGACAGCGGAACGATTTTCGGTACGGGAACTTCGGGTGTTGATAAATTTCGTGAAGCCATATATCAGTTGGATGCCAAAAACGTAAAACGTTTGGGAAGCACCGTGGTGGTACAAACCATGGCAAGCGGCATTAGCGCTTATCTTGGCGGGATTTTAGGCTTGGGAAATCAGGTTACCACAAATTCATCGGCCTGCACCACGGGAACAGAAGCCATTTTAATGGGCTACGAACGCATTAAAGCAGGAAACGCAAAACGCATGCTGGTGGGCAGTTGCAGCGACAACGGCCCTTATATTTGGGGCGGTTTTGACGCGATGCGCGTGATGACTTACAAACACAACGATTCGCCCGAAAAAGGTTCGCGACCTATGAGCGCAACGGCCTCGGGGTTTGTTCCCGGAAGCGGCGCAGGCGCCATGGTTTTGGAAAGTTTGGAGAGTGCCGAGGAAAGAGGCGCCACCATTTACGCCGAGATTTTGGGTGGTGCGGTGAATTCGGGCGGACAAAGAAATGGCGGAACACTTACGGCGCCAAACCCTGAGGCCGTACAACATTGCATTACTTCGGCCATTGAAAATTCGGGGATCAGCGCTGATGATATTGATGCCATAAACGGGCATTTGACCGCAACTTCCAAAGATTCTTTGGAAATTGAAAACTGGGCGGCAGCTTTAAAACGGAAAGGAAAAGATTTTCCGTATGTGAATTCCTTAAAATCGATGGTTGGACATTGTTTGGCAGCCGCAGGATCCATAGAAAGCGTCGCCGTAATTTTACAGCTAAAAGAAGGATTCCTTTTTCCAAACATCAATTGCGAAGATGTGGACCCAACGATTTTGGCGATTATTGATGAAGAAAAAATACCAAAAAAACTAATAAACAGTCCGTTAAACATCATCGCCAAAGCAAGTTTTGGTTTTGGCGACGTAAACGGCTGTGTCATTTTTAAAAAATACAACCACTAAAAATATGGAAAAAGAGGCTTTAATTACCGCGTTAAAAAAAATAGTAAAACCTTATATTCAGGATGAGGAAGCGTTTGAAAATTTGTCTGAAAACACCGATTTCATCAAAGACCTTAAAATTAATTCTGCCAATTTGGTGGATGTTATTTTGGATGTTGAAGATACATTTAACATTATTGTTGACAATGAGTCTATGGAAAAAATGTTAACTGTAAAAGCGGCGCTGGAAATTATAACAACCAAACTAAGCGAAAAATAAATGATTGGAAATGATCTTGTCGATTTAAAACTGGCCGCCAAACAAAGCAATTGGCAGCGGATAGGTTTTTTGGACAAGCTTTTTACGCCCAAGGAACAAGGATATATTTTAAATTCAAACAATCCGTTTGAAACCGTATGGTTATTATGGAGTATGAAAGAAAGCGCCTATAAAGCGTATCTTCAAACACATGGTAATCGATTTTTTGCGCCTAAAAAATTGGTGTGTCATTTAATTTCAAAAAATACTGGAACCGTTTTAATAAATAATGTGTTGTTTTTTACGGAATCGGAAATTGGTGATGCATTTATTTATACGGTGGCATTCACTAAAAATCAAGATTACAATTTTTTAAGCGATTGTTTTGAATTTGAGCGCCCAGATTTTGAAACCCAACACAGCCAAACTTATCAAAAAGTTTTAACGGCTTTTGCCTACAAATTAAAACTTCCGGTTGCACAATTAAAAATCGAAAAAAACTGCCAGGGCGTTCCGCAACTTTTTTGGGGTGAAATGTTGCTAAACCATGCGTTTTCGCTTACGCATCATGGCAAGTTTGGCGCTTTTACCATAGCATTTTAAAATCATCCAAAAAATTATTAATATGGATGCGCAATGATGGTTTTGTTGCGCTTTTTCGAAAAGAAATTTTTTTGTTTTTAGTTTGTTGCGTTTTTAGAAAATACTATTATGAAAGCACCAATACCACGATAAAATTTCCAATGAGATCTTCGTTTTTTCGCTGTGCATCTATATTTTTTTTAATAGGAATTGCGTCTTTAAACATCAAAAATTAGAATCCGAGCATTGGGTTATCAAAAAAAATACGTACCTTTTTTTCTGTTATTAAAAATAATTACGCTCCATGGAAACATTTTTTTTCAGCTTTTGAATTACTTTTTCTTTTCGTTTCATACCGCATTGATACTTTTTAATTTGCTTGGCTGGTTGTTTCCAAAAACTAAGAAACTGCATTTGATAAGTTTGCTGATCACTTTATTTTCTTGGGGAATTATGGGTATTTGGAAAGGCTTCGGGTACTGTTTTATAACAGATTGGCACTATCAGGTATTGCGAAAATTAGGTGATAGGGATATGCCAAACAGCTATATTTCCTTTTTAACGGAAAAGTTTACCGGTTGGCTTCCGGATACGGCATTGGTAGATACTTTAACCTTGGTGCTTACGCTTTTGGCATTGCTGTGCGCTATTTGGGTGAATTTTTTCGTAAAAAAAACATGAATAAATCCAATGCCTAATGCACAAATATAATTGGCATATTTTGTAAACCGGCTGGTTGCCCCTATTGTATCTCGCAGCGCAGTTTGTAATTTAAAAGAGGTGCACGAAGAGAGCACGGATTATCTGATGTTAACATATCCCGCAATAGAAAATCACTGATTTTTTAATGCTGATTTTAGGGTTTCATCCTTAAATAAAACCCATTTCCTTCGCTTTTATAATCAGTTCTCGATCTTCACAATCCTCAACATTAAACATTTCTTTAAGTTGCCTTTTTCTTCTTTCAATTCCGGCAATTGACATAGGCAGAACATCAGGAAGATCTTTCATTTTAGTGCCAATAGACAATTCATGTAATAATTGTCTGTCGATTTTGTCCAGTAAATAGTCGCTTGAGATTTGTTTTCGCAGTAATTTTATCACCGATTTACTGTAATATGGCGGGTCGAAAATTACGGTCTTAATCGCTTGAACCAATTCTTCGGTATCTATATCATTTTTGATCAAAAATCCATCAGGATTTACGTTTTTCAATATATTTTGAACCCTGTAATTGTCATTAAAAGTTGTTGAAATAATTATTTTTGCATTGGGCAGCAGTTGGTTAATTTCTACGCCAATATCTTCCCCCGATAAAATTTCTCCATCAGAAGAAGGAGGTAATTTGATGTCCAGAAAAATAATGTCAAAGCCATCCGATTCTGAAGCAATTGCTATTTTTTGAAGCGCAATGTCAGAATTTTCTGCAGTTTCAATTTTAAAAGCAGCGTTTTCAATTGATAAACTTGCATTTTTTATAGCCATTTTATAGACTTCCAATATTATTGGATGATCATCAATTAATAAAACTTTATATACTTTTTTCATAATTATCAGGTTCGATAGGAACAAATATACTTATTGTTGTGCCCTTATCCTTAACAGATTTAATATTAAAATTACCGTTAAGTTTGGAAACTCTGGATCTCATATTTTTTAAGCCAATTCCGTTGCTTTTACTGTTGGCATTAAAACCTACCCCATCATCAATAATATAAAGGTAAACGCTGCCATCAATTAAATCAAATGCTATTTTAACGTTCTTTGCTTTTGAATATTTATTGATGTTTTGGATAGCCTCTTGAATTATTCTGTAAAAATTGATTTTTATTTTGTTGCCAATGCTGTCCCAAGCAGCCTTATTGTTCATGATTTTATATTTAAAGTTGCTTATTTTGCTTTGCGTTTCCAGTAAGTTTTCCACAATTTTTATGAAATCGGTTTGTGAAGACAGTATTTCATTCTTTAATTCATGGGAGATTGTCCTTATTTCTTTCTCAATATTTTGCAATTCATCCACATATAGTTTATGCTTTGCAACAGTCTCATTGTCGCCTTTAATTTTTAAAAATCCCAACGCCAGCCTGGTTCCGAAAATTTTGCCCAAAACACCGTCGTGCAAATCTTCCGATATTCTTTGACGCTCTTTTAATCGCCCTTCTTCTAAAGTTGACTGTTGTTTTAACATTAAAGAATAAATTTCTTCGTTCGATTTTTGTTGCTCTTTTTCAAAAAGAAGTTCTTTATTTTTAGTGCGTTGCACTTTTAGAAAATACAATAGTGAAAGGATTAATAACGCGATAAAACTGCCAACAGAAATCTTCATTTTTTGTGCTGATAGCATTTCAGTTTTCTCAATATATTCATCTGTTTCAAAACGAATTCTTGTAAATTTATCTCTTATTTTACGCTCCTCTATTAAAAGGTTGTCACTTAAAGCAGCATAGTTTTTAAAATAATGGGGCGCATTTTTCGTATCTAATTTTGAAAGTAAAAGCAACGCTGCCAAAACATCTCTGTTATTGCTGATATCTTTAGCCAATTTATGAGCTTCTTCAGCATTCAATAAAGCTTTAGCGGTATCGGCATATTTCGCATAAAATTCTGCCAAATGTAATTTACTCATTATAATTCCGGAAGTATAACCAAGGCTATCTCTGATGCGAAGAGATTTATGATAATTTTGAAGTACATTGACCGTGTCGCCACTTAAAAATTTAGTGTAAGCGATATTGTCAATTAATCGAGCATAAAGATTGATATTTTGAATTTTTAGGTTGCTGTTTTCTAAAGCTTTATTAAAATAGGCGATGGCTTCTTTATAAATTTCTTTGTCATGATAAACTAGCCCTAAATTATTGAAACTCACTTCTTTAAATGTTCCTTTTTGTTCTACATTTTCCAAGTTTTCCAACGCTTCAGTATGATATAGTATGGCTTTGTCATATTCTTGCATTTGTTTAAAAACTGCTCCTAAAAGATTGTAACAACGGTAAAGATCATCATATTTTTCTAATTTTTTAAATATTGAAATGGCCTGAAACGTTAAAATCTCGCTCCCCGTATAATCATTTACATCTTTTTGTATTATCGCCATATTGTAAAGCATTTTTCCGGAAAAAAATTCATGTTTTATGACCTGGAAGTTTTTATAGGCTTCATAATAATGGTAATAAGCGCGCTCATAAAGTTCTTTTTCCAGATAATACATTCCAAAGTTCCAATGTATATTGGCAATCTCTAAAGTATCACGTAATTTTATCGATAATTTTTGAGCCTCGCGGTTTGTTTTGAGAAAGAAAACAGAATCCTTTAGTTGATACCCTTCATAAGCCAATTTTGATAAATTGCTGTTTTTGACGGAATCATTTTTTTGGAATTTGTTCTGTTGGTAGGCTTTATAAAGACCTTGTTTTCTGGCTTCAAGATCAATAGAACTATTCTTTGCATTTTGAATCCATAGGGAAACACTGTCAACTTCAACCAATGTGACAGCGGTATTTTGATTTGCTGGATTGCAGCTTGTTACTGCAGATACAATCAGCACTAAAAAAAATAATTGAAATACGGGTTTGTATAAAGTTGGAATTGTTTTCAATGCAGTTAAGATTCTAAAAACAAATCTACTAAAAAAAAGGCGGTCTAAAAAGTTTTAAAAATCATCAATCTGAACACATTAAATCATTAGAAGATTGTAATGCATTCAGATTGATAAAAATATTTTTTTATACAGTTTCTTGTGATGTTAAGGATGCAATTTTAATATAAACTGAGGGTGTTTATGCTTAATCTCTCCCGGCAGGAGGTGTGTCATCGTCTCCCGTAGCAAATGTATCTTGGGTGGTAATTGTCAATTGATCTTCTTCTGTATCGTTTGTTGTGCAAGAAGTGAATGTGAATGCGTTAAGCAATAAAAAAAGCGCGATAAAATTTTTAAAAGTTTTCATAAAATAAGGGTTTATAAGATTTATAATGGTTTTTTTCGCCAAATATTGGCTCAAATTAATTTTATGTGAAAAAAAATATTGGAAATATAAATGTTAATCTGCTAATACTCCAATAAAATGCTTTTCTTAAGGCGAAGGTATTGTTACATGAAGCATAAAACCAACAAATAAATCCACTTTTAGTGAAAGCAGTATTGGCAAGTGTAAAAAGCTATGTAGTGAAAGGGAAATTTAATTTAACGATTGGCAGGAATTGTGTGACAATGTTTTTTTCATAATTTCAATATTGTCAATATAGGTTTTGGTAAACGGTATGTCGTAACTGTTTTTTTTAATAGTGCATATCAATTTGCCATATTGAATTCTTGAAACAAAGTTTTTATTGATAATATAACTTTTGTGAATTCTCAGAAAGTTTTCGGGAAGTACCTCTTCAAAAGTTTTTAGCGTTTTAAATGCGCTTATGATATTGCCGTCGCTTGTATAAAAATCTGTGGTATTGTTATCGGCTTTTAAAAAAAGGATTTCATCCGTATTGAGGTATTGATAATCTTTGTTCGATTTCAAACAAATATTTTTGTTGATAATGGCAGGGGATTTTTTTTGAAATTTTAAAACGGACTTTCTTATTTCCAACTCTGATAACGGATTTAATATAAAATCAAAAAATCCATTTTTTATTGCTTCATATGCTTGCTCTTTTGAAGATGAAATTGCAATAAAAACAGGAAAATAATCATTAAACAGTAAATTCAGTTCTTTTATAAGTTCAAATGGTTTTTCGAAAGTGTTGTCTAAATCAAAAAACACCAAATTGGGCGTTTCCTTTAAAATAAAGTTTAACGCGTGATTGTATTCACTGGAAACACCAATGCAGTTAAATTCATTGTAATCTTCCAAAACATTTTTGATGCATTGGATTGAATTTGGCTCTTTATTTATGATGAAATAGTTACGCAACTTTTGTATAAAATTTAGAGAATAAATTTATGGGAATTTTCTTTAAAATTAGTAAGGTTTTTCATTACAAAGTGAAAGGGGAATCCTGAGTTTTTTAAATTTTGGATCATTAAATTTGATTTGTCTTTCAGATACATGAAATATTCTAAAATTATGTTTTATGGCTTGCCAAGTTTTTCATCCAAAATAGTTAAATGACAGAAAAAAAAATAAAAACAAACATGGTTTCCGCAAAATTCAATCACCGAACAGCCATACTGGAATCCAAATTTGAAGGCGAATTAACGCTAAAAGAATTGATTGAATGCAGCATTACTATTAAAGAGAATGCTACTTATCCACGATTTTTGAAAAAATTGATTGATTCTAAAAAAGCTTTCGTAAATTTTTCTTCAAATGAATTGTCATTACTTGCTGATGAGCACTATAAGATTGTTGAAAAATATGATTATATCGTTACGGCCATCATTTTAGATACGCCTAAGGAGACTGCTTTTGCAATGATCTTTCAAAGTTTGATTAAAAACAACAAGTCTAAATTTCAACTTTTTTCCACCAGAGAAGCTGCCGTAAGATGGTTAAGCAATTATACTGAATTAAACTGCCTGCATAATTAAAATTTATTACATCGTTTTAATCAAATCCCGTAAATAAAAAAAGCCGAAACAAATTGTTTCGGCTTTTTTGAATCTCTTATAAACTTTTTTTGGAAACAAATCAAATACTTTTTTACTGTTGAAAATTTTAAAATACCGTAATTGTCAATTTTAAAAATGTTAATTAATATAACACACTTAATCACCAAAATATACCTAATATTGGTGAATACAATCACTAAAAAATATATAAATTTGGTGAATAGAAAATATTTTTTATATATTTACAAAAATTTAGTATATGATAATTAGGGATTTAGCATCAAAAATACAGGATAAATTTCACAAAGGAAAAATAATTGTGCTCATTGGTCCGCGACAAGTTGGAAAAAGCACCTTGGTTAATTCATTGTTGAATGAAATTACACATTTATTTTTGGATGGTGATGATGTTGTTGTGGCTGATACTTTGGCGAATGCGAATACAGAAACTTTAAAAAACATCATTGGAAATTACAAAACTATTTTTATTGATGAGGCACAACGCATTCCCAATATTGGTTTAAAACTGAAAATTATTGTGGATCAAATTAAGGATGTTCAAGTGATTGTGAGCGGTTCTTCGGCTTTCGACATCAATAATGCCACACAGGAACCACTTACCGGGCGTAAATTTGAATATCATTTATTCCCTATTTCGTGGAATGAATTTGAAAATAATGTTGGTTACATCAAAGCGCAACAACAACTTGAATTGCGATTGCTTTATGGTATGTATCCTGATGTAATAAATAATTTCGGCAATGAATATGAGATTTTAAAAAATTTGGTTTCGAGTTATTTGTACAAAGATATTCTGCGTTTGACAGGAATTCGAAAATCGGAAGTTTTGGAAAAAATTTTGCAGGCTCTGGCACTGCAAATTGGTAATGAATTTAGTTATAATGAAATTGCCCAGCTAGTTGGTGTGGATAAGAATACCGTAAACAACTACATTGATTTGTTAGAAAAAAGTTTTGTAATTTTTAAGTTGAACAGTTTTAGCAAAAATGTCAGAAACGAAATAAAAGCCAACAAGAAAATCTATTTCTATGACAATGGTGTACGAAATATGATTATTGGTAATTTTAATTCTATAGATTTGAGACAAGATAAAGGAGCGCTGTGGGAAAATTTTTTAGTATCTGAAAGAATAAAACTTTTGTCTTACACCCAAAGTTTATCTAAACCTTATTTTTGGCGAACCACGCAACAACAGGAAATTGATTATATTGAAACCAATGCTGATGCTGTGAACGCTTTTGAATTCAAATGGTCACCCATTAAAAAAGTGAAACTTCCAAAATCTTTTCAGGATGCATATAATCCTAATTTTTTGGTGGTGAATAAGGATAATTTCAGAACGTTTTTGAAGTAATTTTACAATTGACAAATTTCCTAAAAATACTGCCTGGGCAAAAGAGTCCATAAAAAATCGGAAATATTCGTAAATAAAAAAAGCCGAAACAAATTGTTTCGGCTTTTTTCGTACAAGAGGCGGGACTTGAACCCGCACGAGCCTTACAGCTCACTGGATTTTAAGTCCAGCGTGTCTACCAATTCCACCACTCCTGCATTGGTATTTTAAATTATTGAGCGAAAGACGGGATTTGAACCCGCGACCCCCACCTTGGCAAGGTGGTGCTCTACCCCTGAGCTACTTTCGCAAATTTTTTTAATGAACGCGCACTTAATTGCTTAAATGAGACGGCAAATTTAAAACATTTCTATTAACTGCAAAGATAATTTTTAATTTTATTTAAAAGATTTTTTTAATCCGCTTGTTTTAAGGTTGTAATTCTGTAATAATAAAATATATTTGCACTATTTTAAACAATTTCAATGCAAATAACCTCAAAATACATTCCGCAAAAGGTGAATTTTTCAGCGGTATTTAGTGATTTTAAACAGTTAACCAAGGTTGGTTTGTCACTAAGCGTTGTATTTTCTTCATTGGCTGGCTATTTATTGGCTGTTGAAGAAATTAAGGTATCAATCCTTATTTTATTGGCAATTGGCGGCTATTTAATGGTAGGTGCTTCAAATGCTTTCAACCAAATTATTGAAAAAGATACCGATGCTTTAATGAAACGCACCATGAACCGGCCTTTGCCAACCGGCAGAATGCACGTTTCCATGGCGATGGTGATTGCGGTTTCCTTTACCATTTTAGGCTTGGCCATTTTATACAGCATCAATCCGAAAAGTGCCTTGTTTGGTGCGATTTCCATTTTTTTATACACCAGTGTTTACACGCCGTTAAAATCGATAACGCCTTTGGCCGTTTTTGTTGGCGCAATTCCAGGAGCCATTCCTTTTATGTTGGGTTGGGTTGCCGCAACCGACAATTTTTCCATAGAACCGGGCATGTTATTCTTAATTCAGTTTTTTTGGCAATTCCCGCATTTTTGGGCAATCGCATGGCTTCAGTATGATGAATACAAAAAAGCAGGCTTTAACTTAATGCCAATGGGACAAAAAAATAAAAAAGCAGTGGTGCAAATTATTATTTATACGGTTTGTTTGATCATAATTTCTGTGATTCCTGTATTGAAATTGACTGGAAATTTTTATATTTATCCGATCACAGCAATTATTGTGGCATTATTGGGAGGCGTGATGTTATTTTATGCCGTTAAATTGTATAAAAACCAAACCAACAAAGAAGCCCGTCAATTAATGCTGTCAAGCGTTTTGTACATTACCTTAATACAGGTTATTTATGTGGTGGATAAATTTTTACATTAAGATTTCGAATTAAATATTGGGTTTTTGATTTACGAATTTTTAAACTTAAGAAATTCAACAGTTCAACGATTAAATAAATAAACAATCTCATGAAACAAACCTTAGAACAAGAATACAAACAAGCAAAAAGAAAGTCGGCAAAACCTATGTTGTGGGTTTCCATGGTGAGTATGACCATGATGTTTGCCGGACTCACAAGTGCTTATGTGGTAAGCAGAAAACGTGCAGATTGGGTTTCCTTCGATTTGCCAAACGCATTTTATATCAGCACCCTTTTAATTGTGCTGAGCAGCATCACTTTTATGCTGGCAAAATATTTCATCAAAAAAGATAACCGACCAGTAACAAGCGCTTTTTTATTGTCAACGCTGTTTTTGGGAATTGGTTTTGTGTTTTTTCAGTTTGAAGGATTTAACGAATTATTAAAATCGGGATTGTTTTTCGCAGGTGAATTTAGCACGGTAAAATCCTCTTTCATTTATGGCATTACCATCGCCCATTTGGCACATGTTGCTGCAGGAATTGTGGTGTTGTCTGTGGTAATTTTCAATCACTTCAATAAAAAATACCATGCAAATGATACGCTTGGACTTGAATTAGGAGCCATTTTCTGGCATTTTGTGGATATTCTTTGGATCTATTTGTTTTTATTTTTCTATTTTATTAGATAATAAAAAATATGTACTTTTGGCAGAACTATAACTAAAAATCTAAACAAACTTTTATGGAAGTAACTATTCCTACTGAAAATAATGGAACATCCTGGAAAGGCGGAAACGAAAAACCATTAGGAGCAAGCTATGGTAAAATGATGATGTGGTTCTTTATTTTATCAGATGCACTTACATTTTCGGGTTTCTTGGGCGCTTATGGCTTAATGCGTTTTAAATTTCACGATTCCTGGCCAATAGCCGACGAGGTTTTTACACACTTTCCTTTTTTACACGGCTTCCACGCCCCAATGTATTATGTGGCGTTAATGACGTTCATTTTGATATTTTCATCGGTAACGATGGTGTTGGCGGTTGACGCTGGCCACCAAATGAATAAAAAGAAAGTGACTTTTTACATGTTGTTAACCATTTTAGGCGGTGCAATATTCTTGGGTTCACAAGCTTGGGAATGGAAAAATTTTATAAACGGAAGTTACGGTGCCGTTAAACTGAACGACGGAAAAATAATTCAATTTGTTGATGCCACCGGAGAACAAATCTCTTTAGAAAGTTTTGTAAAACCGCTGCATTCAGAACGAACACAGCATACCGCTAATAAAGGATTGTGGTTTGTGGAAGAAGCTGAATTGCCGCCTTTTACGCTAAATGAAGTTGTTGAAAGTTTTAAGGCAAATCCGGGAATTTCCATAAGAACCGAATTGATAAACCCCGAAACAAAAGCAAAAACCATCATTCCGCACAATGAAGCGATGGGTTTTTTAAATGAAGCAAAATCGGTGGTTATGGGCGCCAATTTAAGAGAAAATGAATACGGAAAAACACTATTCGCCAATTTCTTTTTCTTTATTACAGGTTTCCACGGATTTCACGTTTTATCGGGTGTCATCATCAATATTATTATCTTTTTTAATGTGATTATTGGCACTTATGAACGAAGAGGACATTATGAAATGGTTGAAAAAGTTGGACTTTATTGGCACTTTGTAGATTTGGTTTGGGTATTTGTATTCACCTTCTTCTACTTGGTTTAATTCATAAAAAGACATTAAAATGACACACGCACAAGAACATAATTCACACACAAAATTAATTTGGAAAGTATTCGCCATACTTTCTGTAATCACTATTGTTGAAGTTGCTTTGGGAATCATAAAACCCGATGCGCTTTATTTAACCAAAATTTTAGGCACAAGTCCTTTAAATATTATTTTCCTGGTTTTAACAGTTGTGAAAGCCTATTACATTACCTGGTTTTTCATGCATATGGCCGATGAAAAAAAGAATTTAAGAAGAGCGGTGGTTTGGACCTCGGTTTTCTTAATCATATTTTTAGCCACGTTATTGTTAATTGAAGGAAGTTACATCAACGACGTTTTAGGTCCGTTGACAAAGTGGAACTACTAATATTTAAAATAATTAAATGAATAAGGTGGTTTTTATGACCACCTTTTTTTATTTTTACAAAAAACATCATGAAAAAATTCTGGGTACTTTTTAGTCTGTTTATATTGCCTTTGGTATTTTACATATTTCTTTCAAAAGGAATCTACAAATATTCAAATTTGCCTATTTTAACTAAAGATGTGGTTGATTTAAAAATCATCTCTCCGGAAACAACCGCCACTTTTTCTGAAAAACTGACCGTTATTTGTTTTTTGGGAAGCGATATCAAAAATGCAAAAGCAAGTCTTTTTAATTTAAATCAGACTATTTACAAAAGGTATTATTCAAAACCGTTTTTTCAGATGGTTGCCATTCTTCCGCAGGGATTGGAAAATGAATACAACGAAACAATTCAAGAGCTTTCGGCTTTTACAGATATCAGCAAATGGCATTTTATTTACGTGAGTCCGCAAAATATCAACTTGCTTTTTAACAGTTTTCAAACACCTTATTTATTAAATGAAAACCTTTATTCGGAAAATGCGTATATTGTAGATATGGAATTGCGTTTGCGCGGAAGAAAAGATGATGAAGACACCAAAGGCGGAAAATTATATGGCTATAATATGAAATCGGTGGCCATTTTGAAGAATAAAATGAAAGATGATATTGACATTATTTATTACCAATTGAAAAAATCGGCTGAAAAAGAACAAAGAAGAAAAAGAGATATCTAATTATTATGAAAAAATACTCTTACATAGGCATTGCATTTATTATTTTAATCTTCGGAATTTATGCCATTCCAAAAATTGTAAACAGATTTAAAACGCCCGAATTGGTTACAATTTCAAAAGTTCCTCCATTTGAATTCACCAATCAGGACGGCAAATTGATTACCAATTCATTTTATGAAGGAAAAGTGTATGTGGTTGAATTTTTCTTCACCACCTGCCCTACCATTTGTCCGATAATGAATGAAAATATGCTTAAAATACAAAATGAGTTTTACGGAAATCTGGATTTCGGTATCGCATCTTTCAGTATCAATCCGAAACACGACACGCCTGAAATTTTAAAGGAATATGCCAAATCACACGGTGCAACTTCGCAAAACTGGAACTTTTTAACGGGCGAACAGGATAAAATTTATGAATTATCGAATACCGGATTTACCTTGTATGCCGGAGAAGACAGCAATGCCGAGGGCGGATTTGAGCATTCGGGCATGTTTGCTTTGGTGGATAAAAAAGGAAACATTCGCTCGAGATTGGATGAATACGGAAATCCGATTGCATTTTACGACGGACTCGACCCAAAAGGTGTGCAACAAATTAAAGAGGACATTAAAATACTGTTAAAAGAATAATGGAAACAACGGCAAAAAAATACAATGTGTGGATCATCATTTTATCAATTGCGATTCCTTTGGTGGTTGCTATATTGTTCACCGTTAAAATAGACGTGCAACTTCCTGTTTTTCTGCCGCCAATTTATGCCACGCTAAATGCTTTTACAGCGTTGATGTTGGTTTTGGCATTTTGGGCAGTTAAAAACCAAAAAATAGCCTTGCATGAAAAACTGATGAAAACAGCCATTGGATTTTCTGTATTGTTTTTGGTGCTTTATGTGGCTTATCATATGACTTCAGATTCCACCAAATTTGGAGGAGAAGGTACCATAAAAACGATTTATTTCGTGATTTTAATCACGCACATTATATTGTCGGTAATTGTAATTCCTTTTGTTTTGGTGACTTATGTAAGAGCCATCACAAATCAGGTGGAACTTCATAAAAAAATAGCGCGTTTTACCTTTCCGTTGTGGCTTTATGTGGCGGTAACCGGCGTGGTAGTTTATGTGATGATTTCGCCGTATTATTAGGCCCCCTAGCCCCCAAAGGGGGAATTTAATTATGGAAGATTAATAATAAGGAAATAAATGACAAACAGGTTGCCGCAGTTTTTTTGCAAAAACCTCGCAATGACGAAATAGATACACGATTAAACAATAGATATATACTCATGAAAAAAATAGCGTTTTCCATATTATTTCTGCTATTTATTCAAATGGCCAATGCGCAATGCGCGATGTGTAAAGCGGTTGTTGAAAGCGGCGGTGACGTGGATGCGGCTGAAGGCTTAAATTCGGGTATTTTATACTTAATGGTGTTTCCTTACCTTCTGGTTGGTGCTTTATTTTTTTTTATCATCAGAAATAAAATAAAGAAAAACAAAATCGGCAAAAATTAATATTGAAAAGGAGACGGATCCCGATAGTTATTGGAACCGAAGTTGAAAATGCATAATTTGACTGATTTTTTAACCGCAAAATTCGCAAAGAAACTAATTGTTTTGCGTGCTTTGCAAAAACCTAAGCGACATTTACGGTTAAAAATAGTCAATAACTAAACTACTCTGCACTGAAAGTGCAGAGGTTTGTTTTACTGGGGACTGAAAGTCCCCTTACCTATTCTAATATAAAATTAGAATTTTCTGATTCATCTTTCCTATGATGTTCTAAATATTCATT